>Ga0302324_100011672_pt1 | contig 18005 bp, 17 predicted proteins | sample Palsa_T0_1_FD_201949 | JGI IMG/M metagenome (GOLD analysis project Ga0302324, IMG submission 201949) | Peat permafrost microbial communities from Stordalen Mire near Abisko, Sweden - Palsa_T0_1 | ecosystem: Environmental > Terrestrial > Soil > Palsa > Peat permafrost | place: Sweden: Abisko... | reverse complement strand
GCATTGCGCTGCGCACGCAGCAGATCATCGCTTATGAATCGGGGGTGACGCAGACGGTTGATCCGTTGGGCGGATCCTACTTCCTAGAAAACCTGACGCTCGAAATGGAAAAGGGTGCTCTCGACTACTTTGGCAAGATGGATGCGATGGGAGGCATGGTGAAAGCCATCGAGCGCGGCTTTCCGCAGAAGGAGATCGCCGAGGCCTCCTACCAGTTCCAGCGCGCCTCCGAGGCGAAAGAGAAGATCACTGTAGGGGTGAACGAGTTCGTGATCGACGAAGAGTCGCCGCATATTCTCTACATTGACGAGACCGTCGCCCGGCAGCAGTCGGCCAAGCTGAAAGCCTTGCGCGCGCGGCGATCGAACGACGAAGTACGGCGCACACTCGATGCCCTGAAGAGGGCGGCGGGCGAGGAGCCGAAGGCGGGCACGAAGGGAAATGTTTCCTCGGCAAACACGATGCCGTACATCGTGGACGCGGTGCGGGCCTATGCCACCGTGGGCGAGATTTGCGAGGCCCTGCGGGAGGTGTATGGGACCTACACGGAAGTGAGCATCACGTAGCGGGGAGTATTGGCGCGCACGAAGCAGACCAAAACGGGAAGAGCTTTGGCGCTGAAGTTTCGGAGCCGGGTCAGCTTCCACCGGGAAACGCCAAAGGCCGACTCGTCGATTTTTCCAGCGAGTTGCCGATTCGGGGCGGCCTAAGATGCGTCGGCAAAGACCACGCTACAACCCTTGCTTGACCGAGCCGAAACAAGCTACGGCCTCCGTTCGATGGCCCAGGCGGCTCGAGCCTTTTGTTCGATTTTTGTTCCCCCCGGTTTCAAGCTTGTGATAAACCCATAATATGCGAAAAGCGGTCAACCACCTCAAGAAGTCCGACCCCGTCATGCGGGCGATCATCGAGCGCATTGGACCGTGCCGCATGCAGTTTGGGCCGCCGGAGTTTCACAGCCTGGCCGAGGCGATCGTCTACCAGCAACTGCACGGCAAGGCAGCAGAAACTATCTTCAAACGTTTGGCCGCGCTGGCAGGCGAGCCGCTCACGCCGGAGGGCATCCTCAAGCTGACCGATGAGCAGATGCGCGGCGCCGGATTGTCGAAGCAGAAATCGGCGTACTTGAAGGACCTAGCGGCAAAAACGTCGAACGGGCTGCTGGATTTCGCGCGCCTGCCGCAGTTGCCGGATGTAGAAGTAGTCGAGCATCTCACCCAGGTGAAAGGCATCGGGGTATGGACCGCGCAGATGTTTCTGATGTTCACGCTGAAGCGCGAGAACGTGCTGCCGACGGGCGATTTAGGCGTGCGCCTGGCGATGTACAAACACTATCTCGATGGGCAGCGGGCGCGGACAGCGAAAAAATCCGGCGCTGCAAAGAAAGGCCGCAAGCGGAAGATCAAGCTGCCCAGTCCGGAGCAGATGGAGAGGATCGCAAAGGGCTGGGAGCCTTATCGCAGCGTGGCGTGCTGGTATTTGTGGAAGAGCATGGACACAAAGACTCTTTAGCACAGAAAGCTCTGGAAATGCAGCCTTTGTGCGCCTGTGGTTAAATGAAAGAGGATGGCTGATCGCAAGATTCGCGTGTTGGTGGCGAAGCCTGGGCTCGACGGGCACGACCGCGGCGCCAAGGTGATTGCGCGCGCGTTGCGCGATGCCGGCATGGAAGTGATTTATACCGGGTTGCGGCAGACTCCGGAGATGATCGTCAGCGCCGCCCTGCAGGAAGATGTGCAGGTGATCGGGCTGTCGATTCTTTCCGGCGCACATAACGCGATCGTGCCGCGGGTGATGGATCTGCTCAAGCAGAACAAGATGGATGACGTTCTGGTGCTGGTGGGCGGGATCATTCCCGATCAGGACATCGAAGCTCTCAAGAAACTCGGCGTGGCGGCGATCTTCCAGCCGGGCACTGCCATGGATGATATCGTGAAGTTCATCCGCGCGAATGTGAAGGGCGCAGGCGTGCCCAGCTGATGGAGCAAGAGATTGAGTCATTGGGCAATCGGATAATTCTGTAAGGGAAAAGCCCGAGGGTTTCAATGGCTCAATGACACAATTGCCCGGTCGCTCGATTTTTCTGCATGCCCCCGAATTCAGCCAGTCTCCGCCAACAACTTGAACGCACCGTCGGCCCTGCGCCTTGGTATTGGAAGACCTTCCCGGCGTTCCGCTCTCTCGCCCAGCAGCGCTTTGTTTGGACTCATCACGGCGAGCAGGGGGCGGTTGCATATGTGGTCTCGCTGGCGCTGGAGCAGGAACCGGACAAGCCACGGCTGGCACTGAACACGTATTGCCGGCCGTTTCTTGTGCCGCCACATTTTCTTGGGATCTGGTGTCCGGAGGGACGCAACATTCGTCTCGTCTGTTTCGATCCGGATCAGCTCCAGGGGTTTGACCTGGCGGAAATTGCGGGATGGTTCAAGCAATCTTCCGATCGCATCTACGCCCGGACCCCGCCGGTCGCGGACTTTGAAGTGCCGCTCACCTTGAGTGCGGGCATGCACAAGATTGATGTGCCGCGGGAACTGGCAACGGTCGACGAGTTGATCGTGCCCACCAGCTACAGGGCGATGTCGAAGGATGATCCGGCATTCGCGCTCTTTGTTCTTTATCTCCAGGCCGGGCTGGTGGAAGTGTTGCCGCAAAAATGGTTCACTGCATCGCAGTATCAGGTGGGCAAGCAATGGATTTCACGCGCGGCGCGCAATGAGGAATCGCATCGCATCTTTGGAGAATGTGTTGAGGTGGGAAGCTTTCTGCTGGAGGAAGACGGCTGCCGGCTGGCGGAGTGGATGGAGAGGCGGGGTTAGGTCCGGAGAATCCAGCCTCGGGATTCGGGCTTCGGGAACAAACCGCTCTTGTGTTCCGACTGGAAGATATGTGAGATGTGTTCCATCTGGGACATTTATGCATGCAACGTTGTACAGACGAATGGCCGATGGTCGCTCGTTTGTCCTTGCCGTCTTCTCCGTGTCCTCGCCCCTGGAGAGTATATGCACTTGCGTTGCGCGTCCCTGCGGGAGTGGTATACCGTAAAAACAGTCCGATCTCTTCATTCAAACTCATGGCTGACCGCAGCGAAACTCCCACCGTTCCTTCGTCTCAGGCTTCTAACGTCCTGACGACCACGGTCGACCCCACCTCGGCGCGATTCGAAGCCAACATGCGCTTTCTGGCCGATCTCATGTCTCAGGTGCGCAACGAAAGCGAGAAGATCAGCGAAGGCGGCGGTGCCAAGGCCATGGAAAACCAGCACGGCAAGGGACGCCTCACGGCGCGGGAGCGCATTGACCTGCTGGTCGATCCTGGAACTTTCTTCGAGCTGGGGAATTACGCAGCTCATGGGATGTACGAAGAGTGGGGCGGCGCGCCGGCTGCGGGGGTGATTACGGGTCTGGCGCGAGTTCAAACACGCATGGTGATGATCATCGCGAACGATGCCACGGTGAAGGCGGGAGCATTTTTCCCCATGACGTCGAAGAAGGTGATTCGCGCGCAGAACATTGCCATCGAAAACCGCATCCCCACAGTCTATTTGGTGGATTCGGCGGGTGTGTTTCTGCCCTTGCAGGAAGATGTCTTTCCGGACACCGACGACTTCGGCCGAGTCTTCCGCAACAACGCCGTCATGTCGGCCCTGGGCATTCCGCAGATTGCGGCCATCATGGGTATGTGCGTGGCCGGTGGCGGATACCTGCCGGTGATGTGCGATCACGTCCTGATGACCGACGGCAGCGGCTTGTTCCTGGCCGGGCCGGCGCTGGTGCAGGCAGCGATTGGACAGAAAGTTTCGGCGGAAGACTTGGGCGGGGCGGCCATGCATGCGGGCATCAGCGGGACGGTGGATTTCCGCGAGCCGGATGACGCGGCCTGCCTGGCGCGCATTCGATCCATCGTGGAGAAGTGGGGATACCGGCGCCAATCTCCTTGGGACCGCAGGAAGCCGGTCGAGCCGGCGCTGGCTGCTGAGGAGATTTACGGCATTTACGATTCGTCGCCCGCACGCCCCTACGACATGAAGGAGATTCTGGCGCGCGTGCTCGATGGCAGCCGCTTCGATGAGTACAAGGCGGAATACGGCAAGACGCTGATCTGTGGCTACGGGCGCATCGGCGGCTTCGCCGTGGGAATTGTCGCCAACCAGAAGCTGCACGTTCAGCAAACCGACCACGAGGGCCACAAGCGAATGGAGTTTGGAGGAGTGATCTACACGGAATCGGCCGAGAAGGCCGCGCGCTTCATCATGGACTGCAATCAGGATCTGATTCCGCTGATTTTTTTTCACGACGTAAACGGATTCATGGTGGGCCGCGACGCCGAGTGGAGCGGCATCATCAAAGCGGGCGCCAAGATGGTGAACGCGGTTTCGAATTCAGTGGTGCCGAAGATTACCGTGATTGTAGGCGGATCGTTCGGCGCGGGACACTATGCGATGTGCGGGAAAGCGTTCGATCCGCGATTCGTTTTTGCCTGGCCGACGGCTCGCTACGCGGTGATGAGCGGCGATTCGGCGGCAGCAACCTTGGTTGAGGTCAAAGTGAAGCAACTGGAACGCGGCGGCACGAAGCTCAGCGACGAAGACAAGAAAGAGCTGTATGAATCGGTGAAGCGCACTTATGACGAGCAGACCGACCCACGCTACGGCGCAGCCCGGTTGTGGATCGACAAGATCATCGATCCCGTTGAGACGCGCGACGCCATTACGCACGCTTTGGAAGCGGCGGCTCTGAATCCGGACGTGCCGGAGTTCAAGGTGGGAGTGCTACAAACGTGATTCACCACGGCGAACTCAAGCGTATCGAACACATTCTGCCAGTTCACGAAGAGCTCAACTCTTGACATACTTAAAACTAACCGGCAAGCGGGTTGGACGAATCCTGAATTTCTAATCTCCGTGCCTCCGTGGTGAATGAATTGTCCAATTCCGTGAAGCTTATCGAATGTCCGCGCGATGCCTGGCAGGGGCTAAAGGGACAAATTCCGTCTGACATCAAGCGGGCCTACTTGCAGGCGTTGATCAGCGCGGGATTCAAGCACATCGATGCGGTCTCCTTCGTGTCGCCGAAAGCCGTGCCACAGATGGCGGATTCGGAAGAAGTATTGAAGGAACTTGATCCTCCCGAGGACGTGGAGATCATTGGCATCGTGGTCAACGAAAAGGGCGCCCAGCGGGCCATCGAGACCGAGGCGGTGCGCACTCTGGGATTTCCTTATTCGATCTCGGAGACTTTTTTGCGCAAGAATCAGAATCAGTCCGCCGAAGAGGCGCTCGACGAACTGGAGAAGATCCAGAAAAGAGCCGACGATGCCGCACTCGACGTGGTGGTCTACCTCTCGATGGCATTTGGCAATCCCTATGGCGATCTGTGGAACGTGGAGGAAGTGATGGAAGCCATCTCGCTGATGGAAGTCGACAACCTGCACATGATATCCCTGGCCGACACCGTTGGCATGGCAACTCCAGAACAGGTCAGCGAACTGGTAGGCGCGGTGATGACAAAATACGATTATCTCGAGATCGGGGTCCACCTGCACAGCCGTCCCGAGCATGCGGCGGCGAAGATTCTTGCCGCCTACAATGCCGGTTGCCGACGCTTTGATTCGGCCATCGGCGGACTGGGGGGATGTCCGTTCGCGCAAGATATGCTCGTCGGCAACATCGCAACGGAAAAAGAGATTGAGGCCTTGAAGCAGCGGGGCGCGGAGTTGCCTCCGCTCAAGCCGCTGGATGCGTTGCTGCGCGCGACGACCGAAATGGCCGCTCGGTATACGAGTTCCGTCGACGACAATTAGCCGTTTCCAGATATGAGCTACAAAACAATCCAAGTCGCATACGAGTCCGGTATCGCAACCATAACGCTGAACCGTCCGGAGAAGCGCAACGCCATCAGCTTCGAGTTGATTGACGATCTGCTGCGCGGGTTGAAGGAGGTGGAAAGTTCCGACGCGATTGTGCTCATCCTGACGGGCGCAGGCAAGGCCTTTTCCTCGGGCATGGACCTAGACAATTTGAAAGTGTTGATTGGCCGCTCGCCCGAGCAGAACCTCGAAGATTCGGAGACCATGGTTCGCCTGTTCCGTTCGCTATACGAATTTCCCAAGGTCACGATTGCGGCGGTGAATGGTCCGGCGATCGCTGGCGGCACCGGATTGGCTTTGCTGTGCGATTTCACTCTGGCCGTGCCGGAAGCCAAGTTTGGCTACACCGAGGTGCGCATCGGCTTTGTGCCTGCCATTGTTTCAACGTTTCTGCTGCGCCAGGTCGGAGAGAAACAGGCCCGCGATCTCTTGTTGACCGGAAGAATTGTCGATGCGGAGGAAGCGGCGCGAATGGGATTGATCAACGAAATCGTCGCGCCTGAAAACCTGCTGGCGCGGGCCCGGGAATTGGCGGCGCTGCTTTTGGAGAACAGTCCAGCTTCGTTGCGCGCGACCAAGCGACTGCTGAACCATCATGCCCGCGCCGAACTGGATACGCAGATCGGAGCTGCGGTGCGGGAGAACGCAGCCGTACGCACCACCGCCGACTTCCGCGAAGGCGTTACCTCATTTCTCGAAAAGCGCAAGCCGGTGTGGAAGGGCAAATGAATTCCGCTCATCCCCAAGCGGTCAATGAAACTCGCCTGCGGGTGCGTTATGCCGAGACCGATCAAATGGGTGTGGTTTACCATTCCAACCATTTCATCTGGTTCGAAGTGGGCCGCGTCGAATTGTTGAGGCAGATGGGCTTTTCCTATCGCGACATGGAGGACCGGGACAACCGCTTCATCGCCGTGGCCGAGGCCAAATGCCGCTATCGCGCACCGGTGCGCTATGACGAAGAGGTGCTGGTGCGCACGCAGCTATTGGGCGTGCGCGACTCGCTGGTCCACTTTGGTTATGAATTGCGGCGTGCGGCAGATGGCGCGCTGCTGGCGGAAGGCGAGACCACGCACATCGTCACCGATGGGGATATGAAGATGGCCGCGCTGCCGGAAAAGTATTTGAAAGCATTCCGTCGAGCGATTGGAAAACGGGACGGGAAACACTCTTGAACGCACTTCACATCAACGGTAACGATCTCACGCTGGAAGCGGTGCGCGAAGTCGCTCCGCTCCACGAACGACGTCCGGTGCTCTTGTCGGCCGAGGCTCGCGAGGCCGTGGATCGGGCTCGCACGCTGGTCGACGAGATCGTCGCAAGCAACAAACTGGCCTATGCCATCACCACCGGCGTGGGGAAGCTCAGCGATGTGCGCATCGCGGGCGATCAGATTCGCGAGCTGCAAGTCAACCTGGTGCGTTCGCACGCCGCAGGAGTCGGCGCACCGCTCTCCGTGGCGGAAACGCGCGCCATGATGCTTTTGCGGGCCAATTCCCTCGCCAAGGGCTATTCGGGCGTGCGCGCGATCGTGATCGACACGCTGTGCGAAATGCTGAACCGCGGGGTCACGCCCTTCGTGCCGTCGCAGGGCAGTGTGGGCGCGAGCGGTGATCTGGCTCCTTTGGCGCATCTGGCGCTGGCTTTGATCGGAGAGGGCGAATGCCTCGACCGAGCGGGCGCACGCATTCCCAGTGGCGACGCGCTGCAAGGGGCGCAGATCAAGCCGCTGGTGCTGGAGGCGAAGGAATCCATTTCGCTGATCAACGGGACGCAGGGCATGCTGGCCGTGGGCACGCTGGCGCTACTGGACGCGGAGATACTGGTGGATTCGGCCGATGTGTTGGGTGGGCTTTGCTGCGACGCGCTGAAGGGCACCGACACCGCCTTCGATGAACGCATCCACAAAGCGCGCCCGCACAGCGGACAGATGAAGACGGCGGGGAATCTGCGCACGATGCTCGAAGGCAGCCAGATTCGCGAATCGCACCGCGACTGCGGCCGCGTGCAGGATGCTTACTCCCTGCGCTGCATCCCGCAGGTGCACGGCGCGGTTCGCGACACGCTGGCGCACTGCCGCCAGGTGTTTGAGATCGAGGCCAACTCCGCCGTGGACAATCCGCTGGTATTCATCACCGACGCCACGAATTTCAAGGGCGATGTGATCTCAGGAGGAAACTTCCATGGTGAGCCGCTCGCGTTTGCTTTAGATTTTCTCGGCATTGCCCTGAGCGCGCTGGCTGGCATCAGCGAGCGACGGATCGAGCGACTCGTGAACCCCGCTCTCAGCGAGGGTTTGCCGCCGTTCCTGGCGCACGGCGCAGGACTGAATTCAGGTTTCATGATGCCGCAGGTCACGGCGGCGGCCCTGGTCAGCGAGAACAAAGTGCTGGCGCATCCTGCGTCGGTGGATTCGATTACCACCTCGGGTAACAAGGAAGACTACGTTTCCATGGGCATGACGGCGGCGATCAAGCTGAAGCGCATCGTCGAGAACACGCGCAACGTGCTGGCCATTGAAGCCATGGCCGTGGCCCAAGCGATCGACTTCCTCGCTCCGCTGAAGGCTTCGAAGCGCGGACAGGCGGCACATGCGGCGATCCGGTCGGTGTGTCTAACGATGGAGAAGGATCGCGTCATGTACAAAGACTTCGCGCGGCTCGCGGAATTGATTGCCAGCGGCAAGCTGGCAGCGGTGATCCGCTGAGGAATTCGCGATTGAACCATGGCTGGCTCAGCCAAGCGTTTGATTGACACTCGATTTATGGACATCTAATCTTGCTGCACTCCTGATGGCACCGCCCACCGACAGCGTCCCGAACGATCGCCAGCACGTTCATTCCATAATTCTTGCGGGGGCCGTACTGCTCTGCCTGTTGCCATTTTCCGGCAAAGCGTTCCATGTCGATGATACTTTGTTCGTTTATGTCGCGCGGCAGATTACCCACGCCCCGCTTGATCCCTACGGATTCAAGGTGAATTGGTTTCTCGACGCCGTACCCATGGCGCACGAAACCAAGAATCCTCCGCTAGCGTCTTACTACATCGCCGCGGCAGCCAGTTTTCTGGGATGGTCGGAACGGGCGTTGCATCTTGCGTTCCTCTTGCCGGCGCTGGCCGCAGTATCGGGCACATATCGTCTGGCGCAGCGATTTACCAATTCGCCGCTGCTGGCGGCCACGGCCACGTTGCTCGCGCCCGCATTTCTCGTCTCCGCCAGCAGCGTGATGTGCGACACGATGATGCTGGCGCTTTGGCTTTGGGCCATCATCTTCTGGATCGAGGGCCTCGAACCACGGAAGCCGCTCTATCTGGCCACCTCTGCACTTCTGATTCTGTTGTGCGCTTTGACGAAATACTTCGGGATAGCCTTGATTCTGCTGCTGGCGGCGTATTCGGTTGCCCGGCAGGGACGCCTTGGAAGCTGGGCCTGGTACCTCCTGTTGCCCATCGCAGCTCTGACCGGATATCAGCACTGGACCAAGGCGGTATACGGGCTGCGCATGATTTCGGAAGCAGCTCATATGTCGGCTGGCGTGCGGCAAGCCAGACACAGTTCCGCACTGGCCAAAGCGCTCCTAGATCTGAGCTTCGTGGGCGGATGCACGCTGCCCGCGCTGACGCTTGCTCCCATCCTGTGGCCGCGCAAGAAAATTCTCGCCGTCTGTGTGGCGAGTGGAATTGCGGCGTTTCTCACGAGCAGCGGTCGAATCGGCCTCGGCGAAATGCTTTGGCCGTTTGAATTTTACCGACATTGGTTCCTGGTTGGCTCTCAGTTGACGCTCTTTATTGCTGCGGGATTTTCCGTACTGGCGCTGGCGGCCGCGGACGCATGGAAAGGCAAAGACGCCGACTCGCTGTTGCTGATGCTCTGGGTCTTCGGAACATTCGTTTTTACGGGGTTCTTGAACTGGACCATCAACGCCCGTTCCGTGCTCCCGTTGATTCCGGCCGCTGGCATCCTTCTGGCGCGGCGCGTAGACGCACTGCGGACTCACTCGATTCGGTGGCGCCCAGCTCTGTTGGCCATCCCGCTCGCCGTGGCTGGTGCGGTATCACTCTGGCTCACAGGGGCAGATACGGCGCTGGCAAATTCGGCGCGAACTGCAGCAGCCGTCATCGAGCAGAAGACTCGCAATCAGCCCGGCACAGTCTGGTTCCTGGGGCACTGGGGATTCCAATACTACATGGAGTCATTCGGGGCGCACGCCGTGGTGGTGGACGACCCGCCGCAGCATCCGGGAGATTTCCTCGCCCTGGCCGGGAACGACAGGCTGTTCGAAATCCGTCCCGAGTTCATATCTGCGCGCGACGGGATTCAAATTCCCGTGCGGCTCGGCATCACAACCATCCAAAGGGAACTCGGCGCAGGTTTTTATTCCTCGGATCTGGGCCCTCTGCCTTTTGCCATCGGGCCAGTCCTGCCCGAGCGCTATGATCTGATTCGGCTGGGACCGAAATCGATCACCGCCGCGACTGCGGCATCCCCCTAGGCTGATCCGACAACCTTCGCGGCGCTGCCATCCAGTCCTAGCTTATCGGCGATTCCCTGCAGCGATTCGATGCAGAAGGCGATGTGTTCGTCCAAGTCCACGCCCAGAGCGGCGGCACCGTTGACGATGTCTTCGCGGTTCACTTTGCGGGCGAACGCTTTGTCCTTCATTCTTTTTCTTACCGATTTTGTATCCACTTCGACCAGGGATTTTCCCGGCTTGATCAGGGCCACGGCGGTAATGAATCCGGCAAGCTCGTCGCAGGCGAAGAGAGCTTTTTCGAGCTGCGTATCGCGGGTTACGCCGGTGTATTCGGCGTGCGACATGACGGCGCGGCGGATCACTTCCGGCCATCCGCGCTGCTTTAGAATCTCGTTCCCCTTGTAGGGATGGTCTTCGAGGCTGGGATACTTCTCGTAGTCGAAGTCGTGAACGAGTCCGACGATGCCCCACAGGTCTTCTGGCGACAACCCAAGTTCAGCGAACTCAAGCTCCGATAGCCCGGAGGTCCCAGGATCGGTGGCAAACTTGCGGGAGCAAGCGCGCATGCAAGCCTCCACCGCCAACGCGTGCTTGCGCAAGCTTTCCGACTGAGTGAACTCAGTTAGTAAACACCACGCGGTCTCGCGATTAATCATGCTTTTCGCCCTGCTTCTGCGGGATTTCGCCGCTTCGTTGCGGTTTTCGCCGGCAAGATTTGCGGCCTTATGCATTTTAACCTTGACATCCACAGGCCTTGTACCGCAAATTGGGTCGGAACCTTCCCCCATATTTAGGTTCCGTTCTGTAGAAGTTGCGTAGATGTGTAGAAGTAAGGAGTAGCCGGCTCTGGCACTCCCACAACCCGATGGCTACGACTCTTGCCCCGGTAGATTCTAGGGAAGTCGTCCGCTGCGATCACTGTCTGCTAGTTCAATTCCGTACGGTTAACAACAATTGCCGCCGTTGCCACTCGTCCTTGGACCAGGAGCCCGAGCCTGAGCCGGTCGAGATGGCACCGCCAGTGATGATGCCCATGCCTGGCATTGGCCGTGGGCACCTGAACCTGGCAACATCAATCCGGTCGCTGCGTTTGCGCAACGGGTTAAGCCAGCGGCAACTGGCAGGACGCATGTCAGTGCCGCGGACGTATGTTTCCAAGATCGAAAACGAGAAAGCGACCCCCACGCTGTCGTCCCTGGAACGACTGGCGCGAGCCCTGGAGGTAACCGTGCCGGAATTGCTCAGCGGTGGAGAAAAGAGCCGTCAGGACGAAATCAGCGAACTGATGAGAGACCAGTTTATCGCGGAGATCCTACCGTTTGTGTCGCAACTGAATGGGATGCAGATGTCGAGCATCCTGACCCAGGTGCGGGACTTGACGGTGCGGCCGCGAAGGACCGCGTAAGTTAAAGGCGAACGTGGATTCTGCCGATTCGAGAGTCCGCTGCGCGTGAAAAGTTTATCCGGGCGACCAGCCAACTCAATGCCGGGACCAGTCCTTGGTCCCGGCTTTTTTCTTGTCCCGGCGCCAGGTGAATCCGAACTAGATTGACCAACATCTATGCAGCATGAGCCTGGAAGAAGTTGGGAGCGTTTTTTCTACCCTGTCTGCCCGCCCTGCCTCTGTGAATCAAGCTGAAGCGGATGAGTGGGGAGAGGAGGTGCAGCGGAGATTGTCGCCGGCCGCGAGTTCCACCGCCGACGATTCGCTGCTCGATGCCTACTCCCGCGCGGTCACCGGAGCGGTAGGGCGCGCGAGCCCCTCGGTGGTCAACATTGAAGTGCAGCAATCCGCTGGCCGCAGGCGTTCGGGCGAGTCGCCCGAACGGCGAGGTGGAGGCTCGGGCTTCGTATTCACTCCGGACGGCCTCATTCTCACCAACAGCCATGTCGTGCATGACGCGCGCCGCATCGAGGTCACGCTGGCCGACGGTCGACGCATGCCGGCGAGCGCAATCGGGGACGATCCAGCCAGCGACCTTGCTGTCGTACGAGTCGATGAACCCAGTCTGACTGCCGCTGCGCTCGGCGACTCGCAGCAGCTTCGTGTGGGACAACTTGTCGTCGCGCTCGGCAGCCCCTACGGGTTTCAATCGACCGTGACAGCGGGCGTGGTGAGTGCGCTGGGGCGTTCGCTGCGGTCGTATTCGGGGCGGCTGATCGACGACGTCATTCAGACCGACGCTGCGCTGAATCCGGGCAACTCTGGCGGGCCGCTGGTCGATTCCGCGGGGCGAGTGGTTGGAGTGAACACGGCGACCATTTTGCCGGCGCAGGGGATATGTTTTGCCATCGGGATCAATACGGCGAAGTTCGTGGCCAGCCGCCTGCTGCGCGACGGACGCATCCGGCGCAGCTATATCGGGGTCTCGGCGCAAACCGTGCCGGTGCATCGGCGCGTGGTGCGCTTCTATGATCTTGCCAAAGAGTCGGGCGCGCTGGTGCTGTCGGTCGAATAGAATAGTCCGGCGAAGCGGGCAGGGCTGCGCGATGGCGACATCATCGTTGCGCTTGAAGGCAAGCCCGTCGCTGGCGTGGACGATCTGCACCGCGTGTTGACGGATGTTCACGTAGGCGTGAGCTGCTGGCTGACCGTGCTGCGACGGACGGAGAAGCTGGAGTTGAAGATCGTGCCGGAAGAAGCGGCGAACTGAGATCCAGTTCCCATTCCTGTTTACCGAACTCTCAAGAACAGCCCTGGCCAGTCCACGACTTAGGGCTACGCGACACCAGGCACACTGGGGCGTCCCTACTGCGAGCGCCAACGGACCGTTCTAAGTATGAAGTTCAGCGCGCCTCCGAATGCTTCACGTTCAAGCACATCCAGTTGCAGGGCGCCATACGGGGCTAGGCTGGTTTGGCCAACCTGCTTGTTTTCTCTTCCCACTTAGGAACGTTCAAGCCCATCACGAGGAACCACATGAATACCGATCCTTCCACGAGGAGGGCGGAGGCCAGATTGTAGGGTGACAGATAGTTTGCGAGCGGCGGGGATAGAAAGGTCAGCCAACACAACCCCGCGATCGCCGTCAGTGCACTCAGAATCCGAGGCAGAAAGGTCGACTTGAAAATCAGGTAGCCGAGCAGGATCCAATAGAATCCGTGAAATCCAAGGCCGATGTTCACGCCGTGAGGTAGAACTTGAAGAAGCTCAAGGGTGAGTGCCACGAAGTTGAAGGACGCCGCGAGCAAAGAGAGGCGCCTGTCCACCAGCTTGAAGATGTCATATAAGAGCAGCGTCACAGCGATCATGCACGAGACCTCTATGAGGCCGGCTGCGAGGTCCGCTGCGAGACTCAACCTGCCGCGAGCGAAGAACTCGGTAAATCCTGCCGTCAGTACAAGGAGCAGAAAAAGGACACCCGCCATTCTGGCCTTGAAACGCGGTGACACTTCTGCAATGCGTTTCATTATTACTGCTGCGCTCATACTCTTTTCTCCTTATGCGAGCTATTGAATGAGGCGTTCGTGCGAAGCCAATCGGGTTTCCCGATTAGAAGGCTAGCCGTACCGCTGTGACGATAGACGGCGGCTTTCATGCGGCGCTGGCCTGCTCCTTCCATCGTTGAACGTTCACGCCCATCACAAGCAGCCATAGCATCAGCGCTAGTTCGGCGAGGAAGCCGAGGACCAGAATGTAGGGGGACAGATAGTTTGCCAGCGGCGGGGATAGAAAGGTCAGCCAACCCAAACCGGCAAACGCCATCAGCACGCCCAGAATTCGAGGCAGGAAGGTCGACTTGAAAATCAGGCAGCCGATCAGAAGGCAATAGACTCCGAAAAACACGAAGCAGATGCTGACGCCCTGACCGTACAGTTCAAGAAACAGAACCGCCAGCGCCCGCAACTGTTCCACCGTGAATACGCTCAAATACTGGCCGCCTCCCAAAACGACAAGCGCTGCGAGTTGAAAGAGGCTAGCGAAAGCCAGAATCGCGCATCCCACGAGGCTGAAGAACGCCGCGACTAAAGAAAGGGGCCTATTCACAGGCTCAAATAAGTCGTAGAACAGAGCCGTCACCGCGACATAGCACGCCGTAGCAATGAGTCCGGTTGCTAACCCCAATCGAAATAAAGGCTGGTGCGCCAGGATGTGGTTCGCAGTAGCCGCAGCGTCGCCATCCACAACAAGGCCTTTAAGGAAGACCGCGCCCAATACCGCCGTCAGAAAGTAAAAGAAATAAACGACACCGGTAATCCTGGCCCCGGGACGCGGTGACGCTTCTGCAATCCCTTCCACGATTACAGCTGTGCTCATATTCGTTTCTCCGCGAGGAGATTCGCTGTCTGGGATGACGTTACTGATCCTGTCGATCAGCTGTCTGAGCAATTTTGCACACTGTCGAAGTGTTGATTCGCATGAGTGGGAGCCTGGCTGGCGCGACCCCGAAGATCGTCTGTGGCTTGAATTCCTCTGACTTCGGCTCGAAGTAGAGGTCATGCACGGTGCGGGCTAGGTGTTTCGGGGCTTCGAGTTTGCCTTTGACGAACGCTTCGTAGATGACCCCCTTCGCGGTGACATCGGCGAGTTCGTTTCTCTGCCTCCCCCCTCGGCCCATACCCCTGGTCTATTGGAATCATCATCGTAGCGTGAAAATCGGTAAGAATCTGAGGCGGCAAGGCCGTTGCCCTGGCGTGCGCTTGCCTGCCCTTCTCCTCATTGCAACCCTTCTCCCCGCCGTGTTAGCCTCAAATCCGAAGGGGATCACTTTGCAGCACAAAGTTCCCGCCGGGCTGGATCGCAAGGAAGCCGAGGTCTATCGGCAATTCGATCCGGAGCGGCTCCCAAGACACATCGCAATCATCATGGACGGCAACGGGCGCTGGGCGAAACGACGGCATATGCCGCGCGTGGCCGGACATCGCGCCGGGGTGGCCGCCGTGCGCTCGACGGTGGAGACGGCGGCGCGCATCGGTATTCACGCGCTCACGCTTTATGCCTTCTCGGAAGAGAACTGGAAGAAGCGTCCAGCGAGCGAAGTCGACTTCCTGATGCGGCTGCTTAGCCGGTATCTGAAGGCCGAAGTACCCACGCTCGACAAGAACAATATCCGCCTGGAATACATCGGGCGGCAGCACGAACTGCCGGAAGACGTGCAGAAGCGCATGGAGTGGGCGCGGGCGAGCACGGCGCAGAATACCGGCACGGTGCTGACGCTGGCGCTGAACTACAGCGCCCGCAGCGAACTGGTGGACGCGTTCCGGTCGATGGTTAATGCGGCTTCGCAGAACGGCGGCATCGAGCACCTGCGGATTGACGAAGAGATGGTGGGCGAGCATCTCTACACGCGGAACCTGCCCGATCCGGATTTGGTGGTACGCACCTCAGGCGAGATGCGGCTGAGCAACTTTCTGCTTTGGCAATTGGCTTACGCCGAGATCTATGTGACGCCAACGTTGTGGCCCGATTTCCGCGGAGTGCATCTGCTGGAAGCGATCGTCGAGTATCAGAAGCGGGAGCGGCGCTACGGCGGGCTGAACCACGGGGACGCACACGCCGCGCCGGCTAAAGTTCGCAGCTAGACTCTGGATCCTCTCTGCGTGGAGAGTTAGACAGAAGATTCCTCACGGGCTTTCAGCCCGATTCGAAAATGACAAGGCTTGGGTAGAATCGAAACTTCCTTGCTGAAGCGCATCGCGACCGCGGTGGTCCTGATTCCGATTGTGATGTTGCTGGTGTTGCGCGCGCCGATGCCGGTGCTGACTGTCTTCGCCGCAGCCGTTGCGCTGGTTACTGTACAGGAATTCCTGAAGCTGACGGAATCCTATGGCGTGCAGCCGCTGCGCTGGCCAACCTACATTTTCGTTGGATTGCTATTTCTGCTGCTGGCCTGGACCACGGCTGGCGAAACTCCGCAACTCTCGGCGCTGAAGTTCGTCCTCGGGTCGGGATTTGCTTGTGCGATCGCTCCCTTTGTTTTTCTGACCATCACCATGTTGCGAGCGCAGATGAGCGGCGCGTATCCCGCGGCGGCGGCCTCGGCGTTCGCTGTCGTCTATATTGCTCTGCCCATGGCGATGCTGGTGCAGTTGCGCGAGCAGTGGGCGGGGGCATTCTGGCTTCTCTACTTGCTTCTCGTGGTTTGGGCAGGAGATATCTTCGCTTACGCTGTGGGGCGCTCGGTGGGACGGTACCTGCTGGCGCCGCGCGTTAGTCCGAAAAAAACCTGGGAGGGTGCGGCGGCTTCGCTGGCCGCGAGCCTGCTGGTCGGGAGCCTGCTGTTCACCTACGCCCTGCAGATCAGTTCCTTCCTGCTGCGCGTGAGGCTGATCGAGCGCCGCGACGGCCTGTTCGGACCAAAGCCCGAGCTTTGGCCGCTCATCCTGTTGACGGTCGTGCTCAATGTCGCGGCGCAGCTTGGCGATCTCGTGGAATCACTGATCAAGCGCGGAGCCGGCGTGAAGGACTCTGGGACGATTCTTCCCGGGCATGGCGGCATGCTGGACCGCATCGATGCGTTGCTGTTTGCCGCGCCCTTACTGTGGTACTACGCGGCAGCAGTCTTCCCACCCGCACGCCCCTGGTAACGCGTAAAATAAGAACTCAGTTCGAGAATTCAGCTAGAGATTCCGTTAAGCATGAGACGCATCGCCATCCTGGGATCCACGGGGTCGATAGGCCGCAGCACGCTAAGCGTAGCCGAGTCCTACCCGGATCGCTTCCAGATCGTCGCGCTAGCCACGGGCTCTAACTTGAAGGCGGCGTTCGAGCAGGCGCGACGTTGGCGGCCCCGCGTGCTATCGATAGCGGCCGAGCCTGATGCCGATGTGTTGCGCGCGCGTCTGAAGCAAGCTGGGCTGAGCGAAATCGAGGTCGTCCACGGCGCGGCCGGCACCGTTAAGGTCGCGACGCATTCTGAGGCCGACTTCGTGGTGAGCGCCATCGTGGGCGTGGCTGGGCTGGAGGCCACTTATGAGGCGGTGAAAGCGGGAAAGACCGTCGGCGTTGCCAATAAGGAATGCCTGGTCGCCGCAGGCGAATTGATCACAGCCGAGGCCCGACGTCAGGGCAAGCCCCTGCTGCCCATCGACAGCGAGCATAATGCCATTCACCAATGCCTTCGGGGCGGACGTGTGGAGGAAGTGGAACGCATCTGGCTGACCGCCTCTGGCGGGCCGTTTCTGAACACACCACGGTCGGAGTTCGGTTCCATTACGGTCGAGCAGGCGCTGAATCATCCGACCTGGAAAATGGGCAAGCGCATCACCATCGACTCGGCCACGTTAATGAATAAGGGTTTCGAGGTTATCGAAGCGTGCAGATTGTTTCACCTACCGCCGGCGAAGGTGGAAGTGCTGGTGCATCCGCAGTCGACGATTCACTCCATGGTGGAGTTTGTGGATGGCAGCATACTTGCTCAGTTTTCCGTGACTGACATGCGGCTGCCGATTCTGTATGCTTTGACCTATCCTGAGCGGATTCAATCGGATATGCGGTTCCCGGTGGGTAACTTGCGTCATCTGGACTTTTGCCCCCCAGATATGAATAAATTCCCTTGTCTGCGTATCGCCTACGAAGCGGCAGAGGCGGGCGGGGCGAAGACGGTCGCGTTGAACGCTGCCGATGAGGTCGCGGTAGCTGCCTTCCTCGAAGGCAGCATTCGTTTTGCTGACATTCCCAGGATCATCGAAGACACGGTTTCAGCATCTAATCGTGGTCAGCTG
>Ga0302324_100011670_pt1 | contig 18010 bp, 20 predicted proteins | sample Palsa_T0_1_FD_201949 | JGI IMG/M metagenome (GOLD analysis project Ga0302324, IMG submission 201949) | Peat permafrost microbial communities from Stordalen Mire near Abisko, Sweden - Palsa_T0_1 | ecosystem: Environmental > Terrestrial > Soil > Palsa > Peat permafrost | place: Sweden: Abisko... | reverse complement strand
CGCCGGCCGACGAGGGCTGGCCGAAAGTGAGCGCGCCCGACCCTGCCTTGACCAGCAAGCTGTCGCCATGGCCGTGATAGCAACCCTCGAACTTGACGATCTTCGACCGCCCGGTGTGGCCGCGTGCGAGGCGCAACGCGCTCATCGTCGCCTCGGTCCCCGAGCTCACCAGCCGCACCAGATCGAGCGAGGGCAACAGGCGGCACAGTGTCTCGGCGAGTTCGACCTCGACTTCGGTCGGGGCACCAAACGACAGGCCAAAGCGCGCGGCCTCCTGCACCGCGCGCACGGTCGCGGCGTGGGCATGACCGAGGATCGCCGGACCCCAGGAGCCCACATAATCGAGGTAGCGCTTGCCGTCGGCGTCCCACAGGTATGCACCTTCGCCGCGGGTGAAAAACCGTGGCGTGCCGCCGACCGAGCGAAACGCTCGCACCGGTGAGTTCACGCCGCCCGGAATGCTTTTCTGCGCACGCGCAAAGAGTTCGTCGTTACGGGTCATGTCGGTGGCGGCGAGAGGATTTAGTTCGCGACCCGGAGACCGGCCGGCATGACGGGCGCACGCGGCGCAAACGCGAGCGCGAAGGCCTCGGCCGCGGCCGCAATGTCCGCTTCGTCGAACACCGCACTGATGACCGCCAGCGCGTCGGCGCCGGCCGCAATCAACGTCGGCGCATTCGCCACCGTGATACCGCCGATGGCGACAACGGGCACATCCCACCGCGCCTTCGCCGTCGTAAGCACGGACAGCGGCGCACGTATCGCCTGCGGCTTGACGCGTGAAGCAAAGAAGCTGCCGAAGGCGATGTAGCTGGCCCCGGCGGCAACGGCGCGCTCGGCCGCGTCGAGCGAGTCGTAGCAGGAAGCACCGATGATCGCGTGTTCTCCCAAGGCCTGCCGGGCGAGCGTCATCTCCCCGTCGTCCTGGCCAAGATGTACGCCATCGGCGGCGACCTCACGCGCCAGATCGACGTCGTCGTTGACGATAAAGATTACGCGCTGCGCACGGCAGAGCGCGCGCACTGCATGCGCCTGCTCGCGCCGCAGCGCGGCCGCACCGAGCTTGTTGCGGTACTGGACCACACCCGCGCCGCCGGCGATGGCGGCGGCAACCCGCGCCACGAGCGCGCCGGAGTCAGCGAGCTCCGGGGTCAGCACATAGAGCCCCGCGATCGGGGATCGCGCCGCGGTCTGGGCCGATGCAGCCATCAATGCCGGTGCAGGTTCGGTGTGCGCGGCGCCTGATCGTCATCAACCGCAGGTTCGGCGTCCTCTTCACGCGCCCAGAACAGCCGGTCGGGCAGGTGTTGGCCCATGCCTGGGCGGTAAGCCTTGGCAAGCGTGTGCCAGGTGTAGTCCTGCGCCTCGCGCACCGCTTCGGGGAGTTCCAAACCGTTGGCGAGCATCGCGGCGATGGCGGAGGCTAGTGTGCAACCCGAACCGTGATAACTGCCGGGCAGCCGCTCCCAGCTGTCGCTGCGCACCACGCCGCCCTTGCCGTACAAGGTATTGATCACCTGCACCGTCGGCTCGTGCGTGCCGGTGATGAGTACGTGCTCGCACCCGGATTCGATCATGCGTTGGGCGCAAACGGCGAGCGTGGGCTCTTCGTCGTCGTCGCCATCGGCCAGGCGTCGTGCCTCGGTACTGTTGGGCGTGAGAATCGTCGTCCGCGGCAGCAGCAGCTCCCGCAGCGCGTGCAGCATGTTGTCGCTCGAGAGCTCGTCGCCGCGCCCGGATGCCAGCACCGGGTCGAGCACCAGCGGCACGTCCGGGTAGTCAGCGAGAATCTCGGCAATGGCGGCGATGTTCTCCACGCTGCCGAGGACCCCGATCTTGAATACGTCGACGGGCATGTCTTCGAGCAGGCAGCGTGCCTGATCGGCGACCCACTCCGCGTCGAGCGGTTGCACCCCCTCGACACCGAATGTGTCCTGCACCGTAATCGCGGTCAGCACGGACAGCGGATGACAGCCCATGCTCGCCAGCGTGAGGATATCAGCCTGAAGGCCGGCACCGCCGCTCGGATCGGAGGCGGCGAAGGTGAGCACGATCGGCGGAAAGGCGGCGGCTTGCTCGGCGGCTGGTTGCATGGACAGTGCGTGACGTGCGGCGAAAAGCTGCGAAGCGCGAGGAAGCTCGACCTCGTGCACCACCGGGACGAGCCTGCGAGGGCGGCCCGAGCGCGGGTGAACTTGGTAGAATTGGATTTTACTCCAATCGTCATCGCACCAATGAAGAAATACATGTGCCTGATCTGCGGCCACATCTACGATGAGGCGCTGGGCGATCCCGACACGGGTGTCCTGCCAGGAACCAAGTGGGAAGACGTGCCACCGAACTGGACTTGCCCGGATTGCGGCGCGCGCAAGGAAGATTACGAGCTGGTGGAATTCTGATGCGTATCCTGCACACCATGCTGCGCGTCGGCGATCTCGAGCAGTCGCTGCGTTTCTACACCGAGGTGCTCGGCATGCATTTGCTGCGCACGACCGACCGACCGGAGCAGAAATACAAGCTGGCGTTCGTTGGCTACGACGCCGAGTCGGAGCAGGCGGTGCTCGAGCTAACCTACAATTACGGCATCAGCCGCTACGATCTGGGCAGCGGCTACGGGCATGTCGCGATCGAGGTGCCCGACGCCGCCGCAGCCTGCGCGGCGGTGCGCAATCGGGGCGGCAACGTTACGCGCGAGGCGGGGCCGGTCAAGGGCGGAACGACGGTCATCGCTTTCGTCGAAGATCCCGACGGCTACAAGATCGAACTCATCGAGCGCAAGGCAAGTCCGTCCTAAGCCGCGCGCGGCAAACGGCGCGGCGCATGACCTCGCGTTACGCGCGCTCGCGTTGCAGCTCGTCGTAGATTCCGATCAGCAGCGTTTCCCAATCGCGCGTGAAGCCCGTCGTATCGAACAGCGGATTGGTTTCGCGCGAGGATTCGAGCTGGGCACGGTACGCGCGCAGGCGGTCGGGCTTGGCGACCAGGTCGAGCAGCCGCGAAGCGTAGTCAGCTTCTGACGCGGCGATCAGATCGGGCAGTCCGCTCGCCCGGAGCAGGCTCGCACCAACCCGTCCGGCGAACGTCGGCCCGCGACAGGTCAGCATGGGTACGCCCATCCACAGCGCATCGCAGCCGGTGGTGTGCGCGCCGTAGGGCAAGGTGTCGAGCGCCAGGTCGGCACACCCCAGGCGGGCGAGGTGATCGTCCTGCGAGAGCGTCGGCGCGAAGATCAGACGCGTGGGGTCGACGCCGGCGCGCTCGGCCTCGAGGCGCAAGTTCGTCTGCATGCGTGGATGACCGGCGAGCAGCCACAGCACCGCATCGTCGCGCGCGCCAAGCGCGGCGAGCCAGGTCGCAAACAGCGGCCGGCGCAACTTGTAGCTCTGATTGAGGCAGGCGAGCACCAGCGCATCTTCGGGCAGCCCGTGCGCGGCGCGCGGTGTCGGCGCCGGGAGGCCGCGGCGCGCGTCGTTGACGTAATAACAGCGCGGCAGGCGCCAGACGCGTTCGTGATACCAGGTCTCGTCGGAGGGTGTGATCACTTCCGCGTCGGCGATGATGCCATCGATCGCGTCATAGCCCAGCGTCCCCGGAAAGCTCATGTAATGCACCTGCACCGGCGCTGGACGCGACGCGAGGATGGCGAGCCTGCCGCCTTGCGTGTAGCCGTGGCGGTCGATCAGGACGTCAATGCCGTCGTCGCGAATCAGGCGCGCCGCCTGCGCGTCGCTGACGCTGCTCACGTCGCGCCAATGCGCGAACGGCGCGCGGATGCGCTCGGCCAGCCCCCCGCTGGCGTCGCTTCCGTAGCTGTAGCCATACAGCTCGAAGCGGGCGCGGTCATGCCGCTCGAACAGGCCCGCCATCAGGCGCCCGGTCGGATGGTCGCGGAAGTTGCCCGAGAGATAGCCGATGCGCAAGCGCGCACCGCGTTGCGGCACCGGACGCGGCAGCGCGACCTGCGGCAGTGTCGCGCTCGCCCAGCGCCGTGCGACGGCGAGCTGCTGCGCGGGCGTGGTCGGCATCGCCAGCGCGATCCAAGGCGACCAGCGCCGGTCGCTCCCCGGGTCGTCGAGCGTGGCCACCAGCTGCTGTTCGCATGCGTCGAGGCCATCCCAGGCGCACAGGGTGTAGCGTGCATAAACCCGATTGGCCAGCGCAGGAGTCAGGGACGGCGCGGCGGCGACGGCACGCTCGAAAGCAAGCAACGCCTGTTCATCCTCGCCCAGCCGCCTCTCGGCGAGCCCGAGGTTGTCCCAAACCTCGGCCTCGTTGGCGCCCTGCGCCACAGCGCGTTGCAGGTGCGTGCGCGCCGCCATGGCGCGACCCTCGTCGAGAAGAGTTGCGGCCAGGCTCGCGCGCAGCGCCGCGTCGTCGGGAGCGAGTGCGACGCATTGCTCGAGCAGTTCGCGCGCCGCGGGTGCCGCACCGGCGGCTTTGAGCTGCGCGGCAATGCCGTGCACCTGGGCAAGCGCGGCGCGGCCCTGTTCGCGCTCGCCGCGGGCAATCTCGACGCGAGCGAGGCCCAGCCAGATTTCCTGCTGCGGCATCGCCTGGGCCCGCGCCGCGCCCAGTGCGCGCGTCAGGCGTTCGCGCGCCGCATCGTGCCGGGCCGCCCCAAGGTCCTGCAGGGCGATGCGGAGGAGTGCCCCGGGGTGTTCGGGCAGTGCCGCAAGGATCTGGTCGTACAACGCGCGCGCATCCTCACCGCGGCCGGCGGCTTCATGTCGCGCCGCGAGTGCGAAGGCTTCCTGAACGGTGATTTCCATAGTTGTAAACCGCGCGCGCGAGCGCGCCATCCGCTGGCGCGGCGTCTAGCCCGAGGACTTGAGCAACTCGCCGATGTCGTGCACGAAGGCGTCCGGCCCCTGGCCGTAGCTCTCGTAGACGCGAAGCCTTCCCTGCGGATCGAACAGATACGTCCCGACGGAATGGTCCACGCTGTAAGTGCCCGGCGTCGGACCCGGCTGCTTCTGGTAGATGACCTTGAACTCCCTGGCCGTGGCCGCGGTCGCTGCCGCGTCGCCATAGAGGCCGAGGAAAGTCGGATTGAACGCCGGCACGTAGCGCGACAGAAGGTCCGGTGTATCACGCTCCGGATCGACGGTCACGAACAGCACCTGCACGCGGGCCGCATCGGGGCCCAGCCGGTCGACAGCGGCAGCGAGCTCGGACAGCGTCGTCGGGCAGGCATCCGGGCACTGTGTGTAGCCAAAGAAGAGCGCCACAACTTTACCGCGGAAGTCCGCCAGGGTTCGGACTTTGCCGGCAGCGTCGTTCAAGCGGAAGTCGTGGCCGTAGCCCACGCCGGTGATGTCGGAGCCGCGGAACTTGGGCGCAGCGGGGCCGCAGGCGGCCATGCCGAGCGCGAGCAGCACCGCGATCGGCGCAAACAGGAAACGCATCAGGGCCAGAAGTGGTCGAGGAGCAAAGCGGAAAACAGCAACGCGAGATAGACGATGGAGAAGCGGAAAGTGCGCCGTGCCAGCGCGTCGCTGTAGCGGCGGTAGAGCTTGACCGCGCGGGCGAGGAACATCGCCCCGAGCAGCACTGCGGCGGCCAGATACAGCCCGCCGCTCATGCGCACGGCGTAGGGGAGCAAGGTCGCCGCGAACAATGCCGCGGTGTAGAGCACGATCATCAGCCGCGTGTATTCGGGACCGTGGGTTACCGGCAGCATCGGCAGTCCCGCTGTCGCATAGTCCTTGGTGCGGTAGAGAGCGAGCGACCAAAAATGCGGCGGCGTCCATACGAAGATGATCAGAAACAGCAGCAGCGCTTCCGGCGCCACCGTGTTGGCGACGGCGGCCCAGCCGAGCACCGGCGGCATCGCTCCGGCCGCGCCACCGATGACGATGTTCTGCGGCGTCGCCGGCTTGAGCAACACCGTGTAGACGAGCGCATAGCCCAGGAACGTCGCCAGCGTGAGCCACATGGTCAACGCGTTGACCGCCGTGTACAGGATCCCCAGGCCGGTTAAGCCAACCACGGCGGCAAAGAGCAGCGTCTCGCGTGAGGAGAGTTCGCCACGCGGCAGCGGTCGGCCGCGGGTGCGCGCCATGAGCGCGTCGATCTTCTGCTCGACCAGGCAGTTGATGGCAGCTGCAGCGCCGGCGACGAGCGCGATGCCGAGCGTCCCGAATACGACCGCGTTGAGCGGCGGCAATCCGGGCGAGGCCAAGACCATGCCGATGACCGCGGTGAAGACGATGAGCGACACCACACGCGGCTTGGTTTGCGCAAACAGCCGGCGCAGGCGGTAGATCGGGCCGTGCGCGAGCGCGAGAGTGGTCATGGCATCGAGGCGAAAAGAACGCGATTTTACCATTCGCCCAAGGCGTCAGCCGATGCGTGAGGCGCGCAGCAGCCGTTCGAGGTCCTTGGCCAGGCGCTTGATATCCGGGTCCGCCGGATAGCGCAGCACCAGGTTGCCCAGCGGGTCGATCAGATAGATATTGGTCGCCGCCCCCCCGGGTCCGGGCAGGTCGTCCCACTGGCGCGGATCGCTCCGGAGGACGATCAACTCGGGGTGCTGCGCGAGCAATTCCGCGCTCGGCTTGGGTGCGTCGGGCGAGCGCAGCCAGACGCGCACCACCCGCTCTCGTTCCGCCCCCTGCATGGTGCGCGCCTGGCGCGTGGCGTAGAGCTTTTCGACGCAGCCGGCGTCGCAGGCCGCCGCATCGGCCATGAGCAGTACCCAGCGACCGCGCAGCGCCGAAAGGCGCAGTGGCGCGCCGTCGGCACCGCTGCCGACGATTTCCGGTGCGCTCGGCGCGCCGAGGAGCTCGCCGTAGTTGACCTGGGCAGTCGGCCGCAGCCAGTGCCAGTAATAGGTCGCATAGGAGGCCGCTACCGGAGCGATGCATACCAGCGCCAGAAGTGCCAGCATGCCGCGTCCCCGCCGCGGTGCGTTGCCGTCAGGCGGGGTCATTGCCGTCGCGTCGACGCCAGTTGAGTGCGAGCCAAAGGATGAGTGCGAGCGCGGCGAATGCATACCACTGCAGCATGTAGGATCGATTCTGATCGGCCCCGAGGTCCGGCGCAGGCCACGTGCGCACCAGGCTGTCAGCAGATGTGATCGGACCGGTTTGTTCGACGATGACTGGCAACAGATTGAGGCCGGTCGCCGCGCCAATGCGTGCCAGATCGAGGTTCTGCCACAACGGCCCCGTACCCCGCTCGGTTGCGAGCTCGAGGTAACGCTTGGACGGCAGGTTGACGCGTCCGATCACCGTCTGCATGCCCGTCGGCGGTGGCACGACCGGCAGTTCTGCGCGCCGCGGCCCCTGGGCAACCCAGCCGCGATCGACGAGCACGAAGCGTTCGCTGCCGGCGAGCTTCAGCGGCGCGATGACGTCGTAGCCGGCCTGCCCATCATGAATCTTGTTGTCGATGAAGAGCTGTCGCGCGGCATCGTATTCCCCGCGCGCGCGCACGGTGCGAAAGCGCAGCTGCGAAGGATCGGCCTCGCCCGGAACCAGGTCGAGCGGCGATGCGTTCGCCGCCGCCGCAAACTGCGCGGCGAGTTCGTCTTTGTCCGCGGCCCGGTGCCGCTGCCAATTGCCCAATCCCAGCGTCAGGGCCACGAACGCGATCATGCCCAGCGTCGGCAGGAGGGCGGGGCGGAAGCGGTGGCTTGCCAGGAACAAGGTGAGGCGATTTGGCAGCCTCATGGGCTTGGGCTAGACTCGTTGTGCCTGTCGCCGCGGCGCGGCCGTGCGTTCCGGCCCGACCGCCCATGCGCTACATCGTCATCGCTGCCCTGATCCTGATCGTCGCCACGCTGGCGTCGGCACTCTATTTTCTCTACCACGATCGCGGTCGCAGCATGCGCATGGTCACCGCGCTGGCTATCCGCGTCGGTCTGTCCGCCTGCCTGATCATCTTTCTTGTCGTCAGCTACAAGCTGGGCTGGATAGGCGCACGCGGCTTGCGCTGAAGTGCCCGGCGCCAAGTGCCGCTGGGTACGCCTTCGCCGGCGCGGCGTCAGCGTGTCCCGGCGCGCGTCAGAGCCAATAAACGAGTACGAACAGCAGCAGCCAGACGACGTCGACGAAGTGCCAGTACCACGCCGCAGCCTCGAAGGCAAAATGATGCTCCGCGTCGAACTGTCCGCGGAACACCCGCGCGAGCATCACCGAGAGCATGATCGCGCCGACCGTGACGTGAAACCCGTGGAAACCGGTGAGCATGAAGAAGGTGGAGCCGTAGACCCCGGTCGAGAGCTTGAGGTTGAGCTCGCTGTAGGCGTGCGTGTATTCGTGCGCCTGCAAGGCGAGGAAGGTAAAGCCCAGGACGATGGTGATGAAGAGCCAGAACTTGAGCGCGCCGCGATTGCCCGTCTTGAGCGCATGGTGGGCGACGGTCAGCGTGCCACCGGATGAGACCAGGATGATCGTGTTGATGAGGGGGATGCCGATCGCCGCCATGGGCGTGAAGGCATCCTTGAAGTAGGGCCCGTTGGTCGGCCACATCGCCGTGAAATTGGGCCACAGCAGCTTTTGCTCCGGTCCGCCGAGCTCGGGCACCGACAGGTTGCGTATGTAGAACAGCGCCCCGAAGAACGCGGCGAAGAACATCACCTCGGAAAAGATGAACCAGCTCATCCCCCAGCGGAACGAAACGTCGACCTGCTTGTTGTAGAGGCGATGTTCGGATTCGTCGATGACGTGGCCGAACCAGCCAAAAAGCATGGTGACCAGGATGCAGAAGCCGACGAGCACCAGCCATGGGCCGGGCGCGTAGGCATTGAACCAGAGCGTCGCGCCGAACCCCATGCAAAGGAGCGCGCAGGAGCCGGTGATCGGCCAGTACGAAGGCTGCGGCACGAAGTACATGGACTTGGCGCCGTTCGACGATACGTTCATGAATTCCCCTCGACTTCGAAGAAGGTGTAGGACAGCGTGATCGTGGCGACGTCCTTCGGCAACTTCGGATCGACGACGAAAACGACCGGCATCTGCCGCTTCTCATGCGGCGCGAAGGTCTGCCGGGTGAAGCAGAAACAGTCGAGCTTGCGAAAGTACTGTGCGGCCAGCTGTGGTCCGTAGCTCGCCACCGCCTGACCGGTCACCGCGTAGGGTGACAGGTTTTCCACTTCGTAGAGCACCTGCGTGAGTTCGCCCGGGTGGACGTCCACGATCGGTGTCAGCGGGCGGAAGCGCCACGGCAGCTTGTTCGTGTTGGCGTCGAACTCGAGACGCACATTGCGCGTGGTGTCGACCTGGGAATTGTTGACCGCGTCGGGACGGTCGATGTCGCGCAGTCCGGTTGCCCGGCAGATCTGGTCGTAGAACGGCACCAGGGCGAAGCCGAAGCCGAACATCACCACGGTGACGACGGCGAGCCGGACGAGCATGCGCCGGTTCAAGCGCCGCCGATCGTTCGCTCGCTTGAGGTTCATCGTTGTCTCGCGGGCCCGTCTATTTCCGGCCGCGTTCGATGGCGACGAGCAGGAATCCGATGATGCCGAAGCCCACCACGACGATGCCGATGGTCGTGCCGCCGACGAGTTGCGAGGCGATGATGCCCCCGAAGAACACCAGCGCGATCGACAGCAGGACGAGTGCCGTGCGCCGATTCGCCACGCGGCGCGGTTCGCTCCCCCCTTGCGCATCCAGCAGCGGTGTTTTCATGGTTGCCACGCGCCGGCCTCGTCAGCTGACCTGCGGCGGGGTCTCGAAGGTGTGGTAGGGCGCAGGCGATGGCAGCGTCCATTCCAGCGTGTCGGCCCCGTCCCAGGGCCTGGCAGGCGCCGGCGCTCCGGAGCGAATGCACTTGATCACGATGTAGAGGAAGAGCACCTGTGAGAAGCCAAAGCCGAAGGCACCTACCGTGGCAACCGCATTCCAGTCGGTGAACTGCGGCGCGTAGTCGGGTACCCGGCGCGGCATCCCGGCGAGCCCCAGGAAATGCATGGGAAAGAAGGTGACGTTGAAGAAGATCATCGACGCCCAGAAGTGGATCTTGCCCAGCGTCTCGTCGTACATGTGACCCGACCATTTCGGTAGCCAGTAATAGATGCCGCCGAAGAACGCGAACAGCGAGCCCGCCACCAATACGTAGTGGAAATGCGCCACCACGTAGTAGGTGTCGTGCAGAACGATGTCGACCGGTACGAGCGCCAGCACGAGCCCCGTAAAACCGCCCATGGTGAAGAGGAAGATGAAGCCGATGGCGAACAGCATCGGCGTCTCGAAGGTCATCGAGCCGCGCCACATGGTCGCCAACCAATTGAAGACCTTCACCCCGGTCGGTACCGCGATGAGCATGGTCATATACATGAAGAACAGCTGCCCCGCCGCAGGCATCCCGACGGTGAACATGTGATGTGCCCAGACCAGGAACGAGAGGATCGCGATCGATGCCGTGGCGTAGACCATCGAGGCATAGCCGAACAGCGGCTTGCGCGCGAACGTCGGAATGATGGTCGACACGATCCCGAACGCCGGCAGGATCATGATGTAGACCTCGGGGTGGCCGAAGAACCAGAACACGTGCTGGAACAGCACCGGGTCCCCGCCGCCAGCAGCGTTGAAGAAACTGGTGCCGAAGTGGCGATCGGTCAACAGCATCGTTACCGAGCCGGCGAGCACCGGCATCACCGCGATCAGCAGGTAGGCGGTGATGAGCCACGTCCACACGAACAGCGGCATCTTCATGAGCGTCATGCCGGGCGCACGCATGTTGAGAATAGTCGTGATGATGTTGATCGACCCCATGATCGACGACGCGCCCATGATGTGGATGGCGAAGATCGTCATGTCCATGCCCATGCCGGCCTGCACCGACAGCGGCGGATAGAGCGTCCAGCCGGCGCTGGCCGCGCCGCCCGGAACGAGGAACGATCCAAGCAGCAGGCTCCCGGCGAACGGCAGCAGCCAGAAGCTCCAGTTGTTCATTCGCGCGAAGGCCATGTCCGGTGCGCCGATCATCAGCGGCACCTGCCAGTTGGCGAAGCCAACCGCCGCCGGCATGATCGCGCCGAAAATCATGATCAGGCCGTGCAGCGTATTGAGCTGGTTGAAGAACTCCGGCTCGACTAACTGCAGACCGGGTTGGAACAACTCCGCCCGGATCGTCAGCGCCATCACCCCGCCGACCAAGAACATGGTCATCGAAAACCACAAGTAGAGCGTGCCGATATCCTTGTGGTTGGTGGTCATGATCCAGCGCATGATTCCAGTCGGGTGCGCGCCGTGCGCGTCGTGACCCAGGCCGTGGCCGGCTGGCTCGCCGGCGGCGTGATCGTGCGGAAGGCTGCTCATGACTTAGCTCCTGGCTACTGGGGTCCGGGCCGCGGCGATACTCAAGACCGGTCCGCCTTGACGTCGGTGGGCTGGATTGCCTCGCCGGTATGGTTGCCCCAGCTGTTGCGCGTGTAGGTGATCACGGCGGCGATGTCGGTGTCCGACAGCGTGTTTTTCCAGGCGATCATCGCGGTCGGCTGGCCGTTCTTGACCACGCCATTCAAGACCGTCTTGATCTGGCCGTCCTTGGGTCCATTGACCACGGGCGAGCCGTCGAGGGCAGGGAACGCCCCCAGCACACCCTTGCCGTTGGCCTGGTGACAGGCCGCGCAGTTGGCGCCGAAAACCTTCTCGCCGCGAGACTCCAGCTCCGCCAGGGTCCAGCTCTTGTTCGGATCGTCGGCGGCGGCGGCGGCCGCCTTCTTGTGTTCGGCGAGCCACTGCGCGTAGTCGTCGGCACTCTTCACCTCGACCACGATGGGCATGAAGCCGTGCTCCTTGCCGCAGATTTTCGCGCATTGGCCACGGTAGGTGCCGGTCTGGTCAAACTTCATCCAGTCGTCGCGAACGAAGCCCGGAATGGCATCCTGCTGCACCCCGGCCGCGGGCAGGAACCAGGCATGGATGACGTCACTCGAGGTGATGAGCAGACGCACCTTCTTGCCCACCGGCACGACCAGCGGCTGGTCGACTTCGAGCAGGTAGTGCTCGCCCAGAGGCTCGCGCCCTTCGAGCTGGGCGATCGGTGTGCTGAGGTTGCTATAGAAGTCGAAACCTTCGGCGAGATAGTTGTAATTCCACTTCCACTGCGAGCCGGTGACCTTGATGGTCAGATCCGGCGTGGAGGTGTCCTTCATGGTCAGGACCGTTTCCGTCGCCGGAATGGCCATCACCAACAGGATGAGAAAGGGAATGATCGTCCATACGACCTCGACCACGGTGTTTTCGTGGAACTGCGCCGCGGTATGACCCTTCGACTTGCGATGCGCGAAGATCGAGTAAAACATGACCGAGAACACAGCGACGAAGATCACGGCGCAGATGGCCATGATGTAGATGTGCAGGTCGAAGATCTGCGTCGCGACCGGCGTCACCGGTGGCTGCAGGTTGTACTCCTTGGCGGCATGCGCCAGCGTCGGCAGCCATGCTGCCGCGAGCGCTGCCGTCCCCCTTGCCATCGCTCCCTTGCGCTTCATGCTCTCCCCGGACAATTCGATTCTCCCCACGCTTCCTGGCTGTCCTAACGTACGGCCAGCGCGCGGTGCAGATCCCGTGCGACGCGCGTGCGCTGCGCCGCCGAAAGTCTCTCGCCAAAAGGCACGTCGCGGCCGGCGAACCGCAGTTTGAGCCGCGGGGGACGATTGAAACCGCCCCTTTCGACCTCGACCCGCACCCAATACCGGTTGAACTCCTGCCGCATCCTTTCCCCGGCCAGCTCCCGTTCGACGATGACACGGTCACCGCAGACGCTTACCCGTTCCCAATCGCTCGCGTGCCGCTCGATCCAGCGAAACGCCCAGTACAGTACGGCCATCTCAAGCGCGGAGTACGGCAACACCAGCCATGCGCCCAACGCGGCGAATCCGAGCCCGAGGCCAAGCGACATGAAGCACAGCGAGGCGAACAGCGACCAGCGCCACCGCGAGCCAAGCGAATCGTGCCGCTGCGAGACGACGCAAAACTCCGGTTCGGCGGCAAGCGGTGGGATTTCGACGCCCGGCATGCAAACCTTCTCGCGCGCGACTCGATAACGGCGTCGCAAAACCCAGAAATCTTAGCATGGATGGCTGCGCCGCAACATGTCGGGCGGTGACGAGCACCGCTCACGCGAGCTCAGAGCGCCGCGGCGCCTGGACCCCATTGTGGCGCGTCCGTTCGACTCCAGGCGACGGTCGCGACGCGCGCCGCGGGCAGGCGCGCCTCGAGCGTGGCGAGGTTGCCGTCAAGCCGCGGCAACTGCGGCTCGACAAGGTTGGCGACCCAGCCTGCCAGGACCAGACCGCGGGCATGGATCGCGTGTGCGGAGAGAAGCGCATGATTGAGACAGCCCAAGCGCACAGCAACGACCAGGAGCACCGGCAGCGACAGGATCCGCGCCACATCGAGCATGTCGTGCCGTGTATCGAGCGGCACCGACACGCCGCCGGCGCCCTCGACGACGATGCGGTTGGCAACGCTGGCGAGCAGATCGTAGGCCGCGCGAATGCGCTCAAGATCAATCGCCACGCCGGCCTCGGCGGCCGCGAGGTGCGGCGCGATTGCTGGCACGAAGGCAAACGGATTGCGCGCGTCAAGCGGCGCCTCGACATTGCCCGCAGCGGCGAGCGCAGCGACGTCCTCGTTCCCGGCGGCGCCGTGCGCGATGCCGGCAGCCACCGGCTTCATGCCCACCGCACGCTCACCCTGTGCCACCCACCGCCGCAGCAGTGCGCACGCCACCACGGTCTTGCCGACTCCGGTGTCGGTACCGGTGACGAAGATGCCCGTCGTACACCTCTGCATGGGCGATTCAGTCGCCGGCACGGGGTGTAAAGCGCACGATCGCGCGCCCGTCGGCGGCCACGCGCGGCTCCGGTTTCCAGGCGTGGCCGTATACGACCTCGTAGGTCGCCGGGAGGCGGCCGTCGCGCCGAAACGCCTCGAGTGCGTCCAGGACGCGCTGCCAGCGGGCGCGACCAATGAGGCCGCGCGGCCGGCCGCGTGTCGCGTTGTGGGCACCGATCGCTTTGAGTTCGTGCATCATCGTCCGCGCGTCTTCGTAGGTCAGCGTGATCGTCTCCATGTCCATCACCGGGTCGGCGAACCCGGTGTGCACCAGCATGTCGCCCAGATCGTGCATGTCGATGAAGCGGCTCACGTGCGTTGCCTGATCGACCCCGGCGAATGCGGTTCGGAGCTCCCTTAGCGTGTCGGGGCCGAGGGTACTGAACAGGAGCAAGCCGCCGCTCCTGAGAACGCGGTGGAACCCCTCGAAGGCGATGGAAGGTTCGTCAATCCACTGCAGCGTCAGGTTGCTCCACACCAGATCGACGCTGCCAGCGGCAAGCGGCAGGTGGGAAGCGTCGCCGCACACGAGCGCCGGTTCAGCGCCGTTGCGCGTGCGCGATCCGAACCAGCGCGCGAAGAGCGAACGTTCCGTTGCACGCGCCGCGGCATTGCGCCGGCGCGCAACGTCGAGCATCGCGAAGGCGCTGTCGAGGCCGGCCACGAACGCATCCGGATAGCGCGTGGACAACTCGCTCAGCGCGTCGCCCGTGCCGCAGCCCACGTCGACGATTGCCGCCGGTCGCAGTCGCATCAGGGCAAGACGCTCGGCCAGGCGCTGGCCCACTTCGCGCTGCAGCACCGCGGCACGGTCGTAGGTCGTCGCGGCGCGCTCGAAGCCGCGCCGCGCGCGGCGCAGGTCGAGCCGATACGGATCGTTGTTAAGCGCCATCGGCGATTGCAGCGACGAACGCTTCGGGATGTGACAGGAATGCCGCGTGCGCGGCGCCGGGGATCAGGCGCATAGTGCCGCGCGGGAGCGCATGAGCGAGCCATTCGCCCGCCGCCGGAGGGGTGAGCGCGTCGCGTCCGCCCGCAATGATGGTCGTCGCCTGCGCAATCGCGCCCACCTCGGCGCGAAGATCGGTGCCGGCGAGGAGCTCCAGCGCATCATGCAACACCGCGCGCGAAGGTTCGCCGCGTGAAAAGAGCTCGCCGCGCATTTGCGCATGCACGGCGCGGGCGTGCTCACTGCCGAGCACCTGCAGCGCGACGAAGCGTTGCAACGTCAACCGATAGGAGACGGCGAGTTCGTCGCCAAACTGGCGCAGGGTCGTTGCCGCCATGGCTTGCGGCCAATCGGGCTGCGCCACAAAACAGGGCGTCGCCCCGGTCAGGATCAGGCGGGCGATGCGCGCGGGATCTTTGCGCGCCCAGCGCAGCGCGATCGTGCCGCCCAGCGACCAACCGAGCAGCGTCAGTGGCGCGTCGGCGTCGGGTGCCGAGCGGGCGAGCGCGGCAGCAATCGCGGCGATGATCGTGTCGAGCGCATAGGGCGCGACCGTGGCGCTGAGGCCGTGACCGGGCAGGTCGACCCGATGCACGCGAAAGCGCCGCGTGAGACGTGGCAGCAACGGCGTGAACAATCCCGAATGCATCGCCCAGCCGTGCAGCAGCACCAGAGGGGGACCGGTTCCGGCGGAATCGATGCACAAGTCGCTCATGGGCCGCACGCGAGGTGGGTGAGCACTGCGAGCAACCCCGAGAGATCGGCATCCGCGTGCGCCGCGGAGAGCGTGATGCGCAGCCGCGCCGTGCCCCGGGGCACCGTCGGCGGCCGAATGGCGGGAACCCACAGCCCCCGTTGCCAGAGGCGATCGCTAAGGTCGAGCGCCTGCGCACTGGCGCCGACCTGCAGCGGTTGAATGGCAGTTGCCGACGCCTGCAGTCTCCACGGCAGCGTCCCCGCGGCAGCGCGGAAGCGCGCAATGAGCGCCTGCAGATGTCGTCGACGTTGCGGCTCGTCGCGAATCACCGCCAGGCTCGCCTGCAACGCGCAGGCGAGCAGCGGCGGCGAAGCAGTGGTCAAGACGTACGTTCGCGCCGTTTGCAGCAAGGTTTCGATGACCGCGTGATGCGCCGCGACGAAGGCACCCGCGACACCGGCGGCCTTGCCTAACGTACCCATGTACACGATGCGCGGCGAGGTGAGACCGAAATGCGCCACGGTGCCACGGCCCTCGCCCAGGATGCCAAAACCGTGCGCATCGTCGACCAAAAGCCACGCGTCGTAGCGCTCGGCGAGCTCGAGCAGCGCCGGCAGGGGCGCGATCGTGCCATCCATGCTGAACACCGCATCGGTGCAGATCAACTTGCGCGGGGCGCGGCTCGCAGCCAGGCGTTGACCGAGCGCGTCGAGATCGCCCTGGCGATAGCGCGTGAACTTCGCCCGTGACAGGAGCGCGGCGTCGTTGAGGCAAGCGTGGTTAAGGCGCTCGCCGAACACGGCGTCGCCACGGCGGCAAAGCGCGGTCACGATGGCCAGATTAGCCAGGTAGCCTGCCGAGAAAAGCAGCGCGCGCGCATTCGCACAGGGCGCGACCCACGCGGCCAATTCCCGTTCCAGTGCCTCGTGCGGCGCAAAGTGGCCGGAGATGAGGTGCGCCGCGCCGGCGCCCACCCCGTAGCGCGCCGCGCCCTCGGCTGCCGCCGCAATCACCCGCGGGTCGGCGGCGAGACCCAGGTAGTCGTTGCCGCCGAAGTGGAGGAACTCGCGACCCTCGACGGTCAGATGCGCGCCCCTGCGCGACGCGACCGTGTGCCGATGGCGGGCGAGGCCGGCGACCTTGCGCGCGGCGAGTCCCTGCGCCAGTTGTTCCAGCGCGTCCGTGCTCAAGCGCCTCTTGAAGTTTTGGCTTCCTGCGCCGAGAGTCCCAGGCGGCCGAATAACGCGCGATCCGCGGCCACCTCGGGATTGCCTGTCGTCAAAAGCTTATCACCGTAGAACACCGAGTTGGCGCCGGCGAAGAAACACAGCGCCTGGATGCCGTCGCCGAGTTCGCGGCGACCGGCGGAAAGCCGCACCATCGCCCGCGGCATGGTGATGCGCGCGACGGCAACCGTGCGCACGAACTCGAGCGGATCGATGCGTTCGGTCCCGTAGAGCGGTGTGCCTTCGACTTGCACCAGATTGTTGATCGGCACCGACTCCGGGTACGGGTCGAGGTTGGCGAGCTGGGCGATCAGGCCCGCGCGCTCGGCGCGCGATTCACCCATGCCCACGATGCCGCCGCAACACACGTTGATACCCGCGTCGCGCACGCGCGCGAGTGTCTCCAGGCGATCGCGATAGGCGCGGGTGGTGATGATCTCGCCATAGAACTCCGGCGCGGTGTCGAGGTTATGGTTGTAGTAGTCGAGCCCCGCCGTCGCCAGCGCCTCGGCCTGCCCGGGCTTGAGCATGCCGAGCGTGGCGCAGGTCTCGAGACCGAGCGCCTTCACCTCGCGCACCATCGCCAGCACCGGCTCCAGGTCGCGCGGGCGCGGCCCGCGCCATGCCGCACCCATGCAGAAGCGTGTAGCGCCCGCGGCCTTGGCCTCGTTGGCGGCCGCGACGACGGTGGCCAGGGGTAGTAGCGCTGTGCTGGCAACGCCGGTGTGATAGCGCGCCGCCTGGGGGCAGTACGCGCAATCCTCTGGGCAGCCTCCGGTCTTGATCGACACCAGCGTCGACAGCTGCACGGCATTGGGCGGATGGTGGGCTCGATGCGTTTGGTGTGCGCGCGCGAGCAGATCGTTGAACGGCAAGTCGAAGATCGCTTCGACTGCGGCGATACTCCAGCGCGGCGGCGCGCTCGTCGATGGCGCGCTGGCGACGGACGCGGATGGAGAAGTGGGCTGCATGCGCGGGTGATGTGGTTAGAATGCCGGGCAGTGTCCGGTGTGCCCCGCGTCGTTGTCAAATTTTCCGGCGCTTGCGCTTGACAACATCCACGACCGGCCCAGAGCGCCGGAGTCGTCTCTTTCCGGAGCGCCCATGGTCGCGATCGTCCTTGTCCAGCCGGAAATCCCGCCCAACACCGGCAACATCATCCGGCTCTCGGCCAACACCGGCGCCGAACTGCACTTGGTCGAGCCGCTCGGATTCCGCCTCACCGACCGCGAACTGCGGCGCGCCGGGCTCGACTACCATGAGTACGCGCGCGTCGTTGCCCATCCCGACTGGGCGAGCTGCCGCGCCGCCGTCGATGCGCGGGGCACGCGGCACTGGTATGCGC
>Ga0302324_100011669_pt1 | contig 18012 bp, 12 predicted proteins | sample Palsa_T0_1_FD_201949 | JGI IMG/M metagenome (GOLD analysis project Ga0302324, IMG submission 201949) | Peat permafrost microbial communities from Stordalen Mire near Abisko, Sweden - Palsa_T0_1 | ecosystem: Environmental > Terrestrial > Soil > Palsa > Peat permafrost | place: Sweden: Abisko... | reverse complement strand
CGGCGAACGCGGTCGCGACGGACCAGCCCCGCCTCGGTCCGCGCCGTCGCGATGAGCCGACCGCGATAAGCGCACCGCGAGGCGATCGTTCGCGCCGTGGCCTGCTCGATGCCGGCACGCACGAGGTCCCGCGTTCCTGCCATCGGGAGGCCGATCGATGCGATTTGTCCGCCGCCGGGCCATGGCCACCGCGGGTGGGGTGAGGTCAGGATTCGGGGGTGACTGAGGCACTCGAGGATGAAAGTCATCTCGCCGACGCAGCGCGACTCGACCTCGACGAGGGAACCGCCGGCTGTCGGGGTTGGGTCGATCACGTAATCGTCTGTGGGCTGCACGAGGTTGGTTTGCGCACCGTCGAGCAGTTGCAACTCGCCGGCGCCCGGGTCGTGGTGCTCGAGGACGACGCGGACGAGCGGTTCGCCCGGGTGGTGCGCGGCTGGGGAATCCCGCAGCTTCCACGCGGGGCGCACCTGACCGAGCCGCTCTACGACGCCGGGATCGCCGGCGCCGCGGCGGTCGTCTGCATCGAGTCGAGCGACCTCAGGACGCTTGAAACGGTGCTGCTCGTGCGAGACCTGCGGCCCGAGGTGCGCATCGTGGCGCATCTCGACAATCCTGCTGTCGCGCGAGCCGTTGAAGAGGTCACCGGAGCCGCGACCGTGCTCGACGTCGCAGCGCTGTTTGCGCCCTCGGTGATCGAGGCGTGCGTGGGCCGTCGCGCACACGACATCTCCCTCGGTTCAACCCAGTTCGTGACTATCGAGGTGATCGCTCCGCGCCCGGGGACGCTCCGTGAGCTCTACGGAAGCCTCGTTCCGCTCGGCGTCGCGACCGACTCCGAGCAGGAGCCGATGGTCTGTCCAGGGCGCGACCAGCACGTGAGCGAGCACGACCGGGTCACGCTGCTGGGCACCCCCGAGGAGCTGGCCGCTGCGGGGATGCGCTTCGGTTCGCCGGCCGGGGCCGATGTAGTTCGAGCCGGCCGGCGCACGCTCGCGATGGCGCGCAGACTGCTCGGCAACCTGGCGAGCGACGCGGGCCATTCGCTGCGGATCGCGCTCGGGTGCGCCCTGGGGCTGCTCGCCATATCGACCCTGACGCTGCACTTCGGATACCAGACGCACGCCGGACATGATCTCGGCGTCATCAGCGCGATCTACTTCACCGTCGAGACCATCGCGACGGTTGGATTCGGCGACTTCTCGTTCTCGACCCAGCCGACATGGATGGAGGTGTTCGGGATCTGCCTGATCCTCGCGGGCACGACGCTGGTGACGACGATCTTCGCGCTCCTGACCAACACGCTCGTGTCCCGCCGGATCGCGCAGTCGCTCGGCCAGGCCCGCATCCCCGGGATGCGCGGCCACGTCGTGATGGTCGGCCTCGGATCGGTCGGGATGGAGGTGCTGGATGGGCTGCTGGCGCGCGGCCGAGAGGTGGTCGTGGTCGAGCGCGACGAGAGCAACCGCTACCTCAACCAGGTCCGCCAACGCGGCGTGCCGCTGGTACTCGGCGACTCAACGCTCGCGCAAACGCTCGACTCGGTCAATCTCTCCATGGCCGCCTCCGTCGCAATCGTCACCTCGGACGACCTCACCAACATCGAGACCGGGCTCGCGGTGCGCGACCGGCTCGGCGATCGCTGGGTCGAAGTGCCGGTCGTCCTGCGCGTTTTCGATCGCGAGCTCGGCAGGCGGCTCGAACAGAGCTTCGCATTCAGGCACGTCTGGTCGACGGTCGCGATCGCCGCCCCCTGGTTCGTTGGCGCGGCGCTCGGGCTGGAGGTGCTCTACAGCTTCTACGTCGGCAGCCATCCGTTCCTGCTCGCTCGGCTCCATATCCACAGCGGTGGCGGACTCGAGGGGCTCGCTATGAGCGACCTGGGCGCCAGAATCCGCGTGATCGCGATCGACCGTGCCGCCACCCGCGGCGAGCTCGAGCATCCACCCCGGCGCGAGACGCGACTGCAAGCAGAAGATGATGCCTACCTCGCCGGTCCCTACGAGGAACTGCTTCGCGTGCTGAGGCGAGAACGGGAGCGTACCGCTCCGCGGCGCTAGCGCGCACGCAGAAAGTTCCACCAACGCTCGGCTCGATGATATTCTCGGCGCCTCGGCAGCACGGGGCACGTTCCGGCGGGTGGGTGTATTGCAGGCCCGGCGGGTTGCGCGCCTACATCGCGGATAGATCGGAGCGGGCATGTCTGAGTTGGCGCCTACGGTCCTCGTATCAGAGCGGCCAGCTCTAAGTTCGGGTCGGTCGGATCCCGTCGGCTCCGTCCGGCGCTGGTTCGTCGCCGCCGCCTGCCTGACGTCATTGCTTTCCGCGTTGGCCGCAGTTCAGCAGGCTGGAGCCGCGACACTTTCTAGCGCGCGGGCCGCTCGTCTGGTCGCTGTGACTCCGGCGGCGGTGCTGCCTCGCGGAGCGGTCGATCAGGGCGCACTCGCGGCGAGCACGAGGGTGAGCGGTGTGGTCGCGTTGCGCCTGCGGGACGGCGCCGGAGCGGCCAAGTTCATCAACCAGATCTCCGATCCTCGCTCCCCGCTCTATCACCACTACTTGGCGCCCGGTCAGTTCTCGCAGCTGTTCGGCGCTCGCCCGGCAACGATCGCCGCGGTCCGCCACCGGCTCAGTGCCGACGGCCTCGATGTGACGGGTGTTTCGCGCAACGGGCTGCTGATCTCGTTCAGCGCGACGGCGAGCGACGCCGAACGGGCCTTCCACACCGGGCTCGACCGGGTCCGGCTCGCCGACGGAAGGCTCGGACAGGCAACGTCCTCGACCGTTTCGCTTCCCGCGTCGATCGCGGGGGATGTGCAAGCCGTCATCGGGCTTGACGAGCTGGTGCACGAGACGAGCGGAGCGCTCCTGGCGACGCCGAAGCATCATGCCACGCCTGGCGCGGCCGCCCCCGTAAGCGCGGCGGGAGGACCGGTCGCATGCCAGGCGGCGCTCGCTCAGCAGGCAACCGGCGGTCTCACCGTTCAGCAGATCGCCAATTCCTACGGCGTCGGCGGCCTGTACCAGGCGGGCGACGTGGGAGTGGGCCAGACCGTCGACATCTACGAGCTGGAGCCCTTCCTGACATCCGACATTCGGGCGTTCGATCTGTGCTTCTTCGGCGCTCACCACGGCGTCCACCTGTCGGTGACGAACGTCGACGGTGGCCCGGGCACCGGTCCGGGCAGCGCCGAGGCGGCGCTCGACATCGAGAGCGTCGCGGGCATCGCCCCGGGAGCGCACATCCACGTCTTCTCGGGTCCCAATATGGACCAGCCGTTCGGTCCCCTCGACACGTGGAACGCGATCGCCGTCGCGGACGATGCGCGCCAGGTCAGCTCGAGCTGGGGAGTCTGTGAGACCGCGGAGCAGGTCGGCCAGCCCGGCGTCCAGCAGGTCGAGAACGAGATCTTTCAGCAGATGGCCGCGCAGGGACAATCGGTATTCGCCTCCGCCGGCGACGACGGATCCGACGACTGCGCCGGCCATGCCATCTCTGCGGTCGCGAGCAACCTGTCGCTGGACGACCCCGCCAGTCAGCCCGACGTTGTGTCCGTCGGTGGTACGACGATTCTCGATGCGAGCGACCCGCCGTCGGAGATGGTATGGAACAACGGAAACTTCGGCGGTGCCGGAGGAGGCGGGATCTCCGAGACCTGGGCGATGCCCTCATGGCAGACGGGATTCGCGGTACCCGAGAACGCGGGCAATGAGGCGTGCAGCAACGATCCGAGCGGCACCGCGGACGATTCGCACCTCGCCGATGATCCGACCAACCTTCCGGCAGGCACGCTGTGCCGGCAGACGCCTGACGTGAGCGCGCTGGCCGACCCGCAGACCGGTCTCATTTTCTACTTCGCCGGCTCCTGGAGCCAGGTCGGCGGGACATCCTTGGCGACACCGCTGTGGGCGGCGATGCTGGCCGAGGTCAACGCGTCTGCCGCGTGCGCATCCGCGCCTCATGGTGTCGGCTTCGTCAGCCCGTTGCTCTACCAGGTCGCGGGCTCCGGGAGCGCGAATTACGCTTCCGCGTTCAACGACATCACGGTCGGCAACAACGACAACCTCGGGGTCGGCGCCGCGCTCGACTATCCGGCCGGTCCTGGATACGACCTGGCATCGGGTCTCGGCACGCCCCGGATGACCAACACCAACGGCCGGCCGGGGCTGGCGATGCAGCTGTGCGACGCAGTGAACGCCGCGGGGGCGCCCGCCGAGCCGTCGGTCACCGGCCTGAATCCGCTCACGGGGTCGGCTACCCCGGCGGCCGGTACGCGGATCACGATCTCAGGCTCCAATTTCGGCACGGCCGCAGGTTCGGTGTACTTCGGCGACGTGACGGCCACGGTGACCCAGTGGACTCCGACCGCCGTTACCGTAGATCTCCCGGCCTACCATGCACCACCTGGCACCGCCCCTGGGGCGGCGGGGAGTGCAGACATCACCGTCGTGACCGCGGCGAGCCCAATGCGGTCGAGCGCGCCCGGGCCAAGCAGCGTGTTCCACTACGCCGCCGGGAGCACCGGCACGACCCCCGTCATCGACTACGTGAGCTCGTCCGCCGGACCCATTGCCGGCGGCAACAACGTGACGCTCGTAGGCGCCGGCTTCACCGGAGCAACCGGGGTGACGTTCGGCGGGGTTCCAGCCGGCTCGATCCACGTCCTGAGCGACAACGAGCTCACCGTCACCGTCCCACCGCAAGGGTCCACGACGTCGTGCGCCAACCACACGCCGGGGATTTGCCAGGTGCCGGTCGTCGTCACCAACTCGTCCGGGTCAAGCTCGGGTCCGGCGATCCTTCGCGCCTACACGGGCCCGATCGTGTTTCAGCCAAGCGGCGTGTTCATGCCGCCGCCAGACTGCCGGTGCGAGATCGCGCCGGCGCCGGAGGAGTACGACTACGCCGAGCCGCCAACGATCACCAGCGTCCAGCCCGCCGCCAGCGAGGCCGGCGGGACCAGGGTCGCGATCTCCGGTAAAGGCTTCAATCTGCTCGACTTCCAGTGGATCAACGTCGGCCCCGCGGGTCCGCAGTCCTCCGAGCAGTTCAACCTCGCATCGGTCTCTCCGACCGAGATCGATTTCGTTGCCCCGCCGATCGGGCCGCCGTTCACAACCGAGCCGGTCTCGGTTCCACTCTCGGTGCAGACCTCTGGCGGTCTCAGCCGCACGGCGGCGCTCGAGTACGCCGGCGTTCCGACGTTGTCGAGTATCTCCTCTCACGTCGGGGCGATTCAGTCACCGGGGACGCTGACGATCACGGGCAAGGGGTTGTCGGACGCCACCAGCGTGGAGTTCGTCGGCCAGGGATTCCTGAACTTCCTCTCGTCCACCACCACCCGCTTCGTCGGGTCGCCGACGGACACCTCGCTGACCGTCGACGTACCGCAGTTCTTCGCATATCCCACCGATGTGCTCGTATGCAGCGCGACCGGTTGCAGCGCACCCAATCCCAACGTCGACACGTTCGTGTTCGCCTATGCGGGCAGGCCGAGCCTGTCGGCCAGCAGCCCGAAGGGCGGACCGGCCCGCGGCGGCACCGTGGTGACGCTCGAAGGGACGCTCGACTCCGAGGTCACGAGGGTCGACTTCGGAACGGTTGCGGGGACGATCGAGCAGCAGCCGGGGCTCACCCCCAGCGGGCCGATCGTCGTCCTCGCTCCGCCAGGCACGGCCGGTACGAAGGTGTACATCACGATCACCACCGTCGGCGGGCGGCTGATCAACCCCCCGGAGCCGACAAGCGCTCGAACCAACGACGCGACCTTCACCTACGCGCCCAGCGTCTCAACCGCCCCCACCGGCGTGGCCGCCATGCCGGGAACCGGCTCGGCGACCGTTTCGTGGACGGCGCCGGCCAACGACGGTGGCGACCCGATCACCGGCTACACGATCGTGGCCAACTCCAAGGCGCAGAACCCAGCCGACGAGAGCACCGCAGCAGGCGTCACTCACGTGAGCTTCCCGACGCTGAAGCCTCACGTTGGATGGGTATTCACAGTCCGCGCCACCACCACGCGGGGGCCCGGCGCGCCCGCCAGATCTGCCCTCGTCAAGCCAGGATGAGCACGTCTCAGAGCCCCCGTCTGACAAATCCGAGGATCCCGCGGAGTGCGGCTCCGGTCGGCTCCGGCTCGATCAGGCCGTCGGCGCCGAGGCGATCGCGATGAAGGCCTTCGAGCTTCCACCCGGCACCAGCGTCTGCCCCTACGACAACGAGTACGAGGACGAATGGCTGATCGTGCTCGAAGGAACCGTGGAGGTTCGAACGCCGGACGGCCGGGAGACCCTGGAATGCGGCGACGCGGTGCGATTCGCCCCAGGGCCCGGCGGCGCTCACAAGGTCATGAACACGAGCGTCGAACCCGCCCGCGTGGTGCTGCTCTCCCGCTCCCAGGAAGACAGCGACAGGGTGATGCTGCGCCGCGAAGCACCGGTAGCCGTCTATCCCGACAGCGAGCACGGGCAGCGCGACTACTGGGACCGCGAGCGATAAGGCGACCGGCGCAAGCTTTAGAACTGACTCACGGGGCGGCCCGCAGCATCTCGGCCACCCGGAAAGCGAGATCGAGCGACTGGCGCGGATTCAGCCGCGGATCGCACGTCGTCGTGTAGCTCCGCTCGAGATCCTGCTCGCCGAGGCTCTCGCCGCCGCCGAGGCACTCGGTGACGTCGCGACCGGTCAACTCGATGTGCAGACCCCCGGGCCAAACCGACTCGGCGGAGCAGGCGGCAAAGAATCCGCGCACCTCCTCCAGGATGTCGTCGAAGTCCCGCGTCTTGCGTCCAGAGGAGGTGATCGTCGTGTTCGCGTGCATCGGATCGCACGCCCAGACCACTGGGTGGCCGTCGTCGCGAACGGCTCGTAGCAGCGGTGGGAGCGCCGCGTCGACGTTGCCGGCTCCGATCCGGCTGATCAAGGTCAGCTTGCCTGGAATCCGGCGAGGGTTCAGCCGTTCGCAGAGCCCTACGACATCCCGCGCCGTGGCGGCCGGGCCGAGCTTGCAACCGATCGGATTCTCGACGCCGGCGAGGAACTCGACGTGTGCTCCGCTCAGCTCACGCGTGCGCTCACCGATCCACAGCATGTGCGCCGAGGTGTCGCACCAGATGCCTGACTGCTCGTCACGGCGCGTGAGCGCCTCCTCGTAGACGAGCAGCAGAGCCTCATGGCTCGTCCAGACGTCGACCCGATCCACCGTCTCCACAGGGGCACGGATGCGCGACGCTCGCATGAAACCGAGCGCGCGCTCGATCTCGGCGGCGGTGACCTCGTATCGCTTGCCGACCGGGCTCGACGCGACGAAGTCGCGGTTCCACTCGTGAATCTGCGAGAGACCGCCGAACCCGCCGGTAGTCAGCGAGCGGAGGACGTTGAGCGTCACGGCTGCGTGGCGATACGCGGTGAGCATCCGGGCCGGATCGGGAACGCGCGCGCCCGGGTCTGGCTCGACCCCGTTCACGATGTCGCCGCGGTAGACCGGTAGCTCGAAGCCGTCGACCAGTTCCGTTGCCGCGGAGCGCGGCTTGGCGAACTGACCCGCCATCCGCGCCACCTTGACGATGTGGCTGCCGGACCCATAGGTGAGCACGATCGCCATCTGCAGGATCACGCGCAGCCGGTCGCGAACCGCGGCGGCGCTCAGATCGGCGAACGTCTCCGCGCAGTCGCCGGCCTGAAGCAGGAACGCACGACCCGCCGCCACCTCAGCGAGCTCGGACCTCAGCAGTTCCGCCTCCCCTCCGAAAACCAGCGGCGGCAGAGCCCGCAGCTCGTCGAGCGCGAGGGCAAGGGCTGCCTCGTCTGGCCACTCCGGCTGTTGAAGGATCGGCCGATCGCGCCAGCTCTGCGGTGTCCAGCCGGCGAGCGGCTCGCGGGAGACCTCGCTCGAGTACCACCGGCCCGGACTGCGCAGCCGCCGCGCCTCACCCTTCAGTAGGGCATAGCAGAGGTCGGGGTGCGCGACGAGGAAGCTCTTGGCGCGCTCGCGCGCCAGCAGCGCGTACCGCACCGGTCCGAGCGCAACAACCTCGCCAGCGGACGGCTCGTCGAGCACCGCGGAGATCTCGCCGAATGGCTCACCACGCACGAGCCGGATGATCTCGTGGCCGTCGATCCGAACCGCTGCCTGACCTTCGATCAGAAAGCCGAGGCCCCCGAACCGCGAGCCCTGTGGAAGTAGCACCTGACCCGCGCCGGCGGCCAGCAGGTCAAACTCGATAACGATCGCCTCGAGGTCCGCAACCGGGACGTCGGCGAGCAGCGTGGCCTCACGCAGCGCGCTGAGCGCCGTTCCGTCGTGAGAGCCTGTGGCCGAGCCGGCGAGATCCATCGATCTCAGAACATCGGCGCTTCGCGGTAGTCCCCCCAGACCTGTTGCAGCGTCTCGATGATCTCCCCCTCGCTTGCGTGCACGCGAGCGGCGGCGACGAGCGGCCCCATCAGGTTCCGGCCCGCGTCGGCGGAGTCCTTGAGGTCCGCGAGCGCGGACTCGAGCGCGGCGGAGTCCCGAGCGGCCTTCACGGCACGCACGCTGTCGATCTGCTTGCGCTCGAGGGCGGGATCGATCCGCAGCAGCGACGTTTGGCGATCGTCGCCCTCGGTGTAGGAGTTGACTCCGACAACCACCCTGCGGCCGCTGTCGATCTCTCGCTGAAGGTCGAACGACGCGTCGGCGATCTCGCGCTGTGGGAAGCCGTCCTTGACGGCCTGAACCATGCCGCCGAGCTGGTCGATCTTGTGGAAGTACTCGTACGCGAGCTCCTCCATCCGGTCGGTCAGCGACTCGACGAAGTACGCCCCGCCCAGCGGGTCGATCGTGTTCGTCACGCCGGTCTCGTGAGCGATGATCTGCTGGGTGCGCAGCGCGATCCGAACTGCCTCTTCGGTCGGCAGGGCGAGCGCCTCGTCGTAGGAGTTCGTGTGCAGCGACTGGGTGCCGCCAAGCACCCCCGCCAGGGCTTCGATCGCCGTCCTGACGATGTTGTTCAGCGGCTGCTGCGCGGTCAGGGATACGCCGGCGGTCTGCGTGTGGAAGCGCATCGTCCACGACTTCGGATTCTTCGCCCCGAACGTCTCTCGCAGCTCACGCGCCCAGATCCGGCGCGCGGCGCGGTATTTTGCGATCTCCTCGAAGAAGTCGATCTGCGCGTTGAAGAAGAACGACAGCCGCGGCGCGAAGTCGTCCACGTCCAGTCCCCGCGCGACCGCATGCTCGACGTAGGTGAGGCCGTCCTTGAGCGTGAATGCGAGCTCCTGGGCGGCGGTCGATCCGGCCTCGCGGATGTGATAGCCCGAGATCGAGATCGGGTGCCAGCGCGGCATCTGGCTCGAGCACCACTCGACCATGTCGGTCACCAGGCGCATCGCCGGATCGATCGGGAAGCACCACTCCTTCTGCGCGATGTACTCCTTCAGGATGTCCGTCTGGATCGTGCCGCCGAGGCGATCCCATGGAACGCCCTGCCGTTCGGCCACAACCACATAGAACGCCAGCATGATCGCCGCCGGCGCGTTGATCGTCATCGAAACCGTCACATCGCCGAGGGGAATGCCCCTGAACAGGGTCTCCATGTCTACGACCGTGTCGATCGCGACCCCCTCTCGACCGACCTCGCCGAAAGCGCGCGGATGATCGGAATCGTGACCCATCAGTGACGGCATGTCGAACGCCGTCGAGAGCCCCGTCTGCCCGTGCTCGAGTAGGTAGCGGAAGCGCGCGTTCGTGTCGTCCGCCGTGCCGAAGCCGGCGAACTGACGCATCGTCCACAGCTGTCCCCGGTACATCGACGGGTAGATGCCGCGGGTGAACGGGAACTGGCCGGGCAGCCCGATCGACCCGTCCGGATCGGCGGGCAGGTCGCGCTCGGTGTACAGCGGCCTGATCGGCTCCCCGGAGAGCGTGGTGAACGGCGCTGAGCGCTCGGGCAAGCGCCCGTAGGCCTCGCGCCACTGCGCTTCAGAGGTGGGAACTCCGGTCGGATAGCCGGTCGTGGCCATTCGACTACAGGTTATATCCGCTCTGATGGCCCCCGACCCACCAACCGCTTGGGCGCTTTGCGCTCCCAGGCATCGGCGAGCAGGTCGGAGAGGATGCCGGCATCCGCCTCCGGGAGGCTGACGCGCACGGCGGCCAGCCGTTTGCCCCACCACTGCTCTGCGCAGATCGACGGCTCGGCCTCGACCGCGGTCCGGATCCCGTCCTGGTCGACCATCACGTTCATGTGCTCCTCATCCCACAGCGTCGCGAAGATCTTGCCGGCGACCCGGAACGACGGTCTACCGTGGTGGTCGTGCTCGGTCGCTTCGGGCAGCGCGAGGGCGAGCGAGCGAGCCTGGTCGACGGAGACCACGAGCCAACCATAGACAACGCAGCCACCACCGCGCGAGGTGCACTAGCCTGGCGGCCATGGGATCGAGGCCACAGCGGACGCGCAGCGCGGGATGCTGAGCCAGCTGCGGCCGTACCGCCGGCGCCTGATCGTGCTCGTCGTTCTGGCGGCGCTGGCCGGCGTGGCAGCCGGCGAGCTCGCGCCGGCACGCCGAACGCCGGCGCCGGCGAAGACCTCGACGGTGACCACGCACCAGGACCGCATCCCACCTGGCCGCGCGAGGCACTGAGATAATCGCCCCGAAGACCGGCGTGTCCACGATCTACGTCACCGGACACCGCAACCCGGACACCGACTCGATCGCTTCGGCGATCGGCTATGCCGAGCTGAAAGGGCGGCTCGACCCGCACAATGACTACGTCCCGGTACGGCTCGGCGACCTCAACGCGCAATCGAGCTGGGTGCTCGAGCGCAGCGGCGCCCAGGAGCCGGTGCTGCTGCGGCACGTGATGCTGCGGGCGTCGGACGTGATGCAGACAGAGGTCCCGATCACCCGGCACGACGAGCCGATCCGGGAGGCCGGCCTCGCGATGGCGCGGGCAGACCTCGGCCTCGTCCCCGTCGTCGACGAGCAGGGGGGTCTCGTCGGCGTCGTCGACGAACGCGTGCTCGCGCGGCGCTACATCCGCGAGTCGCGGCAGACGTCGACGCTACGGGATGCGCCGACGTTCGTGCGTGCGATCGTCGGAGTGCTCGAGGGCGAGCTGATCCTCGGTGAGGACAAGCGCCTTGCCGGCCGCGTGTGGGTGCATTCGATGGACGTCACCGCGCCCAGCGGAATCTCCGACGGCGACGTGGTCGTGACCGGCAACCGGTCCGACGCCCAGCGGCTCGCGATCGAGCTCGGCGCCGCGCTTCTGGTAACGAGCAACTCGTCGATGCCGTCCGATGACGTGCTCGCGCTCGCCCGCGAGCGGGGGGCGGCGGTCGTCGTCTCGCCGCTCGACACCTACGTCTCCGGTCGGATGATCACCCTCGCCGCGCCATGCAGCGCGTTCATGGAGAGCGACCCGCTGACGATCCTCCCCGACGACCTCCTCGTCGACGTCTCCGAGCAGATCAAGGAGATCCACTATGGCGCGGCGATCGCCGTCGATGCGGACCGGCGTCCGGTCGGGCTCGTCACCCGCTCGGACCTGGTGGCGCCGCCACGGCGCCGCGTCCTGCTCGTAGACCACGCCGAGGAGGGACAAGCCGTGGCCGGTGTCGATCAGGCCGAGATCGTCGAGATCCTCGACCATCACCACGTCGGGTCGATCGAGACGCGAGTCCCGGTCATGGCCACGTTCGATCCGGTCGGCTCGACCGCGACGCTGGTGATCGAGCGCTTCCGCCAGAACGGGATGGAGCCGAGCCGGCCGGCAGCGCTGATGCTGCTCGGCGCCGTGCTGTCGGACACCGTGATCCTGAACTCCCCCACCACCACCGAGCGCGACCACGCCGTGATCGAGTACCTCGAGCGTGTGCTCGCGGTCGACGCGACCGAGTTCGGGCGCCAGATGTTCGAAGCGACCGCCGACGTCTCCGAGGTGAGCGCGGAGGAGATCATCTCCCGCGACGCGAAGGAGTACCAGGTACGCGGTGGTCACTCGATCTGCATCGCCCAGGTCGAGGTCGTCGGCAAGGAGCTGCTCGAGCGCTCGGACGAGCTGCTCGAGACCATGCACCGCAGACGTCAGGACAAGGACTACCTGCTGTACGCGCTGATGGTGACGGACATTCTGACCAAGGGCACCGAGCTGCTCGTCGCCGGCGACGTCGCCGCCGTGGCGAGGGCATTCGACGCGCCCAGCAGCGACAGCACGATCGAGCTGCCGGGGGTGATGAGTCGCAAGAAGGAGGTGGCGCCGAAGCTGCTAGCGGCCCTGTAGGACAGTCGCCGCCGGCGCGGCCCCCTCCTGCCCGCCGACCGCACGAGCCGGGGCCTCACCCCATAGCTGCTCGAGCCGGTAGTACTCGCGGGTGTCGGGCGTGAACACGTGAACGAGGACGTCGAGGTAGTCCATCAGCACCCAGTGAGCTTCCGGGAGCCCTTCGACCCGGCGCGGCAACATCCCGTGGTCCTTCTTCATCCCCTCGTGGATCGCGTCGTGGATCGCCTTGACCTGGCGGTCCGTGCGGCCCGAGCAGATCACGAAGTAGTCGGTGTAACCGATCACCTCGCGGAGGTCGAGCTCGACGATGTCGAGAGCCTTGCGGTCCTCGGCGTAGGCGGCGACGGCGGTGGCGATGTCTTCTGGAGTCAGCGGTACATCCCTTTCGCGTCGATATAGGCCGCTACCGCGTCGGGAACGAGGTAGCGGATGGGCTGGCCGGCCCTGACCCGGCGGCGGACCATCGTCGATGAGACGCCGATCCAGGGCATCGAGAAGAACCTTGCTCGAGCGCCGCCCGGAAGTGCCCCGAGCGCCGCGGCTGCCCGCGCCCGGGGAGTTCCGCGGCGGTTGGCCACCGCGGGCGTCGCCAGCTCCAGTACTCGCTCCGGGGCGCGCCAGCGGGATAGCCCCGCAGCGACGTCTCCGCCGAGTATCAAGAACAGCTCGTTGTCTGGCTCTTTCGTTTTCAGCTCTTGAAGCGTATCGACCGTGTACGACGGTCCCGGTCTGGAGGTCTCGAGGTCGGCGACGACGATTCGCTCGTCGCCCGCCGCCGCGAGCCGGCACAGCTCGAGGCGGTGCTCGGGACCGGGCTCGTCGTCGAGGGGCTTGTGCGGCGGCGTGAAGACCGGGATCAACATCACGAGGTCGAGGCCGAGCTGAATGTACGCCTCCTGCGCACAAACCAGGTGACCGAGATGTGGCGGGTTGTACGTCCCGCCGAAGACGCCGATGCGCACCGAGGCACTATCGGCGAATCTGGCCCGAGCCCTCGACCAGGTACTTGAACGTGCACAGCTCGCGCATCCCGATCGGACCGCGGGCATGGAGCTTCTGGGTCGAGTTGCCGATCTCGGCACCCATTCCGTATTCGGCGCCGTCGGTGAACCGCGTCGAGGCGTTGACGTAGACGCACGCGGCATCGACGCCGAGCTCGAACGCGCGCGCCGCGTCGGTGTCATGGGTCACGATCGCCTCGGAGTGGCCCGAGCCGTGCGCGTTGATGTGATCGATCGCCTCCTGCACGGAGTCGACAACGCCGACCGCGAGCTCGAGCGCGAGGAACTCGGTGTCCCAGTCCGCCTCGGTCGCCTCGCCGATCGGCGCGAGCCCGGCCGATGCACGGGCCCGCGCGTCGCCACGCAGCGTGACCCCGGCGTCCGCGAGCGCGGCCAGCGCCCGGGGCAGGAATGCCTCCGCGACGCCGGCGTGCACGAGCAGCTTCTCGGCTGCATTGCACACGCTCGGCTTCTGGACCTTTGCGTTGAGGATGATCGCCTCCGCCGCGTCGAGGTCCGCGGTGGCGTCTACGTAGACGTGGCAGTTCCCCGAGGCGGCGTAGATCACCGGGATCGTTGCCACGTTCTTGAGTGCGGCCTTCAGGCCCTCGCCGCCGCGCGGGATGATCAGATCGACGACGCCGGTCTGGGTCGCGAGCTCGGCCAGCTCCTGATGGCCGCCGCCGGCCACGAGCGAGATCGCCCCGGCGGGCAGTCCCGCCGACTCGGCCGTCTCGACGGCGATCCCAGCGAGCGCGGCGTTCGAATGGGCAGCCATGCTCGAGCCGCGCAGCACGATCGCGTTGCCGGACTTCAGGCACAGCGCGGCGGCGTCGATCGTCACGTTCGGGCGGGCCTCATACACAACCGCGACCACCCCCAGAGGCACCCGCACCTTGCGCACATCGAGACCGTTGGCGAGCCGGTGCCCCCCGATCACCTCGCCGACCACATCCTGCAGCGCCGCGATGTCGCGCACCTGCGCCGCGATCGCGTCCACCCGGCCCTCGTCGAGGGTGAGCCGATCGACCAGGTGCTGCGCGAGGCCGCTCGCTTCGGCGGCCTCGAGATCGTGCGCGTTCGCCTCGAGGATGTCGGCCGTACGGGCGATCAGCGCGCCGGCGATCGCCTCGAGCGCGGCGTTCTTCGTGCGCGAGTCCAGCGTCGCGAGCACGCGTGACGCCCGCTTGGCGGCGGCGCAGATGTCGGCGACGGAAAGTGCGGTGACGGCCATCACCTCAAAGGTTAGGGCACCACGCCTCACGCGAGCACGAAGTAGTCCCGATGTACAGCCTCTTCGCTCGAGCTCGGGAGCAGCTCGCGAACGGCCGCGGACTTCAGCCCGAGGACCCTGCGCAGCTCGCCGGCTGAATAGTTGCTGATGCCCTTGCCCACCGCCTCACCGTCGTGCGCCACCTCGACCGCGTCTCCCGCCTCGAAATCTCCGTTCACGTCTACCACGCCGACCGGCAGCAGGCTCGTGCCGTCCTCGCGCAGCGCCCGCGCCGCGCCCGCATCGACGAGCACGCGTCCCCGCGAGGGCTTGGCGTACTTCAGCCACAGCTTGAAGCTCGAGTAGCGTCCCTCCCGGGCGGCGAAGCGCGTGCCGACCGGACCTCCGGCCGCCGCAGCCGGAATCGTTCCCGGGGTCAACCCGCTCGCGATCACCGTCGTGATGCCGGCGGCGGTCGCCATCTCCGCCGCGACGACCTTCGAGCGCATCCCGCCGGAGCCGAGCGGGGATGTGTTGTGTCCGATCTCGAGCCGTTCGAGCGCGTCGAAGTCCTCGACGACGGGCACCAACTCCGCCCCCGGATGAGCCCGGGGATCGGCCGTGTAGACCCCGCCGGCATCGGTCAGCAGAAGCAGTAGCTCGGCCCCCATCAGGATCGCAACCTGCGCCGCGAGGAAGTCGTTGTTGCCGAACGAGATCTCATCGGTCGTGGTCGTGTCGTTCTCGTTGATCACCGGCACGACGCGCCACTCGAGCAGCTTGCGGAGCGTCCCGCGAGCGTTCAGGTAGTGCGTGCGCGCACTCATGTCGAAGAACGTCAGCAGCACCTGCGCGGTCGGAACCCCCCGCGCCCGGAGCAGTTCGTCGTAGACCTGGTAGAGCTTGCCCTGGCCGACCGCGCTCGCCGCCTGCAGCTCGTCCATGGCCCGCGGTCGCAGCGGCAGCGACATCACCCCCATCCCCCGCGCGATCGCGCCGCTGGTGACGATCACGATCGCCCGGCCCTCGTCGTGCAGCGCCGCCACCTCGTTACAGACCCGCCCGAGCACGTCGGCCCGCACATCGCCGCGCTCATCGGCGACGATGCTCGACCCCAGCTTGATCACCAGGCAGCTCACTTGCCACAGCTTACGTAGCCGATTTCACCGGCAACGGCTGTAGATCCGTACGAAGCTGATCGTCTCCTTGTGCCTGCGGACCTTGATCTGCTCGACGAACTTGACCCTCAGCTTGCGCCTCGACCGCGAGCCGAGATCGACTGTCACTCCGGTCTTGCGCCCGCGGGCCTTGTGGGTCGCCGGTTTGCCGCTGCCGACCCGGACCGAGACCGACACGAAGCGCTCGCGGCGCGCGACCGCGAGCTGCACACGGACACGAGCAGAGGCGGCGCACCGCTTGACCGTCTCGACCTCGCCGCTGCACCACGGGTTCGCCGGAACTGCCGCGCACGGGCTGGGCATCGTCGCGAGGTTCGCCGGCAGCGGATGCATCACGACCGCGGAGACGCGTGGGTAGTGGTCGGTGGGCAGGCACGGCAGTCCCAGCCCGGCCAGGATCGGGATCTGCGAGTCGCAGGAGGACTCTTCGAGGAACAATAGGTTCAGGTTCGCCGGCACGGTCGAGCCGTCGCACGTCGGATGCGCGACCTGGAGCGCTGCGGCGTCCCCGGTCAGGCCGCCGCCGTCCATCGTGTTGCCGCTGAAGCAGTCGGTCGGCTCACCGTCGTTGAGGTTGAACTGGTCGAAGGCGCCGTTGGTCGGATTGCCGAAGAAGCCGTCGTTGTCGTACTTGTTGTCGATCAGCGCATCGCCGGACTCGTCGAACAGGCAGCTCCCGGGTCCCAGGATCAAGTTGTTCGGCGAGCCGCCGGTGCACGGTGCTCCGCTGTCGGGATACGGCACGAGGGCGGTGCCCCAGGCGCCGTTGTCGGCGAAGGTGTTGTCCATCACAGTGTCGTTGCGGGCACCGGTGAGCGTCATGCCGGTGCCGACCGGACCCGCCGCCGCCTCGCCGGCCGTCGGGACGTTCGGGTTGTTGTTGTCGTGCACGTAGTTGTCGACGAAGACCCAGCACGAGTGGGTGTGGGTGATCGGGCTGGTCGAGCCGCCCGGGCAGGCGCCGTCCTGGGGCGGCGGGTTGTCGCCGTTCTGGCTGTTGGTGTCCAGCCCATCCTCGTTGTTGTCGAACTGCGAGTTCTCGATCACCAGGCTGCCGCCCGAGTTCGAGCCCGAGTAGCCGAGCGCGTTGTACTCAGCCCAGGCGTCGTCGATCGTCTGGTCGCAGATCTGCTGGCAAGCGCCGATGTAGTAGCCGGAGTCGTTGAAGTTGCTCGCGTAGCTGTGATCCCACGTGCCGCCGCTCCAGTTGCTCGAGAAGATCCCGTACTCAGCCGCCGATGCCGCGGTCTGCGCCGTTGCGGCGTCGTAGAACGTGCTCGTCGCGGTCAGATAGGAGCCGTCGAAGCCCCAACCGCCGACGGCGCCGCTGTCGTAGCCGCCGTTCCACCAGAACTCGTTGCCGCTGATGTAAGAGCTGCCCGACCCGCCCTCGGTTCCGCTGTTTCCCCCGGCGCCCGCGAGGAAGTTGCAGGCCGTCATGTTCTCGACCGAGACGTCGTCGGCCTTCCAGACCATCACGCCGTTGATGCCCCCAGGCCCACCCGCGGTCGGCGGACCGTAGTTCTGGTCCGCCGCGGCGCTGCTGCACGGCGGCGTGCCCGGCTTCGTGCCGTCGACGACTACGGTGTTCCGGTTCATCCCGCGCAGGGTCAGGTCGGGCGTCTGGATCAGCACCCCGGCGGGGAAGCTCTCGCCTGACGCGCTTACTGTTCGCGTGGACGCCGTCTTGTAGTCCCCCGGGGCCACGAGGATCCAGTCATACGGAGAGGCGTCGTCGACCGCGCCCTGGATCGACGCGTACTGGCCTGGGATGCCCTGGTAGGTACCGACCCGGAGCACCTGAGCGACGGCGCCCGGGACACAGAGAAGAAAAGCTATGAAGGCGGTGCCGGCGATGGCAAAACGACGCATCATTGGGCTCCTCTCTCGCACATGGACGGCGAGCCTACAGGCGGGGGGGCGCCCAGCCGCAAGGGTAGATAGGCAGCCCTCCAGGGCAGAATGGTTGCTGTGAGCATCAACATCAAGAATCCTGAGACGCACCGACGTCACCGACTACATCCAAAACGCCCGACTCGCACCCGCAACATAAAACTCGTCACAACGTCACGACTTCCGACCACCAAGTCGAACTAGATGCTGCTGGTGCTGGGCGCGGGTCGCAGGCCCGCCGCGATCGTAAGGACCTGGTCTCGCGTGAGGTTGTCCGACATGAGGTGCACGAACGTGCCGTCAAGTTCGAGTTCTACCTGTGCCTGACCCCATCGTGCGGGTCGGGTGTTCATCTCGATACCGGCGCGTGTGACCGTCTCCCAGCCCTCGCCACCGCCCAGCTCTCTGTACGGATTGGTCCCGCCAGCGGGGAACTGGCTAAGCGAGATGCTTTCGTG
>Ga0302324_100011666_pt1 | contig 18015 bp, 18 predicted proteins | sample Palsa_T0_1_FD_201949 | JGI IMG/M metagenome (GOLD analysis project Ga0302324, IMG submission 201949) | Peat permafrost microbial communities from Stordalen Mire near Abisko, Sweden - Palsa_T0_1 | ecosystem: Environmental > Terrestrial > Soil > Palsa > Peat permafrost | place: Sweden: Abisko... | reverse complement strand
GTTCGCATAATTGACGTGTTTGTCAACGAACTTGGTCTTGCCGAGCTTGGGTTCGGCGGGGTCGATCCGGAGGCAACTGGCCGGCCTTGATATCATCCGTCGGTGCCGCTGTTGCTCTATATCTGGGCTATCTCAATCGGGTTCAGCTCGAGCGTGAGGCTGGGCGACTGGGGGTTATGTGGCTCACGAGCCGCCTTGTTGCGGATCACAAGTCGATTGCCGATTCCGCAAGAACGACGGCCGTGCCATCCGGCAGGTGTGCACCCGTTTTATCGCACTCTGTCCCACCATGGTTCTGTTCACGGAAGCCGGCGACGTCAGGCCGGTTACAGCTGAGTGGGTCCGCCGTCGACAGCGAGCTCGACGCCTGTGATGTAGGAGGCGTCGTTGGAGGCAAGGAATGCCACCGCTGTGGCGACTTCTTCCGGCCCGTTTAGGCGAACGGCGTGGGTGTTTTCGCGCTCACGACGGGAGCCTGGCGCGAAACGCGTCAAGATCGGCCACACGAATGAGCCGGCGGCCGTCAAGCGTCTTGCTGGGAATTCTGCCGCTCGTGATCAGGCCCCACATTTTGGTCTTGCCTATACCGAGGTATCGGGCGGCCTTTGCCGGCGACAGGGCGCCGCACGCAGGGGTTTTGCCGCCGCCCTCAGGCATCCCGAGGGGCGGCAATCCTTGGTGCTCGCGCCATCGGCGATAATCCGCCATGGCCTTGTCAATTTCGGCGGGCGGGGCACCGGTCAAGATGGCGTCTACAAAGGCCGCCTGTGCGTCATTCGGGAGGGGGCTGGCTTTGGACATGCTGGCACCTTTCGGTGCTCACAAGTCCGCTGTGGAGCGCTACGGGTGCCCTCTGTCTCCTGTGGTTGGCCCGTTTCAGCGGCGCGCAATGGTCCCTGAGGGGGCGGGCTGGCATTGCTCTGAAACCGAAAGGATGGTTCCACCATCCAGGCCCGGCTGATATAGACCCGCCACGATCTGGTCGCAAGCCGTTTTTGATCGTATCGGTTCGCGTTAGACCGCGCCACCGGATGTTTATGACGGGTTTATAACTTCCTTGAATTAGTGAACGGTTTCAACGCAATGGCCGGGACGAGCCCGGCCATGACGATTGCTTGGAAGCGGTACTCGCTCTATAGCCGCACGCTCAATGCGCGAGCGGGTCCGGACGAAGCTGGAAATGCACCGCCATGGGCTTCATGCCCTTGCCGCCTTCCTGGAGCCACGGCACGCGATCGCCGCTCGACGTCCACAAGCCGCGGCCTTTCCAGCCGGCGTTGGGATCGTCGATGCGGCCGTCGAGGCCCTTGGCGTAGAAGCCGGTCGGGTACGGCACCTTCAGGGTGATCATCTTGCCGTCCTTGAGGGCGATGAGGCCGTCATTCAGGTTGCCCGTAGAAACCGGCACGTCCTCACCGAGGCCGAAGGTGTTGTGCTGGTCGACCCAGGAGTAGTAGCTCGACTCCGCGCTGTTCTCGCCGATGCCGGCGAAGCCCGGACCCGGATACTGGTAGAACGACCAGCCCTCGGGACATTGATTGCCGGTGGCCTTGGGACCGTTGAGCGGGCCTTTGCACTTGCGCCGGTCGAAGCTGCCGATATGGCCGCTCGCGAGCGACACCCACACGACGCCCTTGCTGTCGATATCGCCGCCGCGCGGGCCGAAGCCCGGCATCGGAATATTGTAGATTTCCGAGAGCGCCGTATGGACCGGATCGGGACCGGGGTCGATCCGCACGATCGAGCCCGGGCTAGAGCGCAGCGTCCCCCAGATCGTGCCGTCGGCGGGGCTGACCATCACCGCATAGAACACCTGTGCGATCCGCTTGTCCTTGGTGGGATCGACCGGCTGGTTGGGCTCGACGTAGTCGTCGCGCCTGCCGTTGCCGTTGGTGTCGAGGATGAGCGGCGTCCAGCCCTGCGCCTTCACGGCGTCGCCGGTCTGGTCGAACAGCTTGGTGTTGAACCAGCCGACCGCCCCGGTGCCGCCGCCGCTCGATGCCCACAGCGTATCGTTGGCATCCTTGGCGAAGGCCAGATGATGGGTGGTGAAGCAGGTGTCGACGAAGGTGTATTTCATCGTCTTCGGATCGAGCACCGCGAGCTGGCGGTGGCTCTCAGCCAGCGGGAACGCCTTCGCCGCCGGAAGGTCCGAGCCCTTCTGGCAGAAGTCGGGATTCTTGACGCCGCGCACCGCGGCCGCCAGCCACATCCGGCCCTTCGCGTCGATCATGGAGTCGTGGTTGTTGATCCTCGTGTCCCAGATCTGCTCGTCGCCCCAATAGGCGGAGGGTTGCAGCGGCTTGAGCATCGCGGCATGGCCCGGTCCGAGCGATTCCGGCATGTTGACGTCGCGCACCGGCGCCTTGAAGATTTCGACGCTGTTCGCCACCGGGTTGAGGATCGGGATCCGGTCGGTGGAGTATTCGGGCTGCCCGAACACCGGGCCGTAGCCGTTGACCGTCGGGTTGCGCTTGTCGGTGACGGAGAGATCGTGGAGATAGTGCTTCTCGTCGGACCAGTCCCAGGTGGTGACGACGACGTTGCGCTCGACGCCGGAGGGCCGGGGCGGCTTGGCGAACGGCAACTCGCCCTTGGCGATCCGGTCGGTCCAGTCGCCGAAATACTTGTACGGTGCGCCGCCCAGTTGCCCGGCCGCGATGTTGACCATGAGTTCGCCCGCCTGCCCGGACTGGGTGCGGCGCATCCAGGCGTCTTCGCCGGTCTTGAAGTCGCCGAACGCCTTCGGGATCGTGCGCGTCGCCGCCTGGCCGATCTGATGACAGCCGATGCAGCCGTTGTTCTTCATCAGGTTGAGCCAGTCGAACTGCCTCACTTTGTCGGGAATGTCGCTGTTGCCGCCGAACTGGTCGGCGCCGGGGATCTTGAGCATGGAATACCAGTAGATCGCCGGATAATACTGTGCCGCCGCGGCGTCGCTGGGCGCGGGTACGGCAGTGAGATTGAGCTGCTTGCCAGGCTCGGAAACGACCTTCGGGGAATCGACGAGACCGTAGCCGCGCACCCATAGCGTGTACTTGGCCTTGGGCAGGTCCGGCACCACGTAGCGGCCCTGGTCGTCGGTAACCACGCTGCGGGTGAACCGGGTGGCGAGATCGTTGGTTTCGGCGATGACCCAGACCCCGGCCTCGGGGCCGTTCGGTCCGCGGACCACGCCGCCGATGTCGTCATTGTCGATGGCGACCGCCGTCTGGGCGCCCGCCTGCACCGGCGCCAGCCATGCGGCGAGGCCGATGGCGGCTACCGTGCTCAAATAAAATCGCTTCGGATGCATATCCGACTCCTCTGTTTCTCCCGCGCCTCCCCGACCGGCTCCTGGAGCTTGTTTCGGGGAACGGGCCGCAGATTGGCACGCAATCGGCCCGTAATCCATGGGCATTCGACAGATTCCGCTTGCGAGCGCGACGGTTCGCCGCGGCGGCGCATCACGGCCGGCCGGCGAGCGACCGGAACAGCACCGCGATCCCGCCGCGGTCGTCATTGCGCACATAGGTGAGCCCATGGGCGCGCATCAGACCCTGCTCGTCGAGGCCGCGGGAGGCGCCGCTCGCGACCAGCATTTCGGCGCGAAAATCGTCATAAGAGAACGGCTTGCCGGCCATCCGGCAGATCACCTTGAAGTCGCAGGCGACCGGCCCCGGAATCCTGGCGATCCGCGCCGCATCCTGCCGCGCCGCCTCCGCATTGGCGTAATATTGCGCACGGTAGCCGGGATCGAACAGCACCAGCGCCGACTCGATGCGCAAGGTGGCGACCAGCCGGGCCACCACCACCAGCGTGATGACCGCGCGGGCCGCGGTTTCGCCGTGGCGGCGCCCGAACGCCGTCTTGCCGGCGCGGTCGAAGGCGAGGCCGAGCCCGATCGCGGTCGCGATGACGAGGTCGAACTGGGCATTGTCGAGGATGTCCTCGCCGCTCCACTGCAGCATGTAGAGGACGAACGATACCCCCACATGGATCATGGTGAACTGCGCGGCGCGGCTTTTCGGCTCGGCCGCGACCCAGATCGCCCACAGTACCAGCGCCGGCAGAATCCATTGCAGCCGCCCCAGCCCGTACACCGCCCGGACGAAATGGGAGGGCCTGGTGGTGAGGAGATTGGCGAGAAAGACATCGCCGTAGAGCGCCACGCAGATCGCGAGCCCGGCCGCCGCCGCGGCGGCGCCGGCGGCGGCCGGCCACAGCGCGCGCCGCCAGTCATGGATCACGAGCCACAGCAGCGCGGTCACCGGCACCGCGACGATGTTGTGCTTGTAGAAGCCCACCGCCGCCATGGCGAGGAACGGCGGCACCGCGGATTTTCCGCGGATGTCGCGGGCGAGAAACCAGGCGAGCGCGGCCACCATCAGCGCATGGGCGACCAGCTGGGGATCGTTCATGCCGACGAAGCGCGTGAACGAGCGCGCCATCACCGCGACGAACCACAGCCCGCCGACGGCGGCCCCGGCGAGCCCGCCGCCGAGTTCCGCGATCACCTTGGCGATCAGGCCGCCGAGCGCCACGACCGCCACGAGCGACATGGCGCGTCCGACATACAGGGCATCGATGCCCGTCACCTTGGCGATGGCGCCGACGACGTAGAAGGACAAGGGCGGGTAATTGTTGACGATCAGCGTGTCGGTCGGCGGGTAGAGCGCAGCCGCGCCCATGGCCGCGTCGGCGTGATAGGCGTTCCAGCCTTCGTTCTGCGCGATCTCGATGGGAAAGCCGGCGCGCCACACCGGCCACACCATGAAATAGACGGCAAGCAGCGCGAGGAGCCCGATCTGCACCCTGACGTCGAAGCGTCCCAGGATCCGGATCACCGCCCGCCTCCGGTGACCCGATCGAGCGTCCGCAGCACCTCCGCGGCATCGGGTGGCGCCCCTTTGCCGCCGACGATGGCAATCGGGCCGGAGCCGAGCGGACCGGTCAGGCCGGGCTCGCTGCCGATGAAAATTCCGACCAGCGGCACGCCCAGCGCCGCCGCCACATGGAGCAGCCCGGTATCGACCCCGACGATGACCGCCGCCCCGGCGATCAGCCCCGCAACCTCGTCGAGCGGCCTGCGGTCGGGCACCTCGCCGCAGCCCAATGCGGCGGCGATCTCGTCGCTGCGCCGGTGTTCCGCAGTGGACCCCCATGGGAGCACCACCTCGAGGCCGCGATCGACCAGGGCGCGTGCCACCGCGAGCCAATTCGATTGCGGCCATTCCTTGCCGGCCTGGGCGGTTGCGTGGATCAGCACGGCATAGCCGTTGCGTGCGTTGCGGACGATGGAGGCGCGATCGAGCCCGAAATCGAACTGCGGCGGCGGATCGTAGCCCAGCGCGCGGCCGGTGAGGATGCGGTTGCGCACAATCGCATGGGAACGCCATTCCACCTGATGCCGGACATCATAGAACAGCGAGGCCAGGGGCTCGCGGATGCTGGCGCGGTCGTAGCCGTGCCGGACGCCGCGCACCGCCTTGGCGATCAGGGCCGTGCGCAACAGGCCCTGGCTGTCGATGACCACGTCGTAGCGCCGCTCCCGGATTGCCCTGCGAAACCGATCGATCTCGGACCAGGTCTCGGGCCGATGTAGTTGCGTGCGCCAGCGGCGCGAGGCCACGGTGATCACCTGGTCGATGCCGGGGTGGAGACGCGCGAGCGGCGCGTAAGGCTCCTCCACCACCCAGGACAGGCGGGCGCCGGGCATGCGTCGCCTGGCATCGGAAACCGCCGGCATGTGGTGGACGACATCGCCAAGCGAGGAGGTCTTGATGAACAATATCTCGGCCATGATCGCGTGTAGGATGATACCGGTAGTGGCAACCGCCGGCTCATAGACGCCGGTCGGTGGTTTGTCATCCGCGGCAATATCACACCGCCCCGCTAACTCGAAATTTACGTGCCGCAAGTTATCAGCAACCCGGCCGAGCCAGCATCATGACGATCCTCGTTACCGGCGGCGCCGGGTATATCGGAAGCCACATGGTCCACGCCCTCGCCGACGCGGGGGAGCGGGTCGTGGTGCTCGACAACCTCTCGACCGGCTTTGCCTGGGCGGTCGCGGAGGGCGTGCCGCTGGTGGTCGGCGATACCGGCGACCAGGCCCTGGTCAGCCGTCTCATCGCCGAGCACGGGGTCACGGAAATCATCCATTTTGCGGCCTCCATCGTGGTTCCGGACTCGGTGGCCGACCCGCTCGGCTACTACCGCAACAACACCGCCAATTCGCGCGCGCTCATCGAATGCGCCGTCAAGGGCCGGGTACGGCGGTTCATCTTTTCCTCGACCGCGGCGGTCTACGGCAATCCGGCCACCATACCGATCGGCGAAGACGATCCCGCCTGCCCGATGTCGCCTTACGGGTCTTCCAAGCTGATGACGGAGATCATGCTGCGCGACGCCGGCGCCGCCCATGGGCTCGACACCGTCATCCTGCGCTATTTCAACGTCGCCGGCGCCGATCCCAAGCTCCGCACGGGACAATCGACCAAGGGGGCGACCCATCTCATCAAGGTCGCGGTCGAGACCGCGTTGGGCAAGCGCGCCAAGATCGACGTGTTCGGCACCGATTATCCGACCGCGGACGGCACCTGCATACGCGATTACATCCACGTCACCGACCTGGTCCAGGCCCACTGCGACGCGCTGGCCTATCTGCGCGCCGGGGGGCGATCGGTCACGCTCAATTGCGGCTACAGCCACGGCTTCTCGGTCGTGGAGGTGATCGATGCGGTCAAGCGGGTGTCCGGCGTCGATTTCCGGGTCGATTACGCCGCCAGGCGGCCGGGCGATCCCTCGCAGATCGTGGCGAAGTCCGACCGCATCCGGCAAACGCTCGGCTGGCGCCCGCAATTCGACGATCTCGCCACCATCGTCGCCCATGCGCTGGCGTGGGAACGCAAGCTCCAGCCGCTTTGAGATAAGGGCCTAATTCGCCGACACCAGCGTGCGCTCGATCCAGCTTCGAGGTGCGTCGTCCGGCTTGGCGCGGGCACGCCGCGGCTTGGCGAACCGCGCGAACACCAGGTTGAGGGCGGCGACGAGGAGACCGGCGGCGAGCACCAGCCAGGCCGGGTTGAGCATCGCCACATTGTCGAGAATGCTCTGCAGCGTGCCCGGAACGCTTTCCAGATCGAAATCGAAGTAGAACGTGAACGCCGTCCCCATCACCACCAGGGGCGACACGTGGAACACGATGGCGACGCCGATCGACTGTGCCAGCAGCGTCAGTCCCGCCACGACGACGCTGAGGACGGCGATCCCGGCGCTCGACAATTCACCGCGGATGCGCCGCACGACGATCCGGTAGCACATCAGCCAGGCGAACAGTCCCGCCACCAGGGTGGGGGCGCTGACATCCGCCTTGGTCTGCTGGAAGTAATGGATCAGCGCCAGGAAGCCGATCACATAGACGATCTGATGCAGCCGCACCCAGCGCATGCCGCCGAGCCGGCGCACCATGCCGTCGGTCGAGGTGAGCGCGAGCACGGCGAGCCCGGTAAGCGCGGTGAAGCCGATGACGAGATAGATCCGCAGGGCGATCTCGCTCACCACCTTCCAGAGGTCGAAGTGCTGGTCGAGCACGTAGAGCGAAATGTGCACGGCGGCGTAGCAGAACACGCCGACGCCGAGCATGCGCCTGATGTCGATGAGCGCTCCGAACCGCGTGATGCGGCGCAGCGGCGTGATGGCGAGCGTGATCATCAGGAACATCAGCGCCCAGAAGCCGGCGCGGTGGATGAGGTCGTTGACCGGGCGCGCCCCGGCCGCGATCGCATCGGCGTTCCACGCCGCTAGCGCCAGCGGCCACAGCAGCAACGCCAGCGCCGCGATGCGAAGCGGCGAAACCTGGCCGCGGCGGTCCCGCCAGATTTGAAAGCCAGGGTATCTCACATGCGATCCGGCCATGGCCCCGCCACTACCATCGTCTCTGCGCGCGCACCAGTCACAATGGCGACGCCGAAACGTGAAGGCAAGTGACGGGCTGTTGATGCCGTCGTGAGGCGCCCGACAGCGGGGCGTATGCGGGGCGATGATCGCCTCCCCCCATGCGCACCAGGCGGGCGGCGGGGCCGTCGATGCTCTGGGCGCTGACCCGGCGCTTTCCAGCAGCAGGAAAAGCTCGTCGGCGAGGAACTCGGGCTCTCGACCGCCGCTGGCAGAGCCAGGGTGATCATCACGCGCATGCCTATGCCCCAGGACCAGTCGTCGGTGTCCGTGCAAAGAACAGCGACGGCCCGCGGCATTCGTGCAGCGGCTACTAGCAGCACGACCGGTTCACATAAAGTTCTCGATCCGGATTTGGATATGACTGATGCCCTTGTGAATACGATTCGTAAAGGCCTTCCGATGATTGGTATTGCGGCGTTTCACGCCGCCCATACCCATCGGCTTGCCGGCTCGTACGCGACAAATGCCGAACGTGAGTTTGACCGCTGGCCCTGTGTTGTGCATTTGCGCCATTGGCCATGAGCACCAATGCGCCGAAGATAATAATTGCCAGCTTTGCTTTCATGATGACGTTAACCTGTTATGCCGCTTCTGCCGCATCCAATGGACATCACTCAACGATCGGGCATTATTACCGACGCTTCCCCCGCAAGACGGCTCGCTGACGGATGCCTGGAGCGCACACGTCTAATCGCGAGAGGTGAAGCTGGCACAGGTCAGATAAAGGCCGATCACCAGCGAGGGTGTGAGATAGAGATAGTAATGCTCGCCATATTGCATGTGCTCAAAGAGCTGCTTCAAAGCCTCGGGCGTTACAAACAAAAGCATTAGACCTTTCGCGAGGATCAACCATCCGACCAAAGTGACGACCACTGGCAGTGCACCCCCCGACCAGACATTGTGCCCGAGTATTACCGCGAGGCCTGCTGCGAGACTAATTATAGCATAGGTAAGCATGACTGGCCCATCGGCAACCGCTGTCTCGACCGATCCGCTTCCGCGTACCAGCAAGGCAACCACGAGCAAGACAGTGAATAGGCCGATGAACTGCGCGAGGAAAACGGTAAGCCGGGACATACGAACCTCCGATACCGCCTTTCATAGATCGGTGGACCGTCCATCGGGCGATGAGATTGGCTAACGCAAACTGAGGACGTAGGCGATTACATCGCGTCTTTGGTCGTCCGTAAACATGAACATCGGCATTCCCGCATGCGGGGTCGTAAGCGCCACCGATAAGGCACCGACCGTCATCCCTGGAGTTGTTGCAAGCTCGAAGAATGTCGGTGCCCTGGAATTTGGCGAGCGAAACTGTCCGCTTCGGATCGCGTGACACTCCCGACCACCTCGCGACTGGCACACTATGCGGCGCAGCGGCCAACAATGCGGCCCAAGATCGGATCGGCAAACGGGGATGCCACCGGCTCGCAATACGGGAGCAGTGCAGGTTCGGATACAATGGACTTGAAGTTCGGCAAACGATCGCTCTTGCGCGCGCGGTCGATGTATCCAGGCAGCAAGGAAAAGACCTGATCAAAATCGATCTTTGTCTCAGATGCCGGTGCGGCCGCATACGTATTAAGGTCCGACCGCGCCATGGCCGAACCAATACAGATGGCCGAACCGATGCAGATGCTGACGGCGATTGCAATCGAAAGCTGCTTCATGACCATGACCAACCCCCATGACTGATCAGCCACCAATAATCCTATCGGTTGGTTGGGAAATTCAGGTGTTGTGCTTACGCATCCGCCCCTAAGCAGAAATACGTAGCGGCCCGCGTGCCGCATTTGGATGTCTCGGTTCCGTTGATCCGCACGCGCACAGCCTCGATTCGGCCGGCTCCCAGCGCGCACGCTCTCAGGCGTAGCGGTCGCGTTCACCCAAAGCACAGCCGCCGTCTTTCCGTCGAGTGCATGGCCCTCAGCGAAAGTCCGCAGCCGCCCATGGATCAGCGACGGCGCTTCAACGATGACGACACTGCCCCTGGCCTAGAAATCGAGCCGGCGGTGCCTTTCCCGTGAGATTTTCGGGTCTGTCGATCTGCTGAGACGATTTCGCCGGCTTGTTGGGTAACTTGTAGGGACCATAGATACCGTCCCGCACCAATCAATAAAAATCAAAATCAATAATATTATTTCAGACGCTCCGGCGTGTGCGAGGCGATGATCGCCTCTCCCATGCGCACCAGGCGGGCGGCGGGGCCGTCGCGGCCGACGCTCTGGGCGCTGACCCTGGCGCCTTCGAGCAGCAGGAACAATTCGTCGGCGAGGAACTCGGGCTCTTCGAGCACCGCGGCGCGGCACAGCCGCACCAGGCGGTCGCGCTGGGCCCGCTTGACCTCCTCGACCACCCTGCGGGCGGGATGTTCCTTCTCGGCGAGTTCCACCGCGGCGTTCGCCAGCGCGCAGCCGCGGCCGCCGCCGGCGACGATGTGGTCGGTCATGGCCGCGAGCCAGGCCGTCAGTTCGCCGCGAGGATCGCCGGCATGGGCGGCCGCCAGGCGGTCCCAATCGGCGTCGGCCCGCCGGCCGAACTGGCGCAGGCACTCGGCCACCAGGAGGTCCTTGGAGGCAAAATGGCGGTACAGCGTCATCTTGTTGGTGCCGGCCGCCTCTGCGATCTCGTCGACCCCGACGGACCGCACGCCGCGCTCGTAAAACAGGTCGCGCGCAACCGAAAGAATGCGTTCCCGCGGCGGCAGGCGCTCGGCCGCGGACTCTCTCGATACAGATTCTGCAGGCTTTGTGTTCATGGCTCTTGACAAGAGGTGTTACCGGTAAGTATCTAGCATCTAGTGTTACCGGTCAGTACCACAAGGCCGACAGAGAGTCACGCCTTTGTTACGACCGCAAAAGAGGGATCATGCCATGTCCAACATTCTTTTTGTCTCCAGCAGCGCCCGGCGCTCCTCCTATTCCAACCAAGTCGCCTACGCGCTTCTGCAAAGGCTCGAGGATTCCGATCCCGACGCCGAGGTCACCGTTCGCGACCTCGCCAAGGCCCCCCTGCCGCATATCGACGATGAATTCGTCACCGCGACCCGCGGCCCCAGCGGCCCCCAGACCGACGTCCAGAAGGCCATCGCCGCGCAGTCCGATGCCCTGGTGGACGAACTGATCGCCGCCGACACCGTGGTGATAGCAGCCCCCATGATCAATTTCACCATTCCGACCACGCTCAAGACCTGGATCGATTACGTCGCACGCGCCGGCCGGACCTTCAGCTACAGCGAAACTGGGCCCAAGGGCCTGGTCACGGGAAAGCGCGTGTTTCTCGTCGTCGCCCGCGGCGGCGTCTATAGCGACAAGAAACAGTTCGACTTTCAATTGCCGTACCTGCTCCACGTCCTCGCCTTCCTCGGCATGACGGATGTGGAGGTGATCGACGTCGAAGGCACCGCGTTCGGTCCGCAGGCGGCGGAGCGTGCCGTCGCGGCGGCGCTGGCCGCCGTCGAAACCGTCACCCTCGAGCAGCGCGCAGCTTGACCCAACGAGAGGAGTTTTGCGATGGAATGTTTTTCGGAGCCGAGTCTCGAAGAGGTGCTGTCCGATCCTCTGGTGCAGGAAGTCATGGCATCGGACGGCGTCGATCCCGCGGAGCTCGAAGCGGAGCTCGTCGAGCTTGCCGGCAATATCCGTCGGCGCACGCCGAAGCGGAAACGCGAGTGGGCCTGACCGCAGGAGTTCCAGTCGCATCACCATTCGGCCGGACGAACACGCCCCTCTCGTTCGGTCGATAAAGGCCGGACCCCAGGCTCTCGCGTCGCCAATCCGGCGAGAGAACTGAAAGGTCCGGCCTTTTGGTCGTCTCGAAATTCGCTCGCGAGCGCTATCCATTCAGATTGAATCGCGCAGCGCTCTCAAGTCTTTGGTTTTGGGCAATCTTGTCCGAAAAGTCTGCAACTTTTCGGGATCATTCCCTACCGCTCCGCTTCGGCGGTGCGAGCCACCCGCGCCGCCGCCGGCTCGCTCTCGGCGGTCACCTCGTCGGTGCGCACCTCGAACCGTTTGAGCGTGTTGGCGCCGAACGTCGTGCTGATCGCGACATCCGCCGCGTCGCGGCCGCGGCCGATCAGGATGCGGCCGATCCGGGGCGTGTTGTGGCGGGCATCGAAGGTGTGCCAGCGTCCGCCGACATACACCTCGAACCAGGCACTGAAGTCCATCGGGGTCGGATCGGGCGGCACGCCGATATCGCCGAGATAGCCGGTGCAGTAGCGCGCCGGAATGTTCATGCAGCGGCACAGCGCGACGGCGAGATGGGCGAAGTCGCGGCAAACCCCGCGTCCCTGGGCCAAGGCCTCGACCGCACCCCGCATCGGCGCGGCATGCTCGTAACCGAACTTGATCCGGTTGTGGACGAAATCGCAGATCGCCTGAACACGCTGCCAGCCGGGCGGCGTGGTGCCGAACAGGTTCCACGCGGTCTGCATCAGGCGGTCGGTCTGGCAGTAACGACTGCCGAGCAGGAACACCAGGGCGTCGTGCGGCAGGTCGGCGACTGCATGCTCCTCGGCTCCGGGGTCGACCGGATCGGGCAGGCCGCTGTCGGCGACGATGGCGTCGCCGGCAATGCGTATCTCGCCGGCCGGCGCCAGCAGGCGCACGCATTTGTTGCCGAACGCATCGACATAGGAGTTGATCGAGCGTGCCGGCGTAATGCGCATGCGGTCGGCCGTGAGAAGATCGGCCGCCCGCGAGGGATGCACGTTGAGCATGAAAATGATCGGCGTCGGTTGGACGCATTCGTAGATGAGGTCGTATCCGACGTGGATCTTCATGATTCCTTCCTGCGCAGGGATGGCGCGAAATCTCTCGGCCGGCCAACGGTTCGATTGTCACAAAGAGCACTTTTGGAGGCTCTATGTGGTTTCGGCACGGCCATGTTGCCATAGTGTCCCAACAAAGAGGCTGCCTAAATAAGTTGCAGATTGGAGTTAACTTTCCCTGCCCTTCTCTCTCCCCGTCTTTGGTGGGGGGGACGCCGGCAACGCTTATGTCAAGTTCGCCGGTCTACTCTGTTACCCATGTAGCCGCTTTGGACCACCACGCGGCCCTCCCCGAAGAGGGAAGGGAAAATCTACCTGTACGATTTTGGAGGTCATCGATGGACAAGATCAAGCCGCTCTTCACTGCCACGGCCACCGCCACCGGCGGGCGCAACGGCCATACCGAATCTTCGGACGGGATCGTCAAGGCCGATCTGTCGGTGCCGAAAGCCATGGGCGGACCGGGCAAGCCGGGAACGGCGACGCCGGAGCACCTGTTCGCGGCGGGCTACGCCGCCTGCTTCGGCGGCGCATTGGATTTTGTCGGCAAGCAGCACAAGAAGGACGCCAGCAAGGCCAGGATCGACTGCGCGGTCACCATCGGGCCGCGCGACGGCGGGGGCTTCGGCCTCGCGGTCAAGCTGCATGTGGAAGACAAGAGCCTGCCGCAGGCCGAGCTCGAGGCGCTCGCCAAGGAAGCGCACGAAAAGATCTGCCCCTACTCCCACGCCACCAGGGGCAACGTCGAGGTGACCTTGGAGGTCGCCGGCGCCTGAGCACCGGCGCGCGGTCGGCCAATTTGGTCAAAAACGATCGACGACGCCAACTCAGAATGGTCATTCCGGGGCACGCGCCTTCGCGTGAACCCGGAATCCAGGCTGCGGCGTAAATCGCGAGGCCGTCTGGATTCCGGGTTCGGTGCTTTGCACCGCCCCGGAATGACCGCCTAAATGTATTTGCGCGATGAACGGCGCCTATCCTCGATCACGCGTAGTAGTCCGCGGCCGCGGTCTTGTCGTGATGGGTCGCGCCCAGCGCATTCATCACCGGGGTCAGCACGATGGCGATGACGAGGTTGAGGATCAGCGTGTAGAGCGCGGTATAGCCGGGGAAGGTCCAGCCGCCGATCGCCAGCGGATAGGCTGCCGCGAAGTTGACCGAGGCCGCCATGTAGGTGCCGGTCGCCGTGCCCACCGCCCAGCCGATCAGCAGCGCCCATGGATTGAACCAGCGCGTATAGAGGCCGATCAGCACCGACGGCAGGGTCTGGATGATCCAGATGCCGCCCAGCAATTGGAGCTGGATCGCATATTGCAGCGGCACGAACACGATGAAGATGAGCGCGCCGAGCTTGACGATCAGCGACACCCATTTCGCCATCTGCGCCTCCTGCTTGTCGGTCGCATTGGCGTGCAGGAACTCGCGATAGATGTTGCGGGTGAACAGGTTCGCCGCCGCGATCGACATGATGGCGGCGGGCACCAGCGCGCCGATGCCGATGGCGGCGAAGGTGACGCCTGCGAACCAGGCCGGGAAGCTGTGGAGCATCAGGGCCGGCACCGCGAAGTTCGCCTTGAACTGCTTGAACCCGTCCGCGAACTCCGGAAGCTTGTCGACGCCGGCCGCCAGCGCGAAGAAGCCGAGCAGGGCGAGCAGGCCGAGCACGAATGAATAGGCCGGCAGCAGCGCGGCGTTGCGGCGGACCGCACGCCCGCTGCTGGCGCTCAGGATGCCGGTCATGGAGTGCGGATAGAGCAGCAGCGCCAGTGCCGAACCGAGCGCAAGCGTCGCGTAGACGCCGTAGGCACCGGTGGTGTTGGCACCAGGGGGCACCAGCAGCAGCTTCTCCTTCGGCACCGCGGCAAACACCTTGCCCCAGCCGCCGAGTTGGATCGGGATGATGATCACGGCGGCGAACGCGGTGATGTAGATCAGGGTGTCCTTCACGACCGCGATCGCGGCGGGCGCGCGCAGGCCGCTCGAATAGGTGAAGGCCGCGAGGATCAGGAAGGCGATGATCAGCGGAATGTCACCGGCCAGGCCCTCGCCGGTGACGCCCATGGCGCCGATCACCACCTGCAGGCCGACCAGTTGCAGCGCGATATAGGGCATGGTCGCGACGATGCCGGTGATGGTCACCGCGAGGGCGAGCCAGCGGTTGCCGAACCGGCCGCGTACGAAATCCGCCGCGGTGACGTAGCCGTGCTTGCGGCAGACGAACCACAGCCGCGGAAACACGATGAACAGGATCGGATAGATGATGATGGTGTAGGGCACCGCGAAGAACGCAATCGCCCCGGCGCCGAAGGCGAGCGCGGGAACGGCGATGAAGGTATAGGCGGTGTAGAGGTCGCCGCCGACCAGGAACCAAGTGATCAGCGTGCCGAACCGCCGGCCGCCTAGGCCCCATTCATGCAGCTGGTCGAGGTCGCCGCGCCGCCAATGGGCGGCGGCGAAGCCGAGCCAGGTGATGAAGCCGAACAGCACGATGAAGACGATGAGGGCGGTCCAATTGATGTGTTCCACGGCGGCGCTCCTATCCGTTCCGGCCGGCTTCCGTCGCGAAATAGACGACGGCGGTCACCACGGCGCTGACGAGAACCAGCGCCATCTGGAACCAGTAGAAGAAGGGAATGCCTGCTACCGAGGGCTCGACGGAATTGTAGAACGGCACCCACAGGGAGGGGATGAATTGAATCAGAAGCAGCAGGTACCACGGGCTCCAAGCCCGCTCGCGATTGCCATCCATCAGCGTTTCTCCCCAGGCGCTTTCTGCGCGAAGCGCTTCAGCCAAATGCGGTATACACCCTCCAAATCATCTCAGACACAGAAAAGTTGTCGCGCTGACCGCTCGACGGCAGCGCGCTCATCGTCATGGAATTCCGACATATCCAAGCGCGCCGCTGCAGTGCAGCGGAGCGCCGCCAACCCCACACCCGTGCGCTACCGGCCGGCGCGCATCCGCTCCAAGAGCTCGACGGTCGGATAGGAGTCCGCCGGCAGGCCGAACTTGATCTGCATGGCGCGGATCGCGGAACGCGTCGAAGTGCCGAGCTTGCCGTCGGCGCCGCCGACATCATGGCCGGCGCGGATCAGGTACTCCTGCAATTCGCGGGTCTGCTCGACGCTGAACGGCGGCGGGGTGCCGCTGCCGCGCTGCATCGGGCCCGCGCCAGCAAGGCGGGTCGCGTAATAGGCGGCTGTGGTGGAGTAGACGAGCGATGAGTTCCACTTGAGGTAGGCCTGAAAATTGTCGAAGGCGAGGAAGGCCGGCCCGAACCTGCCCATCGGCAGCAGCAGCGAGGCCTGTAGAGGGTCGTTCTCCAGCGGCCGTCCGTCGGCGCGGGCGACGCCCCATTTCGCCCATTGCGACCGCGGATGCTGGATGGTGAGATCGGCTTGGTCCCACGGCAGTTTTGCCGGCACCCGCACCTCCTCCAGCCACGGCTCGCCGCGCTTCCAGCCGAGGCTGACGAGATAGTTGGCGGTCGAGCCGATCACGTCGGGCACACTGCGCAGCAGGTTGCGCTTGCCGTCGCCGTCATAGTCGACGGCGTATTTGATGTATTCCGACGGCATCATCTGGGTCTGGCCGAGTTCGCCGGCCCATGAGCCCAGCATTTCCGCGGGCACGAGATCGCCGCGCTCGATCAGCCGAAGGGCGTCGAACAAATGGCCGCGGAACATGTCGGAGCGGCGGCAATCATAGGCGAGCGAGGTCAGCGATTTGATCGAATGATCCTTGCCCATGTTGGAGCCGAAGTCGCTTTCGAGCCCCCAGAAACCGACGATCACAGGCGCCGGCACGCCATACTGCTTCTCGGCGCGGTCGAACACGGCGGCGTATTTCTTGATCTCGGCGGCGCCCTGCTGCAGGCGGTAGGCCGGCAGCATCTTGCCGGAGAACTCCAGGAAGCTTTGGGCGAAGATGCGCTGGCCGCGGTCGATATTGACGATCCGCTGGTCATAGACGAGGTAGGGGGCCGCCGCGGCGATGGCGTTCTTCGAGATGCCCTGCTTGACCGCCTCGGCCTTGAAGCGCTCGAGCCAGGCCTCGAAGGTGCCATTGGTGCGGCAGTCGGTGGCCGCCGCCGCGGTCGCCGCAAACAGCGCCGCCGCCAGGACGGGAGCCGCGCAGAGACGCCTGAGATCGTTTCGGTTCATGTTCCGCCGCCATGGTCGTGGGAATCAGCGGTATTTCCTATCACAGGCATGGCAGCATCGTGGCCGACTGGACCTCGCCCCGCATGCGGGGCGAGGGAGAAGGGCCCTTATTCCCTCCCGAACAGGCGCTTGACCCAGGCGAGCAGCACGGCGCCGGCCAGGGCGAAGGCGGAAATCGGCTTTGCGGGGGGCGGCGGTGATGGTGATACAGCAGGTGCGGTGGATGCTACGGGCGCGGCGCGCGCCGAAGGCGCCACCGCCGCCGGCACAGCCGCCACCGGCCCGAGCTGCGCTTTGAGATTGTTGGCGAACTGGGTGATGATCTGCGCCGCCGTCATCTGGATGATGCCGACGCCGCGGCCGTATTGGGCGACCGCACCCGACAGCGTCAGGTTGGTGTGCACCAGCACCTTGGAGCCGCCATTCACCGGCTCGAGATGGAAGGTGGCGGTGGCATTGGCGGCGCCGCGCCCCTTGGCGTCGCTGCCCTGGGCCGCGACCTTGGCGCGGTGGTTGGCGTCGTCGATCTCCTCGAATTTCACCGTGCCGGCGAAGGTCAGCGACACCGGCCCGAGCCGCACGCCGACCTTGCCCTTGTAGGTGCGATCGTCGACCACCTCGGTGAGTTCGGCCCCGGGCAGGCAAGGCGCGATGCGCCTGATGTCCATCAGCACCTTCCAAGCGTCGGCCGGCGGCAGCGGCACTTCGAACGAATTATCGAACTCCATGATCGCCACTCCGGCGGGTTCGGCGCCACGGCCGCCGTATCCCGAGCTTATCCCAAATCCATTGCGACAGAGCGAGCAACCGCGCGTCTTCATGGCGCGGCCCGACCAGTTGAATTCCGACCGGCAGGCCGTGGGGGCCGATCGCCGTCGGCAGCGTCACCGTGGGCGTGTGCAGCAGCGTCCACAATGCCTGGAATGCGGGATCACCGGTGTGATGCAGGCCCTCCGGCGCTTCGCCTCGCACGCACGGCGCGAGCAGCACGTCCGCGGCGGCGAACACGGCGTCGAGCGCCGTGCGGCAGTGCTCCGCGAGCCGGACGGCCGCGACGTAGTCCGCGTGCGCGATGCCGAGCCCGCGCTCGATGATCTTGCGCAGCCGTTCGCTGATCCGCTCGCGGTGATGGTGCCATT
>Ga0302324_100011664_pt1 | contig 18019 bp, 17 predicted proteins | sample Palsa_T0_1_FD_201949 | JGI IMG/M metagenome (GOLD analysis project Ga0302324, IMG submission 201949) | Peat permafrost microbial communities from Stordalen Mire near Abisko, Sweden - Palsa_T0_1 | ecosystem: Environmental > Terrestrial > Soil > Palsa > Peat permafrost | place: Sweden: Abisko... | reverse complement strand
TGATGCCTTCGACGATACCGGCGTGGATGGTCTGGTCGATGGAAGTTCCCGCCAGGCCCCGGATCTCCAGCAGATTGCCCCCATTGGGCTGCAGCTGCGCCATGTGCTCGACCTCCTGTCGACCCAAATCCTTGTAGTCAACCACGATCCGGTATGCGCACGGTTCGGTGACGAGGCCATCGAAGGATGCGACGACGATACCGGCCGCGCAGGCCTGTCTGACGGCGGCGTTGAGTGCGTTGGGTGAAGCTGCATTGATGACGATCGCGTCATAACCCTGCAGGATCAGATTCTGAATCTGCGCAGCCTGCGTCGGCACTTGCTTGTCGGCAGTCGTGAAGACGTCCGCGGCCGCGACGATCCTGGCGGCAACGGCGCTCCTGGTGATCGCGCCATAATCCGTCAACATCGCCTGGCGCCAGGAATTACCGGCGTAGTTGTTCGAGAAGGCAATCCTCTTGCCGCTGGTATTGGCCAGGGCGCTTGCGATCAACGCCGCGCCGCACAGGGCAGCCAGAGCCAGCGATATCAGCATGCGATTCATCGCTCTAGACCGCGGTATAGGGCTTGAGGCCAAAGCCATCAATATGCTCTTCCATCTGGGTCCATACGCGCTCATGCAGATCCGTTGCGACCCATTTCTGCTGCAGCGAGCGCTGCTCGAATGCAATGCTGAGAACATAGTCACCGCCTCCGAGTGGCCGCAGCAGCTGTACGTCTCTGAAGCCCTCCTGCGCGCGGATCGCCGCGCAGAACGGGCCCGAGAAGACTGATTCGAAGGCTCCGGCCTGGCCGGCTCGGATCCTGATATCGACATGCAGTACGAACATGATCGAAGTTTCCGTCGCTGGTCGGTGTTGCGTGTTATCGCGGACCGGTTCTCTGTCGGTTCTCGTCCGAGAGCATATAGATCCTCTTGGCATCGAGATCGCGGGCGATGCCAATGATCATGAACTCCAGCGCTACCTTGCCGGTGGCAGCAAAGCTGCGGCTCTCGCCCAATGCAGCGGGGACGGCATCGCCGGCATGAATCGATACGCTCTCGGCGGCGATGCTCGCCGTGCCCTCGCCGCTGATCACGTAGTAAACCTCAGCCATGTCCGGCCTGGCGCGAGGACCGACCGTAGTACCGGGTGGCAGCAGCAGGTGATCGACGTAGGACCAGCTCGTATAGAACGTGCTGGGATCGAGGCCGCGGTGATACATCACGGTGCCGGTGCCGCCATCGAAGTTGGCTATCGGCTGATCCAGAGTCTTGTCCAGATGCATCGCAATGAACTGAGGAATCGCGTCTTTCGGTGCACCGACGCGCCCATCGTCCAGATTCCAGGCGTCGTAGAAATGAGGCAGCAGTCCGACATTGATGTTCATCCACTGCACTGGCTTATCGGATTGATTAGTGATGGCGTGGCTGTGGCCCAGCCGCGCTACTGCGCCGGCCGGTCCCTTCAGCACGGCCGTTCGGCTGTCAATCGAATACTCCGCTTCACCGTCCAGAATGACGAACATTTCCTCGCAGTAATTGTGGAAATGTTCGCCAATGCCGCCGCCCGGCGGCAGAACTCCCCGATGCAGAAAAAACAGGTTCACACCAAGATCGAATTTCGCGGAATTCCCGCTGCCGTCGAACAGAGCCATGTAATCCAATGGACCCGAGCCGTTATGGGAGGAGGCATGATGCACATATCGGGACGGATCCCCGCCATGCGCGATGCGCTCGGCCAGTGGCACGTGCGTCAGCGACAGCGGGCTCGATGCACCGTAGGGATCTGTGGGAAGGTTCATCCCCGGCATCGGAAGACCGGATTGGGCCAGCCCCGCCGCGGGGGCGAGCAGCGTGATCGCGGCGGCCGCCAGAATCGCGCTTTTCATGATGGGTCGTTCCGCGCGCGCATGAATGGTTCGATATGCGGACCGACCTTGACATCCAGCGCATAGACCGACGTCGTCGCCGTCACGAACAGCGTGCGCCAGTCCGGGCCGCCCCAGTGGAAATTGGCGGAATTCTCAGGGATGGCGACCTTGCCGATCAGCTCACCGTCCGGCGCATAGACCCACAGACCCGCCGGTGCGGTGATCCAGATATTGCCCCGGGTATCGCACTTCATCCCATCGGGTACGCCCTGCTTGTTCGGATCGCTGATACCTGAGGCAAAGACCCGGACGAATTTCAATCTGCCGTCCCGGATCTCGAACAGGCGGATATTGGTCTGTACGGTGTCATTGACGTAGAGCAGCGTCTCGTCCGGTGAAAAGCACAAGCCATTTGGCTGACTGAACATGTTGCGCTCGACCAGCAGCTGAGGATCCCCACCGCCCGGTGGGATGCGATAGACCCCCTGGAAGTCCAGCTGCGTCGGGCGCTCGATTCCGTACCAGGGCATACGGCCGTAGGTCGGATCGGTAAAGTAAATAGCACCGTCGGTGCCGACGACCAGATCGTTCGGCGAATTGAGCTCCTTACCTTCGAAATGGGAGGCTATTACCTCGCGCGCGCCATCCCGGCCGATCCGCGCGACACTCGATGTGGCGTGTTCGCACACCAGCAGATTCAGCCCGGCATCGCGGGTCATGCCATTTCCCTTGTTGGTAGGCTGGGCATCAATCCGTGCGCTGGCCACGCTGTCCCACCGACCGCGCGCGCTGGCGGGTATGTCGGAGAAGAGCAAATAGTGCTCGAGCGGGTGCCAGATCGGGCCTTCCGTGAACAAAAAGCCGGAACCGACGACCCGGGCCGGCGCGTTTACGTCGATCAACGCACGGAAAGCAGGCTGGAGCGCCTCATGAAGCATAACTGACCCCCGCTGCTGCGCCGCGCGTTCCCCCGCTGTATGTGGATCCTTCGTGCGGGGCGGCTGCCGGTCGTCAGCTCGAGTGAAAGGATGAAGCGGGAATATCGGATAATCAAGGGAATAATAACGCATCAATCCAAAGGCTGCGCTCAGCGAGTCCCCATCCTGGCCATTAGACTTCAGAACTGCTATGCCCTATCCGCCGAAGGCCTGTATGAATTGACGTGCAAAGTCCGGGCCCTTGCCTTCCTCCTCGTGTTTGAAATAGACGTAGACGTCCTTGCACGAGGCTGTCTTGTCGCGAATATCGCGAGCCCAGCGCACAATGTCGGCCGGTTGATAGCCCTCGTCACGCAAACGAAAGTAGCTGTAGTCGGCCGTGATCTCGAACGGTATCGACCACTCTTTGCTGTCCGCGATGCAGAGCGCCAGATTCCTGGCGCGCAGACGCTCGTAGACTGCGTTCTCGAGCCAGGAGCTGTGCCGGAACTCAAAGGTCGCGCACAAGCCAACGGGCAGATTGGCCAGAAACGCATCCAGCAGCGCCAGGTCCTTGCGCAGGTAGGGCGGCAGCTGAAAGAGTATCGCGCCGAGCTTGGGTCCGAGTGTGGCCGCGGTGTCGAGGAAATATCCGACCAGATCCGCGCAGTCACGCAGCCGTGCGTCGTGGGTAATACGCTTGGGCGCCTTCAGCGTGAGTTTGAAATGATCAGGGGTCTCATGGTTCCAGCCGGCGAGTATTTTCTCATTCGGCATCCGGTAATAGGTGTAGTTGATTTCGACGGTCGAAAAGTGCTCTGCGTAATAGCGCAACATCTTCGTCGTCGGGAATTTCTCGGGATAGAAGCTGCCCTTCCATTCCGGATAGTTGTACCCCGATGTTCCCACCCAGAGGGCCATTCGATTGACCTTGCGGACGAATACGCCGCCGAAATTATAATGCGAACCAGGAGCACGGCGAAATGCCAACAGTAGCAGTTGTTCAATCAGGTACGGTTCTGGGAAATACCAAACGCACGCTGGAAAAGTTTGAACGGTATTGCATCGAATGCGCTCAGAAGGAAATCAAACTTGCGGTTTTTCCGGAAGCCTTTATCGGCGGCTATCCAAAGGCGCTAAACTTTGGCGCCTCTCTTGGCATTCGAACCGATGCCGGGCGAAAGCTCTTTCGCGCCTATGCAGAGTGCGCTATCGAGGTTCCAGGCCCGGTCACCGCCGCAATGGGCAATATTGCAAAATCGGCTTCGCTCGCCGTTGTGGTGGGCGTCATCGAGCGAGACGGCGGTACGCTCTACTGTACGGCGCTCTACATAGGAGCAGATGGCCAGCCGCTCGGCAAACATCGAAAACTGATCCCGACAGCCACCGAGAGGCTGATCTGGGGATGCGGCGATGGATCAACCCTGGGAGTTTTCTCCACGGGGATAGGCAAGATAGGCGGCCTGATCTGCTGGGAGAACTATATGCCCTTGGCGCGCATGGCGATGTACACCCAGGGGGTTCAGATTTATTGCGCGCCAACTGTTGATGACCGGGACGCCTGGATACCCACAATGAAACATATCGCCAGGGAGGGCAGGTGTTTTGTGTTGAGTAGTTGCCAGTTCCTGGCCCGCGATGCTTATCCTCCCGAATGGCTGGAGATTGCCCAGAATCTACCGGAGGTGCCGATTCGCGGCGGCAGCTGCATCGTCGGGCCGATGGGGGACCTGCTCGCCGGGCCGTTGTACGGCGAAGAAGCCATCATCTGCGCGCAAGTCGATATCGCTGAGCTGCCCGAGGCAAAGTTCGATTTCGATGTCGTTGGGCATTACGCTCGACCTGACGTTTTTGATTTCGCTGTTAAGACGACCTGCTGACTAACTCTCGTACGCGCTCTTTAGTCACCGTCAGTGCCGCGTTACTGGATTGCGTCAGTGCGGTGATGATTGCTCGCCGCGTGTTGGCGTCGCCCAGTTGCGCTGCGTTCCAGAACCACTGCGCCGCACGCGCGCATTGCTCACGCCTCATGAGCTCGATCGCATGATTGAACTGACCCCGGAAGTATCCCGCTTCAGCCGAGCAGCGATACCAATCGGCAGCATCGGCCGGGTTTGACGAGCATCCCCAACCTTCCTCAAGACAACGGCCGACCAGGTTCATCGCACGGGCATGTCCCTGGCAGGCCGAGCGCAGATACCAGCAAAACGCCTGGCGCAGATCACGTGTGACACCGCGGCCGTCGAAGTAAAGATTACCGAGGTTATATTGCCCCCAATCGTGACCCGCGTTGGCCGAGGACCGATAGTGCTCGGTCGCCAGTTGCAGATTCACCGGCACGCCCCAGCCGTTTTCGTGACAACGACCGAGCATATTGAGCGCCTCCGGATCCCCTCGCGAGGCTGCGCATTTGAACCACTGAAACGCCAACACCTCGTCGCGCGCCAGCCCCTGCCCCTCAAGCAGCATTCTGCCCAGGCGCAGCTGCGCCGCGGCCACACCGCACTGCGCGGCGCTGCGTATCCAGGTGAGCGCCTGCGCTGGATCGCCGGCCAGCAGGCAATGCAACTGACCGCAGCTCATGCGTTGCAGCTGCTGCATGCGCAACTGGTCCGCTTCGATGGCTGCGGCGCGGGCAAACTGATCGCGAGTTAAGCTCAAAGCTCGGCCCACCGCCTGAGCAGGTTGTGATAGCAGGCCGTGAGCCGAACAAGACTGTCTTGATCCGCGCCAGTTTCGGTCAGGGTGCGAATCGACGTATCAAGTTCAAATAGCAGGCCGCGGGCGCCGTCGTCGCGCACCATGCTTTGAACCCAGAAGAACGCTGCCAGCCGCACACCCCGGGTAACGGGCTGCACCCGATGCACGCTGCTTGCCGGATAGATCACCATGTCTCCTGCCGCGAGCTTCACTGCGTGCGTTCCATAGGTATCGTCGATGACGAGCTCGCCGCCCTCGTAATCTTCCGGCGCACTCAAAAACAGTGTCGCGGATATATCCATGCGCAAGCGGTGATGAGTGCCTGGAACCTGGCGCATGGCGTTATCGACATGGGCACCGAATCCCATACCGGGCTCGTAGCGGTTGAAGAGCGGCGGATACAGGTGACGCGGCAGAGCGGCGCTGACAAACAGCGCGTTGCGCTCCAACGCGCGTACCAACAGTTCTCCAGCCTGGCGCGCCACGGGGGCATTTTGAGCAATCTGCAGGTTCTGCTTGACCTGCGCCGACTGGTAGCCTGCGGTCGCGCGGCCGTCTTCCCAAGGCGCTGCCCGCAAGAGCTCTTCCAGCGTGCTCAGATGCTTGGCATCAAGCACCGGCGAGATACGAACGATCATGGCTTTAGAAGCTGAATCGCGCGCTGATCGCAACGCTACGACCAGGGCCCGGAATGGCGTGATTCTCCGCTAGGCTCGTGTAGTAGAGCCCGTCGAAGTAGAACTTGTTAAATAAGTTGAACCCATTCAACTGCAGTCGCAGATTGCGTGAAACCTTATAGGCCGCCATGGCGTTCCAGAGGACGTAGCCAGGGACGTAGGCCGCCTGAGCACTATCGGCGTAGCGATAACCGAGCCAATTGGCGCCGCCGCCGAGCTCCCAGCCGCCCGTGAACTCATATTCCGTCCATAGATTGAGCGCATTGTGAGCCACGTTGGGCATGACCTTGCCGACATCGGCGGCAGTACCCGAAGCGATGGTGCGGCCGTCGAGATAGGTGTAGCCCGAGAAGATCTCCCAATGCCGCGTCAGGTGGCCGGTGGCGCCGATCTCCAGGCCGTTGACGCGTTCATTGCCGTTCAGCACCGTGATGGTCGGGTTGTCCGGATCATTGGTCTGAGCGTTATCCACCTCAGTGTGGAAAACAGCGCCCGTGAGTGAAAGGCCACCATGCAGCCACTCAGTCTTGGCGCCGGCCTCGTAGGTCTTGGCCTTGACCGGCCCGAGACCGGCCGTCTTCGTGGTCAGCGTCAACGCTTCGGCCGATGGATCGAATGAGGTGCCATAAGACAGGTAATAGCTTTGTTGCGGTGTCGGTTTGATGAGCAGCGCGGCGCGTGGGCTACCGACACGGTTGAGCTCCTGCAGATGCAGCAACGCGCTGCTCGCTTCAGTGAGCTGTTTGTAGTTCGCGGAGAAGTAGTCGTAACGAAAGCCGCCGATCAAATCGACATAGGGCCCTAATCCGACGGTGTCGATCAGATAGGCGCCGCCCGAAGGCGAGCTCGTGTCCTGGGTCGAGGAGACCGGCTCGACGGGATGAGTCTCATTCGGATTCGGGTCGAGCAGGGGCGTCTCTGGGATCCAGGTATTGTTGTTGTTGAACGGATTGACGTAGCGGTCAATGCTCGAGGTTTGACGAGCCAACTCGATGCCGGTGACAAGCGTATGCGCAGCGAGGCCGGTGCTGAAGCGCGCCGTGAGGTCGATCTGATCGTCCAGATTGGTCTGGACCCCGGAGCTACTCGGTGAATCGCGCCCAACCAGGATGCTTCCAAGCGGTTCGGTTGCGCTTGGGGGCGCTTTGCCGAAATTTGGCGCATCGAACTGATAATTGAACTGATAGTTCGCATAGCGCAGCGTATCGGCGAGCGAAAGCTGCGCATTGAATTCGTGCGTGTAGCGTCCGGTAAAAATGTCATCGTCGGCTGTGGTGCGATCGGAGGCCAGGCCGAAATCCGCGTTGCGTGGCACCGGGGGCACTGGCGCCGGTCGGCCGTTGACAAACGGGATCCCGACATCGGGAACATCGTCCTCTTGCTGATGCAGATAGACGAGCGTCAAAGAGTCCTGTTCACCGATCCCGAAACCGAGCGCCGGTGCCACGCCCCAGCGCCGATTGCGCACGTCCGCACGTTCGGCAGTGGCAGACGATTCGCCCATCACGTTTATACGCGCAGCGGCCGCCGTCCCGATCGGAGCGTTCATGTCGGCTGTCGCGCGGTACAGGTCGTTGCTGCCGAACTCAGTATCAACCTGTCCGAACTGCGTCAGCAGCGGCGCCTTCGACACCTGATTGATAGCGCCTCCCGTCGAACCTCGGCCGAATAGAATCGCCGACGGCCCTTTCACGACCTCGACCGAATCCAAATCAAAACTGTCGCGCGTGTAGACGGCGGCATCACGGATTCCGTCGAGAAAGAAGTCATTGAAAGCCGAAAACCCACGCAGATTGACGGTGTCACCGCGCGCGGCGCCTTCACCCGCATTGAGCGTGATGCCAGGTACATTCTTCAGAGCATCTTCGAGCCGGTTGTCTGCCTGGGACGCCATCAGTTGATTGCTGACAACGGTAATGGATTGCGGCGTGCTTTGCTCATCCTCGGACAGTTTGTCGTGCAGCAGCGGCCGAACCCCCGTGACTACCACTTGCGTGAGACCGCTGGGCGAGGCTGAGCCGTTCGGGGTCGGATCAGGCTGATCCTCCGGGGAGGGCGAAGTGCTCGGTAGCACCCCTGAATCGGCGTGCGCTGGAATGCCGAAAAGGGTCGATGCGCATGCGCCTAACAGGGATAGGCCGCGCTGTAGCGTAATGGTGCACCGCATCGCGACCTCTCCTGGGATCGTTTTGCAGTCAAGAACGATAATGGTTCTCGTTCGCATGTCAAGACAATTGACAATGATTCGCATTTGCATGTAGATTTTAGCGTCATGTATATATGCATCTGTCATCAGATTACTGATCGCCAGATCCGCCGCGCGGTAGAACACGGCGCAAGCACCTTGTGCGAGGTGCAGCGGCGGCTACCCGTGGGCGGCTGCTGCGGCAGCTGTATAGAGAGCGCCACAAACTTGATCGCTGAACAGCAGCGCGAGCGCTCCGGCGTATTAGATAGCCGGGACTTCGCAACCGCCTGATTCCCTTGCTCCGCCCCGCGGTTGCGGTCAGTATTGCGCGGCATGAGAGCCGATCCCAAGGTCATCCAGCACCTCAATACGGTGCTCAAGAATGAGCTCACCGCCATCAACCAGTACTTCCTGCATTCGCGTATGTACGGACACTGGGGCCTGCAGCATCTGGCCAGCTATGAATATCAGGAATCGATCGATGAGATGAAGCACGCCGATCGTCTGATCGAGCGCATCCTGTTTCTCGAAGGGCTGCCGAATCTGCAGGATTTGGGCAAGCTCCTGGTGGGCGAGAACGTTCCTGAGGTGCTGGAGTGCGATCTGAAGCTTGAGCAGGCTGCACGAACGGATTTGGGCGCGGCCATTGCGGATTGCGAGCGGCTCGCGGACTTTGTCTCACGTGAGCTGTTTGAGCACATCCTGGAATCCGAAGAAAAGCACATAGATTGGCTCGAGACGCAGCTCGATCTGATTGCGCGCGTCGGTCTGCAAAGTTACACGCAGACGCAGATCCGCGGCAGCTCCTCCAGCCAGGGTTAGTCGGGCCTATTCCGGCAGAGCGAACACGTAGACCATGTTCGCGCCAGAGGGTTGATCGACACCCGGCAGCGCGTTCGCTACGCCGCCGTTGTAGCCGCCGCCTGCGGCCACAGCAATATACTGGCGTCCCTTGACGCTGAACGTGACCGGCGCGCCGAAAACCTGCGAGCCTAACCGGGTCTGCCAGATCACCTTGCCGTCGAGCTGATCGAGGGCTCGAAAATAACGATCCATGCCGCCGTTGAAGAGCAACCCGCCTGCCGTCGCCAGGATCGGCGAATAGTTGGAAGCAGGAGTCTCCCAGCTCCAGACGGTCTTGCCAGTCTCCACATTGATCGCATCAATTCGGCCAATATTGGTCTTATCGTCCGCGACGCGTTGCGGACCGATCGTGTTGTACTGATTGCGCGGCAGGCTCGGAACATTGTCGGTACGCACACGCATATCGCCGCACAGATTCTGCAGTTCGACATACATGACATTGGTTTCGGGGCTATAGGCGGAAAAAGGCCAATCGCGGCCACCCGTATAGGGCGGGCAGATGTGATAGGTTTTGTTTACATCCAGCATCAGCATGTCTGGATTGACGCTAACGGCGCCTTTGGCGTCAATCTTGTCGACCAGATTTTGCCTCACGGTGGATTTGGACCAGAGGTAGTCGCCCTTCAGCGCATCGAAGCTCCACATGATGCTGGTCTTGCAGGGAACACCGATCAGCGTTTTGCGGCTGACGGATTGCGCGCCCCTGCCGACTGAGAACACGCCATCGGCCTTCGCCTCGGGGTGAACCGGAGTGGTGATCGGCATCATCTCGAAGGTGCATTCCTGGTCCCAATTGTCCTCGGGCAGAACCTGGTGCTTCCAGAGAATTTTTCCCGTCTGCGGTTCGATCGCGAAACGCGTGTCTGTGCCTGCCAGCGTGGCGCCGATCTGATTGCGCTGTGCCTCGGAAGCAGGGCCAACGCCGCTGGAACCGTAATAGGCAATATTCACATCCGGATCATAGGTGATGGGCCCCCAGACGCCGGTTTCCCAGCGCTCGTTGAAGGGTTTGCCTTTCCAAGTCTCATCGCCGGGCTCGCCCGGATGCGGAATCACCTCGTTGCGCCACATCAGCTTGCCGCTCTGGGCGTCATGCGCGTCGACATAGCAGCCGAAAGGTGCTTCCTGGCAGCTTGCTCCAGCCAGCACGACACCCTTGACGACGATCGGACCGGTGGTGTTGGTGGCGTAATAGTCTCCGCCACGATTGACTTCCCACAGCTCGTTGCCTGTCTTGGCGTCAAGCGTGACCAGGAAGTTGTCGCGTGTGGTTGTGTAGACCTTATCGTCATATAGAAAGATGCTGCGTTTGCGCTGGCCCCAATTGCTGTTGTGCATAGTTTCAAGGGACGGCAGACGGCGCCGATACTGCCAGAGTATTTCGCCACTCGCTGCGTCGAGCGCCTGAATCACATCATTGGGATTGCCCAGGAACATCACTCCGTTATAGATAATGGGCGTGGCTTCATTGATGCCGGGCTCCATCAGACGCGCCCAGACCAGCTGCAGGCCCTTGACGTTGCTTTTGTTGACTTGGCTGAGCTTGCTATAGCCCCAGCCCTGGTAATTGCCTCGCATCATGAGCCAATCGGCAGGGTCCGGATTGCGCAGCATCGCGTCGGTCACTGGCAAGTAACTTGCGATCGGATGCATCGTGTTGGTGTTGCCCGAGATTTCTCCAGGCGTCGGGGCCGGCGCACCAGCGGTCTTGACATCCTTGAACAAGGCGGCCGCCGCGGCGCTATCGGGCAGCGGTGGGGCCGGCGCCCCAATGCCGACCGAGATGCCCGGTATCACCGGATTGACGGCCGGCGGCGCAGAAAGTGGGGTCGGCGCGGGTTGTGCGAACGCGGTGGCCAGCAGCGCCGCGCAGGAGACAAACACGAATGTGCTGACCCGTTTCATGTGCTTCCCGGTTGCCCCTTGATCAAAGAGCTCTTTTCGAATCGATCGGTTTAATTTGTGATGATGCCATTCAAACCCACGGGATCGGCCGGCAAGGGCTGCGAACCCGAAGGAAAATTATTCTTGTACAGAATATAGGCCACGACAGCGGCCTCCGATACGGCTCCCAGCGCGCCGCCATTGCCGGGCGGCATACTCTTGTCGATGAAGGCGTGAAGGACCCCTACCGGCAGGCCGCCCCATTTGCTGAGAAAGAGCCTACCGGCCAAGGGCGGCGCATCTTCCGCGCCGTCCAGTTCACCGCCATGGCACTGCAGGCAATTGTCGGAATAGAGCGCCTTTCCCTGCGTCATCTGCGCTTCGGTATAGACGCCCTGCGAGGCCGTGCGCATTGCGGCGGCCGTGGCGGCAGCGGCGGCCGTGTCGATGCCCAGGCCAATGCTGCCCAGATTCGCGCTTTCCTCGGACAGCGGCGTGTCGCCCGCGAGAAAACCGGATTGCTGCAAAATGAGTGCGGTCAGAGCTAAATATTCTTCGTGCTTCAAAGACCCAGGTGCTGTCACGGGCATCGTCCGTGACAGCACATCCAACAGCGATTTGATGGTCAGATGCTGGGCAGTGGCCATTTCATTGAATGCCGCACCCGTCAACGCCGGTCCGCTGTCGCCCTCCAATGTGTCGCCGTGGCACCCCGCGCATTGCTGCGCATAAATCGCAGCGCCCTGTTGCGCTTGACTAGCCGTGTAAAGCGCGGCCCCGTGCGCCGCGCCCCTAAGAGCGCAAAGAAGGCTAACGCTGCAGAACAAAATCAATGCAATCGGGCGGTTCATTCATAGACCTTGGTGAGGTCCTAAGTCGGATGAATCATAGCGCGCGCATAGGCCAGTCCGATCCCGTAGCCTCCTCCATGCGCTTCGACGATGCCGCGTGCTGCATCGTAGGTCTCGTGACGCGTCCAGTCGCGCTGAAACTCGAGCAGCACTTGGATCCATGAGGTCATGCGCCGGTCGATCGAGCTCACGCCGAACGCAAGACCCGCCTGCTGATCGATCAAGGCGAGGACGCAGCGCTCCGGCGTCAAGAGGGGCAGTTCGCTCATGGAGGACTCCTTCGAGCTTGGTACCTCGACTACGATTTGATGAATGCGAGCAGATCGGCGTTGATGGTATCGGCTTGCGTCGTACACATCCCGTGCGGGAAGCCCCGGTACGTCTTTAGCGTTGCGTTCTTGACGATCTTCGCGGTGAGAGGACCTGAGTCCGCGTAGGGCACGATCTGGTCATCATCGCCGTGCATCACCAGCGTGGGCACCATGATCTCCTTCAAGTCCGGCGTGAAGTCAGTCTGTGAGAAGGCGACGATTCCGTCGTAATGGGCTTTCGCGCCGCCCATCATCCCCTGGCGCCACCAGTTGCGGATCACGCCTTCCTTTACATTGGCGCCCGGGCGGTTGAATCCGTAGAACGGGCCTGTCGCCAGATCCAGATAGAACTGAGCTCGATTGCCCGCCACCTGGGCCTGGAAGCCATCGAACACCTCCTTGGGCAGACCACCCGGGTTCGCCGGCGTCTTGACCATGATCGGAGGTACGGAACTGATCAGCACCGCCTTGGCGACCCGCTTCGCGCCGTGGCGAGCGACCTCGCCGCCGCCGGTCGAGTGTCCGATATGGACTGCATCCTTCAGCTCCAGATGCGTTACCAGCGCCGCAAGGTCCTGGGCATAGTGATCATGCCCGTCCGGGATCTGACTCGAGCGCCCGTGGCCACGTCGTTCATGCGCGATCACGCGGTAGCCGCGACTGAGAAAGAACATCAGCTGCGCGTCCCAATCGTCCGAGGAGAGCGGCCACCCATGGGAGAAGACGATCGGGCTGCCCCTTGCCCCAATCTTTGTAGTAGATCTTGATCCCGTCCGGTGTCGTAATCGTGTCCTGCATGTTGCTCATGGATTGCGCTCCTGTTCTCTTGGGCGGGATATTTTTGGGAAGCTCCGAGGATAAATCTTACTCCGCCTGTCGGCCCCGGATCGGCCGGTGTATCTTCTGTGGCGCCGGAATCGACGCAGAGGTTGCCGATGGCCTTATCGACGCTTGCAGAATGGGAGAACTTCTACATCATTACCGGCTCGGCAGCCGCCGGGCTCACGGGGCTGACCTTCGTCGTCATCGCGCTCGCCAAGGAATCGCGTCGTACCGCCACGAGTGGTCTGCGCGCCTATGTCACGCCGACGATCGTGCATTTTTGCACGGTACTGGCGCTGGCGGCGTTCCTGAACATGCCGGGCCAAAACACGATAAGTCTGGGCCTCGGCTTCGGCGTTGCAGGTTTCGGGGGTCTGTTGTACGGCGCAGTCATTGTCGCGAGCATGCGCCGCTATGCAAGTAAGTACGTCCCGGTGGGCGAGGATTGGCTCTGGCATGCGATCCTGCCGATCGCCGTCTACGCTGCATTGCTCGTCATCGCATTTCTGACACCGCGTTGGCCGCAACAGAGCCTGTACGGTATTGCGACGGCCTCTCTACTATTGCTGTTTATCGGCATTCACAACGCGTGGGATGTTGCGGTATCGATCAGCGTGACCAGGAAGGAGGATTCGAGCGAAGGCTAAGCGAAGCTCTTGAGTGCAGTCATCCTCCAGTGAGCATGAGAAGCGCCTCTTTGATCTTTGCCACGGCGACCTGGCGCACCGTGTCCAGCTCAAGATGTGGCAGGTTCGGCAGCTCGTTGGAAGGGACAACGGCATCGATGATCGCCGGGCCATCGATCGCAAAGGCCTCAGCGATCGCCGCTTTCAACTCGTTGGGCTTTTTAGCGGTAAATCCGTGGCCGCCGCAGGCACGAGCCAGGGCCGCGAAGTCTGGATTAGGAAATTCGATGCCTTCTCGAAATGCAGGCAGACCCACGCTCTCAGCCTCGAGCGTAATGAGTCCAAAGGCCGAATTGTTGTAGACCACTACTTTGATCGGCAACTTGTGATGCACGGCAGTGAGAAATTCGCACATCAACATGTTGAAGCCGCCATCGCCGCACAGTGCAATCACCTGGCGCGAGCGATCCAGCGCCTGCACTCCATTGGCCTGAGCCAACGCCGTTCCCACGGCGGCGTTGTTGAAGGATCCGATGATTCGCTGCGACCCGCTTTGCCGGATCCAGTTGGCTGACCAGAGCGTGTTCAGGCCGGTGTCGAAGACGAATACTGCGTCGGACTTAGCCAGATCGCCAACCGTTCGGGCGACTGCCTGCGGATGAATCCGATCTGCGCTGCGTGCCAGGTCGGCCTGCTTGTCCAGCATGGCGTCCCAACTGCGGCGCTCTTGGGTAACTTTGTCCCAGAACCGGGTGTCATTCTTGGGAGCGACCTGGTCGAGCAGGAGTTTAAGGCTCGGGCGAGCCGAGCCGGCGACGCCGAGCACGGTTGGCGCGCGTCGTCCCAGCACTTGCGGCCGCTCGTCGATCTGAATCACGGTCCCAGCGGGAGGCAGGAACTCGGAGTAGGGATAGTCCGTGCCCACCATCAGCAGCAGGTCACAGTGCATGACGGCGTTGTACACGGCCCTGGTGCCGATCATGCCGATGCCGCCCATCCATTGAGGGTCATCGTACGGCATGATGTCCTTGCCCTTGACCGAATGAATCAGTGGCGCCTTGAGCCGACTCGAGAGTGCGCGCAGCAGATCGGCGGCGCCATGGCATCCGCCACCGCACATGATCAGGACGTTGGCCGCCCCATCGATCCGGCGGACGATGTCCGCGACATCCTCGCCGCTCGGGGCGAACTCCTGGCGCGGCCGTAGTGTTGCCACGCTGGCCATAGCGCCTTCGGCCTTGGCTGAGATGACGTCTTGCGGCAGCGTTAGATGGGCGACGCCCCGGCCGGCATAAGCGGCGGCTATGGCTTGGTGAATGACGCTCGGTGCCTGCTGCGGTGAGCTGATGGTCTGCGTATACAGAGAGACGTCGCGGAATAGAAGATCGGGTTTTGTCGTCTGGATGTAGTCGGTCCCCTGGAATTTTCGCGGCATGTCACCGGAAAGGGCCAGCACAGGCGCATGATCGCGACTGGCTTCGTACAGACCCGCAACCAAATGCGTGCTGCCGGGACCTGTGGTGCCGGCGCACACCGCGAGCTTGCCGGTAAGCTTGGCCTGACCGGCGGCGGCCAGCGCCGCGCCTTCCTCATGACGCACGCCTATCCATTCGATTCGGCTTCTTCGAACCGCGTCCGCGAGCGGATTCAGCGAGTCGCCGATCAGTCCGAATATGTGCTTGACCCCGATCTGTTCAAGCACGCCGATCAACACTTCAGACACTGTTTGAGACACCTGGCGCTCCTCTGTCGGGATACAGAGCTTGTCACTATGCTCGCCGAATGTCTTGGCAACATATCCGCATCTCCCGCTTCGGCGGCCCCGAGGTCCTGGAATTGGTCGAACAGCCACTCATCCCTGAACCCGGAAGCGGGGAAGTGCGCATCAAGGTGATTGCCGCCGGCACCGGCTTTACCGATACCATGATCCGGCGCGGCCGCTATCCGGACTTCAAGGGGCCGCTGCCGTTCACTCCCGGCTACGAGATCGTGGGCGTCGTGGAACGGACGGGCCCCGGCGTGAGCGAGCCGCGCGAGGGACAGTTAGTCGCCGATCTTTGCATCGTCGGCGGCTATGCCCAGTATGCGATCCGCCCGGTGCGTTTCCTGGTGCCGGTCCCTGATCGCATCGATCCAGCTGAGGCGGTGTGTATGCCGCTCGCGTATCTCACTGCGTTCCAAATGCTGACCCGCTACCGTTTGCCACGACGTGGCACGATTCTCGTCGTGGGAGCATCCGGCACGGCCGGCACGGCGCTGCTGGATCTGGCGCGCCATCTCGATTTCAAGACGATCGGCACCTGCTCGGCCGTGAACCTGCAAGTGGTCGAAGGCTTCGGCGCGGCGGCGATTGATTATCGCGCCGAAGATTTCGTTGCTGGCGTGCGCCGACTCACTGCAGGCCGCCCGGGCGGCGCCGGCGTCGATGCGGTCTTCGATGCGATCGGCGGCGCGCATTTCGATCGCTCGTTCGCCTGCCTCGCATCCGGCGGCCGGCTCGTCGGTTACGGATCGCAGAGCATGGCAGTCGGCCGCGAGGGCATGCTGTCGGCGGGACTGGGCTTGGCCCGACTCAAGCTCTGGAACGTGCTGAGCATTTTACTTAAGCGCCGGCGGGCCGTCTTCTACAGCATAACGGCCCGTCGATTGACCCACCCGGAGGAGTTCAAGACCGACATGATGGCGCTGTTCAAGCTGTTGCACGAAGGCGCCATTCATCCCGTGGTTGTCGAGCGTGCGCCGCTCGCGGCCGCGAGCGCCGTCCACACACGCATCGATGGCGGCGGACTCGGCGGCAAGATCGTGCTGCTACCCTGGCTCGCGTCGTGACGAGCGCCGGATCCACGCGAGCTCAATCGATACTTTGCTGCAGGCGCAAGTCGCGTGAGGATGCCCCGACGCTCAGCGTGCGCTTGCCAGCGGCCAACACCCAGCTGCCGCTGGCGGTGGACCAATACTGCAGCTGACGTAATGTCACGTGCAGCGTCACTTGCCTGGATTCTCCGGCTTGCAAATAAATGCGATCGAACGCGACCAAGCTGCGCTTGGGAAACTGAGCCCCCTCAGGAGCTTCGCCAGGAGTCCCCAGATAGATCTGCGGAACCTCATCGGCGTCCACTTTGCCGGTGTTCCTGATCTGGAAGCTCACATCCAGACCCCCGTCGCCGGCTCGCTCGATCCTGAGCGCCGTATATGCGAACGAGGTGTAGCTCAAGCCGTGACCGAAAGCGAACAGCGGTTCGATGTCCTCATGATCGAACCAGCGGTAGCCCACGTTGACGCCTTCACTGTAGGTGGTCTTATGGTCCAGGCCTTCGGCTGAGCGCTCGGGATATCTCGGATCCGTGGCCGGGTAGTCCTGAAGTCGCGTTGCCCAGGTCATCGGCAGGCGGCCCGCGGGGCTCGTCCTGCCTGACAGTAGCTTCGCGGTGGCCCATCCACCTTCATCGCCGGGCCACCACATCTGCAAAATTGCCTTGACTCGATTCTGCCAGGGCAGCGCCACTGGCTGGCTGGTGTTGAGGACTACGATCGTGTTCGGGTTTACCGCGCAAACCTCTTCAATCAGCTTGTCCTGCTCGCCGGCGAGGGCAAAGGCAGGCAAGCGACGCGCCCACACAAAGACCACCGCGACCTTGGCATGACTGGCCGCGGCAATGGCTGCCTCGTGATCCGTGGCGCGCTGTTGCGGCGTATACCAATTGAGCCGCAGTTGCACAGGCGCGTTAGAGCTGTCCGGACTGATCTGAACCTTGATCGAGTGCGCACCGGCGCTCAGATCCACGGCGTGGCGCACATTGTCCAGGCCATCGGTAGTCGGGACTACGTTGTCCTGATTCGGTTGCAGAATATCTCCGTGAACATCGCCCTGAAATGTGCCCGTGACGCCCACGCGTTGACCGTCGATGAAGAGACTGGCGTCTGTGCCCAGCGCTTGCAGATAAAGCCAGTAGCTGCCGCTCGTGGCGACCGTGAGTGTGCCGTTCCAGGTCGCTGTCGTGTTGGGTTGCAGGGCATTGCCACCCTTGAGCGTAAAGTTCAGGGCCGCGTCGATGTGCCGGCCGGCCGGTCCTGTGCGCTCGAGCCCTGGATTGCCCTCGTGGCTCAGCGCAGCGGCCGGGATCGGTGAGCCGGTCATATCGTCATCCACGGCAAATCGAATGTTGGGGTGCCCGGAAATCATTTTTAAGGCAGCCAGAGGACCGACCTGCCGCTCGGTCAATCCCATGGAGCGCTCGCCGTTGATGCCGATGGCGTCAACCTGCTCAGCGGTCGGACCAATCAAAACGACCGAATCCAGATCGGCGCTCTTCAGCGGCAGGGCG
>Ga0302324_100011663_pt1 | contig 18020 bp, 11 predicted proteins | sample Palsa_T0_1_FD_201949 | JGI IMG/M metagenome (GOLD analysis project Ga0302324, IMG submission 201949) | Peat permafrost microbial communities from Stordalen Mire near Abisko, Sweden - Palsa_T0_1 | ecosystem: Environmental > Terrestrial > Soil > Palsa > Peat permafrost | place: Sweden: Abisko... | reverse complement strand
GCCGTCCCGGCGGGCACGCTCGGCGACCTCGTGGATCGCCGCAGGGTGATCCTGGCCTCGCAGGTCACGATGCTGGTGGGCGCCGTCGCGCTGGCGGTGGCGGCGGAGACCGGCTGGCTGACCGCGGGAGTGCTGCTCGCCCTGCTGTTCGTGATCGGGATCGGCGGCGCCGCCAGCGCGCCGACGTGGCAGACGCTTCAGCCCGAGCTCGTGCCGGCGGCCGACCGTCACCAGGCGATCGTGTTGGGGTCGGTGAACCAGAATCTCGCGCGGGCGGTCGGGCCGGCGATCGGAGGGCTGCTGCTCGCGGGCACCAGCGCCGCTGTCGTGTTCCTCGCAAACGGAGTCTCTTTCCTGGCGGTGCTCGGCGCGGTGGCCGTCACGGCCATCCCGGTGCGCAGGCTCACGCTTCCGCGCGAGCACGTCTCTGCCGCCGTCCGCGCCAGCGGGCGCTTCGTCGCCAACTCGCCGGTGCTGCTCGCGCTGATCGCCCGCGCGATCGCCTTCGTGTTCCTCGCCGGGGCGCTCTGGGCGCTGCTTCCGATCGTGGCGCGGGAGCGGCTGGGGCTGGGGTCGGGCGGATACGGGCTGCTGTTGGGCTGCGTCGGTATCGGGGCCCTCGCCGCGGCGACATTTGGTCCCGCGCTCCAGCGGAAGCTGGCCCCGCGCACGACGTACGTTCTCGCGTGCCTGCTGGTCGCAGGCGCCTCGGCGGTGCTGGCCGTCACGCACAGCGTCGCGCTCGCCGTGCTCGCGCTGATCGTGGCGGGCGCCGCCTGGATCACCGGCCTCGGGCTGCTCAGCACCGCCTACCAGGGCCAGCTGCCGGCGTGGGTGAAGGCGCGCGCCTACTCCTACTACCTGGTGGCATTTCAGGGCGCTTCGGGCATCGGCGCACTGTGCCTCGGCGCGATCGCCCAGGCGAGCTCCGTCACGACAGCCTTCCTGGTGGTGGGCGGCGGGCTGACGCTCTCGGCGATCGCCACCTGGCGCCTGCCGCTCCCGGACACCGCGCCGGCCGATGACCTCATGGCCGAACCCCTGCCGCTTCCGCAGGTGCCTGGCGACCTCGACGTGCAGGACGGGCCCGTGCTCGTGACGGTCGACTATGCGCTGGCCCCGGGTTCGGCAGACGCGTTCCTCGATCTGGCGGCCGAGCTGCGCCGCATGCGCCGTCGCACCGGTGCCATCCGCTGGCACCTGCATCGCGACGTGATGGACGCGGACCTGTTCATCGAGACGTTCCTGGTGGGCTCGTGGGAGGAGCACGAGCGCCAGCATGCGCGCCTGGCCACCGGCGACCGTGAGGTCCTCGACCGCTTGGATGCACTGCTGCGAGAGGGCCGGCCGCGCAGCGCCCAGCACTCGCTCGGCGTGCGCCCCAACCACCGTCACCCCCGCGAGCGCCGCCCGCCCGTGGGGCACGGCGCGAGCTGACAGCCACAGGGCCTGGCGCGACCCGTCCTTGAGGCGCGTCTAGACCCCATGGACGAATTGCCCATCAAGTGGCGCGCTTGCGCTGTCGACCCCGGCTGCAGTGCCTCACGCCAGCACGACCCGCGTACGCCGCAGAACCCGCGCACGCGGGCGCGGCCCCTCCTCGCCGCGCGCCTTCAGCGGTGAGCTGCCGGTCTACGCCGGACGCTTCAGAGAGGAGCAGGCCGAGCGGCTGCTCTGGCGAGCGGGCTTCGGCCCCAAGTCCGGGCAGGCCAAGGCGCTGGCCGCCCGCGGCCTGAAGGGAGCGGTCCACTCGCTGACCCGCCCGGCGAATCGCTCGCTCGACGGTCCGCCACCGACGCTCCAGAACGGCGAACCGATCGCTCCGTATGACGTGTGGGGCAATGACGTCCTGTGGTGGCTCGACCGCATGGTGCGCAGCCGCGCACCGCTGATCGAGCGCATGACTCTCACCTGGCACGACTGGTTCGCCACGAGCAACGAGCTCGTGGACTCCCAGCGGCTGATGATCGCCCAGAATCAGACGCAGCGCTCGCTGTCCCTTGCAAGCTTCCCGCGGATGCTCACCGCGATGACCACGGACCCCGCGATGCTGCTGTGGCTGTCTGGGTCCGGCAGCACGAAGGAAGCTCCCAACGAGAACTACGCGCGCGAGATGCAGGAGCTCTTCACGCTGGGCGTGGGCGAAGGCTACTCAGAGCGCGACGTGCGCGAACACGCCCGCGCGCTGACCGGCTGGACGAACACCTGGAACCCGGCGACGGGGGCCCAGGAAGATTTCCACTTCGACCCCAAGCTCCACGACGACGGCGTAAAGACGATCTACGGCAAACGCGGTCGGTTTACCTGGAAGGACAGCCTGCGGCTGGTGCTCAACCACCCCGATCACCCAAAACACTTCGTGACGAAGCTGTGGTCCTACTTCTCCGCCGAGCCACTCTCGGGCGGCGATACCCGTGCCGCCGAACATCTCTACCTCTCGAGCGACAAGCAGATCCGGCCCGTCGTCGAGGCGATGCTGATGCATCCGCTGATTCACGCCGGTCCGCGCATGGTCAAGCCGCCGATCGTGCAGATCGCGGGAATGCTGCGCGGCATCGGGCGTTACATCGACACCGACGCCTGGGCATGGGAGTCGAGCCTCGTCGGGCAGATGCCCTTCTACCCGCCCAACGTCGCCGGATGGGAAGCAGAACGCTGGCTGAACACCGGGACGTGGCTCGCGCGGTTCAACCTGACCTCGCAGATGATCGATGAAAAGCGCGTGATCAAACCGGCCAATACGGACACCGCGACCCCCGCGGACCCCGCGCTGCTCACGAAGCAGGCGCTCGCCTTCTGGGGCGAGCCGACGGTGAGCGCGCGAACTCGCCAGGCGCTCATCTCCTATGCCAAATCGGCCGGAATCGATGCCGCAACGGCGTCGTGGGAGCGCGCGCAATACCCGGTGCTCGCCTCGAACGCCCTGCGTGCGCTCGTGGTGGCAAGCCCCGACTATCAGACATGCTGAGATGAGCTCCCGACCCTCCCTACGCTCCTGCGCCTGTCAGGACTTCAACCGCGCCGAGCTGCTGCGCCACGCCGCCGCACAGGCGGGTCGCGGGCTGCCGTCGATCGAGCCGGGTATGCCCACCCCCGCCGGTACCGGACTGTCGCGGCGCGGGTTCCTGCTGGCCTCGGCGGGCCTCGCGCTGTCCGTGTACGGCGCCGGGCGCCTGCTCGACCCCTCGAAATTCGAGGAAGGCATCGCGCTCGCAGCCGAAGCGAGCAATGCACCGGTGCTCGTGAGCGTGTATCTGCAGGGCGGCATCGATTCGATGTCGGTGCTCTACCCGGTCGGCGATCCGCTCTACACGCAGTACCGCCCGGTGCTCGGCTTGCCCGAAAGCGCGGGGCCCGTCTTCACCGAGGACCCACGCCTTCACTGGCACCCCCTGGCCGCGCCGCTGGCCGAGCTGCACGGCGAAGGCAAGGTCAGCGTGCTCCCGGCCGTCGGCTACTCCGACCCCAATCAGTCGCACTTCACGAGCCGTCATTTCTGGGAGGTGGGCGCCACGCAGGCAGACCTGCTGACCGGCTGGATGGGCCGCTACCTCGATCTGACGGGCACCGCCGATAATCCGCTTCAGGGCCTGTGCCTGGACGAGTCGCTGCAGCCGGCGCTGGCCACTGCGCGCATGCCGGTGGCGACGGTCGACACGCCGTCCTCCTACTCGTTCTACGCCAGCGGAGTGTGGGGACCGCCGCAGTCGATCATGTACGACAGCTTCGACGCGCTGGGCCAGGTGGGCGCAGACTCCGGCGACCCCGCGATGATCCAGTCCGGCCAGGCGGCGCTGATGTCGAGCACGCTGCGCCGCCAGCTGCTTCCCTTCCAGCCGAAATCCGGCGAAGCCACGCCCGCCCTGCCCTCCGGCTATCCCGCCTCTGCTGACAAATTCCCCGCTCGCATGGCGGGGATCGCCCAGCTGCTGGCGGCCGGCCTGCCGCTGCGCTGCGTCAGCGCCTCCACAGAATCGGTGTTCGACACCCACGACAACCAGACGGTTGCACTCGGCGCGGGGCTCGACGAGGCCGCCCAGACGCTGTATGCCTTTCAGCGCGACCTCGAGGCGCGCGGCCTGGCCGACCGGGTGCTGACGCTGGTGTGGTCGGAGTTCGGCCGGCGCCCGCAGGAGAACGCCTCGGGCGGCACCGACCACGGCGCCGCCGGATGCGCGTTCGTGATGGGGGCACGCGCGGCCGGCAAGATGATCGGCGAGTGGCCGGGCCTTGCCACCGGCCTTGACGCGCTCGGCAACGTGCGCGCGACCGCCGACTTCCGCAGCCTCTACTGCTCGCTACTCGAGCAGTGGCTCGGACATGAAGCGGCGCCGATCGTCCCCGGGGCCGCCACCCTCGGACGCGTCCCGGTCGTCGCATGAGGCCGCGCAGGCTCGTTGCCCTCGCCGCGGCCGCGGCGGCGGCGCTGCTGCTGTCCGCCAGCGCTCCCGCCCACCAGCTCAGCGACGCCGGTGCGCAGGCGGCTGCGAGGTCTCATCTGCAGGTCACAGAGATCGAGTACCGGCTGCTGCTCTCACGCGGCGTGGTCCATGCCGGGCCGCTTGACCTCGAGGCACTCGACCGCGGCATGGATCCACACGACCTGCACCTGCGGCCGATCGGCTCAGGGCAGCAGACCGCCGTGCCCGAACTGACGCCCGGCCAGCGCTGGGACGGGGTCGTCGACCTCAAACCGGGCACCTACTACCTGTGGTGCTCGCTGCCCGAACACGCACGGCTCGGGATGCACGCGACGCTCAGGGTCGTGCGCTGAGACGCAACCGTTGCCCGATCGCGAGCGCTCGCGAGCCGAGCCGAGCCGAGCCGAGCCGAGCCGGCTAGAGAATCTCATAGAGGTCGTAGATGGGCCCACCGGGGTCGCGGCGGCCGGTGCCGACCGTGACGATCTGGTTGAGCCAGGAGTATCCCTCCGCGCCGGTCTCGAAGCTCGCCGTTATGCGGAAGTAGTACGTCGACGGGTCCACGGGCTCGCCCCTGGCGAGGGCCTCCATGACGTCCTTGGGACCGTGCCTGTAGCCGCCATAGCGCATGTAGATGAGCGCGCCGTCGTCGGTCTGAAGCGTCGCCCGCACGTCGATCACGGTCACGCCGTCGGGGCGGATGAGCATCCAGTCGCCGGTGACGGGCAGCACCCGTCCGCGCAGCCTCGGGCCGTCGAACTCGCCGCCTTCTATCGGGCTGATGCGCCGCCGCCCCTGCGACAGCTCGCCGATGTCGAACGGCGCGCCCACCCTTGCGGTGAGCGTGAACAGGAACTCGGTCTCGATGTCGGTTGGGCCGGCCATGCCCGCAGCGTAACGATCGAGCGCAGCTGCACGCGTGCGATACTCGATTATGGGGATGCGCAGCGCATGCACCAGCCTGGCCGTGATCATGCTCGTCGTTCTCGCAACGGCGGCGGGGGCCTCGGCGGTGCCGATCGTCAAGCTCAAAGGAGCGGCAATCCCGATTCCGGGCTACCCGCACACCGGCAACATCCTCGGCGCCGGCACGGCCCTGCGGACGGAACTGACGTTCAGTGGCAGCGAATACGACGAAGGCCACCCGCCACCGGTGATCGGCATCAACATTCTCTTCCCGGCCGGCAGCAAAGCTCACGAGCAGGGATTTCCCACATGCTCTCCGTCGGCGCTGAAGGAAATCGGAGAACCTGCGATCGGGACCACGGCCTGCCCGAAGGGGTCGCTGCTGACGTTCCCGATCACCGCCGCGCAGCCGGAAAGCCCGAGCATCGTGCTGGGAAACGAAAGCTACGCGCTGGGCGTGGTGAAGATCGGCTCGGGCCCACCGCTTGAAGAGAAAGCGCGAATTCAGGGGTTCTTCGCGCCCGGTGGCGGCCTTGAGTTCTTCGTCAAGGGCATCACGCCCTCGCTGTTCGAATTCATATCCCCGGGTCACGTCACGAACCCCAGCGGCAGTGGCAGCTCCGGCCCGGAGGTGTTCACGACCGCGCCGCTGATCGAAACGCTGCCCGGCGCGGCCGACGCCTCGGCGGAAAAGATCACCGTCTTCGCCGGCGCCGCCTACAGGAAGAACGGGAAGGTCACCTACTATGCGACCGTGCCGAAGAAGTGCCCGAGCGGCGGCTTCCCGGTGAAGGCCGAAGTGATCTTCGCCGAAGACGGCGATGCCAACACGCCCGAGAGCGCGACCGCGACGTTCAAAGCGCCCTGCCCGAGGAAGTAGCCGTGATCTTCCGCCAGATCACCCATGACGATCTGGGCTGCGCGTCCTACCTGGTTGGCGACGAGCGGGCCGGGGTCGCCGCGGTCATCGATCCGCGCTTCGAGATCGACGAGTACCTCGAGCTGGCCCGCTACCGCTCGGTCACGATCAACCACGTCCTTGAGACGCACAACCACGCCGATCACGTGTCCGGGCACGGGCGGCTGGTGGCGGCAACGGGCGCGGTCATCCACGTTCACCGTGCGGCAAACGCGGACTACGAGCACGAGCCGTTCGACGACGGCTGGGAGCTTCAGCTGGGATCGCTGATCGTGCGCGCGCTGCACACACCCGGCCACCGGCCCGAGCACACGGCGTTTGCGCTGATCGACACCAGGCGCGGGAGCGAGCCGTGGGCCGTGTTGAGCGGCGACAGCCTGTTCGTGGGCGACGTCGCGCGGCCCGATCTGGCGATCGAGAAGGCCGAGGGGGCAAGGCAGATCTTTCACTCGCTGCACGACACGCTGTTAAAGCTGCCGGATGACTGCGAGCTGTGGCCTGCGCATCTCGGCGGATCGATGTGCGGCGGGCCGGGCATGGACATGAAGATCTGCTCGACGGTCGGCTTTGAGAAGCATCACAACCCCCTGCTCGCCGTCGAGGATGAGGGGGAGTTCGTCCACCAGGCGCTCTCAAAGCTCGGGCCGCAGCCGCCGAACTTCGAAAAGATCGTCGAGCTCAACCGCGGCTCGCTGCTGACGAGCGGTGTCGAGGTTGCCGCCCTGTACCCCCACCAGGTCGAACTGAAGCGCGACGAGGGCGCGCTGCTCGTGGACGTTCGCACCGATCTCCAGTTCGACGACGTGCACATCCGCGGTTCGATCTGCATACCGTCGTTCAGCTCCGGCTTCGGATCAAAGCTCGCCTGGCTCGCCGATCATGACCAGGAGATCATCTTCATCGGCCGCGACGACGCCGACAGCCGGCGCGCCGGGCAACTCGCGCTCGCGGTCGGCGTGCGCAACATCGCCGGCCTCCTCGCCGGCGGCATGACCAACTGGCGCCAGGAGCGCCACCCGGTCTCCGAGACCGAGCGCCTCACGGTCGCCGACTTCTCAGAGCGCATGAGCGCCGACCCTGAGCTGCAGGTGCTCGACGTGCGCGAGCGCAGCGAGTGGAACGCGGGGCACATCCCCGGTTCATCGTTCACGCCCTGGCATGACATCGTGGACGTGCCCGACGGCCTTGACCCGACGCGACCGATCGCCGTTATCTGCGCAGCCGGCGTGCGCGCGGCGACGGCCGCCAGCCTGCTGGCGCTGTACGGCGCCGAGCATGTCCTTCACGTCGTCGACGGCGGCGTCCCGGCATGGGCGGGCCTCGGCAACGAGCTCGAGAGCGTGCCCTCCGATGAGGTTGCGCTGCCGGGTTAGCAGGAATTCACCACATTCAAAGAAATCGCACCGCCGGTGGCCAAAAACCGATCCAGGCCAGAGGCGTGGTTTTCCCGCTTGCCGCAACTTTCGACTGTCACCGTCTGTTAGAGCGGGCATTCCTAGCAGTCCACTGAGCCACTGATTTGGGGGGTAAGAGATGCGAGCGTTGGTGAGACGGTTGAACGTGAGGCGACTTATCGTTGCGAGCCTGATCAGTGGGGTGGCCACCATGAGCGTCCTGGCCGGGCTGAGCCTGGCAAATGTTAATGTCAGCAAGTCGGGCTGGGCATGGGGTAATCCAACGCCACAGGGCAGGACGCTGACCGACATCGCCTTCTCCGGTGGCGTCGGCTATGCGGTCGGCTATGGAGGCACCGCGCTGTCCACCACCAACGCCGGCCTCTCCTGGAGCGGCCTGACGACCGGCACTGCCGTCAACCTCGAACGTGTGCAGGCGCTCGCGCCGGCAACCGTCATCGTCGGGGGCGGCGGCGGCTGCGTCACACGTATCTCCGAAAACGGCGGACAGGTGTTCAAGCGAATCTTCAACGTCGCCGAATCCGGTTGCTCGGAACCGGTCGCTGCGTTCAGCTTCGTCTCTGCCAAGGTCGGCTTCCTGCTGCTCGGCAATGGCTCGGTCGAGCAGACGACCGACGGTGGTGAAACGTTCTCCCGCAGGACCGGCATCCCCGGGACCGCCGGCTCCAGCGGTGGAGGGGGCATGGTCGGAACGGACATCCACTTCCTCACCGCGACCGCGGGGATCGCGATCGTGAGCGACCCGACCTCCGGCGCGAGCGCCGCCTACATGACGCCCGATGCAGGTGTGTCCTGGACCCCGGTCGCGCTGCCGTCGGGTGCGCGTGTCACCTCGCTGCATTTCGTGGACGCAAACAACGCCTACGCGATCGGCCCCAACACGCTCCTGCGCTCCACCAACGGCGGTGAAAAATGGCAAGCGGAGCCGATCGCCGCGGGCAACTCGTTCAACTCGATCGACTGCTCCACGGCGACCAACTGCCTGCTCACCGTGACCAGTGGCAATCAGCTGGTGGAGACAGCCGACGGCGGTGCGACCGATACGGTGAAGACGACGTCGAGCTCGTTGATCTACGGCGCCGCCTACGCGAGCGCCTCCCAGATAGTCGCGGTGGGCGTGAGCGGCGCGACGGTTCTCTCAAACGACGGTGGCGCCACCTTCACACCCGCGAGCTCGGACATCGGCGGCCAATACAGCAAGCTGCGCCTGGGACCGGGGGGAATGCTGCTGGCGCCGGGCGCCAACGGCGACGTGGCGATCTCGAACACCGCCGGGCAAACCTGGCAGGTGATCCCCACCCAGACCTCGCAGGAACTCGTCGATGTGGCCTTCGCCGGCCCCGCGCTCGGCTATGCGCTCGATGCCAAGGGCGGCCTGCAGCGAACGGGCAACGGCGGTGCGAGCTGGCAGACGCTCAGCCCGGGCACGACGAGGCCCGCCAGGGCCGTGGTCGCTGTGGGTAGCGGCACCGTCCTCTTGATCGGGCCGGTGGGCATCAACCGGGCGGTGAACGGAGGCGCATTCACACCGATCGGGGGACTCGTGGCGAGGGCAGGACTGTCCGACTACACGCAGGCGGGCTCGACGGTATTCGCGTTCGGCCAGGGCACCCACACGCTGCTGCGCTCGAGCGCGGAAGGGGCGAAATGGACCGTCGTCAACGTGCCGCTCGCTCGCAAGGCGGGCAAGAAGAACGGCAAGAAGGTGAGCGCCAGCGCGGGCGTGTCGATCTCGAGCGTCGCCTTCACGAGCGCCCAGAACGGCAAGTTGCTGGATACCCAGGGGCGCCTATGGTCGACCCGCAACGGCGGGCGCAGCTGGAGTGAAATCCTCGCGGCAGGCGGCAGCCGGGGAATCCAGCTCGCGTTCTCTGACCCCAACGATGGATTCATGAGCATCCAGGGGTTCATCGGAGATCCCGGCAACGCGTATGTTCTACGGACATCCAACGGCGGCGCAACCTGGCACCCGCAGGAGATCAGCGCTGGTTCGATCCCCTACGACGGGCTCGTGGCGAGCAGCTCGGTTGACGCAGCGGCGCTGCTGCAGGGCATCTCGGTGAGCAATGCGCCGGTCAATCGCCTGTTCTTCACCACCACCACCGGTGGCGATGTGCCAGGAACCTCAGAGACGCTCTCGCTGAGCACCTCGAAGAGGACCTTCACCAAGCGCAAGCTCAAGGCGGCGCACTACTCGGTGAGGGTCGCCGGCGCGCTCGCCGGCGCGCTCGGGGGCGAAACGATCGTCGTGTCACGGCGCAATCTCGCCGGTGGCGGCTGGCAGCAGCAGCAGGCGGTCGCGGGAGCCAACGGTGGCAGCTTTGCAACCACCTGGCACATCACCCAGTCCTCCGTGTTTGTGGCTCAGTGGGCCGGCGACAGCGGCCGTCCGGGCCAGGGCTCGAAGGTGCTCACGGTGACCGTCCGCTAGGGGATCGTGCTCGCGGGTGCGGTCCCGATGACCGCACCCGCGGCGTCGAGCGCCTGCACGGTCATCACGGGCCCGGCCGTCGCGGGGAGCGCGATCGCCGTCTCAAAGCCGTTGCGCGGAACCTGCGCGATCTGTTGAAGCGTGGCCGGGTTCGCCCCTGACAGCACCCTCCAGGCCGTCACGAGCGTGGCGCCGTTCCAGCTGGCATACACCGTGCCCCCCGCCGCGGCGGGCTGGAAGCTGAATGCCGGGGGATGCGCCGGCGTGCCGGTCCACACGAAGCGCAGCGCCCGGTAGGACTGCGTGTGAGCGGGAAAGTGGGCGTCGAACAGGAGCTGTCCGCTCGCGCTGAACTCCGAGAAGTCCGGCACCTGGCCCCAGCCGACGAACCAGTCTCCATTGGCGAGCGCCTGCAGGTTGCCCTGGCTTTCGGCCAGCAGCGGCGGCGGATGGGTGAGTTCGCTGACGAGCGTCACGGTTTTGGCCTGCGTGTCGAGGCTGAGCACGATGCCGCGCGATTGGCTGTGTATCGACGGGGAGGAGCCGTTGTCGAAGATGCTGATCAAGCCGTTGGCGAGCTCGCGGGGATCGTGCTGCCAGGCCGTGCGCGTATTTGAGCTTCCCTTAAAGCTCGAATGCTTCCCTCCCAGGCGCCACAGGATCTGGCCGGTCTGCGCGTCGAGCTCATACGCGGTCCAGGTGTTGCGGGCAGAGACCAGAAGACTCGAGTCCGGATCCAGGTTGATGGAGTTGATGTGGAAGAAATCGAACGGCTGACTGATCGAGGACTCGCGGATGCCCTCGTAGGATTCGTCGATCGCGACGTGGTCGATGCTGGACCACTGGAACATCACGAGGCCCGTCTTCACGTCGATCTCCTGGAGCAGCCCGTCGGTCACGGCGCCGTCGGTCGGGCCCCCGACCGACGAGAGGTTGCAGCGAATCGGGTCATAGGCCGTGATCAGGGCGGTCCCCTGGGGGGTGAGCTGAAAGTCGTGCAGGTCGGCCTGCTGGCCGTTTCCCGCCCTCACGTGAGCGACGTCCGTGTAGTCCTGATTGGCGATCACGTCCTCGCCGAGTCCGAAGCCGTGCACGGAGATGTCGCCCTGCCACCAGGTGAGCACCGGCGCGCCGAGGTATTCCTGCACCCGCAGGTTGGTGGCGAACGTGTCGGTGGGCAGCGGCTTGAACCAGACGAGCCCGCCGTTCTGATCGAGGATCTCGGGCCCGGCCTGACCCGGCCCGGTGTAGGGGGCGACGAACTCATCGCCGGGCGCCACCGCGGCAGACTGTGCGGTGACGGCGAGCGCCGGCGGGTGCAGGTCCGGGCGCGATTGGAAGCTCTGCTGTTCGCTCGGCCTTCCGGGATGGATGGTCTCCGGTGTGGAGCTGATCGAATCCTGCTGGGCGACCGCGAAGCTGTCCACGAGCGTGTGCGCCGCGGCGCCCACGCGCAGCAGCGCGCGAACCGTGACGCGCTCACCTTCTGCGAACGGCCGCGACGGCAGGAAACTCGCGCCGTCGCCCTGCGAGTAGGCCGCCAGCCGGCCCCCGTGCGCGCCGCTCTCAGAGCCGATGACCCTGACGTGGCTCAGATCCCCGGCGGGAACGCCGAGGAAGCTGATCTGCGTCTGCGGGTTCGCGTCGCGGCTGCCGGGCACAGGCGAGACCGTCACCAATCCGGCCTGCAGAGCCGAGTTGTCGAGGCTCGCCGGCGTGCACGTGGGGCCCGGCTGTCCAGCGGACGCGGGCGCCGCGAGCGCCCCCAGACCCAGGGCCACCGCCGGCCCTAGGATGAGAGCACGCATGGACAGCATCGACCCGAAAGAGCATAGGAGAGTCGATCGCCGCACGTTCCTCAAGGGAGGCCTGCTCGCCGGAGGGGTGATCGCGGGTGCCGGGCTGGCCATCCGCGCCGCGGCGGACACCGATCCCGACACGCCGCCCGCGCCGGCGGCGGTCGCGCCGGTCGCGCGGCCCATCTCAAGCGCGAGCGAACCGACGAGCGGCCGGCGTCCCAACATTCTCGTGATAGTCGTCGATCAGCTGCGCTTCCCTCAGTGGTTCTCCCCCGCCCCCGCCGGGCTCGGCCTCGGCCTGCCGCCCAACCTGCAGCGCCTGCGCGAGGGAGCCGTCTCCTTTGCGCGCCACTACACCGCCTCAAACGACTGCTCGCCGTCGCGCTCGGCGCTCGTGACGGGCCTCTACACCCACCAGACCGGTTGCATGATCACCGGCGGAAGCACTCTGGATCCGGGGTTCCCGACATGGGGGACGATGCTGCGCGAACACGGCTACCACACCCGCTGGTTCGGCAAGTGGCATCTCACCCACCACGACAACCACTGGACGCCGTTCACCGGGGAACGCTCGCTCGAGCGATACGGATTCGCGGGCGGCGTCTATCCATCGCCGGACGGCGGCCCGGGCCAGGGCTGGCACCGCGATCCGGTGATCGCAGCCAAGTTCGACGAATGGTTCGCGCAGGAGGGCCACAGCGACACGCCGTGGTGCACGACCGTCTCCTTCGTCAACCCACACGACATCGCGTGGTGGTACCTGTGGAGCAACCGCGTGCCGCAGGAGACGACGGCAAGCCATGTCGTCAGCCGGCTGCCCCCCAACTACGAGACGCCGGAGCTGCTGCTGGAGCGCAACAAGCCCCGCCTGCAGCGCTCCTTTCAGGACACCGCGGCGGCCTCGTTCGGTCCGGTGCCCTTCACGGGCCCCGAAGCACCCGGCAAATGGTTCGAATTCCTCGACCTCTACATGAAGCTCCAGCGCGAGGTCGACCGTCATGTCGGAAACGTGCTTCGCACCCTGCAGAGCAGCCCGGAGGTGGCCGCGAACACGGTGATCGTGTTCACCTCCGACCACGGCGAGTACGGCGCCTCCCACGGCCTGCGGGGCAAGGGGGCGAGCGCCTATGAGGAGGCCATCCGCGTCCCGCTGATCGTCAAGGACCCTCGCGGCACGCTGACCTCCTCGCCGGAGATCCCCCGCACACAGCTCAGCTCGAGCGTGGACGTCACCCCGCTGCTGCTGACGATCGCCACCGGCTCAGACGACTGGCGCCGAGAGTCCCACTACTCGCACATCGCCGGGCGCCTGGACCTCGCGGCGATCCTGGCCAACCCCGAAGCGCCGGGGCGCCCGTTCGTGCTGCACGCCACCGACGAGACCGTGACCGAGTTCGCGATCGAGCCCTACGCGGCCGATGCGCCGCTGCACGTGGTCGGGCTGCGCACGCCGCAGGCCAAGTACGCGACCTACTCCAACTGGCCCGCAGATGGCATACAGCCGCTCGCGCGGGGCGAAGAAAGCGAGCTGTATGACTACTCGAGCCAGAGTGGGCGGCTCGAGTTGCACTCAAGTGCCGGTGACAGCCCCCTGGAAGAATCGCTGCGCGCCGACTACGAAAAGGCCTTCAAGGACGAGCTGCGCGAGCCGCTTCCCACGCGTCTCGTCGAAGCCCACGCGCGCGGCTTCGCCGACTACTTCTCGACAGCCAGGGGCGCCGCCGCAAGTGCGGCCGCGCGGCGCAAACTGCGCTCCGAACGCGAAAAGGGCGGACCGATCGAAGCGCAGGCTCGCCGCGCGAAGAACCCGCTCACGGAGCCGCTTTCAGCCTCACCGCCGCTGAGACGCCAATGACCGCGCCGGCGGAATTGAGCGCCTGCACCGCGGCGTAGGGCCGCGCGACGGCGGGCGCCAGCGGGATCGCGGTCTCAAAGCCCGTGATCGCGGCAGAGCTCACCGGCTGAAGGCTCGCGGGCGAAGCTCCCGTGAGCACGCGCCAGGAGGCGATCAGAGTCGCGCCGTTCCAGCTGGCGTACACGACCGCGCCGCCGTGCGCGACCGGCGAGGGCACGTACGCCACGGCGGGAGACCCCGTCGGCTGCCCGGTCCACGGGAGCACGAACGTGCGGTAGCTCTCCCAGTCAGGCGGCAGGTGGGCGTTGAACAGCGGTTGACCGGCGGGGTTTACCTCCGAGAGGTATCCGGCCTGACCCCAGCCCACCATCCAGTCGCCATCGGGCAGAGCCTGCACATTGCCCTGGCTGCCCGAGACGAGCGCGTTCTGATGCTCATCGCTGCGCACCAGCGTGGCGGTTCTGCTCGCCGGGTCAAGGGCCAGTTCGATCGCGCGCGATTGCGGGTGTGCGAGCGGGAATGCGCCGTTGTCGAAGAACGTGACCGCGCCGTCGGGCTGCTGGATCGCATCGTGCTGCCAGGCCGGGCTGGCGCCTGGGCCCATCTTGAAGCTCGAGTGCCTGCCGCCCAGCTCCCAGCGCACCTGACCTGTCGTTGGATCGACGTCGTATGCCGCCCAGGTGTTGCGCGAGTCGACCAACAGGTCCCCGTCCTGCTCGACGTCGATCGAGTTGATGTGGAAGTAGTCGAACGGTTCGGCGCGACTCGTCGGCCTGGCCGATGCGTAGGAACTCTGGAGGGCGACGTGGTCGAGGCTGTGCCACTCATACATCACGAGCCCGGTCTTCAGATCGATCTCCTGCAGCAGCGTGTCGGCGACCGCGCCGTCGACGGGGCCGCCGACCGAGGCCAGATCGCAGTCAATCGCGTCATACACCGTGATCAGCGCGGTCCCCTGCGGAGTGATCTGGAATTCGTGCAGGTCGGCCTGGTAGCCGTTGCCGGCGCGGGCGAACGCGATGTCCTGGTAGGAGCTGTTCGCGATCACGAGCCCGGCCGCCCGGCTTCCACCGGCGATCAGCGGGTCCTGCCACCAGGTCAGCACCGGCTCACCGTCATACTGCTGGACCTGGAAGTTCGCCGCACGGGTGCCCGCCGGAGACAGCGGCTTGAACCACACGAGGCCCCCATTTTCGTTCAGGATCATCGGCCCGTACTGGCCGACCCCCGAGTAGGGGGCGAGAAACAGATCGCCGGTCGCAGTGTGTGCGTTGGCTGAGACGCTCACGATCGGCGGGCGCAGGCCCGGGCGCGAGTGAAAGCTCTGGTAGCCGCTCGGCGCGGGCGCCGGTCCGGAGGTTGTGCTCGTGCCCGTACCCACGGCGGTGCTGTTCGACCCCGGCAGATCGCGCACGGCGACGGTGAAGCTGAAGGAGAACGGGATCGCCTGGCCCGCTTCGAGCAGCTCGCCGTGGACGCTCACGAGCTCGCCTTCGGTGAACGGCCGCGCCGGCACAAAGCTTGCTCCATCTCCCTGCGAATAGGCCTCGAGGCTGCCGGGATGGGGACCGCTGCGCGAGCCGAGCACCGTGATATCGGCGAGCTCTGTCGCGGGCACGCCGAGCAGGCTGATCTGGGTCGAAGCGGAGGCGTCGCGGCTTTCCGGTGCGGGGGACACGGTGATGCGCGAGCCGGCCAGCGCCGCCGAGTCGTTCAGGCTCGCCGGCGTGCAGCGCGGCGCTGTGGCGGCGGAGCTCGCTCCCGCGGCGGCTGAGGGAAGTGACAGGAGCGCTGCGAGCCCCGCCACGACTGACAGGCGCCCGGTCACCCCTTGACCGCGGGCGAGCTGCCGATCACATTGCCCGAGCCATCGAGCGCCTGCACCTGCACGTAGGGACCGGCCGTGTGCGCTTGGATCGTCGTCTGGAACCCCGACTTCGGCGCCGTGGTGAGCGGCGTGAGCGCCGTGGGCGAGGGTCCCGCGAGCAGCCGCCAGGTGCTCACGGCGGTGGCGCCGTTCCAGCTCACCGAGACCGCGAGCGCACCCCCGCCGGCGGGCTTCGCCACGACCGACGGCGAGCCCGGCGCCTGGCCGGCCCACGGTGAGAGATAGGTGCGGAAGTCCTGCACGTTCTTACCGAGCGTCCCGTCGAGCACTACTCCTCCGGATGCGTTGTACTCGGTGAAGTTGGGCAGCCCGCCGTAGCCCATCAGCCAGTTTCCGCCGGGTAGGCTGAGGGTGTTTCCCTGGCTTGAGGCCAGCAGCGTCATAGTCGGGTTCACGAACTGCTTGACGAGCGTCACCGTGTGGTTGGCGAGGTTGGGCGCGAGCAGCAGGCCCCGTGACTGCTTCTCCTTGGGTGGGTCCGAGCCGTTGTCGAACAGCGAGATCAGACCCCCCGGCTGGAACTCCGCGTCGTGCTGCCAGTAGAAGCGCGTTCCGGGCCCGAGCCTGAAGCTCGAGTGGCTGCCGCCGAGGCGCCAGTTGATGGCGCCACTGTGGATATCGACGTCATAGATCGTCCACGTGTTGCGGGAGGAGAGCAGCACATCGCCTGTAACACCTGGGGAGATCGAGTTGATGTGCACGTAGTCCCAGGGATAGCTCGCCCTGGGCGCCGGGTTGTGGGATTCGGAGATCGGCACGTGCCCGAGCGCGTGCCACTCCCACATCACAAGGCCCGTCCTGATGTCGATCTCCTGGACGATGGAGTCGCTGATCACCCCGTTGCTGCGGCCGTGGAAGGGCGAGAGGTTCATGTTGACCGGGTCGAACGCGTCGATCCACGCGGTGCCCTGGGGGGTGAAGCGGACCTCGTGCAGGTCGGCGTGATAGCCGTTGCCGGCGCGGATCGTGGCCACATGCTGGTAGGAGGTGTTGTAGATCTCATCTTCCCCCTGGCCGAAGCCGACCTCGAGGATGCGGCCCTGCCACCAGGTCAGCACAGGCTTACCTTCGTATTGCTGGACCTGGAAGTTGCTCGCGTCATCGCCGCCCGGTAGTGCGTGGAACCACACGAGCTGGCCGTTCTGTTCGGCGATCATCGGCCCGGCTGAGCCCTCCCCCTGGTAGGGAGCGAGGAACAGATCTCCGGGCGCCGCGCCGGCGCGCGCGGGCGTCGTGATGCTGACGGTCGAGGGGGTCAGCGCGGGCGCCGAGGCATAGTGCTGGACCGCTGTGGGATTGCCCGCGCTGATCGGAAACTGCTTCTGGCTGACCGCCGCCTGCTGGGCGATCGTGAAGCTCGTGCCGGCCACCTCGGTGACGCCCGCGACGACGACGTGGGCGTGGACGGTCACGTGCTCGCCGGCGAGGAATGGGCGCGCGGGCAGGAAGCTTTCCCCGGTGCCGGTCGAGTAGCTACGAAGAACGCCGCTGTGGATGCCGCTGCGTGAGCCGGCGACATGCACGTCCGCCACGTGCGTGCCGGGCCCGCCGAGGAAGCTGATCTGCGTCGAGGCCGACGCGTCGGCCGTTCCCGGCAGCGGTGAGACGGTCACGGGATTGGCCTGCGCGGCGGTGACGTCCGAGGCGACGTTCAGCACCGCCGAGTTGGCTTGAGAGGCGCGCCCGCAGGCGCAGAGCAGGACGCTCGCGGCGAGCGCCGCAGCCAGCAGGGTCGCGCGGATTCTCACGGCGCCGCCCGCGGGGTGAATGGGCGGGAGGTTCCGATCACGCGCCCGGCGCTGTCGAGCGCCTGCAGCTGGAAGCTCCCGTAGCCCTCGGCGACCGGGATCGCCGTCTCAAAGCCCGCCCTGGCGGCGCTCGCCACCGACGTCATGTGAGACGGGGTCGCGCCGGCGAGAACCCTCCAGGCGGTGACCTCGGTGGCGCCGTTCCAGCTCGCATATACGGTCGTCCTGCCGTTCGCCTGGCGGGCGGCACCGGCGGGCTGCGAGAGCGGTTCGCCGACCCACGGCTCGAGCGTCGCCCGGTAGCTGAGGTCGGGCCCCGGCAGTTCGCCTTCGAACAGCAGCTTGCCCGATGCGCTGTATTCGGAGAGGTACGGTTCTGAGCCCCAGCCGACGAGCACGTTGCCGTTGGGAAGCGGGTCGGTGTCGCCCATGTACTGCGCGTCGAAGTCGTCGCCGAGCGAGTACTGGGCGACGAGCGTCGCCGTGTGCGCCTGCTGGTTGAGCTGGAGCACGAGCCCGCGAGAGGGCGCCGTCGGTGAGACGTAGGTGCCTCCGCCGGTCAGCTGGCAGCAGTGGTCATCGAACAGGCTGACCTTCGAGCCGGGCTGAAGCGCAACGTCGTGCTGCCACTGGAACGC
>Ga0302324_100011660_pt1 | contig 18026 bp, 8 predicted proteins | sample Palsa_T0_1_FD_201949 | JGI IMG/M metagenome (GOLD analysis project Ga0302324, IMG submission 201949) | Peat permafrost microbial communities from Stordalen Mire near Abisko, Sweden - Palsa_T0_1 | ecosystem: Environmental > Terrestrial > Soil > Palsa > Peat permafrost | place: Sweden: Abisko... | reverse complement strand
GCGAGGTCGGAACGACGCTGAAAGCCACTGTGGGCGCGGTCGTCAGGATGGTCAAAGGCGAACCGGTAGTAGAAGATGTCGCCGAGCTGAAGTTCGAGTTGGTTGAAGTGAAGACCGCCTCGATCGTATGCAAACCCGAAGTGGCGAAAGCAGAGGTGCAAGGCGGCACAGTCCCGGGCGCCGGTGTGACGCTAGTAAGCGAAGCCAGGGTCACGCCGCAGAGCGATGTCGCCGGGACGGTTGTCGTATCGATGTAGGCCACGGTGCCCTGCGGAATCGCGCTGCCATTGGTGGTGGACGTGACAGTGGAATTGAATGTTACGAGCGTGTTGACGGTCGCGCTGGATGGGGGCGTGAAATTAACACTGGTGCTTGAAGCATTCACCTTCTGCTGGAGGGGCTGAGATGCACCGCTGGTGCTGAAATTTGAATCCGTCGAAGTGAAAATTGCCGTGATGTCATGGGTGCCGAAGACGGTGAATGTATAGGCAGGGCAAGCCGGAACGACGCCGCCAGTAACGGTTACGGTGCAGACCACGGTTGATGGAGTGGTGAAGGCGTCGTAGAGATTTATCGTCCCCGTCTGCGGCGCGGCAGCTCCGGGGAATAGCGGGCTCAGGGTTGTTGTAAACGTCACGGGCTGGTTAACGATGGACGGGTTAAACGAGGAGGATGGGGCCGCAGTCGTTGTGGGCGAGGGCTGCACGGTTTGGCTCACGCTGACCGACGTCGCCCCGCCAAAGTTGGAGTCGCCGTTGTATACCGCAGTAACCTTGCGCGATCCCTGCGTTACGAAAGCGCCTTTGCAGGCAGGGAAAACGCCATTGACCGCGGGGCCCGTGGTGCAGAGCGCGACGCCGGGGCTAGTGGTTGTGTCGGAGAACGTCACTGTGCCGCTCGGCAACGTCAAGCCGGTATCCGTGACCAGAGATGCGACTGTCGCGGTGAAGGTCGCCTGCTGATTGACGGAGATGGTGTTGGGAGCGACCGGAGAAATCGACGGGACTGAGACCTTGGTCCCAGTGGAGCTAACCACAATGCTGGTTGTCGACAAACCCGAGTTGAAGTTCGCGTCTCCGGTGTAAGTCGCGGTCACCGTGAAGTTGCCAGTGGCCGGGAATGGCGCGGTGCATGAAGCCGTGATGGGATTCCCGCTGGTGCTCACGTTCACCGGGCTGCAAAGGTTGGTGGTGTTGCCGTTGGGAGCATAGCTGAAGGTCACCTTTCCGGTGGGAATCGTTGCCCCGGTGAAAGGAGGGGTGATGTTGAAGGTAAAGGTCACCGGCTGATCGACGGTCGCGGCGGCCGGCGAAGCGGACAGATTGAACGTGGGCGTTCCCTTGCTTACGATCTGAGTAACCGGATTCGAAGAGCCAGATTGGAAGTTGCCGTTCGCGCTTGTGAACGTGGCAACAATGGTATGCATAGTCGCCGTCAACAGCGGGGCCGTGCATGAGGGGACCGTTCCCGGCGGCGGGTTCACGCTGGTGGTCAACGCGAGGGTTACTGTTGGGCAGAGTTGCGTATTGGGCGTTGTGGAGGTATCCGAGTAGACGACGGTGCCTTGCGGTACCGTCGTTCCACTGCTTGATGACGTGACTGTTGCCGAGAAGATCACCGACTGGTCAACCGTCGAAGAGGTAGGAGATGAGGTCAGGTTGATCGTCGTACCCGACGAGCCCACAGTCAGCGAGAACGGGTTTGAAGCTGCACTGGAGCTGAAATTAGGATCGGCCGAGGTGAAGACAGCAGTAATGCTGTGAGGGCCGGATGTCGGGAACGAATAGGAGCATGTCTGGACGATGCCGTTGGTGACCGTTGCGGTGCAAATCGCGGTCGCGGGTGTGGCCGACTGGGCGTCAAAGAATGCCATTGTTCCCGATGTCGGTACAACACTCCCATTGGGAGCGCCAAAAAATGTAGGTGTCACCGTCGAACTGAAGACGGTAGGTGTGTTGACGTTGGGGTTGCCGGGCGAGGGAGGAAGAATCTTTGCCGTGGTACCTGAGGGATTGACGATCTGTTTTGCGTTCCCTGCCGTTCCGACCGTAAAGTTGGCATCGCCCGTATAGGTGGCGGTAATAGCCACGCCGGGAGTCGGTTGCACAGCACTGAATGCGAGATTGCATGTGGCGGTAGCCACGCCGGCTACTGGAGTGAGCAGGGGGGTGCAAAGCGTTGTGGCTCCCTGTGCGATGGTGACGCTGCCGCTTGGCAGAACCGCTGGATTGGCAACTAAAGGCTTGACGACTGCCGTGAGGGTTCCCGCTTGGTTGACCTCGGGGGTTGGCGTTATCGGGCTCAACATGGTGTTTGCCGCGACCTTGCTTACGTTCTGCGTGGTCTTGGCTGTAGTTGTCGCGTAGTTGCTGTCTCCACTGTAGGTGGCATTGATCTGAATCAACCCTGCTTGCAGCGCCTGAGTGGTGCAGGTCCAGCTTGTTCCAACTTTGGCCACGCTGGTGCAAACGCCGCTACCAACACCACTGAAGCTCACAGTCCCGGTTGGAGCGGGGGACAGCGTGGGGCTGAGAGTAAAGGTAAAGGTTACCGAGTCCTCAACATTGGAGCCACCAGGCGCCGAGGATGCAATCGACCCAGTGGTCGTCACCGGAGTTATCGTCTGTGCAAAGCCTGTGCCGGACGTTGCGGATGAGGCTGTCGAGTAATTCGGATCGCTCCCCGCGGTTGAGGTGTATGTGGCATTGATGGTGTGAGGCCCGCCGGTAAGAGTCGAGATCGTGCAGGTTGCCGTGCTGCTGGTGGCTCCAGTGGCCAAGACAATCGGGTTGCTGCAGGTTATGGGAGTCGTGCCGTCAGCAAAAGTGACGGTTCCGCCCGTAGGCACAGCGAGCCCACTGACTCCCGTTATGGTTGCAACAAAGGTCACCGCGGTTCCAAAGGCGGACGGGGTAACGCTTGGGGCTTGAAGGGTGACCGCAACGGAGGGAGTGGCCTGGTTTACCGTCAGCGCCTTCCCTGGGGTCGAGCTTGCGGTATTGAAATTAGGATCGGTTCCCGCAGTATAGGCGGCATTGATGGTGTGCGACGTGTTGCCGGTAAGCGACGCAATCGTGCAGGTCGCGGTGCTGCTGTTGGTTCCGGGCGTCAGTGTCACCGTATTGCTGCAGGTGATCGGGGTCCCAGGGGCTGGAACGCTGTCGGTAAAGCTGACCGTGCCACCCGCAGGCAAAACCGGGCCGCCCGCGCCGATTGTAGCGAGAAAAGTCACCGGGCTCCCGTAGGTTGACGGGCTGGAGCTGCCAGTTTGAAAACCGACCGTGACCGTTGGAGTGGCCTTGTTCACGGTCTCCGACAATGTATTGGATATGTTATTCAGGTTGTATGCCGTGTCTCCGCTGTAGGTCGCTGTGAGGGAGTCGGGAGATCCGGCAACCAAGGAAGATGTCGAACATTGGGCTGACCCGGCGGCCAATGTCACTACTCCTGCGGTTCCACAATCGTTAATTGGCGCACCGTTGCTAAGGAAAGTGACCGTTCCCGAGGGAGTCCCTGCGGGCGCTACGGCGGTTACCGTCACGGTGAGAGCGAGCGCCTGATCCACTGTCGAAGTGCTCGTGGCTCCAGTACCCAATGCGATTGCAACAGTGGTCGTTCCGGTGCCAGGTGTGAACTCTGGCTGAATATTGGCCAGGACGGTCAAATCGGTGCCCGGCGTCGCAGATGCCGTATTGCCGTTGGCTGTAACCAGGCTGGCGCGAGTTCCGCCCGCTCCGACAACCGCGGCGAGCGCAGCCGGGCCTGTACCGACCGGCAGCGTAAAGGACGTGTTCAACGTCCCATCGCCTTTGCCGAAGAGCACGCTCACCGTGGAATCCAGAACATTGGCTACAGCCACGTCGGGCTTGGCGTCGCCGTTAAAGTCGGCGATTACTATCGGACCCGGCGTGTTGCCGATGATGTAGGCGACGGGAGCCTGGAAGGAGCCGTCGCCATTGCCGTGAAGAACACCCAGTGTGTTGCTGGTCGAGCTTGAAACCAGCAGGTCGGGAATGCCTCGCCCGCTCATATCTCCGAGCGCGATCGAAGATGGGCTATTGCCCAGCGGAACGTCCGATGAGGCGGTGAATTTACCGGCCGCGCCGCCCAGCAGCACCGTGGCCGTGCCGGGAGATTTGCAGGTAGCGTCCGCGCCACAGCGGTTGGCGACAACGATGTCGAGGTTCTTATCCTGATTGAGATCCGCTACCGCGAGAGACACGGGTGAGTAGCCGGCTGGATAGACGAATGCGCTGCTGAAACTGCCGTCTCCATGGCCTGTCAGTACCTCTACGCTTCCCGGCTGGGAGCAGGCCGCTGCTCCGCAATCGCCAAGCACGGCGAGATCGACCTTGCCGTCTTTGTTGAAGTCGCCGACAGCGACTGCGATTGGAGATTCGCTTACTGGGAAGGTATAAGGCTGTTCAAAGCTTCCGTCGCCCTTGGCCAGCAGAATTGAGACGGTCTTGTCCCCGCGATTGAGCGCGACGATATCCGGGAACTTGTCTCCGTTGACATCGGCCAGCGCAACCGAGACCGGGCCGGCGCCTACCGCGTAGGTATTCGAAAGCTTATAGCTGCCGTCGGCGTTTGCCAGGAAGACGGCGACCGACCCGCTCTTGCTGCAAGTCGAGTCGGAGCCGCAGAAGTTGGTGACCACCAGGTCAGGCAGCTTGTCTCCGTTCAAATCGGTTGAGGCGACCGCTCGCGGCTCGATTCCAGCCAGGTAGGAGCGCGCAGCCTTGAAGGTGCCATCGCCATTGCCCAGAGGAACTGTGACCGACTGCGAATTGGGGTTGATGACTGCAAGATCGATATGGCCGTTGGCGTCAAATTCGCCGGCCACGGCGGCTACAGGGCCGTTCCCGACCACGTAGTCGAGCGAGCTCTTGAATGTGCCGTCGCCATTGCCTCCGAGAACGCTGTAGGTATTGCTGCCCTGGTTGATTACCACTAGATCGGCGACGCCGTCTCCATCGAGATCCGTGACCAGCGCGGAGACCGGATTGTTGCCCACGGCGTAATTTATAGGCGATGCAAAACCGCCGTTGCCTTTGCCGAGCAGAACAGAGAGCGCCTTGCCGCCGGACTGCGTGACCGCAAGATCGATGTTGCCGTCGCGATCGAAATCTCCGGCGGCGATCGAGGATAACGGGCCGGAAGCTACGGCGATGTCAGCCAGCGAGCGGAACGTGCCGTTACCCGCGCCCAGCAGGATGCTTACAGTGCCGTCGGCATTGGCCAAGGCCAGGTCGGCGTGGCCATCGTTGTTCAGGTCGGTAGAGATCAGCGATGTTGGCGCCTTGTGCAGAACAGAAATCGTGGGCGCTTGCAGATTGCCCTTGCCGTCGTTGAGCAGAATGGCCAGAGAAGCGGCAGATCTCGCGGCCACAGCCAGATCCGACTTGCCATCTCCATTGAAATCGCCCACGGCGATGTAGGCCGGATCAAGCCCCGCGGCAAGCGTCTGCTTCAGTTGCAGCATGCCGCTTCCACTGCTGGTGAGGATGCTGATCGTTCCCTTGGATTCGTCGCCTACGATCACTTCCGGATGGCCATCGCCATTGAGGTCGGCCACTGCCACGACGCCCGGATGAGAGCCGGTTGCATACTCAACCCCGGATGCGAATTTGCCGTTCCCGGTGCCCAGGAAGACCGTGACCTTGCCGGTAACGGCATCGGCCGTGACCAGGTCCGGCTTGCCGTCTTCATTCAGATCGCCCATCGCCACGCTCGATGGCGCGCCGGCCAGAGCGAACGAAGGCGCGACGAGGAATGGAGCAGGCGTTGTCCCGCTGGGCAAGGTAACAGCCGGCGCCGGCGCCGCGGATTGCGCCTGGGCGACACGCCCTGGGAAGACATTCGACAACAGGAACAACGCAAGAGCCGAGGCAACGCTTCCAGACAGACAAGAGAACTTTTCAGGCTTCATATCCGATTCTCCAAACAATGGGGTCACGCATCAGCGGTAACCCGCAACTAGTGTTTTGAAACATTGCCAAGCTCAATTCGCGGCTTGGAGCGGGCGAAACAGTATCCTGTTCGCTTTAATCAAAAAAAACGACCGGAAAGAAGAACCTGGCGGGAGTACAACAGGCTTGATTCAACGGCAATCGATAGAAGGTCGCAGAAGCGCCTCCATCGAGAACACGAGCACTGACACGCCAAGCATGACAGGCCACGCTGATTTGCACCAAAAACGTTACCGCCCCGGAAAAAGCGAAGTTACCATGCCCCCAAACTCAAGTCAAAACAAAAATATGCCCTTCCCCGGAAGGGCTTTAAACATTGGCTAAAATCGACATCTTCTTTCGGCTCAACTAGTTCTATCACATCGATTTCATATGAGATTCATATGGAACGTCTCTCACAATGCGAGCCGCAAAGATTCCAACAGCCGATCCGTTCGGCCACCGATCCAACCGTTCTTCTTGCCCCGACAAATCCTTGCTGTAAGCTTGTGTCGTTATCCGGCTCAGCGTTTCAAATAAATTTTTGGACCCGATCCAAATCGCATTCTTGCCGAAGCGCTCAAGGGCCGGTGGAAACCGGAGACATTGTTCACCCAGGAAAGCACAGAGTCAAGCGTGGAAATTGGTGCTGGGTCGCGGTCTTCTCGAATCGCAAACTTCTGGCGTACACTCGATGCTGACTGGAAAGGAGTCCCGCCATGCCGCTTCAAGTCTGCATGGGAGCAATGATGATGTGCACCTTCGGGGTGGCGCCCAGTTCGCTGGTGGTGCTGCCGGCGAACAAGGTTCTCACCGGCGAGGTGCCGGACGCCAACATCATGGACCATATTCCTATGACCAACATCATGCCCTTCGGCATGTGCACCTCGATCGCCAATCCGGAAGTCGCGGCGGCTACGGCGGCCGCGCTCGGAGTGCTTACGCCGATGCCCTGTATTCCCAACACCCCCGCGCCATGGATACCCGGTGCGCCCACCGTGCTGCTGGGAAATATGCCCACTCTCGACAACACCTGCCAACTGATGTGCCTATGGGCTGGAGTGATTACCTTCAGCGACGCGGGCCAGGAAACCGTCATGGTGCCTTGAGAAGCCAAGGGCCCAATCTTCCCTCTTCGGCCGGCAATTTCAGCTATCTATGCGGCTCACAACAATTTTCGTCGATTTTCTACGCAAAATGGTTTAACTTGCTCCGGTGGCTTTGCTCCGCCTTTGAGGCCGGTTTTCATGACTCAGACTGCAGCATTTACTCTCGACTTTGCGGCAGCCACGGATATCGGCTGCCATCGCGGTAACAACGAAGACAGCTTCGGCTACGATGCCGAACAGCATCTTTACGTCGTCTGCGATGGTATGGGCGGCAGCGCTGCCGGAGAAGTCGCCAGCGGCATGGCGGTTCGCGCGCTTATCGAATCCTTTGAGGCTCTGGCCCTGCAGGCAGCGAATGACGGTGAAGAACTGCCCGTTGAGAAGCGCTTGATGGACTCCATCCATGAGGCCAACCGGGTGGTGCGATCGGCCTCCGAGAACAACCCGGAGTTGCATAACATGGGCACCACCCTGGTATGCGCCTGCCTCAACGAACACCGCATCGTGATCGGCAATGTGGGCGACAGCCGCGCCTACCTGGTTCGCAACGGAACCTGCGCGCAGATCACCCTGGACCATTCGCTGCTGGACGAGCAGGTGCGCCAGGGATTGATCACCCCGGCGATGGCCGCGGCTTCCAATCTTCAATCGGTCATCACCCGCGCCATCGGTACCGCGGATGATGTCGAGCCAGATTTGTTTGCCGCCGAGCTCAACCTGAACGACATGTTCCTGCTGACTTCGGATGGCCTCACTCGCTACGCCAAGCCCGAGGACATTGCAGGGTATGCGTCTCCCGAAGCAGAGCTATCGACGATCTGCCAGAGCTTGATCGACCACGCCAAGCGAGGCGGCGGCGCGGACAACATCACCTGCATGATGCTCCGCGTGGTCGAAGCGCCTTCCATCGCTGAGACAGAAACGCCGGCGGCGGAGATTTAGCTCAAGTTACAAGTCTCAAGGCCACAAAATTTGTCGAACCGCAAAAGGCGATCGATATTTCGCGGAAGCGCGTGCTTCCGCGAGATATCGTCTTCGGTCTACTTGACCACCGTCGAGACGCAGGAGAGGCCGCCGAAGTAACCGGGCAGGAATAGCTCCGCACCTGGACCTGTGAGTTCGAAGCTGACTACTTTGGCAGGCGTGGATTGATCGACCTTCTGGCCGGCGAATGTTGTCGTATTGACCAACTGGAATTCGAGATGCACGCCTGCCGGAGACTTGGTAGGTTGGCCCAGCTTGGTCAGTTGGAAGATAGCCCATGGGCCTTGGAATTCCGGACCCTGAGTGCCATCGTAGATGACGGTAGCCTCGTGTGCCGTTGTGCCATTCCAGGTATAGGACAAGCTGTTCGGAATCTTCAGCCCATCGACCTGGATCGACGCGGTTGTGATTCCCTTGCTGGGCAAGAAACGTGGCGTAAAGCTGAAGGTGGGATTCTGGCTGCCCGGAGGATAGAGCTTCGCGGTAGCCTGGGCCGCGTGGCTCAGGAACTGTGCGAATCTCGGATTGGGCGGCTGCGGCGCATTGGGCGCGGGGACGAATTGTCCGTTTTGCACCACAAAGAACGGCTTGAACGTGGTATTCAAAAGCGTCGCCACGGCCCCCGTTTCAGGCGCGAAGATCTGGTTGACCTCGGGTATGGTGGCCATGGTCGTCGAATTCGGATTGAACGGGAACTTGGCCAGCACCGGATTCATGCTGTCGCACAATTTCTTCCCTGCTCCGTTGACGGCCGCGCCTGGACTTGGCGGTATCTTGCTCGCGCACTCCACCGGGTCCTGCATCAGCTTGAGAACCGTGCTTCCGATCTTCAACTGCGGATCGTCGGGATTGAAGGTCTGGGCCGTCGTATTGGCGGCAAGCTTGGCGTCGGTTACAGCTCCGTTGATCGGACCATACGCCATAGGATCGGTGGCTGAGGCCGGATTCTGGCCAACCTGCGTAGCCACCTGGTCAATCGCGCTCGAAAGCTTGAGCAGCGCGCCCGAATAAGCGGCGTTCCCGCCGCCGATGAGCTTGTCGGTAGCATTGGGATCGACGAGCACTTGAGCCGGCTGGAAGGTCGCCTTGATACGCGTATCCGAAACCGCGGTGTTGTGCGAGATGGTGTAGAAAAGCTGCAACAGCGGCGAACTGGGGCCAGCCAGCGTATTCAACCGGCCTGCGGCGTCGTGCAAGCCTCCGCAGCTCTGCACATGGGCCTCGGCTACGAACTGGTGCCACTCCTTGATGAAGTCTGCCGAGTATTGCGCCGTTATATCGGCGCTGGAGTAGGCCGCGCCTTGCGACTGGCCTCCCTGGTCGCCCAGCACCCATCGCTCTCCGCTCACGTAACGTTCGGGGTGCATGATCGCGTCCTGCATGAAAGCAAAGCCGGCCTTGGTGAATGCTCCGCGCACTACGTGGCCATCTACAACCAGGGCCGCCGAGCCTGGAGAGAGCTTGTTGAAGTCGATGCCGCCTGGAGTAGTCTTGTCCGCATCGATCAACATCGCCTGGTAGATGCGGGCCTTGTCGCCAAAGTTATGCAGATAGCTCTGCGCGTGTGGAACCGCTGCGGAATCAGCCTTGATCGAGTAGGGATCTTGTTTCACCAACTCATTGGCGTAAAAATCGAACTGCTGCTGCGCCAATTGTTGCTGTGTCGGTTCAACAGGCCGTTGTCCCCACCAATACTGCAGGATCACCGGCGTTAGGAACGAGGGCACGGTCTTCTCGTGATTGCCGGCGGTCATCAGGTAACCCTTCAACGGGTTGTAGGTTGCGTTGTAGAGCGAGTAGTCTGCGCCCTGCGCCGGTGCGTCCGGCAGATCGTGCAGATACTTGACGATGTTGGCCTGCGCGGGATTGAGCATCATCGGACGGAAGCGGTCGAAGTAAACGCGCTTGGCTTGGCCTTCCAGTTTCTCTCCCTGGTACAAGCCCCAGCGGTAGCTCAAGTGGCCTTCGCCGCCGTTGTTGTAGCTATCCAATTGAACGATGACCTGGCGCAATTCATCGAGATGCTGCAAGTCGCTCAGGCTGGGCAGAGAGATCGACGAGGCTGGCGTAACCGGCAGCGCCTTGGCGGCATTTTCGATACGGTGCTCCAGCCCCAAATTCTTGAAGAAGGAGATCAGCAGCAGGACCGTATACACCGCGAAGAGAAGCCCCAGGGTGGCAAAGAGAATTCTGCGGAAGAGCCGAGCCGGCGCGGTCTGCTGCGTGGCGGAAAGCGCGCTCTTGTCGCCCAGGATGATCTCCGGAAGCAGGCGCGGCAGAAACGTCCACTGCGGCACGCGCGCGGAGACCATCGTCGGCTTAGGCGCAGGAGTGCCGGGAGCCTGAGACTTTCCGAGCGAGACACTCAGGTACTGCGTAGCTCCAGCGTCCTGCGGGGCGCGAACCTCGGCGGCAGCCGGAGCGTTGGCCATCCGCTCGACGATCTGGGCGCGGATGCCGGTGAAATAGAAGCCGCGCAGATAGGGATTGGCGCTCAACTGGCTGGGCTTGCACAACTCCACCAGGTATTGGTTAAGGTTCTTGCGCAGCTTGCCGAATTCGCGAGGAAACTCGTAAACACCTGGCGCATTGCGAGGCTCGGTCTCGCGGTCCAGCATCTCAACACGGAATTCGCCGAGCTTGTAGCAGAGCCCGTCGAGCACCGCGGCCAGCGTGCGCGTCGCCTGATCGGCGTAAACGCCCGCGGCGGCCTCGCTCTTGGGTAGCGGCGAACCGAGAATCTGGCGCACTTCGACGTTCGAAAGATTGCGGACGTATTCCTCGAAGTGCGGCACGCGATCCAGCTTGGTGACGATCACGTAGACCGGCAGCGGAGTGCCCAGCAGGCGGCTGATCGCACGCAGTTGCGCGCCCGTAGTGCGAGCCGATGCCATCAATGATTGGCCCGCATCGGCCACCAGCAACTGCTCCGTGCTGACGCATACAATCGCGGCACGCGCAGCCGCGCCGGTGCCGAAAGCTGAGCGATACGCCTTGGCGCGCGTGCGCTCGACCAGTCGCGTTAGAAGCGTGTTGCTCTGCCGCACACTGGCGCCAACCTCGAGGATCGCCGCCAGCTTGGTAAACCACAGGTTCAGCACAGGGGTGGGAACCGACTCGCCCTCCGTGGGCGCCGTGCCAGCGACGAGTTCAGGATCGAGACCCGACCGGATGACTGTTGTCGTCTTGGCTGTTCCGGTTTCGCCCAGGATGTAGATCAAAGGCAGCGCGTCGAGGGTCTTCGCTCCCTGCTGCGATTCGCGCAGCTTGCGGTTGCCCTCGTTCAGCAGCAAGTCGACTTCGCCCGTAGCGCCGCCGGGAGTCGGATCGCCTTCCTCCTGCGCCTTCTTCTTCGCCTTGAAGTGAAGCACCAGGATGACCACCGCGGCCGTGATGCCGGCCAGCAAAATCACCGCGATAAATAGAATCGCGGCGGCGCCATGCAGATGCAGTAACGAGGCCAACCCAAAGGCCAGCAAAGCGGCAACCAGAAGCACGACAACAACCAGCAGGTAGACGAGCAAGCGATCCCCCAAAAAAGAAGCGTAAAGAGCTAGCTGATTTGCGACGCCCCGGTGATCAGGGCAATCAGGGAGCCGCCGTACACCAGCAATGTGAGCAGCAAAAGGCTGATGGCGGCAATCCCCAGTCCCCGGCTCCAGCGGTCGATGGCCGCCGTCTGCTTAACCTCGGGCGAAGGCGCGCCATCCGGCAAAAATGCAGCCTGCCCGCGAATGCGATTGATCTTTTCCCGTGCCTGGCGGATCAGCGTCTGAATCTCGCCGCTCGGTCTCGACGCGCCCTGGCTGCCCTGTCCGGACAAGTAGTCCGATCCACCGGAGCTCAGCGCGAACTGGCCCTTGAACCCCAGCAGCATACACAGCACGTAGACTTCGAGGCAATCGGCGGCCTCTTGCGAATCCTGGCGGGCCAGTAGAGCGCGGAGATTTTCGAAGAAGACTTCACCCGCCCTGGCGTGGCCAAACATCTCTTCCTGCATGGGCTTCTGCGCCCAGTCGGCGAAGGCAGGACTTTGCAGCTTGAGCACACTCTCATCCAGCAACGCCACCGCGGCGAAGAAAGCCAACTGGTTGATCTCGCCGGTATAGCCCAGCGCTTTGGCCTCTTCCATCGCTGTCTTGAGAGCGGCGCGAATGCTGTTGCGGAATCCTTGCGAGTTGGGCACCGACTGCTGTTGCAGTGCGGCCAGACGCAGGATGGTGGTCAGCGAATTCTCGTAGCAGGAGGCGAGGCTGTAGGTGCGCGCCGGTGTTTCTTTCATAGATACGGTCCCCGATTGGCGATGCAAGGCGCCCTCAAATCCCTGGAGTCACGCCGAGTCATCCCGCGGATCAGCGAACGCAAAAGAGGTTGGGCGCTAAATCATTAAGAGCATACCTCAACCGCGCGAAGGCAAGAGAAAAACTTCCAGCACTGAGGTAAGCCCGATCCAGGTTCTCATTGCGGACCGGTCTTTTCAAGATCATGCTTGTTGCACTCCTGTAACGGATCGCCGCTTCCGAACACTGTCTTCGCAGAACGTCCAGCAGCTTGACACGACAATCTCTTTACGCAAGAATCCGGGGCGTGTAAGCTCGCATGGAGCGCTGCTGCGACTTGAAGAGGACGATCCTCAGTATGAACGAAAATGATTTCAACTCCGGACAGGGGCCGCAGGGGCAGGACGAACCGCTCAGCGCCACAGCCATGTTTTTGCGCTCCTTCGACTCCGCACCCGCGCCGTCCAAGGAGACCGCGCCAGCGAGCGAAGTGAATCCGGCGTCGCCCGTCTTCGGAAGTGGCGCTTCAAGCCCGGCCTCATCCGGACCCGGCGAATTTACACAGATGTTTCAGGCCATGGAGCAGCGCCCGACTGCATCCGCTCCTCCAGCGGCTTTTCAAACGCCAGCGCCGCCGCCGGCCCCGAAGCCAGAGTTTCAAGCGCCCTCCGCACCGGCTCCCGCGCCCGGCGAGTTCACGCGTATCTTTGTGGCCTCCTCTGCCGCTCCCAAGGAGCCTAGGAACACGGCTGAGGCACCCGCCTTTCAACCGGCCGCAACCAGTCCATCGAATCCGGCGAATCCATCGAAAATGAAGGGATTTTCCACACCCGGGATTTCAGATTCGGCCTCGGCGGAGGGGAGCTTTACCCAGTTTTTTAAGACCACGCCTTCGGCTCCGCCTCCTGCAGCCGCGCCACCGCCTCCGGTTCAGGCGTATACGCCGCCGCCCGCGCCTGCCGCGCCACCGCCTGTCAGGGATTGGCCACGCGAACCGGAGTTTGGCGCAGCAGCTTCCAAGCCATTCGATCTGGGTCCGGCTTCAACACCAGCCGCCGGAAGCGCGACGGGCATGTTGTCGTCTTCGTTTGGCTCGCCGGCTGCCTCATCGCCTGCACCGTGGAAGCCGGAACCGCCGCCCTATCGAACTGAGCCGCTTCCGTCCTATACGCCCCCGGTTCCTCCGCCTGCGGAACCCTCGGGAAGCGAATCGGGCGGCGTCACGAGATTGATTCAACGTCTGTCGCAAGTGCAGCGCGAAGCGCCGCCGGAGCCCGTCATCCCGTCTACGCCGATGCCTGCTCCACCGCCGCCGGCAAGCTCAGGGCCTGGAGAGTTCACGCGCATGATATCTGGCAGCGCGGTGAAGGCGGCTGTCAGCGGCGCGGCGCCACCTCCTCCGGCCGCGCCGCCAGCTCCCGCAGCCGCTGCTCCCATCGCTGCACCGCCGTTGCCCGTGCCTGCGATGCCGCCACCACCAGCCCTGCCGGCGTTCAAGGCTCCCGCAGCAGCGCAGGCTCCCAAAATCGAGCCGCCCAAGCTCGAAGCTCCCAAGCTCGCGCCACCGGCTTTGGCCGCGCCCAAAGGCAAGCTGGAGGCCATGGTGCCGATCCTGCTGGTGGTCAATACGTTTTTGCTGATTGTGATCCTGTTGGTGGTGATCTTCGCTCTTAAAGGCAAGTAAGACTCATCGCGAAGCAATCTCCACGCTTACGCCAGCAGACCGTAGTCACGCAGCAGTGAGTCGGCGCGCTCGAAGCTTGAAATCAGAACCACACCCTGGGAGCGCACCTTGCCCGCCCAGCGTGTGGCTTCGTCCTCGCTGAATTTCAAGTCGCTCAAGAGCGTCACCAGATCGTCGTAATTGGCAGCCTTGGCCGGTTTCGTGTTGAGCCGGCCCGCATAGGGAATAAAGACGACTTCAAAATATGGCCGTACCCCTTCCGATCCAGGGTTCGCCGTAATGCGGAGATTCCCTGTCAGCTTCGCCATTCATCCGCTCCTTGGTTCGTATCGGCTGAAACTTGAATTCCACGCCTCGTTCCAAGTCTTTCACAAACCCCCTGCGGCTTTCATCAGCTGGCCGGCACTACGAAGAATCCGCGCTCGATCAGCTTGCGGATCATGGCCAGGCATTCTCTCCTCACAGTCTCGAGCGGCGCGTTTGCCGCCGAGGCGAAGCTTTGGATCGCTTCTTCGGCGGTCCTGGTTCCATCCAAGGCGCCCAGGAATTCCGCCGCTAGCGGCTGGACCGTTATGTTGAATGGGAAACCGGTGATAAGGCGCAGGGTGAACGCTTCAGGTTGCCAGCGGCCTTCGACCTGCGCGCAAATCTGCTCCAATCTCACATTGGGGACAAGTTGGGGAGACATGGCCAGCAGTTTTGCGTCCTCTTGCACGGCTTCCAGCAAATCGTGGGCGGCAAAGGAGGCGAGGATCACTTTCCCCATATCGCTGGTCGGTATCTTGGGCACCTCTTCAATGCGCACCCAGTTGGTTCCAGTCCGGCGGCGCATCACGATCAGGCCGTCGTGAATGGCCTCTACGCCATGCCGGTTGTAGTACTCCATGTAACCTTCATACTGCCCCGCGTCCTTGGAGGCATCCGACGAGGTTTCGCTGATCCGGTGCTGTGCGTACTCGGCTGGATTCTGCGTCCATCCCTTCATCACCCATGCGTCGCAGCCGGTATCCTGCAGCCATTCGGCAATGCGCTCTTCCCATGGCTGGCCGCTGATCTGCGCCCATTCGCAGAGCATCTGCATGTAGCCGCCTTCATTGAGATGAGCAGGGGCCTCCTTGACCAGGCGTCGGCACAAACCGTCGAGGTCAATCGGGTTGTCGCAAAACAGGTAGTCGGTCTGCGGCGTGATGAAAAAAGGAGGATTGCTGAGGATCAGGTCGAACTGCCTGCCGGAGACGGGAGCAAAGCAGTCGCCGGTAAGAAACTCGATATTATCTACTCCGTTCAGCCACGTGTTGAATTTCGCGAAGGTAATCGCTCTCGGGTTCAAGTCGGTGGCCGTGACCAAGTCGCTGTGACGGGCCGCATAGAGGCTGAGAATGCCGCCGCCGGCTCCCAGATCGAGGGTCGCGTTGGAGTGGTTGCGAACCGCAAACCTGTTGAGGAATTTGCTGGTGGGGTTGGGCCAGAGCACCAGTTCCGACTGATGCTGCTCGAAAGCCGAAGGGTGATCGGAAGCCACCAGCACGTCGTCGATCGGCAAGACCATCGCCGCCGCCGTCAACCACTCCCCATTGGCCTCAACCAATCCGGTTTCCAGCAGCATGGAGAGCAGTTCGTCCGGCACCGCGCCCGCGAGCAGGGACTTGTTCTGCGCGCACCCCAGCCAGAACCAGCGCAGCAGAGCATTCAACAGCGTGGGAGCGGAAGTGCGATCCAGCAACCGCGGCTGATTGCGCAACCGGCGGGATGGCAACTCGGCCGCGCCCAGATAGGTGCGCAGGTTAGGTTCGGTGTAGCCGGCCTCCGTGAAAAAAGCGCGAAGGCGTTGGGAACTCTCGGAAGGTAGAGGCGTCAACATACGGAATCCACCTTAACATTGCCAACAGGCGGATTCCACCTCAACACTGCCGCCGGCACGAGCGAGAATCGGCATTTTGCCGGAGTACGGCGTCACTCACTTGAGACGGTACGCACCGAAAACAGCCTCGTTACCGCGCAAGCAATACACGCTGAAATCTACAGTGCTGTGTGAAAAGATTTTGTCTTGACCAGCCATCGGGCGTGTGTTATCACGATTACGCACCGAAAAACGTTCAATTTCGAACTGAAAACCGGGGTAGTTTTCAGTTCGATCTTCTTCTGATACTGTTCCCCTTGCAGCTCGATCCGGAAATGTTCTCATTCTCGGGGCTGACTTCTCCCGCTTCAGCCTGCACGCGGAAGCGCGGGTGAAACATCAATGAAACGTTCTACCGCCGTCGATCACTATCGGTAAAAAGGAAGGAATCATGGCCAAACAAAGCGCACAGCATAAGCTGGACCGGGTGCGTCCCCCACGGGTGCAAATCACCTATGACGTTGAAGTCGGTGGCGCCATCGAGATCAAGGAACTTCCCTTTGTCGTGGGAGTTCTTGGAGACTTCACCGGCAACCCCGAACAACCCCTTCCCAAATTGAAGGACCGGAAGTTCGTTGAGGTAAACCCGGACAACTTCGACACGGTGCTTGAGGGCATGAAACCTCATCTTTCGTTCGCCGTGGAAAACAAGCTGAGCGACGATCCGGAAGCGGCGAATTTGAAGATCGACCTCAAGTTCCGCAAGTTCGACGACTTCGAGCCGGCCAATGTAGCCAAGCAAGTCAAGCCGCTCAAAGAGATGCTCGATCTGCGCACCAGGCTCTCCGACCTGCGCGGTTCCCTGCAAGGCAACGACAAGCTGGAAGAGTTGCTGCTCGAAGCCGTGGGCAACACAGAAAAGCTCGACAAGTTGAAGGGCGAAATCGGAGGTGAGTCCAATGGCTGACGCAGTCGCAAATCCTCAAGCCGCATCCGCTACCGTAGAAACCGCCGAAGGCAGCCTGTTAGATCAGATTGTCGAACAGGGCCGGTTTGGCGTCGAAAGCGCATCCCGCGAGCGCGGCAAGAACCTGGTGAAAGAGTTTGTCGCCCAGGTTCTCGATGGCTCCATGACCATCGCCAAGGACGCGGAGATGATGATCAACGCGCGCATCGCGCAGATCGATCACCTGCTCTCGATCCAGTTGAATGAGATCCTTCATCATCCCTCGTTTCAGAAGCTGGAAGGCTCCTGGCGCGGCCTGAAGTATCTGATGGACAACAGCGAAACCGGCGTCGGGCTCAAGATCCGCGTCTTGAACGCCAGCAAGAAAGAACTGCTGCGCGATATCGAGAAAGCGCCCGAGTTCGACCAGAGCGCGCTCTTCAAGAAGATCTACGAAGAAGAGTATGGCGTCTTCGGCGGCGCTCCTTTTGGCGCGCTGGTCGGCGACTTCGACTTCGGCAAGCATCCTGAAGATATGGCCCTGCTCGAAGGCATGTCGCACATTGCAGCCCAGGCCCACGCGCCTTTCGTCACCGCCGCAGCCTCCGACCTGTTCAACCTGGAGAGCTACCTGCAGTTGGATGCTCCCCGCGACCTGGCCAAAGTCTTCGACAGCACCGAGTACGCGAAATGGAAGTCCTTCCGCCAGAGTGAAGACTCCCGCTACGTTGCCCTGGCGCTGCCCCGCACCCTGGGACGTCTTCCCTACGGCGCGGAGACCAAGCCGATCGACGAGTTCAAGTATGAGGAGCATGTGGATGGCACCGACCACTCGAAGTATCTGTGGATGAATGCCGCCTACGCGCTGGCTTCCAAGATGACCCAATCCTACGCACTCTACGGCATGTGCGTTGCCATGCGCGGCGTGGAAGGCGGTGGCCTTGTCGAAGGCCTGCCGGCTCATACCTTCTCCACCGATGAAGGCGACGTTGCCCTCAAGTGCCCCACCGAGGTGCCTATCACCGATCGTCGCGAAAAAGAGCTCGCCGACCTCGGCTTTGTGCCGCTGGTGCATTGCAAGGGCACGGATTACGCGGCCTTCTTCAGCGTGCAGAGCTGCCAGAAGCCGAAGGTGTACGACACCGACTCGGCCAATGCCAACGCGCGCCTTTCCACCCAGCTTCCCTACATCATGGCCGTCTCCCGCTTTGCGCACTATCTGAAGGCGATGA
>Ga0302324_100011658_pt1 | contig 18027 bp, 9 predicted proteins | sample Palsa_T0_1_FD_201949 | JGI IMG/M metagenome (GOLD analysis project Ga0302324, IMG submission 201949) | Peat permafrost microbial communities from Stordalen Mire near Abisko, Sweden - Palsa_T0_1 | ecosystem: Environmental > Terrestrial > Soil > Palsa > Peat permafrost | place: Sweden: Abisko... | reverse complement strand
GATTGAATCGGGAGCCGTCCAGATCGAGCCCGGCGACGGGGCGTAGTACTTCCAGGTAATGTCCTGGGGATCGAGAAGGTCTGCCATGCTTCGGTGCGGATAGCAGAATGTCCCCACAGGATTGGAGGGGTAAAGAAGCGCGGTATTTTTGAGCGGGCACTCCTGAACCGAACCACCGGCGTAGAGCTTGCAGTCCTCGGGCGGGGTGTTCAGCACGGGCGAAATAAGATCGTTGGTCGAAGCAGCAGGGGCGAGGCACCCTGCCTCGTTGCCGATCACTTTGCTATTGAAGTTTTCGGAGACGAATGTGGAGTTTGCGTCGTCCGCCGCTGTCGGGGCCGAAGTGCCGGTAAAGATGAATTGATGAGCGGGATAGCTGGGGCCCTGATTGGTCTGATACATGAAGTTGGCCCAACCGTAGTCCTTGGCGAGGGTCAGATATGGATCAAGCTTATGGCCCGGCGAGCCGTCGCTGTTGGTCACCGCCAGATTCTCAACATAGGCATACGACGAGCCTGCCGGAGAGGAGGTCTTCCAGGCGCCATCGTTACGGCACTCCAGGGTCGCCGGATCCGGATCGCACATATTGTTGAAGCCGTTGTGGGAATGATCCGGGTCCACACTGCCGGAAAGGGTCGTCGGTTTCAAGGTCACCGCCACCACGCTGCCCTTTTGGTTGGAAAGTCCGCATGGCGAAATGTCGTAACAACTCGATGTAACGACGGGAGGCGTGCAGGCGTGTAAGGCGTCCGTATTGGTGGGCAGCGGACAAGCAGGGGTGAGGAAGTGGAAGAGATTATCGGGCGTTCGATTTTCCTGGAAGATCACGATAACGTTCTTGATCTGTGGCGGGAATTGCGCAAACGCGGCGGGTGACGCGAGCAGGAAGAAAAAGGCCCATGCGCGGTTCTTCATTTAGAAACCTCCAATGTACTTTGCGAAAAGCAGGGGCCTGGCCTCAGATGGAAATCCTGAGGCGATGATGATGCTTCTTACTTTTCGGCAGCAGTACAGCAGGGGGGAGCGTGCAAATTTCAACAACTCGCAACAGTAAACGTAAATTGAGATGTCAAGTTGCGGTATTTGGGTAGATTGGCGTCTTCTGCTTTTGATGATGCGAACAAGTATTACAGTGCGCCAAAGCAGCCCGGCTTCACTTCTTCTTCAGCACAGCACTGCTGTTCTCGTCAGCGTTGATCACGCCCATCAACTTGCTGACATCGGCGGACTTCTCCGGCGCAAGGTCGAGCTGCCTCACCACGTACTCCCGCGAGTAATGCAGCACGCCCCCATCCGCCTTGATGTCGCTCTTGTACGAGGCAAAACCCAGATCGAGGTCCACAGAGGCAGGGACATCATCGACCGTGTACCCGGCGGGCAAAACCACATCAATGCGGTCGCGCCAGGTTCCAGTCTCACCCAGGTCGATCGGGTAGGCGCGCGGCTTATTGTTATAGGGCCGCGCATGGCGCCCCACTACCCGGGGGCGAAGCAGCAGTAAATCTCCTGTCGACTGCGCATAGCCGTTGGCCGTAAAGCTGTACTGCAACACCATGCTCTTGTTTATCTCGCGCGCGTTCTGCGCACTGCTGGAGTCGATGGTGAAGCTGGTCAGGTCGTTCTGCAGGCGCCGCTCGATCGCTTCATGCTGTTCCTTCTCACCCTCTTCATAATAGAGCCGCCGAAAGGCATGAGCCGCTTCTCCGGAACGCGTCTCCGTCACTGTCCCTTGCAACGTGCCGTCTGCGTTCAGGGCAAAGGAAGCCGCGCGCTCCAGGGTGTCAGCGTCCGGCGCCAGCATGGGCAACTGGATCACCTGGCTATCATTGCCCGCCACCAGAATGCCGTAGCTACCCTGCAGTTCAAACCGTAGCAAACCAACCGGAGTGTAGGTATCGGTGGGATCGAAGATGAGATAGCGCTTGCCCCCGCGGGTGGTTACTACCGCCTTCAGATCGGGGTCGCTATACCCGGCAGGCATTTCAATCGCCGCGATCGCGTGGTTGCCCTCGATTGATGGCAGCACCGGATCGATAAAGCCGCGGTGGGTATCCACCAGGACCCAGGTCGCCCGCACCCCCACCGCATTCAGCATGGCGATCAAGAGCGTCGCCTTATCTTTGCAGTCACCGTAACGGTAGCGAAATACATCGGCGGCCGGATGTGGCTGCAAGCCGCCTATGCCGATCTCGATCCCGACGTAGCGGATCTCGCGCTGCATAAATCCGGCGACGCCCTGAATCCTGGCTTTGAAGTCCCCGCTGCCGCCGACTTCGCGCGATTTGACTGCGATCTCGTTCGGTCCTTCTGTGCGGTTTGCCGCCAGCGTGTCATAGTAGTTGCCGATCTCCGTCCACCGCTGGTCGCCTGTAGGCAGCGGCCGTGCTCCGTAGTGGACGACCATACGGGCGGCCAGGGCAAGGGGCGAGGGCGCCATGGGCACATCGGTCAGATCGATCCCCGGCACATCCGTCAACTCCCAACGCCAGTGGTTGGGCGCCACTTCGGCCGGGGCAACGGGTGCATGATGCAGCCACGCATCATAGTGGTTCCAGTTCGGCGGCAAATCCATTTCCAGAACCCAGCGAACCCCGGGAATATCCTGCTGGAAGTGCCAACTCTCCTCCTCGGTGCCATAGTCCGCCACCCGCCGCTCAACCTCGTACGCGACCACGCCGCCGGGATCAGCTCCCGGAGGCGTCACCGTGCGGGCGCGCACGTCATCGTAGAGAATGCCCCACTGGCCCAGCGCCTGGTCGCGCACGTCCTGATCTTTGACGGCATATTGGTGGCCACCTGGCGCAATGCTCCAGGCATGAAAGTAATCCAGTTTTTCGTCCTTGGAATAGCCGGCGACAATCTCTCCATACTGGCGCCCCTGGGGACGCAGAATCTTCACCACTCGGCGCAGCCGTTCCGTGGCCCGGCCATCCGGACCAATACTCACCAGCCGGTCATCCAACAGGACCACCGCCCCGGTATTTGCCGGATAGCTCGGCAGCTTGACCGCAGCCGCCTGCACCACCCAGTCGGGAAATGGGGTGGCCGCGCGGGCCGCCGCCGCACCCAAGCCAAGAAACATGAGTAGCAGCGGCAGCTTCATTGGGAATTACCGGGCGCAGCGGCCAGCGGTACAGTGGCGAACTGCAGGACAGCCGGCTCCTTATCTTTCGCGTTCACCTTCTGGTAAAAGTCTTTCAGCTGGGGATATTCCTCCGCTTTATAGAGCACATTACCGATCACCAGGATCCGCTGTGTTTTGATCATGCCAGGCTCCCGCGTAAACTTCGCCCGGTACAAGGTGTTTTGGGGATACATAAACTCTGTGTCTTTGGGGAGACTTTCTACGTCCAACGCCGCCGACAGCTTGAGGGTGACCGTATCCTGCATGGTGTAGGGGTAGTTCAAGTCGATGGGCTGTGTTCTCTTATCGAGAACAAAGAAGGGATGACCGGCCGCCTCAAAGAACGTAGCAGGCAAAAATACCCGCTTGCCCGCGGATGTGCCGATGGAGCCCGTCACGCTGAGCACTGCCTGCAGATTCGTATTCCAGTCAGTCAGCCCGAGAAAGTGATCGGTTTTCACCTCGATGCCGGCCGGCATCTCTTGCTGCACCAGCGCGGTAAATTGCTGCTTGAGGGCATCGTCGTCATTATTCAGGGCAAACTCACGCCAGCGAAGGGCGAAGGCGCCGGTAAGCACCATGCGAACGCTCCCCTTTACTTTGCCGTCAGGCTGGATATCGAGATAGGCGCTGCGCAATTCGGTCGTCGCCTGGTAAGCGGGACTAGGCGTCAGAAGCAGGGCCGTTCCTCTTTCTATCTGCCGGATACCTGCGGTGGCGGCGTGTTTCCAATGGAGTTCGCCAAAGCCCGCATATCGTTCCCCGGGATCGAAGAACTTCTCCTTGCCATCGACCTCAACGATCGCAATCTCGTCATCCAGCTGCCTTATCTCCAGGTAATCGGCAACAAAGAGGTTGCTGTCGCGGTTGGTGACATACCCGACATAGGCCTTGAAGCCGGCCGCCCGCGCCAGCCCCACGAACAGGCGGGTGATCTCATTCCGATCGCCCCGCTTCTGTGCCCAGATGTCCGCAGCCGTTCTGGTCCGGATGCCGAGCGCCTTATCTTCGGATCCGCTGTGCTCTCGGGTGAAGGTCGTATTTTCAATCGTCATCACCGCGCCATAGATCTTTTGCAGCTTTTGCGCAGGGGTATCCGATGGGCTGACGATCTGGTTTACCACGCCCGGCAGTTTGCCCGCGTCGATAAAGCGGTCTACATTTTTCGACCAGTATTTCCCCTCGGTAGACCAGTATTCATCCGTGGTCCTGGCAATTGTGTAATAGAAGAGGGTGCGAAAGGTGTAGTTGTGCATAGGAGGCATGTAGTCCTCCTGGGGATAGGCGGAGATCTTCTCCACGTCAAGGCTATAGCTCTTGCCGGCAGGGGAGTAAACCACCGACGCCCCCGCAGGCAAAACAGCCGTATACGCTACACGCCCCGGAATCGCCCCACCATGGCCGTCTTCAAGAAGATGCTCAGTCGGCAGGAAAGAGAAGTGCGCCTTGCGGGTATACAGCGGGCCTTGTAGATACCAGCGTGGCGCCACCACCAGGTTGCTCTCGTATTCCAGCACATAGCGATATTCGATAATGCTGCCCACCTGCACGTCCGGCAGGGTAAACACGGTAGCCTTGTATTTCTGTGTGCCGCTCTTCTCCACCAGCTTCTGGTAGGGCTTGCCGGTAAAGGGAATGACCGTGCCGTCGCTATGGATAGTGCGGCCTTCCACTTCAGCGATACGAAAATCGCGACCTTCATAGTTAATTTCCTGGTCTGCGTATTGCTTGCCTTTTTCGCCGAGGATCTTGAGGCGCACATAAGTGGTGTGTATGTGTATTTTGTCGTCTGCCCGCTCATCGCGCAGGAGAAAAATTGCCGCTGCTCCCGGAGCCTCCGGCTCCGCGGTCATCTGCAGCTCTTCCGGGGTCGGCTTGACCCACGAGTCTGCCCAAGCTGGCGCATGGAACGAGACAATGACAAGGAACAAAGAGAGAAACCGGACCAATGCTGCAACCACGAGGAGCTCCTCATGCAAGTGAATAGCGACTGCAGCAGCAACCAGGCTGCCCGGGGAAATTTGGTTGGCCCCTTTTTACGATGGATGGGAGGGATTTGCAAGCAAGTTCGCTCATCTCTCCTCCTTGTAGTAATCCACCGCAGGAGCTGCGTTAGGGCCTTACGATCGTGCCGTCGAGCATGCGGTCGTTTCCACGGCTCTCGAAATCGGTCTTGTAAGGATATTTCGCAGCAGCCTTCTCGTCGATGTCGATGCCAAACCCCGGTTGATCGTTGGAGTAAATGTAACCCTTGCGGATCTCCGGCGTTCCCGGAAACACCTCGCGGGTCGCATCGTCGAAGAAGGTCTCTTCCTGAATCCCGAAGTTTGGCGTGGCCAGATCGAGATGCAAATTGTAACAGTGCCCAACCGGATCGACATTATTCGGACCATGCCAAGCCGTGCGTACATCGAAGAACTCGCAGCAGTGGGCTACTTTTCTGCACATGTTGAGGCCGCCCACCGCGGATTGGTGGATGCGAATGAAGTCAATCCAGCGGTTCGCCACCAAGGGCAGCCACTCGTTGCGGTTGGTAAACAGTTCTCCCATGGCCAGAGGCGCCGAGGTCTCCTGGCGGAAGATCTGGAACCATCCCACATCCTCAGGCGAGAGCGGGTCTTCCATGTAAAACGGCCGGTATTGTTGGACAGCCCGGCATAGTTCGATCGATTGATTGGGGGCGGGACGCTCATGCACATCATGAACCAAACCAACGTCGTAACCAAACTTGGCGCGTATCGCTTCGAACATGTTGATCGTCGTGGTGACATAGCGGGCGGCGTCAAAGACCGGTGAGGGCGCCACGCCATCCGGTCGCAGCGCCTGCACAGCGGCCGAGGTTTTTGCGCCGCTCACACCGTAACCCGACCATCCGGGTACGGCCAGTTGCACGCGCACGACCTGGTAACCCTTCTCTATGTAGGCTTGCACCTGGTCGTTCAGTTCGCTTTGCGTCAAGGCAGCCGCGTGACCATAAAGCGGCACCGCGGCTCGCACTTTCCCACCCAGGAGCTGATACACCGGAACGCCAAGACGCTTGCCCAGGATGTCCCACAGCGCACCATCTATTCCGCTTAGCGCGTTGTTTCCTTCCGGCCCTGAGCGGAAATATTCCTGTACGTAAGCAGATTGCCAAATGTCGTCGATCTCATCGCAGTTCTTGCCGATCACAAACGGCTTCAGCCGTTTTTCGATATACGCCTGGGCAGCCTGGGGAATTTCCTGGTGGGTCGCCGCTCCAAGGCCATAAAGCCCGGGCTCGCTTGTCAGTACCTTGACGATGGTCCAGTTGGAACCTGAAGGGGCAGTCGCAATGATTTTGACGTCAGTGATTTTCAACGCGGGCATGCCCTTGCGAGCCGCATCTCTGGCTTGCGCAAGCGGGCCGCCGTTGCCCATGGTCTTGACGACGCCGCCCGCGGCCTCGGCCGAAAGCATGCGGCCGCCTCCAAGGTTCGTGACCGCCCCCACGGCGGCAGCGGCAGAAAGGGTCTTCAGTAAACTGCGACGTTCCATTGGATTTCTCCTTTACCGGTCAAGGTAACATTAGAGTCGTATCGAGCAGCGTGAGGTCGACGCAGTCCCAGCCGAGCAGGCTCTTGCCCGTGCCTGCCGCCCTTCATTGTTAGCTATGTATAAAACAGCTCAGCTTTTAGTCACGTGCCGCAGAATAATGATTTCGCAATACAGTCGCGGGTTGTGAGTAAGGTTTCCGAGTTAGCCGGTCGAAATCCGCTGCTGTCACCGGCTCCTATCACCTCGGGTACACCGGAAAAGTACCATGCTCCCTCAATCATCCGAGTGTTTCCGGGAGCCAGGATTCTCGAGGCCGATGATTGTGCTACGCAACATTCAATGGGGGTAAGGAAAGTGATGCAACCAAATCAATCCACAAAGCAGAGCCGACTCTTATCAATCCTGCTGCTATCAGCGATCTTGGTCTTCGGGGTAAGTCGATCATGGGCACAATCGGGGCGCGGTACTTTGACCGGCTTAGTCGCGGACACAAGCGGCGCAATCATCCCCAACGTCGCGGTCAATCTGACGGAGGCAAACACGGCTAGCGCCTACAAGGCAGTGACCAATGCGCAAGGCCTGTTCAACTTTCCGGAGCTGCCCCCCGGTGTCTACAATGTGTCAATAACCGCTCCCGGATTCAAGCAGTACACGCAGAATGGCATCACCGTAACTGTGGGCGGCACAGCGAGCCTTAATATCCCACTCCAGGTGGGTGTCACATCGGAATCTGTAACGGTTACGAGTGACGCCTCACAGTTGCAGACTGAGTCGTCTGATATCGGTACTACGGTGTCGACGAAGTTGATCGAAGATCTACCGCTCCAGTTTAGTGGGCAGGTTCGTAACCCGCTGCAGTTCGTTCAGTTGACACCCGGCTTCTCCGGCATAGATACCAACTCCCCAACGGTGCAGGGAGGGTTCAAGCTGAATGGGGGGCAGCAGGCTGGAACCGACATCCTGCTCGATGGAGCCACCATCGAGCTCGCCTCGGCGAACCTGCAGATGAACTACGGGGTCAGCGTCGAAGCGGTGCAGGAGTTCAAGGTGATGACCAATACCTTCGACGCGGAATACGGCAGACTAAGTGGAGGACTGGTCAACCTGGTATCCAAATCCGGCAGCAACCAATTGCATGGTTCGGTGTATGACTTCCTAAAGAACAAGGCGCTCGACGCCAATAGCTGGATTAACGATTACAACGGCGTTACCAAGCCGATCGACACGCAGAACGATTTTGGCGGCATCATCTCCGGCCCGGTGTTAATCCCCAAGCTCTATGACGGGCGGGGCAAGACTTTCTTCATGTTCAACTATGAAGGCTTTCGCTTCAACACGGGCGGAAATAGCCTGCTGTCGGCCCCCACCGCCGCAATGTTGACGGGGGACTTCTCTTCACTACTTGAGCCCACCACGGTGAATGGGAACACCTTCCCGGCGCATATCCTCTATGACTACACCACCTGCTCTGGCGTCAATCAGGGAATGACATGCCAACCCTATCCGAACAATCAAATCACTGGGCCGGAAGATCCCATATTCAAGGCCGCGGCGGCGGTTCTTCCTCACTCCACTTCGACATCGCCTTACTTGAATTTTGTGCAGAAGGCAACCAACCCAGTCGATGCGAACTTGTGGGAGGTTCGTATCGACCAGAATCTCGGATCGAAGCAGAAGCTCTCCGGGAGCTACGACTATGATAATCGGCCAAACACGGTGTTCTACGCCGACAGCCCGCTTGAAACGAGCGCAACCAACCAGAGGACGCACTACGTGCGCTTTGGCTACGACTATGTACTCGGCCCGAATCTGCTCAATCACTTCAATGCCGGTTTTAGCCGCCGCTACCGCCAGGAGTTCAGCGGCCAAGGTAGCTACGGCGGGAACTGGCCTAGCAAGTTGGGCTTGAAGGGGGTCGCGGACACGACCTTTCCCAGGATCTCCTATAACTATCCAAACGGAATCAACCTGCCCAGCGACGGAGCCGACCAGTTCGCGGATAACACGTACCAGTACAACGACATTGTTTCGTGGCAGCATGGCCGTCATAGCTTTAAGTTCGGCGGCGAAGTGCGATTACAGGAGTTCAACATAGCGGTGTTGACGGGTACATCAGGGGAATTCAACTTCACCACCGGCCCGACGAGCGGCCCGACCTCCTCCAATATCGATCCCAACTCGGGGTTTGGCTTTGCCAGCTTCTATCTGGGTGCTGCCTCCAACGGATTCATAGCATTGCCGGAGAGATTGGGCTGGCGAGTGAAATACTACGGGGGCTTCGTGCAGGATGATTGGAAGATCGACCCGAAGCTCACGCTCAACCTCGGATTCCGATACGAAATCCCGACGCCAGTGACTGAAGCTCACTCCCAACAGTCGTTCATCGATCCCACTCTGGCCAACCCTGGAGCAGGCGGCCTTCCTGGAGCCTATGTGTTCGCAGGCCATGGTACGGGTAGGCTGGGGACTAACTCGATCCAGAATACTTTCCACAACTCGTATGGTCCTCGCGTCGGCTTTGCCTATCACGCATCGCCGGATACCGTGGTTCGCGCCGGCTATGGAATCTATTACTCCAATTTGAAGGTTGGCGGCTTTGGAGAAAACGACAGCGCAGGTTTCTTTGGCAGCTATAACTACCCCAATCCGGCCAGCCAGCAAACCCCGGCTGTGGTTCTTTCGCAGATCCAGTCTTATCCGGGACCAACACCGCCCTTCATTGATCCAACGGTGCAGAACGGACAACAACCAACCTTCATTCTGTCAAAAACCGCTCGGCCCGGGACCACGCAGACCTGGACTCTCGACATAGAACAGCAGCTCCCGGGACAAATGGTCTTGGATATGGCCTATGTGGGAGATCATGGCGATCACCTTCAGGCCTTTATGCACGATCCTAACCAGGGTAATCCCATCGACCAGGCGCTGGGAGCTTGCCTGGAGATAAACGTCGCTGCCCAGGTCGGCAATGCGGCGTGTGCCGGTCAAACTCCTGTGGCGGCGCCGTACGCGGGATTCAGTGGCACGGTTGCCCAGGCCCTAAGGCCGTTTCCCCAGTACGCAAATGCACAGGTGGATTCCGTAACCATGTCCGATCCGTTCGGCGTCTACACCTACCATGCGCTGCAGGTTCAAGTGCAAAAGCGATATGGCAGAGGCCTGACGGTTCTGGCCAATTACACCTGGTCGAAGAACATCACCAACGCCGACTCGGAGTATCCGCTGCAGGCTGCCTGGGAGGGCAACGGCACATCGGGGGCTCTGAATACTTACAACTTGAAGGCGGAAAAGGCCCTTAGCCAATTCGACATGCCGCAGCGGGTGGTTCTGAGCTACACCTACGAGCTACCGTTCGGTAAAGGCAAGCAATTCGTCAACCATGGCGGGGTAACGAATGTGGTTGCTGGAGGCTGGCAAGTTGCCGGCGTGCAGAGCTACCAGACCGGAGATCCTCTTGCCGTATCTTCGCCGAACTGGGACTCGGGAATCTTCGCCGGGAATCTGTGTTCCGGCTGCAGCCGGCCCGATACTGTCGCGGGTCAGAGCGCTAACGGTAACTCCGGGGGCTTCGTCTACGGTCAAAGCCGCCGATTGAATCCCGCGGCGTTCGTCCCCGCACCCAACTTTACCTTTGGCGACGCCCCGCGCGCGCTCAACGTTCGCGAGTTTGCCAGCCTGGACGAGGACTTTAACTTTTCCAAACGAATCCCATTGTTCACAGAGAAAGTGAATTCGATCTTCCGAATGGAGTTTTTTAACGCCTTCAATCGACATCGATACACCGGCTTCAATACATCGGCGGGCGAGCCAGGTTTCGGCCAAGCCTCAACTACCACCGCGGGACGAAGTATTCAAGGTAATCTCAGATTCAGCTTCTGAAATGGTACTTACGCCCGGAGCTTCTCAGAGGTCCGGGCGTAAGTAAATGTGACTAGAATTTATGTTTCCCAGTCTGTGCTGCCGATGCATGCTGGTCCCTACGGTCGTGTGTGTTGCCTCGATGCTCTCGTCATCCTGTGCCGGCCAACAGGTTAGTTCCCAGGTTGAGGAACACTTTCGGGCGGCTCAGCAAGATCAGCAAGCGGGCCTGCTCGACGCCGCGGAGCGTGAATACCGGACCATCCTGCAACTTCAGCCCGGCGTTCCCGAGGTCTACGCTGACCTGGGACTGATTTACTATGCGCAGGCAAAATTCGGCGACTCCGCGCAGGCTTTCGCCACGGCCGGCAAATTGAAGCCGGGTATGCGCGGTGTGAGCCTTTGGCTTGGAATCGATTACGTGAAGTTGAATCAGTCCAGGCGGAGTATTCCGCTTTTACGCGAGGCTGTTGGTCTCGATCCGGCCGATAAACAGGCGCAGAGCTGGCTTGGTACAGCACTCTGGAATGCTGGACAAAGCACCGCCGCTCTGCAACAACTGGCCAAGGCAGCCCAGCTCTTTCCATCGGATCTGGACATCTGCTTCGTTCTTGGAGAAGCCTACGGTAAAGCCGCCGACGAGCAAATTGAAGAGGTGCTGGCAGCTGCCTCTGGAACGCCCTTACTGAACCAGGTCTATGGCGACATCTACAAGGATCAGCGAGCATGGTCCAAGGCGATTGCGCATTACCAACTAGCCAAAGAAAAAGATCCAGCCTGGAAGGGCGCGCACCTCGGACTGGGCGAGGTCTATCTCTACCAGGAAAAATTCGACGACGCGCGACAAGAGTTGCAGCGCGAGCTGGCGGTCAATCGTTCCTCGGCTGCGGCAGAAGCGCTTCTGGCCGAGGTTTCACTCTTCGATGGGGACGTGCGGGGTGCTCTGCAGTTACTCTCAGCTGCGATTCGCATTTCCCCCAGTGCTTCCTCCGCTGCCTTCGGGTTGCCCCTTTCCTACGCCACGCCTGAGGTGCATCTCAGTGAGGGCGCATTGGAAAAGCTTCGTAGCGCGCACGCGGCGCTGGAAAGTGCTCCCGCAAGCCCATCGCGCAGTTTGGCGCTCTCGCTGATCGATGAGCGGCTCGACTTAGCAGAACTGGACGTCGATTGGAAGAGCTTCCAACAAGCTTTGGGGCCGGCTCCCGCATCACCCAATCCATACAATCGTGCAGCTATCGATTTCGATCGAGAGCAATTCAGGCAGGCCGAGGCATCGCTATGGGTATGGCTGGGAACGCATCCGAACGATCTTCAAGCCAAGTACCTGCTGGCGAAGACATTTCGAAACCTGTCTTTGCAGGCACTGGACCGCCTGCTGACGCTCGACCCTGCATCCTACCGGGCGCATCAACTCCTGGCGCAGACCTATCAGAACCGGGAAGAAGACGATAAGGCTCTGGCGGAATACAGGGTGGTCGAGCAAATGGAGCCCACCTTGCCCGGCCTCCACTTTGCCATCGGTCACCTTCTATGGAAGACCAGTGACCCTGCGCACGCGCTGGAAGAACTTGGTAAGGAGCTACAACTGGATCCTGATCATGCGGAAGCAAACGGAGAGATCGGAAGCATTCTGGTGGAGCGGCACCAGCCTGAAAAAGCCATCCCCTATCTCGAAACCGCGCTCCGCGCTAAGCCTGATCTGTGGCTGATCTACCAGCAGCTTGGCCGGGCTTATCTCATGGAAAAGAACTACCGACAGGCTGAAGCGGAACTGAAGAAGGCGCTGGGGCGGGATCCAGAAGGAATGGCGCATTATCAGTTAGGCGTGGTGTACCGGGCGGAAGGGCGCAGTAGCGAGGCTGCAGCCCAGTTTGAAGCAACCCGCAAGATCAAGGCAGAACGTCTGGACGAAGCGGAAATCAGTACGCGCGGGGCATCGGCCCCATGAAGAAGCTTCTTTTTGCTCTCCTTGTTCTGCTACTGCTGGGCTTCGCGGCCGCTGAGAACCTGAGCCTGCAGAACGGCCTCGTGCTCTTTAAACAGGGGCAGTACGAAAAGGCGCTGGGAGAATTCCAGCAGGCGCAACTCGCCCAACCCGCAAATGCTTCCATTAAAAACCTGCTAGGCGTCACTGAAACTAAGTTAGGCCGCATCGATGAGGCCAACAGTCACTACCAGCAGGCTATCCATCTGGATGCAACACTGCCTGGCCCGCACAAGAACCTTGGCGTCAACTATCTGTCAACTCATCAATACGGCTTAGCGGAAAGAGAGTTCAAGGCGGCACTGAATCTAAGCACTCAGGATCCCTTTCCGCACTACTATCTGGCGGCACTCTATCTGGACACCGCCCGCTATCAGGAGGCAGTCGAGCAGTTGGGACCGGCACGATCCCTGCTTGAGAACGATCCTGAGCTTCTCTTCCAAATGGCGTCCGCCTGCTTGCGGTTGGATAGGAAGCGGGAAGCGTTGACCCTGATCGGCGACCTGGAGCAGCGCTCGGTTCTGGACGTGGCTGAGGAATACCAGCTGGGGGTCATGCTGTCGGAAAAGAAGATTTACCCGGAGGCAGTCGAACGTTTCCGCCGGATTACGCAGATGCAGCCGGCATCCTGGAGCGGCAAGTTCGATCTCGCCATCGCGCTTATCAATGATCTTCAACCACGCGAAGCTGCGGAATTGCTACGGGAGTTGACCATCGAACGTCCGACCGATGCGAATCTCTTCACGCTTCTTGGTTCCGCGTATGAGGCCTCAGAGAACGCGCCGAAAGCTCTTGACGCATACCAGGCAGCCGTGCGAGCCGACCCGGAAAATCCAGACCGCTACCTCGATTACGCGCGGTTGTTGATGGACCTCGACCGCTACGGTGAAGCAGTGCAAATCGTGCAGCAGGGAATGCGCAACACGCCCGATGCCTACGCCCTGAATCTTCGGCTCGGATCGATCCAGATGATGCAAGGCCAGTACAACAAGGCCGGCCAATCATTTCAGACAGCAATCGAGGCACAACCGGAGATCGCGCTCGGCTACATAGCGCTAGCGCAAAGCGACATGCGCGATGGTCGCGATCAGGACGCTTCTCAGATACTTGCCACTGCACGAGAAAAGCTTCCTCCCGATCCAATGCTCGAATATCTCTACGGACTTGTTCTCTCACATTTGTCGAAGACTGACGAAGCAATCGCGGCTTTTAAGCGGTCGGTGGCGTTGAACCCCGAGACAAGCGAGTCTCACTATGAACTCGGGAGGCTGTATTTTGAATCTGGCCTCATGCAGCCGGCAAAGAGTGAATTCGAACGCGTTCTCCAGCTGGCCCCGCAGCATGCCAATGCTCACTACCAGCTCAGCAGGGTATACATGCGACTAGGGGATAACGCAGATTCCAAAGCGATGGCAGAACAAACGCGGCAACTCCTCCAGAAGCAGCGTGAAGAAGCATTGGAGGCGCAGAAGGCGCGATTCGGCGGTTTTCAAGCGGTGAGCGTGCCGTAGACCCCAGCTTTTCTTTTCCAGTGGCGATCGTCGCATCGTTTGAGCGGAGACGCTGAGGTGCTCAGGGCTTCTTGGGATCGAAAACGGCAACGCCGACCCGCGAGTCGGCGCCGCCGTAATACAGAAAAAACTTGTCGTGGAAGAACACCAGTCCTTCGGCAAAAATGGTCCCCGCGGCATACTGGCCGCTTTGTTCCCACGGTTGCTCGGGTTTTAGGAACGGCTGGCCGGTGCGTGCGACGAGCTTACTTGGATCATTGGCTGCAAAGAGCGCTTGCCCGGCAGAGTAGGCGCCAACGGGGATTCCAGGTGCACCCTCCGCCACCGCGTTCTTGCCGTTGTAGATGAGGACGATACCGCGATCGGTCAGCAGCGAAGGCGGCCCAACTTCAGGGAACGCGCTGTCGAAGTGCCCGGGACGGTTGTGCAGCAATACGATGGGTTTGCCCGACGATTTTTCGACCGGTGTCCAGTGGACAAGGTCCGGTGAAGTTGCCACCCGCACCTGTATCTCGCCCCAGTACATCCAGTATTTCCCGTCAATCTTGGCCGCGATGAGACGGCCATGCGTGAGCCGGGTGACGATGCTGGCCGACTTGTAATCCAGATGCTGGTATTTCTCACCCTGGAGAGCGGCGCCCTGTTTGTTCCAGTGAATTAGATCAGTCGATGTGGCGATTCCGATATCGGTGTTGTGGCGGTTCCATTGCGTGTAGGCGAGAACATAAGTGCCGTCTTCGCGTTCCACCAGGCGAGGATCTTCGACCCCGCCGGGCCATTCCTTCGCTTGCTGGGCATCAACGTCGGGATAGAAAACCGGGGTAGGCTCGGTGGTGAAGTGGATACCGTCGTCACTTGAGGCCAGGCCCAGGCGAGAGGTGTGCATGCCGATAACCATGTGGCCGGAGTCATCTTCGGCGCGATAGAACACGTAAACCTTGCCTTGGCGCACGATGGCGGCTGGGTTGAAGGTGTTCAGCGACTCCCAATGCACAGGCTTCTTGGTAATGGGGTCGCTAAATAGGGCTTCCGGATTGGGCGTGATGATAGGCGCCGTCACTGGCCGCGTGAAAGGGCCAAGTGTCCAGCTGGAATTCTGCGTCGACTGCGCGAGCAACAAGTTTGCTGACAACAAAAAAGTACAAACGAGGGTGAGGCGGGAAGCCAAGTTGCACTCAGTCATGCAAATCTAGACCAGGATTTCCATTTTGCATTCCCGGCTCCGGTCCAGTATAGGCCGGGTGGCCTCCGGCCAGGTTGCGGTGGTCAGTCAGCTCGCAGGGCCGAAACAAGATGTTCGTTGGGGATATGACATGGACGAAGGTCAGCTCAAGCGCCTCATCGCGGATAGGGCCAAACCCAACCCGGGAGACTGAATACCTGGGTCGACAAGAGGGCCCATTTACTCGCCCACCAAACCCGCAGATTGCTCATTATCTTGAGCTATAAATGGTCGGGGAGAGAGGATTCGAACCTCCGCCCCCTGGTCCCGAACCAACAACCGATGTACTAACCTATTGTCCCGTTTAGGTTTGTTCTGCGTGCTGTACCGTCGTTTTACATGGTTTTCGGGAGTCAATGGACCCAAGTTGGACCCAGCTTGGGAAGTACTCGACCTTTCGGGCGAGACCTCCAACTCAAAACGGTGCTGTGTTTCGCGCCCAAGGAGTCATGCTGGCTGCTTTACTGGTACGATCCAGGGAAATACGATCAATGAAGCTAGCCTCCAGCAATAAAGGCACGTACCGCTCCTAGCAACTCATGCCCAACAACGTCCAGATCCTGTTCACGGAGTAGTCGAATTGGCGTGCGATCCTTTAGTTCCGGGTTAAGACCCGTAAGCCACGACTGCACGACGGAAGGCTTATCGTGATCAGCCAGTGGGACGATTACCTGGTATGTAAAGCGTAAACGGGCCTCTCCATCCCCATAGGGGTTCGACCCCTTTACCCAGCGGTCGACGGTCCGCACATCCACTCCTGCAATGTAGGCTGTAAGTTTGCGACCAATAATCGCGGTCACCCGGGTTACGAGGTCCTGAAACGATAGTCTCGTTGAGTCAACGTGCGCGCGGAGACCGGGACGAGCTGATGAGGTAGTCGACATTAAGAGATCCTCCGAAAACCATTGCCTCTACATCATTGACGCTGGGGGAGCCTCAGGCGTTACAGTCATATAGCGAAATTTAGGCACAATGTCGTTCAATTGTACATTCAACTGTCTCGTGTTTGCAGTCCACTTTCGCCCTTTTCGCAAAAAGGTAACAAGTAGCTCTCGAAGTTCCTAAGCCGTTTCGGTACTGGCGTTTAGATTGGTTTGGCATTGTCAGGAGCCGAGCCGAAATCGTGTTCGGGTCGGCCAATCAGGCGAGACCGTGGTCGCTAATTTGTCAAAGAAGGGCTGTTTCTCACTGAGGCGACATACCGCAAATCGCTCATTCTTTTTGGCTTATGGTCGGCGAGAGAGGATTCGAACCTCCGAAATTGCCAGCGGCTCCACCTTGCCAGCCCGGGCTTCAGGGCGCAGCATAGGGCACGTGGGGCAATCTACCCGTTCGCTGCTTTAGGGGCCTCTTGCTCTTTGCGCAATCGAGCGCGAATGAAGGCTAAGATAATGCCCAGCACCCCAGCGCCTAGCAGTGTGCTGGCGGCCGCCGGATGCTCCATCATGACGAGGTACACGAATCCGACAATCAGCGCCAGCATCAGGACGCCGCCCGTTAGCATTCCGACCAGAGCATACCTATACTCCTGGGTAGCTTCAATTTGTTGAGCTTGTACAACCAGCGCCGGGAGTGACTTGTCTATATGCCCGTACGCATCCAGCAGGGTGGGACTGAGGACGACAGACAGCGACTTATCGGCGATGGGCGTATACCCCTTCAGGCGCTGCCGCCCGATCCCCACGCCGCTTATCGTCGGCAGCCTTTTCTTTCAGCGCTGACTCGAAACGCGAAACCGTCGCATCAAATTCGCCCGATGCCCTCAATTCTTCAAGCGAGCGTGGATCCACCAAGTGGGTGGGAGCTCCCGGGCGCCGAAGACGACCGAACAATCCAGCGCCAGACATCCCGTCAAGCAATGCGTCTAGTGCGATCATTAGGTTTGGCACAGTACCCCCCCGGTGCGTTTAAACGTCTAAAGTATAGCGAATTTGTCCTCTATTGTCCTCTATTGTCCTCTAAGCAAGCTCAACGTGGGCGTGGCAGTCTACGAAACCTTCCCAGATCGGCCGATCGGATCATGGAAGACGGCTTGGCGGCAAGCTAAGAAAGTGGCCGGCGTCGAGTGCCGATGGCATGACATGCATCATTCTGCCGTTTCTCGGGTTGCCGCGGGTGGGGCCACCGATGGAACGCTGCAGTCGATATTCGGCTGGATGAGCCCGGAAATGATCGAGAGGTATAGCCATGTCCGGAACGAAGCTAAGAGGAAGGCTATTTCCGTGCTGGATGGACCCGGAAACCGGGAGCGGTCCCCACAAAATCCCCCACAAGGGGTACATCCCCCAAAGAGGCGCTCGGCTGGAACCCATTGATCCTAGATGGTCGGGGAGAGAGGATTCGAACCTCCGACCCCCTGGTCCCGAACCAGGTGCTCTACCAGGCTGAGCCACTCCCCGAACTTGTTTGGAAGGACGTTCACGGCCGAAAGGCTCTGGCTTGTTCTTTCTAAGCGCCCCGCGAACTCCCTCAAAGTGTATCAGATAAGGGGAAGGGGCCGGGACGCCAGGCAATGCTGTTTCCCCTTACACTGCGAAGGAGCGCATTCTTAGGCTCGCCCCGCAAATGAAACCTGTGCAGCAGCTCGATCTGACCGGCTTGCATGTGCTCGACGGAGCCATGGCCACCGAACTGGAGCGAAGAGGCTTCGACCTCGACGGTCCCTTGTGGTCGGCGCACGTGCTGGTAAGCTCGCCGGAAGCCATCGCCGCCGTACACCGTGATTATCTCGAGGCCGGTGCAGATTGCCTGCTGACGGCCAGCTACCAGGTCTCGGCGGAAGGCTTTCAGCAGCTTGGTCTCGGCGCTGACA
>Ga0302324_100011657_pt1 | contig 18028 bp, 12 predicted proteins | sample Palsa_T0_1_FD_201949 | JGI IMG/M metagenome (GOLD analysis project Ga0302324, IMG submission 201949) | Peat permafrost microbial communities from Stordalen Mire near Abisko, Sweden - Palsa_T0_1 | ecosystem: Environmental > Terrestrial > Soil > Palsa > Peat permafrost | place: Sweden: Abisko... | reverse complement strand
GCACGCCAAGGCCGTGTCCGACCCACCATCGGGCGGTTCGGACTTTTACCGTGTCGTGGCCCCCCCGGGAAAGCGGGACTCCAAGGCGCTCGGGAAGCTCATCGGGCGGGACGCCGCTCTGCTGGCCGCCGGGGTACCCCTGCCCCAGATCGCCCTGGTTTCCCCCGCCGCCCGCACCGCGGCCACGGCCGAGTTGGCCCTGGCCGAGCTCCCGGCACCGCCCCTCACCCACCTGGTCGACGATCTCTATGGTGCCGAGCCCGAAGAGGTGCTCGACCATCTCCGCACGTTGCCCGGCTCCATCACCTCGGTCATGGTGGTCGGACACAACCCGACGGTCCACGCACTGTCCCAGGGACTCATCGACGCCGACGACACCGACGGGCACGACCTGGCGCTACGCCGGGGCTTCCCGACCTGTGCCCTCGGCGTCTACGCCTTCTCGGTGGAGCACTGGCACGACGTGGGAGCCCGGACCGCCCGATTGGCCGGCCTGAGCATTCCCCCGTTCGAGAATTCCTAGCCCAGAAGGCGCAGAATGGCGGCGTCACCCTGACCGCCACCACCGCAGAGCGCCACCGCTGCGGTGCTGGCCCCCCGTCGGCGCAGCTCGAGGAGAGCGGTGAGCGCCACCCGGGTGCCGGACATGCCCACCGGATGGCCCAGGGCGATGGCGCCGCCGTTGACGTTGATCTTGTCCTCGGGGATACCCAGCTCGTCAGCCGAGGCCAGACCGACGGCCGCGAAGGCTTCGTTGATCTCGAAGAGGTCGATGGCATCGAGAGCAATGCCGGCCTTCTGCGCCGCCTTGGCGATGGCTCGTGAGGGTTGGGTCAACAGCGAGGTGTCGGGGCCGGCCACCATGCCGTAACTGACCAGCTGGCCCAGCGGTGTGATGCCCATCTCCTTCGCCTTGGCGGCCGACATCACCACGACAGCGGCCCCGCCATCGGAGATCTGCGACGCGTTGCCGGCGGTGATGGTGCCGGTCTTGCTGAAGGCCGGCTTCAGCGAAGCCAGTGACTCGGCCGTGGTCCCGGGCCGGACGCCCTCGTCGGTCTCGAACAGAAGCGGGTCGCCCTTGCGCTGGGGCACGCTCACGGCGACGATCTCCTCAGCGAGCCGGCCGTCCTTGGCTGCCGCGGCGGCCTTCTCGTGACTGGCGGCGGAGAAGGCGTCCTGGCGCTCGCGAGAGATGCCGACCTTCTCGTTGTACTGCTCGGTGGAGAGTCCCATAGCGATGTGGTCGAAGGCGTCGGTCAGCCCGTCGTACATCATGGAGTCGACCAGGGTGGCGTCACCGATGCGGAAACCGGCGCGGGCCCCCGGGAGCAGGTAGGGCGCCTGGGTCATCGACTCCATGCCGCCGGCCACCACAATGTCGGCCTCGCCGGCGCGGATCATCTGGTCGGCCAGGTAGATCGTGTTGAGACCCGAAAGGCACACCTTGTTGATGGTGTTGGCCGGAACCGACATCGGAATCCCTGCGCTGTGGGCCGCCTGGCGGGCCGTAATCTGGCCCTGACCGGCCTGAAGGACCTGGCCCATGAGGACGTAGTCAACCTGCTCAGGAGCCACACCGGCCCGCTTCAGTGCCTCGGCGATGGCGAATCCCCCCAGTTCCATGGCAGTAAACCCAGCCAGGGCGCCCGACAGCTTGCCGATAGGGGTGCGAGCCCCCGCCACAATGACAGCGTCAGCCATGTCGACTACCTCCGAATCTGCGCCGGTCAGGTGACCGGTCGGAAACCACATCTTACGGGCCAACTATCGTCGGGGCACATGAGCGACCTTCTCAATGCCGTATTGGCCGGTGCCCCAGCGGCCGACCTGGCCGGACTGCCCCTGCCCGACTCCTACCGGGCCGCCGTGGTGCTGCGCAGTGAAGTGGCCATGTTCGAAGGGCTGGACTCGGCGGACAAGGACCCGCGCAAGTCCCTCCACATCGAAGATGTCCCCCTCCCCGAATTGGCTCCCGACGAGGCCTCCATCGCCGTGATGGCGTCGTCCATCAACTTCAACACGGTGTGGACCTCCATATTCGAACCCCTGCCCACCTTCGGCTTCCTCGACCGGTTGGCCAAGGAAGGGCCATGGGCGGCCCGCCATGCGCTGGATTACCACGTGGTCGGCTCCGATGCCTCGGGTGTCGTTCTGCGCGCCGGCTCGGCGGTGCGGAACTGGAAGGTGGGCGACAAGGTCACCGTGCACTGCAACTACGTCGACGATCAGGACCCCTCGGCGCACGACGACTCCATGCTGGCGGCCAATCAACGCATTTGGGGCTTCGAGTCGAACTTCGGCGGTCTGGCCGACATCGCCGTGGTCAAGGCCAATCAGCTGATGCCCAAGCCGGCCCACCTGAGTTGGGAGGAGGCCGCCATCAACGCGCTGTGCAATTCCACGTCGTACCGCATGCTGGTCTCGCCGAACGGGGCGCGCATGACGCAGGGGGACACGGTGCTCGTGTGGGGAGCCAGCGGCGGTCTGGGCAGCTACGCCGTGCAGCATGTGCTGAACGGCGGCGGGACGCCGATCGGGGTGGTCTCCTCACCCGAGAAAGTGGCCCTGCTCAATGACCTGGGTGTCGAAGCGGTGATCGACCGTCGGGCGGCCAACTACAAGTTCTGGGCCGACGAGCACACCCAGGACGAGTCGGAATGGCGACGTTTCGGCAAAGACATCCGTGGCCTGGTGGGCGGTGAGCCCGACATTGTCTTCGAGCATCCGGGACGCCAGACCATGGGAGCGTCGGTCTTCGCCTGCAAGCGTGCCGGCACCATTGTGACGTGCGCCGCCACCTCGGGCTACATGATCGAGTACGACAACCGCCACCTCTGGATGAAACTGAAGACGATCAAGGGATCCCACTTCGCCAACTACCGGGAGGCCTGGGACGCCAACCAGCTGATCTGCGACGGCAAGGTCCTGCCACCGCTGTCCGCCGTCTACCCGCTGACCGATGTCGGCGAAGCGGCATACCAGGTGCACCACAACCTGCACGAAGGCAAGATCGGCGTGCTCTGCCTGGCACCCGAGGAGGGCCTGGGGATTGACGACCCGGAGCTGCGGGCCAGGGTCGGCGAGGACCGCATCACCTTGTTCCGGCGGCACGGGGCATGAGCACGGCGCCCCCGACCGACGCGGGCCTGCTGACAGAGATCGACCACGTCGCCATTGCGGTGCACGACCTCCCCGCTGCCATCGCCTGGTACACCGAGGTCTTCGGCGCCACGGTTGATCACAGAGAGCGGGTCGACTCCGACGGTGTGGAAGAGGCTCTGCTCAAGGTGGCCGATTCCTACGTCCAGCTCCTCACGCCCACCCGGGATGACTCGCCGGTGGCGAAGTACCTGGCCACCAAGGGTGAAGGCCTGCATCACATCGGCTACCGGGTGGTGGACTGCGCCGAGGCTCTCCAGGCCGTGAAGGACTCCGGCGGGCGGGTCATCGATGAGGCGCCCCGGCCGGGATCCCGCGGCACCACCGTGGCCTTCGTCCATCCGAAGACGTCGTTCGGAACCCTCATAGAGCTCGTCGAGGAGTAGCCGGACCATTCTCTACAACATCGGTTGCGGCGGCCGGACCGATTCATTACTCTTTTGTTGACCGGTTGGTGCGGGTGGGGCCGGCGGGATCGACAAGGAGCAGACATGCGCATTCGGCTCATGGTGACGGTACCGATGGTGGCGGCACTGAGTCTTCTGGGCACCGGGCTCGGACTCAGTGTGGCGGCCAGTCCCGCGGCTGCTGCCGCGCTTTCGTGCAGCACCGTGGACCACGATGTACTTACGGTCCTGACCGTGGTGCGAGACCTCAAGCCGGTCGTGGTGCTGGCCGCTCCGACACTCGATCTGCTGGACAGCCCGGCCGTAACCGCCGTGCTGGACGAGGAGGGTCTGGGCGACCTTGGCATCGGCCCGCTTGCCGTCGCTCTCGCCGCCGCATTGCCCCCGCTCTTCGTCGTCGCCACGTCTGCCGATGTGGCTGATGCGGTTGGTGTCGTGGTCAAACTGGCAGGTCTCTGCTCCTAATCGTCCCAGCCGGCCTGCTCTGTGCAATCTCTATTGCGGTCGCCGGACCGATTCGTTACTCTTCTTTCGACCGGCTTGCGTGGGTCGAGCCGGCGGTATCGACAAGGAGATGGCATGCGAGCGCGGATGATGGTGACAGTACCGATTGTGGCGGGCCTGAGTCTTCTGGGTACCGGACTGGGACTCAGTGTGGCGGCCACTCCCGCGGCTGCCGCCGAGGTTTCGTGCGCCACCGTGGACCACGACGTGCTCACGGTCCTTTCCGTGCCGGGCACGCTCAAGCCAGTCGCGGTGGCCGTCGGATCGTCACTGCTTGTGCTGAACGGACCAGCCGTGACCACCGTATTGGACCTGGTGGGCCTGGGTCATCGCAACGACTTCATCGTCGTCCAACTCTCCAAGTTTGTGCCTGGAGAGTTCCGCGACGCGACGACGGCCGAGACGGCCAATGAGGTTGGTGCCGTCCTCAAGGTGGAAGGTCTCTGCTCCTAGCCGCTCACCCGGGCGGCCAGCACCCGCGCCGGATTGGCGGTGGTGATCCACACGCCGTCTCCTACGGAGAGCAGGGAACGAGGAGAGCCGCCAAGGAAGACGGGGGCCAGACCGGGCGTCGGGAAGACCGTGCGCAGGCGGGCCGCTGAGCCGTCGCCTACCCAGACATTGCCTCCGGCCACTGCAATGGCCAAGGGGTCGCCACCGATTCCGTAGGTGTGCGCGGTGGCCCGGGTCAGCGGATCCACCCGCGTGACGGTACCGCTGGAAGAGTTGGCCACCCACACCGAGCCATCTCCGGTGGCGACGCCGATCGGTGTGTCCCCGACCGTGATCGTGTGAAGGACCGGCGCGGCGCCTACGGGCCGCGGCGGCTCCATCTCGGTGAGCGTGTCGGAGACACCGGTCACCCAGAGTGCGCCAAACCCAGCGGCAATACGCACGGCACCAGCCGATAAGGGAACCGCTTGCCCCTCAATGCCCGACCCGGGATTGATTGGCGTGACCTCACCGGCGTCGACAGAAGCCACCCAGATCACACCATGCAGAGTGGCCAGACCCGAGGGGCCGACGGGCACCGGGATACTCCGCACCAGGTGGAGGTCGCCGGCCGAGAACTCCTCAACCAGATTCTTCACCATATCGGCCACCCACAGGTCCCGACCATTGAGGATCATGGCCACCGGTCGCCCGGCAAGCGCCACGGACCGCTCGGTGTGCCCCGTAGTGGGATCGAAACGGATGAGGCGGTCGTTGATGTCGTCCGTGACCCAGGCTCCACCGTCTCCCTGTGCCACCGAGGAGGCGGCGGCCACCCGCAACAGGGTCTGGACACCGAAGTGTGGGCGCGACGGTGCATGTGCGGTCGGCGAGAATGACGCCACCGCGCCGCCGACGAGGGCGACGCACGCCAGGACGAGGAGGCCAAGAGAGATGTGCCGGGTTCGCTTCCGACGCCGTGCGCGCGTCGGGGATCGCTGACTCTGCTGTCGCTTCTGTCGATCCGCCCGGCTCTGCGCCTCACGGCGCTGTCGGCGGTCCGATGGTTGGGGCACGAGCGCCGGAGCCCGCTATCCGAGCAACTTGTTCACCAACGAAATCACCAGACCCACCTGCTCGGCCACGGTTCCTGAGGAAGGTTGCAGGACCAGCTCGGCATTGGACGGCTTTTCGTATTCCGAGTCGATGCCGGTGAAGCCCGGGATCTGCCCGGCCCGGGCCCGGGCATAGAGGCCCTTGGGGTCGCGGCGCTCGCACTCCTCAATCGGCGTGTCCAAGAAGACTTCCACGAAGGGCAGCCCTGCTTCGGCGTGCAGCGTGCGGATCATCATTCGATCCTCGGCGCACGGGCTGATCAGCGACAGCAGGGCCACCGAACCGGACTCGGCGAACAGGAGGCCGATCTCACCGGCGCGGCGCACGTTCTCCCGGCGGTCCTTCTCGGAAAAGCCCAGGTCACCGCAGATGCCATGGCGCAGGTTGTCACCGTCGAGCATGAAGGCCGGTCGGCCGCTGTTGACGAAGGCCTCCTCAACCCCGGCCGCGATCGTCGACTTGCCCGACCCCGAGAGTCCGGTCAAAAGGATGGTCGCCCCGCTCGTCCGCAGCGCGGCATAACGCTGCTCACGCGAGAGCCTGCCCCCGGCCAGCACCACGTTGGGGCTGGCGTGGGCCGAGGCGAGGACTCGGATGACCCCGGCACCGACAGTGCCATTGGTCACCGGGTCGATGACGATGAAGCTCCCCGTGGCCCGGTTGCTGGAGTAGTCGTCCACTGACAGCGGCTCGGTGCAGCGGAAGGTGACCCGTCCGACCTCGTTCAGCTGCAGGGTTTCGGCCTTGTCGTCCCGGTGCAACCCGTTCACTTCAAGCCGGTACTGCAGTGACTGCACGACGGCCCGCACGATCCGCGTGTTGTGCTTGAGCAGGTAGGTGCGGCCCTCGGCCAGGGCCGACCGCTCGTCCATCCAACAGACGGTCGCCTCAATCTCCGACGTGACGGTGGGCCGGTTGTTGGGTCGGCAGAGGACGTCGCCCCGGGAGACGGCGATGTCGTCTCTCAAGGTGATCACCACCGCCATGGGGGGGAAGGCCTCGGTCACCGGCCCGTCGGCGGTGACGATCGACTCAATGTGCGAGGTGGTCCCGGTCGGGAGCACCAACACCTCATCGCCGGGACGTAGGACACCGCTGGCCACGGTGCCGGCATAGCCGCGGAAGTCCGGATTCTCGGCCGTGTCGGTGCGGATGACGTATTGCACCGGGAATCGGGGGTCGATGAAGTTCTCGTCACTGCCGATATAGACCGACTCCAGGTGCGACAGCAACGGCGAGCCGTCATACCACCACAGGTTCTCCGAGCGGTGCACCACGTTGTCGCCCCGCAGGGCGGAAATCGGTATGAACGTGATGTCCTGGACGTTGAGCCGGGCGGCGAATTCCATGAACTCGGCCCGGATGCGCTCGAAGGTTGCCTGGTCCCAGTCGACCAGGTCCATCTTGTTGACACAGACCACCATGTGCGGGATCCCGATCATGGAGGACAAGAAGGCGTGGCGGCGGGTCTGCTCAATGACCCCCTTGCGGGCGTCCACCAGTATCAGCGCCAGATGCGCACTCGATGCGCCGGTCACCATGTTCCGGGTGTATTCGGTGTGGCCCGGCGTGTCGGCAATGATGAACTTGCGCTTGGGTGTGGCGAAGTACCGGTAGGCCACGTCGATGGTGATGCCCTGCTCGCGTTCGGCCCGCAGGCCGTCGGTCAGCAGGGCCAGGTCGGTTTCGGAATTGCCCCGCTGCTCGCTGGTCTTGCGAATGGCCTCGAGCTGATCCTCAAAGATCCCCTTGGCGTCATAGAGGAGCCGACCGATGAGCGTTGACTTGCCGTCATCGACCGAACCAGCGGTGGCCAGACGGAGGAGCTCGGCCACTAGAAGTACCCCTCTCGCTTGCGATCTTCCATACCCGCTTCGGAAATCCGGTCATCGGCCCGGGTGGCTCCACGCTCGGTCAGGCGGGTGGCGGCCACCTCCTCAATGATCAGTTCGATCGATTCAGCCATCGACTCTACACATCCGGTGCAGTCGGCATCGCCGACGGTGCGGAACCGCACCAACTCCTCGAACACCTCTTCGTTGGCGTCGGGCGAGAGGTGCTCGGTCACCGCCATGAGCATGCCGTCGCGCTGGAACACCTGGCGTCGGTGGGCAAAGTAGATGGAGGGGACCTCAATGGACTCCTCACTGATGTACTGCCACACATCGAGCTCAGTCCAGTTGGAGAGTGGGAAGACCCGGATGTGCTCACCCTTGTGATGACGCCCGTTGTAGAGGTTCCACAGCTCGGGCCGCTGGTTCTTCGGGTCCCACTGCCCGAACTCATCTCGGAAGCTGTAGATGCGCTCCTTGGCCCTGGCCTTTTCCTCGTCCCGGCGGGCGCCACCGAAGACGGCGTCGTAGCGCCCCTCGCGGATGGCCCGCAACAGGGTGGGGGTCTGGAGACGGTTGCGGGTCGAACGGGCCGCGCCGTCCTCGACGGTGCGGCCGCTGTCGATGTCCTCCTGCACGCTGGCCACTTCCAGTTTCACCCCGAGGTCGACCACGTGCCGATCGCGGAACTCGAGGACCTCAGTGAAGTTCCGACCCGTGTCCACATGGAGGACCGGAAAGGGGATCGGACCGGGCCAGAAGGCCTTCTTGGCCAGATGCAGCATGACGATGGAGTCCTTGCCACCCGAGAACATGAGGATGGGCCGCTCGAATTCCGCCGCTACTTCCCGGAAGATGTGAATGGCCTGTGCTTCCAGCGCGCGCAGGTGCGTGAGTCTGTACTGACCCGGGTGCGGAGGGTCGTCCGCTTCCTCAACATCAGCCAGCACGCGCGGTCCAGCCATGATTCCCTCCTTCTCGAAACTGTGCGGCAACGCTAGGCGTCGATTGTGAACAGAACAAGAACGGGGAGGCTATGCGCCCGCTTCAGCCGCCCCTTCAGCAGGCTCACTGTCTACGGCATTGCCGAAGGCATCCTCGGCCGTTGGGGCGGCACCCAACCAGCTGGCATCAATGGACGGGTCGAAGGGGTCGTCGCCGACGCTCTCCCCGCTCATATCGCGCAGCCAGGCCGCCAGGTCCTCGGTGTCCGAGTCGCCGGAACCCAGAGCCCAGAATGGCATCGCTTCGGCGTCCGGCATCTCCAAGCGGATGTTCCGGTAGTGCTCCATACCCGAACCGGCCGGGATGAGCTTGCCGATGATGATGTTCTCCTTCAGGCCGAAGAGCTGGTCGCTCTTGCCTTCAATGGCAGCCTCTGTGAGCACCCGGGTCGTCTCCTGGAAGGAGGCGGCCGAGAGCCAGCTTTCGGTGGCCAGTGACGCCTTGGTGATTCCCATCAACTCGGGACGGCCTTCGGCGGGGGTCTGCCCCTCCTCGACCAGCGTGCGGTTGACCTCGGCGTAGATCTGGTTGTCCACGCGCTCACCGGGCAGGAACGGCGCGTCGCCCGGCTCGGCCACCAGCACCCGTCGCAGCATCTGGCGCACGATCAGCTCGATGTGCTTGTCGTGAATCGACACACCCTGGTCGCGGTACACCTTCTGCACCTCTTCGACGAGGTACTGCTGGGTCTCGCGGATGCCCTTGACTTCGAGCAGCTCCTTGGGATCCTTGGGGCCTTCGACCAGAGCGTCGCCCGCCCCGACCTCTTGACCGTCGACCACTTCGAGGTGGGCCCGGGGAGCGACCAGCATGCTGACCTCTTCCCCGTCGTCCGCCACCACGGTGACGTGCCGGCCGATTTCGTCGTCGTCAATGCGGACGACGCCGGAATGGTGGGCCAACACCGCGGCACCCTTGGGGGTACGGGCTTCGAAGAGCTCGACCACTCGAGGCAGCCCGTGGGTGATGTCCTCACCGACCACACCGCCGGTGTGGAAGGTACGCATGGTCAGCTGGGTGCCGGGCTCGCCGATGGATTGGGCGGCAATGACGCCGACCGCCTCACCGAGCTCGATCATGAACCCCGTGGCCAGGGACAGGCCGTAACACGAGGCGCACACCCCGTGAGGCGACTCACAGGTCAGCACCGATCGCGTCCGGATCCGGTCCACCGTGGCATCGTCACGCATGGTGGCGATGTTCACGTCGTCCAGCAGCGTGCCGACCGGGTAGATCGTGCCGTCCGAAAGCTTGACTTCCTCGGTCAACAGTCGGCCGTAAGCCCGGGTCTCAAGGTAATTCCGGTGACCCGGTCCGTCGGGTGCCACGCCTTCGATCCAGATGCCACGGGTCGAACCGCAGTCATCAATACGGATGATCAGTTCCTGAGCCACGTCGACCAATCGACGGGTCAGGTAACCGGAGTCGGCAGTGCGCAACGCGGTATCGGCCAGTCCCTTGCGGGCACCGTGGGTGGAGATGAAGTACTCCAGCACGGAAAGGCCCTCGCGGAAGGACGACTTGATGGGACGGGGGATCATTTCGCCTCGGGGATTGGAGACCAATCCCTTCATGCCGGCGATCTGACGGATCTGCTGTGAGTTCCCTCGAGCACCCGAGTCCACCATCATGTCCAACGGGTTGAATGCGATGGTGGCCAGTTGGGCCTCCATGGCGCGACCGACTTCAGAGTTGGCCGACGTCCAGATCTCAATTTCCTTCTGGCGCCGCTCGTCGTCGGTGATGATGCCCCGCTTGAACTGAGTCTCCGCCTTCTCCGCTTCCTTCTCGTAGCGGTCGAGGATGGCCTGCTTGTCCGGCGGTGTCTGCACGTCGTTGATGGAGATGGTCAGGCCCGACTGCGCTGCGAAGCGGAAGCCGAGGGCCTTGATCCGGTCCAGGCTGGCCGCCACGGCGCTCTTGGGGTAGTTGGCTGCCAACTCTTCGACGATGACGCCGATCGGTACGTGCTTCTTGCCCACCACCTCGTTGACGTAGGCGAAGCCGGCCGGGAGCGCCTCGTTGAAGAAGACGCGACCGGCGGTGCTCTCGTAGGTGAGGACACCTTCGGCGTCGGCCAGTACACCGGCGGCCGCCAGGCGGTTGGCCAGCGGGGAACCGGGGCTGGGACGAAGAAGGATCGGTACCTGCAGGCCCAACTCGCCCTCTTCGAAGGCCGCCTCAATCTCGTGAATGTGACGGAAAGCGCGGCCGGCCCCCTTGCCTTCCTCAACCCGCAGGGTGAGGTAGTACGCGCCGAAGACCATGTCCTGGGTGGGAACGGTGATCGGGCGCCCGGTGGCCGGGGAAAGGATGTTGTTGGCCGACAGCATGAGCACGCGTGCCTCAGCCTGTGCCTCCGCCGACAAAGGCAGGTGCACGGCCATCTGGTCACCGTCGAAGTCAGCGTTGAAGGCGGTGCAGACTAGCGGGTGCACCTGAATGGCCTTGCCTTCGACCAGGACGGGCTCGAAGGCCTGAATGCCCAGACGGTGCAATGTAGGTGCCCGGTTCAAGAACACCGGATGCTCGCGGATCACGCCTTCGAGGACGTCCCATACCTGGGGACGGCGACGCTCCACCATGCGTTTGGCCGACTTGATGTTCTGCGCCAATTCGGCATCGACCAGACGCTTCATGACGAAGGGCTTGAACAGTTCCAACGCCATCAGCTTGGGCAGACCGCACTGGTGCAGCTTGAGGTTCGGTCCGATCACAATGACCGAACGACCCGAGTAGTCGACGCGCTTGCCGAGCAGGTTCTGACGGAAGCGGCCCTGCTTGCCCTTCAACATGTCGGAGAGCGACTTGAGCGGACGGTTGCCCGGTCCGGTCACCGGACGGCCACGTCGACCATTGTCGAAGAGGGCGTCCACGGCCTCCTGCAGCATGCGCTTCTCGTTGTTGATGATGATCTCGGGCGCACCCAGGTCGAGGAGCCTCTTCAACCGGTTGTTGCGGTTGATGACACGGCGGTACAGGTCGTTCAGGTCCGACGTGGCGAAGCGACCACCGTCGAGCTGCACCATGGGGCGCAGGTCGGGTGGGATCACCGGCACGGCTTCGAGGATCATGGCCCGGGGGTCGTTGATCCGACGTCCGTGGTCGTCCCGGCGGTTGAACGCCGTGACAATCTTGAGCCGCTTGATCGTCTTCTGGCGACGCTGGGCCGACAGGGGACGCCGGCCATCCTTGGCGTCGATCATGTCGCGCAGCTTGATCTCCTCGGCATCGAGGTCGATCCGGTCAATCAGCTTGAGGATGTACTCGGCCCCCATGCCGCCCTCGAAGTACTCGTCGTAGCGCAGGCGAAGCTCACGCCACAGCATCTCGTCTTCAATGATCTTGCGACCGTGGAGGTTGCGGAATTCATCGAGCGAGCGCTGGGCGATCTCCGCGTCTTCCTGGGCCCGGTCACGGGCCGAGGCGATGTCCTTCTCGACGGCGCGCTGGCGTGCCTTGATTTCGGCATCCTTCGCCCCGTCGGCCTCAAGCTGCTTCAGGTCATCTTCCAGCGCCTTGTAGCGGCGGTCGATGTCCAGATCGCGCTTCTTTTCAATGTCGGTGATCTCCTCGGCCATTTCGGCTTCAAGAGATGGCAGGTCCTGGTGGCGCTTCTCGTCGTCGACCCAGGTGACCAGGTTGGCGGCGAAGTAGATGACCTTCTCCAGCTGCTTGGCCTTGAGCTCCTCGCGGGGCTCGGTGCCCATCAGCAGATAGGCCAGCCAACTGCGGGTGCCACGGAGGTACCAGATGTGGACGACCGGGGCGGCCAGCTCAATGTGGCCCATACGGTCGCGGCGGACCTTGCTCCGCGTGACCTCAACACCACACCGCTCGCAGATGATGCCCTTGAAGCGCACCCGCTTGTACTTGCCGCAGTAGCACTCCCAGTCCTTGGTCGGACCGAAGATCTTCTCGCAGAACAGGCCGTCCTTCTCGGGACGGAGCGTCCGGTAGTTGATGGTCTCGGGCTTCTTTACCTCGCCGTTGGACCACCCACGGATGGAGTCTCCAGTGGCCAGGCCGATGCGCAATTGATCAAAGGTGTTCACGTCGAGAGCCATTACGAGAAGCTCCTCTCTGCGGCGCGCCGCTCATCTTCTTCGTCGGACCCACGTTCGTTACGGCTGATGTCGATGCCGAGTTCTTCGGCGGTCCGGAACACGTCTTCGTCCAGTTCGTGCATTTCAATCTCCCGGCCGTCGACCGCCAGCACTTCGACGTCGAGGCAGAGGGACTGCATTTCTTTAATGAGCACCTTGAAGCTCTCGGGGATCCCCGGCTCGGGAATGTTCTCGCCCTTGACGATGGCCTCGTAGACCTTCACGCGGCCGAGCACGTCGTCGGACTTGATGGTCAGGAGCTCCTGCAGGGCATAGGCGGCCCCGAACGCCTCGAGGGCCCACACCTCCATCTCACCGAAGCGCTGACCACCGAACTGGGCCTTCCCACCCAGCGGCTGCTGGGTGATCATGGAGTACGGGCCGGTGGAGCGGGCGTGGATCTTGTCGTCGACCAGGTGGGCCAGTTTGAGGATGTAGACGAAGCCCACGGAAATCGGGTTGTCGTAGACGTCACCCGTGCGGCCGTTGTAGAGCTTCACCTTCCCGTCGGTCTGCATCTGCACATCACCGTTGGCCGAGTCCGAGTTGAGCGTCCCGAAGATCTTCTGGATCGTCGGGTGCTTGCCGGCGTCGTCGACTTCGTCCCAGTGGGCGCCGTCGAAGACGGGGGTGGCCACCCAGGCTGCCGGCTCGGTGCGCGGTCGCGTCTTGCGCGCCGCCCCGTCGCCCTTGGCGCTGGTGCCCACTTCCTCGTTGACCGTTATGCCGGCCCAACCGTGGCGGGCGGCGTACCCCAGGTGCGATTCCAACACCTGGCCCACGTTCATCCGGCTCGGCACGCCCAGCGGGTTCAAAATGATGTCGACGGGAGTCCCGTCAGCCAGGTACGGCATGTCCTCTACCGGCAGGATCTTCGAGATGACGCCCTTGTTGCCGTGGCGTCCGGCCAACTTGTCGCCCTCGGAGATCTTGCGCTTCTGGGCCACGTAGACCCGGACCAGCTGGTTCACGCCCGGCGGCAACTCGTGCGACTCCTCGCGGGAGAACACGCGCACGTCAATCACCTTGCCGTACTCGCCGTGCGGCACCTTGAGGCTGGTGTCACGCACCTCGCGTGCCTTCTCACCGAAGATGGCCCGCAGCAGCCGCTCTTCGGGCGTCTGCTCCGTCTCACCCTTGGGGGTGACCTTGCCCACCAGCACATCGCCCGGCGCCACCTCGGCGCCGACACGGATGATGCCGCGGTCGTCCAGGTCGGCCAGGATCTCCTCGGAGAGGTTCGGGATGTCCCGGGTGATCTCCTCGGCGCCGAGCTTGGTGTCGCGGGCGTCGACCTCGTGCTCCTCAATGTGAATTGAGGTGAGCACGTCGTCGCGCACGAGGCGCTCGGACAGGATGATGGCGTCCTCGTAGTTGTAGCCCTCCCAGGGCATGAAGGCCACCAGCAGGTTCTTGCCCAGGGCCAGCTCACCGTTGTGGGTCGAAGGACCATCGGCGATCAGGTCGCCGGCGGTCAGCTTCTGCCCCTCCACCACCAGGGTGCGGTGGTTGATGCAGGTGTTCTGGTTGGACCGACGGAACTTGGACAGCCGGTAGACCTTGCGACCCAGGGTGGTGCCGAGGCGGTCCTTCTGGCCGGGGGTGTACTCGACGGTGACGCTGTCACCGCTGATTTCGGTGACCGTCCCGGCGCCTTCGGCAATCAGGACGTCGCCGGCATCGCGGGCAGCCCGCGCCTCGACACCGGTGCCGATGTAGGGCGCTTCGGGCACCACCAGGGGCACCGCCTGCTTCTGCATGTTGGCGCCCATGAGGGCCCGGTTGGCGTCGTCGTGCTCCACGAAAGGGATCAGCGCGGTCGAGACCGACACGATCTGCTTCGGCGAGACGTCCATGAGGTCCACCTCGGACGGAGGCACAAAGTCGATCTCACTCGTGGTGCCATACGACGTGTTGACCGCGCCCATGCGGACGCCGGTGCCTTGCGGGCCACGGCGGACAAGCACGCGCTCTTCCAGCAGCATGCCGTTCTCGCCGACCGCAGCATTGGCCTGGGCGATGACGTGCTCTTCCTCTTCGTCGGCCGCCAGGTAGCTGACCTCTTCGGTCACCCGGCCGTTGACCACGGTGCGGTACGGCGTCTCAATGAAGCCGTACTCATTGACCCGGGCGTAGGTGGCCAGGGCGCCGATCAGTCCGATGTTCGGGCCTTCGGGCGTCTCAATGGGACACATACGGCCGTAGTGGGACGTGTGCACGTCTCGCACTTCGAAGCCGGCACGCTCACGGGAGAGGCCACCAGGTCCGAGGGCCGACAAGCGACGCTTGTGGGCGAGACCCGACAGCGGGTTGTTCTGGTCCATGAACTGGCTGAGCTGGCTGGTGCCGAAGAACTCTTTGACCGCAGCCACGACCGGGCGGATGTTGATCAGGGTCTGGGGAGTGATGGCTTCCACGTCCTGAGTGGTCATGCGCTCGCGCACGACCCGCTCCATGCGGGAAAGCCCGACACGGACCTGGTTCTGAATCAATTCTCCGACCGAGCGGATGCGGCGGTTGGCGAAGTGGTCCTGGTCGTCAATGCGGTACGTGGACTCACCGTCGGCCATGTGCAGGGCCAGGTGGAGCATGTACGTGGCCGAGGCCAGTATCTCCGACGGGCTGAGCACGCTCTGATTGGGGGCCGGCTTCTCAATTTCGATGCCGAACAGGTCCGACAGGCGGTCGATTTCCGGTCCGAGCTTGCGGTTCAACTTGTAGCGTCCGACCCGGGTCAGGTCGTAACGCTTCGGGTTGAAGAAGGCGTTCTCGAAGTAGACCCGCGCCGCTTCAGCGGACAGGGGCTCACCGGGACGGGCCCGCTTGTAGATCTCTAGCAGCGCCTCTTCACGGGTGGGGGCGAGGTTGCGCTCCTTCTCCCACTGCCCTTCAAGGAAGTCGAAATGACGGACGAAGCGGTCCAGGAAGGCCTCGTCGCCGTAACCGAGGGCACGAAGGAGGACGAACAGGGACAGGCGGCGCTTGCGGGCCACGCGGCAGCCGGCGGTGACGTCCTTGCCGGGCTTGGCCTCAATGTCGAGCTCAATCCATTCCCCGCGGTACGGGTGGATGGTGCCGGTAAAGACCGTCTTGACGTCGCGCCCGGGCTGGAAGATGACGCCGGGTGACCGCACCAGCTGGCTGACCACGACACGCTCGGTGCCGTTGACGATGAATGTGCCCCGATCGGTCATCATCGGGAAGTCACCCATGAAGACCGTCTGTTCCTTGATCTCACCCGTCGTGGCATTGAGGAAGCGGGCGCGGACGAACACCGGAGCGGCATACGTCATGTCCTTTTCCTTGCACTCCTCCACCGTGAACTTCGGTGGTGGTCGCAGATCGGGGTCCTTCGGGTCGAACTCGAGCTCAAGGCTCAGCTGGCCGGTGAAGTCCTCAATCGGACTGATGTCGTGGTATGCCTCCGCCAATCCTTTGTCGAGGAACCATTGAAATGAATCGCGCTGGATGGCGATCAAATCTGGAAGCGGCAACGCCTCATTGATATTGGCGAATGAAACACGTTCGGGACTGCGGGACCGTGAGGACAACGGTCAACTCCTCCCAGGTGGGCTTGCGGCGGGTGGGTGCGGTACTGCTTCTTCTCGGGTTAAAGGGGCGGTCAAATACGGGTCGGATCAGGGTCCGGGGATTGCTTGGGCGCGCGCTGACCCCGCGGAAATTCGGGAAGAAAAAACACAAGGACGCACGGCAACCCTGCATCTTACCCACGGGCGTGCCTGAGCACAACCCCCAGATCGCGAGGACCTGACGGGCCAGTGCCCGGAGCTGCGCGCCAGGCTACGGGCGCGCCTCCCCGACGTCAAGGATCCTGGTCCCGAGCCGGGCTTTTGGCCCGGCCGGGACCGCGGACTACTTGACTTCGACGGTGGCTCCAGCAGCCTCCAAGGCCGCCTTGGCCTTCTCGGCGTCTTCCTTGTTGGCCTTTTCGAGGACGGGCTTGGGAGCCGCCTCGACCAGGTCCTTGGCTTCCTTGAGGCCGAGGCTGGTGAGAGCACGGACTTCCTTGATCACCTGGATCTTCTTGTCGCCAGCCTCAGTCAGGATGACGTCGAATTCCACCTTCTCCTCTTCAGCCTCAGCGGCTGCTCCGCCGCCAGCCGCCGGAGCGACTGCCACAGCAGCCGGGGCGGCCGCCGTCACGCCGAAGCGCTCCTCAAAGTCCTTCAACAGCTCGCTCAGCTGAATCACCGTGAGTTCGGCAATTCCGTCGAGGATCTGATCTTTTGTCAGGGTCCCTGCCATCTGCGTGGCCTTCCTTTCTTACTTTCGGTCTTGTCTTGTTTGGTCGTGTCGAATGTGGGGAGCTGGTGTTACTCGCTCGGGGCTTCGCTGGGGGCTTCCGAGGTTTCCTCGGCGGGGGCTTCGGCCTCAACTGGGGCTTCGCCAGCTGGAGTCTCGATGGTGATTTCGTCAGATACTTCGACAACCGTCGAAGTATCGTCCGAATTCTCTACCGGAGCTGCCTCTGCGGCCTCGCTCGCTTCCGCGGCCTCGCTCGCTTCCGCAGCCTCGGCTACGGGCGCAGCCTCGGCCACTGGTTCCGGCAGCTTCTCGCCCCCGGCCTCCCGCTGCTCAATGAGGGCGGAGATCCCGTAGGCCAGGTTCCGGGGCAGGGCCTGGAGCAAGCCGGCCATCTGCTGCATCGGCGCCGCCAGGGCACCGGCCAGGCGGGCCAGCAGGACGTCGCGTGGGGGAAGATCGGCCAGGGCGGCCAGATCGGAAGAGGAGAGGAGCGAGCCATCGGCCAATCCGCCCTTAATGACCAGAAGCGGGTTGGACCGGGCGAAGTCACGGAGAATTTTGGCCACGGCACTCACATCGCCGTCAACGAAGGTGAGGGCGCTGGGTCCGTTCAGGTACTCGGCCAGGGGCTGGTAGTCGCCACCATCAATGGCTCGGCGCACCAGGGTGTTCTTGAAGATTTTGTAGTCGCCACCCACGGCGGCCAGTGCTGTGCGCAGCTCAGCCAGCTCGGAGACCGTCAGCCCTCGATACTCGCTGACAATGGAGGCTGAAGCCGTGCCGATGCGCGTCTTGACCTCATCGACAACGGCAATCTTGTGCAGCATTGCAGCGTTCTGTGTAGCCATCGTTTCCTCCACCGGGATCATCCGCCCGGCGACGGGCCAGGATCTCCGATGTGCGACGGCGCAGAAACCGGGAGCCGGTTCCTGCAGTTGTCGCCTCGTCAGGCGGACCCGGAGGGCCCTTTCGCACCCGAAGGTGCACCGGAGGTCTGTGGCGTCTGGATTAAGTGCTCATCCACCAGGGCGGTGAGCTGTTCGATACAGCGTAGTACGGCGATCGGACGTGGTCCGATCGGTCAAGCGGTGGCGGCGAGTTCCTCGTCGACAATGCGGGCGCGAGCTGGATCTATATGCACCCCGGGACCCATGGTGGTGGCCACGGTCACCGACAGCATGTAGCGGCCCTTGGCTGA
>Ga0302324_100011656_pt1 | contig 18029 bp, 13 predicted proteins | sample Palsa_T0_1_FD_201949 | JGI IMG/M metagenome (GOLD analysis project Ga0302324, IMG submission 201949) | Peat permafrost microbial communities from Stordalen Mire near Abisko, Sweden - Palsa_T0_1 | ecosystem: Environmental > Terrestrial > Soil > Palsa > Peat permafrost | place: Sweden: Abisko... | reverse complement strand
ACATCGTTCGCTCCATCGGCCGCCATCTGCAAATCGCGACGGCCTCGATGGATGCGAAAGAACGAGGAGTGGGCTCGGCGTGCTGGACGACGGTACGTCGCTCGTGAGCGTTAGCGAATCCTGAGCACGCCGTGGGAGCCCACGGATGTACGCTATCGCTCCGAGGCCCGTCGGGTCATAATTCCGTTCCCATTTCTGGGCTCTCGTTCTCGGGTGGAGCTACGTCATTAAATCGTCGAGGAACTCTGACTCAGGCCGTACGGCGCTAACGAATAAATTGTCTCGCGCACGCGTGCAGGCGACATAAAGTAGGTGACGCTCGCTGGCGTAGACCTCTTCGAGGTCGGACTCGTCGCCGATCGCTTCAATTCGCTCTTGGAGCGGAATTATTTCATCATCGCACGCCATGACCGCGACTGCGCGAAACTCCAATCCCTTTGCTAAGTGCATCGTGCAAATCGAAGCGAATCCGCTTGTTGTCTCTACCGACTCGTCGATGATCTTGAACGGAAGCCCAGCGGCTTCCGCGGCCGCACGGGCTCGATCAGTCTGCGCATCAGACCGCACGAAGATCGCAAGCTCGTGTGGCGCTATCCCGTCGGTGACTCTCGCGCGTAGCCAGTCGCTAACGCCCGCAATTTCTTCCGCCTCCGTAGCGAACGGCCGAACCTCCGGCGCAGGGCCGTTGAAGGTGGATACGGTACCATCGCGGCGCTCCGTGTTACCGTCGACATCCGCGACCTCCGGGTCCAAGAGCCGATCGGCGACGCTGCGGATTTGGTGCGACGTTCGGTAGTTGATTTTCAGCGTCGAGGAGCGTCCGCGAACGTCGACGCCGAGCGTCTTCCAGGAGAAAGGCTGCTGGAAGATACGCTGTCCAAGATCTCCGGCGAAGAAGAGCGCGTCCTGTCGGCCACCGGCGAGGGCGGCGAGAAGGCGCAACTGCGTGACGCTGACGTCCTGTGCCTCGTCGACCACGACTGAGTCATACAGCGGTCGCGCGTAGTCCGACATCACTTCCGAAAGGCGCTGGAAGACTGCGGGCAATGTCAGAAGGCCACTTTCTGTGAGCGCGGCCCGAACGCGTTCGAAAATTGCCCAGAGTTCGCGGCGCTGTGCTTCGGACAGGCGGGTCTTTCGCCCGAGGCGAGGGATGTCGCGGTAAGCCTCCCACGAATCGAGCTGCCACGCATCGACGACCTGCCCCCATTCGGCGAGCAAGAACGCCGGCGAGAAGCGCGTGCCACCGCCGGCGGAGGCGGCCTCATGAATCATTGCGCGAATCTGGTCTCGAGGCGCGATCTGGACCGGCCCGACGTTTCGTTCGTAGAGACGGCGGCCGATTGCGTCCAGCGCGGAAACGTCGATGCGTTCCGCAAGCCGCGGTTCGTTACTGATCAGACGCCGCAACTTCACCCGCAGCGCATTCGCAAGTGTTTCCGAGAACGTCGTGAGCAGCACACGCGTCTCCGGATCGCGACGAGCCAGAAATACGGCGCGGTGGAGAGCGACGATCGTCTTCCCCGTCCCGGCCGATCCGGAGACGCGGGCCGGCCCGGCAAAGGTGCGCTCGACGAGCGCGCGCTGCTCGGGATGGAGAAAGACCGTCCACTTGTCCCAGGGCGCGTCGAGAGCGCGTTCTAACTCGTCGGCGTTGCGCATGATGCGGAACCGCCGTTGCGCGTCGGGATGCTCGAACGGATCCGCCGCCTTTACCGCCGGAGCCACCGGCTTCGGCATGCTGCCCGTCGCGATCTCAAGCAACGCTTCAGCCGCTTCGCCGGGAAGATGGTCGCAGAGATCAAGTATCGTCACTTCCGTCGCGTCGCGGACGTCTCCCAACCATTCTGGCGGCACACCGAACGCGAGAAGATTGTCATCGGAAAAGCGTGTGAAGAGTTTGGGCGCCGGAAGCGCGTAGCGCTCCTCTTCGACGTACTTTGGTACGACGATCTCGCGTATGGTCTCGCGAATCTCAACGATCTGCGCTGCGCCGGTCGTCGGATGCACTTCGAGGCGCCGCCGCTCAGCCCACGCGTATGCATCGTCGTGGTGACCGACATAGCAGGCAACGAGATCGTCCCCGTCTTTGTGCACGATGAGCCGAAGATCGAGGCTCCCTCGTACCGACCAGAAGCGCGGGTCCTTCGCGCGGTCGAGCTTGTGAAATTGCAAGCTCGGCTGCTTCGGGTTCGCTTGCAGATCGAAGGCCGTGGTCTTCGCGGCTTTTTGCTCGTCCGCAGTTAAGCGTGCGAGACTATCGGTGAAAGTGTCAGCGATAAAAAACTTCATCAGGTGACTTTGAAGACTTTCATCACCTCGTCGCCTAGGTGATTGATCACTTTTACTGCGATGCGCCCGGACCTCGGCTTCGAGAATGCGCGCGATACGTCGCTGTGCAGCGAGGCCCAGGCCTCCTCGTCGATCTCGGCTTTCAATGTCGTCTTCAGTGAGCCGTACGGATCGTTTGCGCCTAGAAAGTAGGCGTGGCGAACGAAGAAGCTTTCTTCGTTGTAATCCGTGTCCACGAACCAGCAGGCGATTCCCTCAGCCCCGTCACTCCGCACCTCCCCAGTCGTAGGATGGAAGACATCGACACCGTTGATCTTTACTTTGATCTTATCGTCTTCCGCAGCGAGAACGTCGATATCCGGTTCGCCGAAAATGACGAACAGATTGCCCTTCCCTGTGTTCTTCAGATCCGCAGCCATGTGCAGGTCGGCGTTCATACGGGCCTTGAGGACGCGAAGGCTACCGAGATGCTCGAACTCCGTCGTGTAGGCCTCGTAGCTGAAAGCGCAAGCGATCAGCACGTCAAATCCGCTATCTGCGGCCTCACGTGCCGCGGCCACTAAGTCCGGTCGTGTGACCGTCCCAAACTCTGGCCCAACAAAAATTGCTGCCCGGCGCTGTATCTCGCCTTTGCCGCTTCCTTCGACATAACGTCCGTCGGCGCAGATTAGATCGCCGACCCACGATGTTATTGACGTAAACGTGATCTTATCGTCTTTGTGTGCTTGTTGTACCCCGGCGGCCTTCAGCGACTCGATAATGGTCGCAACGAAACTCTGATCCGCATCCTGATCCGCCGGCTTTCTATCAAGCGGATCCACAAGTTCGTCGTTTTCATCAACGCTAAGAATCCGGTGCGGGTCAAGGCTCTCTACTGTAAAGGGCCCCGCAACTCGGGCCGTCTTCTTGTCTTCATAAGGTTTGTCGTACAGATAAACAAACTCAGCCTTCGCAGCAATAGAGGCATCGATCTCTCGCTGCCGCTCTATGCGCGCGTCCCACCATTTCTGATGCGCCTGTTTAGCGAGGATCGGCCAAACCGCATCTGCATCGCTGGGAATCTCCCAGTCTTCCCATTTCTTGCTGAGCGCCTGATTAAGCGCCAATCGCAGCGTTGCCAAAGTCGCATGCCACTTCTCCCAGATGACGTCGATTTCCGAGTTGTTTGCGATTGCCCTCAGCGTGACGTGAGGAACACGTTCATAAACGAAACCTCGCCGGAGATCACTGCTGGTGGGTTGAGTACTCGGCGAACCGCCGCCAGCCTCTGCCTCCCGTAACTGCCCCTCTCGAGAGTCAGCGAGCACAAAGTAGGGATAGCGAGTTCCCATAATACGAGCGCGAGCGAGAGCCAAGGCCACACGGGACGTGTCTACTGTGATCCACCGCCTTCCCCATTGCTCAGCAACAGCAGCGGTTGTTCCCGACCCACATGTTGGATCAAGAACCAGATCCCCTGGATCCGTAGCCATGAGCAGGCATCGCTCCGCCAAACGCGCCGCTGTTTGGACAATATATGTCTTATCCTCGCTACGGCTTGAAAATTTAACATCGCGCCATATGTTGTTGATCGGAACGACCTTAAAGTCGTCGGCGAACCTAACGTAGCTTAAACTACTGCCACGTGGCTCCGCACGATTCGCCTTGAGTAGGCGCTCCATGCCAGATTCATTGGTTTTCCACCTATTGTTGATGCTCGGCTTAAATACCGCACCATTTACGCTAACTGGAAACCAGGAAGCGGCGCCTTCGCCTTTTTCTCGACCAATGCTCTGGCTGGTAAGATTATCTTGGCGGTAAATTCTGCCGTTCTTTTCGATGAGCGCCGGCTCAAGTGATTCCTCCGATGTCATGCGACGTCGTGTCAGATTAGGCAGCTGAACTCTACTATATTCAGAAGCTCCCGCTTGATCTTGCGAACGTAAGCGCCACACAGGCCTGTATTTCAGGGCGGGTCTACTTCGCGCGTAAAAGAGCACATAATCAGTGACAGGCGGTAAAAAGTCTTGCGTCTGACTGCTAGTCTTTTCGATCGTTATGAGCGCGATGAAATTGTCTACCCCAAAAACCTCGTCCATGACGGCTCTAATTAGGTGAACATTTTCGTCCCCTATTTGAACGAAGATCGAACCGGACTCAGCCAGCAGATCGCGTCCTACGACCAGTCGGTCTCTGAGATATGCGAGGTAACTGTGGACACCGTCGCGCCAGGTATCGCGAAATGCCTTTACTTGCTCCGGCTCACGAGTGACTTGGGCTAGATTGCCATCGCGGACATCGCGAGTCGTGGTGCTCCATTGAAAGTTGCTATTGAACTTGATGCCGTATGGCGGATCGATGTATATGCATTGCACCTTACCGCGGAGGCCCTCTCGCGCGGCTAAACTCGCCATGACTTGAAGCGAATCGCCGAGGATCATGCGGTTCGACCAATTTTGATCGTGCTGGTAGAACTCGGTTTTGTCGACCCCCTTCGGGATGCCGTTGAAATCCGAAAATAGGTCAGGCATGATTTCGCCGGCCGCATGCTCACGCTCGCGCGTCTCGCGCAAAAGGTCGTCAATTAACGCCTTTGGATGGACTTTTTCTTGTATGTAGAGCGGCGCGGCACTGACGACCAGGTCGCTTTCGTTCTGGGCCTCCTTTCCGCTCCACACGAGCTGTGGGTCGAGGTCACGGTTTCGGCGTTCGTAGGCTACGCGGATCGGCGTTTTTTCGCGTTCCTGAACTAAGCCCTCATACTCCGCTGTGGGGATGTTTTTACGTTTGGCCTCGTCGTGCTTGAACGCGTCGACATTCTTCGAGACAGCCTGCCCTCTTTTTGCCATCGCTTCTAGGCCGTAGCCTTGAGGCGCAACGAGTCGATAACAGCGTCGAGTTCTTCGCGGATCGTGTAGACCTCCGTAAACTCGGCGAATGCCCAACGGCCGTATGTTCTGAGCGTGTTAACGCCGGGCACCCAGTAGGTCTCCATCGTGCTCTTTTTCTCCTTAGCATCCTCGCCGCGGTAGCCTTTGACCTCGGCCACGAGATTCAACAAATCGTCCTCGCCCCGTCCGTCATCGATGCGTACGATGAAGTCCGGAATATAGCGCTTTAGTTCCGATCCGAAGCGGTAGGGAACTTCGAAGCCCATCCCCTGATTCTTGACGTAGGCGCGCACGCGCGGATGCGACTCGACAACCCGGCAGAACTCGCCTTCCCAGCCGCTATCGAGCAAGGCATAATTGAGATGCGACCGACGGGGGTCCGTCTCAAAAGCCGACTTCGAGGAATAAAAGTTCACATTCGCTGTCGAGCCATTCGGGCTGTAGGGATCGAGCACTACCTTCGGGCGTTTCTCCCCGACTTGGCTCTGAACGATCGCCTTAATAATGCGCTCGCACGCCATATCGGCAATCGTCGCGTAGCGAAGCTGAGCGGGGAACGTTCCACCCTCGCACTTGAGGCACGTCTCCATCCACTGCCGCACGATCCGCTTGAGCTGGCCGAAAAGATGGAGCTGAGGCTCCTCTCCTGGTGCCCACTTGTTTCGCACCAAGTAGCTCGTCAGTTCGAAGACGATCTGCGACGGGCGTTCTTCGTTCGTAAACGCTAGCGTGAGATCGGCGCGCTCACCGATGATGCCCGAGTTTTCGGTGATGGTCGGCCCGATCAGTTCGGGAGTTAACCGCAGAGTCGAGTCGGCGGTAAAACTTGCGTCAAAGCGCTCCGTCGGCAATTCGACGCGATAGCCGGCGACCCGCGGGAAGCGAATCTCGAGTGCGTCGCGCTCGGGGCGCACCGCGTGTACGTGAACGGTCTTGCGTGGCTGTTGCACCGGTGCCGGGACCGGCTTCGCTGTAAAGTCGAACGGGATACCGAGCACGTCGGCGTACTCGACGTTGAACAGGCCGGCTTCGTTGAGATCGTAGGACTGCCGCCGCAAGGCGCGACCGATTACTTGCTCGCAGAGCAATTGCGTGCCAAAGGCGCGGACGCCGAGCACGTGCGTGACGGTGTTGGCGTCCCAGCCCTCAGTCAGCATTGAGACGGAGACGACACAGCGGATCGAAGCGCCGAGCTGCCCCTCTTTGCCAACGGTGTTCATGACCTCGCGCAATAGCGTCACGTCGTCGAGTTCCTTGCCGCTGCGCATTTCGTCAGCGGCCTTACCGCCTCGTTCTATGATCTCGCGGCGGAAGCGCTCGATCTCGGGGGCCGCCATCTTACGGAAGTTATCGTCGAAGGCATCACCGGATTCGAGCTGTTCGCTGTCGATCAACAGTGTGTTCGGCCGTGCCAGCGCGTTGCCGTAGTCGTCGAAGTTGCGAAATAGAGGAAACTCGCCGTTAAAATGTGTCTTGGATCCATCAGGGTTCTCGCGCTCATAGCCCGAGACGAAGTCGTAGACTAGCTTTGACGTCGCCGTGTTGTTGCAAACAATTATGAAGCAGGGCGGTACACGGATGCCGACCTTCTCCCATTCCTCGAACGTGAGCTTGTAATGACCGTACAACGCGGTCAATGCGGTGCGTAGAGGCGCCGGCAGGCTATTAGGATCGAGGTCGCCAGCGGCGGTACGACTCTTCTTGGGGAGCTTCTTTCCGATGTGTTCCCAGAGGTTGCGGAACATCGGGGTCTCGCCTTCGGGGATGTTGTCCGAAATCGGAACGCGCGGCAGCTTCACGATGCCGCACTCAATCGCGTCCATCAGCGAGAAGTCGCTGACCGTCCAAGGGAAGAGCGTGCCCTCTGCATAGCCTGAACCGCTGAGAAAAAAAGGCGTCGCTGAGAGGTCGATCACGCGCAGCACGCCGAGCTTGCGATTCACGGTTTCAAGGCCGGAAATCCAGACGCGCGCTGCTTCAGCGTTCTTTTCGGCCTCTTGACGCTCTTCGCCCTTGAGCTCTTCCGCCTCCGCGTTCGCCTTCTCGCGATAGCAGTGATGCGCCTCATCGTTCAGCACGAGTACGTTCTTTAAGCCCATCAGCTCCGGCATCACGCGCTGGAGCATCTGGCCGTCGTTCTCCAACGTGTTGAGCGCTTCGCCGCGGCCTTGCAGTAGCAGTCGCCCACCTTTCGACAGCTCGATCCGCTCGCGCAACTTGAATGCGTGGTAGTTCGTGATGACGATCTTCACTTGAGAGAGATCTATCAGCAGATCGGCTGGTACGAGTTCGCGCGTCTTGTAGTAGTTGTCCGGATCGTTCGGCTGCAGGACGCGCAGCCGGTCTTTGATCGTGATGCCGGGGGCCACGATCAGGAAGCCGCGCGTGAAGCGCCGGCTATTCGGGTGGCGCACAGCGTTGATCGTTTGCCACGCGATCAACATCGCCATCACCGTAGTCTTGCCGGCGCCGGTGGCGAGTTTGAGCGCCATACGCATCAGCTCGTGATTGGCGTCGGCGTTTGCTTTTTCGAGACCATCGAGGAAGACTTTGCCGCGGGCGCCTTCTTGCGGCGCGACCTCAGTCAACCAAATGGCCGTCTCGATAGCTTCGACTTGGCAGAAGAACGGTCGCGCACCGCTGAAATTGTATGTGCGCCAGTGCTGAAGAAGGCGAGCGGTCTCGGGTGTGACTCCCCATGTCGCCGGATTCGGACGCGTTCGCCACTCGTCGACCTGCTGACGGATCTGATTGATCGTCGATGTCAGATCGTACTGTTGCGCTTCGGTCGAGAGGCCTTTGCCCTCATCGAAGACGAGCTGACTCTGTGCCGACTTCTTTTGCTTCTTTGCCTTAGGGATCGGCGTGACGAAGCTCGCCTTGCGGCGACCTTCGACGATCTGTCCGGTCGGCTGTCCGCTCTCGTCTAGATCCCAATGCCGGCCCGGATAGGCGTAGGGCGAGTTGAGGATCGGCTCTTTGAAAAACCGATCATCCATTCTTAACACACCCTCTTGTCATTCGCTCGCCTTGTGTTGAAAGAAGCACGTGAACGATGACGCACACGACTACGAGGCCTGTCCCGTCTGCGCCGGACCGGGCGTGGTTTTAGGGACCCTCGGAAAAGTCCCGTACTTCGCTTGCCGAGCCTGCGGGACGACATTCTCAGGAGCCACGGAAACGCCCTCACGACCCACTCAAAGTTCGAAGCACAGCTCGCGGGCTATTTGCTGAGCTTTTGGGTCGAAAGAACGAACGCGGCAAGAGTGTCGGCGGTTGTGGCGGCTAAGCGCACGTGCTCTTTTCTCCAGACGACAAAACCGGTGGATGACTAGGTCGCTGTCAGAAAAACAAATGTATTTTCTGACAAAATGTGCAGGCACCTCTTGAAATCTGTCAGAAAAACGAGTATGTTTTCTGACAGATGTCTGTAGTTTCAACCTCTAAGCAGATCCGCCAGGCCATCCTGACCTCCGAGGACCGGGTTTTCACGACTCGCGATATCCTCAACGCCTCCCCCGAGGCGACCCGGGACTTGGTCGATCAGGTCATTTCCCGGATGGTCCGCAGCGGGGAGCTTCAGCGCGTCAGCCGCGGGCTTTTTAGCCTGCCGAAAATACACTCCAACCTTGGGCCACTCCCACCGGCTGCGGACGACATCGCCGCTGCCGTTGAGCGTAGCATTGGCGTGCCTGTTACACCCACCGGGGCGCTGGCGTTAAATGCGTTGCACCTCTCGACGCAGGTGCCGGCGAAGCCGGAGTTTCTCACGGCTGGCCCGAGCCGAACGATCTACGTCCGCAATCTCCCGATTCGTCTGAAAAACGCATCAGCACGCCGCTTCCGTATTCAAAACCCCGCCGTGCGCCTCATCATCGAAGCGCTCCGCACAATCGGGCGGGATCAGGTCACCGACGCGATCATCGACACGATCCGCTCGTCCATCTCCAACGGCGATCGCGTCGATATGGGCAAGCACATCGGCGACGCGCCGGTCTGGATGCAACCGCACCTGCGGCAGATTGCCGCAACATGAAGTTCCAAGATCTCGCGCTCCTCACTGTTGAGGAACGCTCGGACTACATTCGGACGGCCGCCGCCGAGTCGGGCCTCAGTGAACTCATTATCGAGAAAGACTTTTGGGTGGTCTGGCTGCTTGAGCAGCTTTTCGCTCTCTCACCAACAGTCGGGCCTTTCACGTTCAAGGGCGGCACGTCGCTCTCCAAAGGATTTAACGCGATCCAACGTTTCTCGGAAGACATCGACATCTCGATCAGCCGTGCCACGCTCGGCTTTCCCGATGAGAAATACTTCTACGAAACGCCGTCGGCGAAAGAAACGAAGCGACGCGTCGAGCAGATTCGCGACGTCGTTAGGCAGTATGCAGTTGCATCACTACTGCCGGCTTTGCGAGATCAACTGGCTGGTAAGATCCGAGGCGCGTGGTCTCTGGAATCCGGCGACCCTGGAAGTCTTCGCTTTCAATACCCAACCAAGCAGATCGGAACGATCGGTTACATCAAACCAGACGTCTTGATCGAGTTCGGCCATGCTGATAGCTGGCCAGCCACGGACGTCACGATCTCGCCATATCTCGTCGAGGCGCTGGAACCCGTCACCGGGTCGATTAGCGTGCGCGTTCTCGACCCTCAGCGAACGTTTTGGGAGAAAGCGACGATCTTGCACGAGATCGCTCATCGCGACGAGCTCATTCCGTTCCCGCCCGGGTATTCACGTCACTATTACGACCTCGCGCGCCTCGATCGCACCGATATCGGGACCTCGGCGGTACAGAACACGGCGCTGCTCGAAGCGGTCGTCCGCTTTAAAAACGTGTTCTTCGCATCGAATCGTGCTCGCTATGATCTCGCAAAGCCTGGCTCACTGAGGTTGATTCCCCCGGCATTCCGCGGCAAGGCCATCGCCGATGACTACGCTCAAATGTCTTCCATGATCTTCGGCGCGATCCCAAGCCTCGATGAACTCATTCAAGGCCTCGCCGATCTCGAAGCACGCATAAATGGCACGCGATAACAAATGTGGCCTTAGTAGAACGATTCTTGCCCTTCATGCAGGACGGGGTCGAATTGGAGAGCGGACTTTTTGCGGCGATGGACGGGGTGAATATTTTCGTAGCGGGGCTCGTGTGACGTTGTCCCGATGGGCTTCAAAGTGCGTGACGCCGCGGCGCGTAACTCGAGAGATGTGGAGGGCCGACGTTGACGGAAGCACAGAAGCCGGCTGAAGGCCGACGCCGTCTGTTTCGTAAGGGCGAAAGCTTGAGCACGCAGGCCCAGCTCGGAATGTTCGGCTACGACGACTATTTGATCGCAAGCGGCTTTCAAAGCGCCGCTCAGATCTTAGCTACCTTCTTAAAAGAAGGTGGCCCGCATCCCCACTTGCTCGTTTATCCGCTCGTCTTCGATTACCGGCAATTCGTCGAGTTGATGCTAAAGCACATCGTCCGCGGCATGCAGAGTTTCGCGACGTTCGCAAATGATAGCAAAGTCGACGCAGCGCTAAGCGCTCACGCGATCGAGCCCCTCATCGAATTGATCGCGGCGGGAATGGAAGCGGTGGATCCGCAGCTGGCCTACGCTGAAGAGATGGGCATTTTGAAAGGACGAATCGGAGAGTTTCAGGAGATGGATCCTGGTCCATACGCCTTCCGTTACACGCGCGACAAAAGAGGCAAGCGATACAACGAGCCAAACACGACGTTTGACCTCGCGGCCTTCGCAGCTGAGATGGAAGAAGTGGCGGTGCTCCTCTACGATCTATCGGAGTGGTCTGTCGGCGATCGTCGAGGCGCTCGAAAGCGACGGGCCGTGCTTCCGCAATTGCAGCCGGTTGCACGAGGCGCCCTACGAGAAGCTTTTTGCGATAAGGCGGGGATTGATCTCTCGGTCCTTGAGCAAGGACGAGTCGTTCTCGTGGAGATCGATGAGACGGAGCATCCGAGAGCGGTAGGTACAGTCATTCGCATGATCTTCCGTCGCATCGTACAGATGGCGCGCGAGCGGACCGCGGCCGAGCGCGTGGGCTTTCTCGATCAGATTCTGCTGATCTGCGACGAATACACGAATTACGCGGCGCCGGGGCATGTCCAGGCGTGGAATACGGTACGCGAATCAAACTTCTGCGCGACGGTCGGAATCACGAGCATCAGTGGACTTACAAAGCAACTCGGCGGCGATCAGAACGCGACGAACGCGATCGTAGCTAACTTCGCTAACAAGTTCTTCTTCGAGGTCGATGACAAGGCGACGCGTGACCTCGCACGCGAGCTGATTGGGCAGACCACGGTTTTGCGTCGCGGAACAACGCAAGGCACGTCGAAAACGCACGGAAGCTCTAGTAACGCAAATCTCTCAGGCGGAAGTCATCAGTCCCGGGGATCGTCGCACAGTCAATCCATGAGCGAGCATCGCGAGGAGGGCATTGACGGGGAGATCTGGCGCGGTCTCCACGCCGAACGCGATTTTGCGACGGCGATCGCCTTCGTTCGGACAGGCTCGGGCATTGCGACCGACGTGGTTACTCTCGGCGTTCTTGATCCGGCAGAACAGATCGTTACCGCGCTCCCCGAAGCATACGGGGTGCTTACATTGGCAACAGATCGTCAACGTCACCACGAGCAAAGCTGATGATCGCGTTATAGAGTTCGTCCGGGCTCTTTCCACACTTCGCGAGGAAGCGGGGGTGAGGGCCGGTTATTGCCAGGGCGTGCTTTACCGCGGCAGCAACATGACCCGGCCCGAACCGATGACGTCCCCCGTGCATTTGCATGTGGAGCATACCCGAATAGCCGATACTGTTCTCGAGAACATCCTCTCCGATCGGCACCGGGACGGAAAGCTGGTCGAGCTGGAAGGCTGCCGCGCGAAAGGCTCTGCCGACGCGATACGCGCTGTCGCGATCGTCGAGGAGTTCGGAGGCTGGCCAATGATCGACGAGAGCAAACAGCTCTCGATTACTTTGAATCGCATTGCGGTCCGGCCTAATGCCCTCGGGGTTGTTGCCGTGCTGGAATGCTTGCCGCGTATTCTCAAATTCCATTATCTTTCTCCAAAGGAAGTGACAGTGTTGACGGCGTCCTCGTGGACGGGGACGATGCGCAGCTGAGCGGCGTGAATCGCTTCAACGGCACGGCGGTACGGCACGCGACGAAGCCGGCATTCAGCTTCGAGCGACCGCAGGTGACGGTCGCCGGTGGCCGCGGTTCGCAGGAGTGCCTCTAAGGCATTCATGGGATCGTTGCTGCCGGCGCGTGCCGCAAGAACGCGGCCGAGACGGCGAACGCCCGCGATCGGCAGGCGCACCTTTTCGGCGAACCACCGGTGGAGGGTCGGACGCGGAACGTCTGCCATTAAGTACAGCTCGTAGACAGAGCGGATCCCCAGGCGAGCCATCCAGGACCGGATGAGGGCCAGCGCGGCAGCCGGTCATCCCTGGACAGGCGATCGTCGCTTGACATAACGACATGATGAAACTATTATGTCATTATGTCAAGCATCGGAAGCCACTAATGCCCTTGCCGCTGATGGTGCGCCTCGACGACGACGTCGCGGAGAAAGTACGCGAGCAGTCATACGTCGAGCACATTCCGATGAATCGGATCATCAATGACGCCCTGCGTCGATTCTATGAACGCGATAGCTCCAGCCCCGTAACCACGGAGCAAGGGTACCACCTTGCGGCAACATTCCGCGATCGGCTGCAGCCCGCCATCGAAGCGGTTCGGGCGCTTCCGGAACAAGAAAACGACAAGGACTACAAGACAAAAGCGAGTGGGGCCATGACCAAGATGATGGATTGCATCACCGCCATCATGGTGTCGATCGATCCGACCCTCGCTCCCAAGATTTCATACGATCCGAAGTCTCAAAAAAAGCCTACAGCAAAGGAGAAGGTTGAGGCCTAGCCCATGGGGTGGTCGCAGCTGTCACAACTTATGCAGGATGCAGAACGCACGAAGGAGCCCTACTTCCGCGGCCTTCTCGCCTTACCACTTCGACATATTGACATCCCGTTCATCATTCGGAATAAGAATGGCTACATCGACGGGCCGTGCGAATTGGCTATTCGAGAACTCGAAATGCCAATGATCGATCATCTAGTCGAAGAGACGCGCTATCGCCTCGGGGCGGGGATGCGCCGCATCGCTGCTTCTTTCGATCAACTCTACCTTACGCGAGACGAGGCTATCACCGTTGTTGGCGATCTCTTCGAATCCATTGCGCAGTTCATGTCCGATGACAACGAGCGCGCGGCACAATGCTCCGTGGAAACGATGGTCGAACTGTTGCTGGAGCGACATGGCTACCTTTACCCTGGTCGTGGATCTTTTCTGCGACGCCAGGTGCGCGAGTACGTTCAGTACATGATGAACTCGAACTACGAAATCGCTGGGCCTCCGAGAGCGTGGGATCTCGAAGAAGCTTGCCAGGGGTTGCTCGAGGATGCACCCGTGATCTATATGGCCTCACACGTCTATGATCAATGCGAGCGAGCGGACTGGACAGCCTACGAGATCGACGTTCCCATGCTTCCAGCCCCAACGTTCCGAATCGCGGTCGACGGTGAGACGTGGTTACAGGCCGACAACAATCCGTTGATTTTTCAGCAGACGGACTGGCTCATCGTCGATGCCCGCGAATTGGAATGGCGCTGCTACGAGCGCATCCGAATGAAAGGCATGGACGTTCCGCCGAAAGCCGACGTGACGCATGCCGCGTGGCTAGATTCGAAAACCGGGCGCTATGGGCCGATCGAGAGTCAAACATATGTGCCAATTGAAGGTGCATATCACTCGTTGATGTGCGATCAGAAAGGGGCCGGTCGAATGTTTCACGTCGTGAGCTCGTTGGTTCTGCTCCTTCAACACCCGCACGTCCGGCTTCGTGACAGCGCCGTCGGTGGACCCTGCACTCTCGAACTCCCCGAGGGCGCGACCGTCAACGAATTGATTCACGACGTTCTGGACATGTCGTCGCGCTAACGTCGATCGGAAGAACGCATGCAAAGCCAGACGGAGCACGTCAAACTCAAACAGGCTTCGAAGCTCACGAGACACGAGGCAGCGGATCGGCTGCGCGTACACGCCGACACCTTAGATCGGTGGGCTGAGGCGGGCCTCATCCGCCCAATGCGATACCCTTCACCGAACGGCGGGCGGCCGACGATTCGATACTCTCTGGCTGAAATCGACGCTTCGAGCGTGAAGCTCAGTCGCGCTAAGGAGCACGTGTCATGGCTGAACGTCGAGCGAATCATGAGGGATCAAAACCGGGAAAGCGCGCAGATGGCCGCTATCAATGCCGTGTTCAAATAAACGGTAGATTGCGTTTCTTCACGGGAGCAACGGCGTCCATCGCCCGCGAAAAAATGAGGGCCTGGCTCCGCTCGCCGGATGCCGCCAACCCGAATCAACCGCCGGAGTATGGAAACGTCGCCGGCCTGCTCGATGCCTACTTAGCGCGGGTCAAGGATTCGAAGGCTGATAAGACTTATCGCTCGTACGAGAGCATCATACGCCACCACATTAAGCCGAGAGTTGGTGCGCTCGACCCAGCAAGAATTACGTAGAGACACGTTACGGCAATGCTCGACGACATCAAGACGTCTCCGATCGCGATCGCCGGAAAACCAAAGCATGGAAAGCCAAAGCGACTAATCGGCGCGCGTACCCGAGAGCTTGCCTACATCATCATCGGGGCCGCTCTTAAGCCAGTCGCTCCCGATCTTCTTGCGAACGTTGAGAAGCCCAAAGCAAAAGCCGAGGAAATGCATCCTTGGAACCGCAGCGAGGCAGCGTGCTTTCTGAGGTGCGTCGACGAAGGCCGCGACCCAAACCGAACGCTCTATCGGGTCGCGTTACGAACGGGGGCAAGAAAGGGAGAACTACTTGCCCTTCGGGTGAACGATTTTGACGCAGCTGCTGGCTGCATCCGGATTACGAAAAGCTACAATGAGAAGCTCGGGCAGGACGGCCCAACGAAGACTCCCTCATCGCGCCGTAGCATCGCTTTGTCAGCGGAGACAGTTGCTGCCGTCAAAAAGCACATTTTCGCGACCGGCGTCCGCGGCGACGATCGCCTTTTCCCCGTCGGCGATCTTCGCGTTTTGACGAAACAAATGCAGCGAACCATGCGCGCTGCCGGCGTGCCGGTCATTCGGTTCCACGATCTTCGCCACACGTTTGCGACGCTCGCTCTTGCGGCACTTGTACCGATCAAAGTCGTTTCGGAAATGCTCGGCCACAAAAGTGTAAAACCGACCCTTGATGTATACGCCCATACCCTGCCCGGCATGCACGAGTCGGCGGTAAGAGCGATCGAGGCAGCATTCTGATGCGATGCAACGATATATGTGAACCATAGACCACTAACCTATGCGCATCCTCAAACTCTCGAGCATTGCTGATGTTGTGTTCGGGAAAATGCGCTACTACTAGTAAGGTCCACCATGATGCCGAAATCAGCGTCGCGCGAGGGGCATCGAGCGGAATGCGTCCAACGTCTTCAGCAGTTCGACAAGATCGCTTGGTAACTCGTCTAGCTTAAACGATTCGATGATCTTGTGATCAGTAAGCGTAATGCCATATTTATCTTGGAGCTGATGCCGAAGCTCGCTTAAGACATCTTTGCCGCATACAATTTGCAATCGCGTTTCAAGAAATCGCCATCGGCTTTCAAACCATTCGATTGTTTCCTGCGTAATGACTGATGGATGTTTCTTGCTCTTGCTCAAATAGCGGACGCGGTTCGAAATATATTGCGCCTGAAGATACGCTTTGGTGCCATCAGTGATAGATAGCAAAAGGTTCGCTACATTCTCGATGTCATTTGTCTTAGTTCCGGCACGACGATCTTTATCGAGCACGGCCTGCTCCAAAGCCCTTTGCAGCACGGATGGAATGAGGAGATAGTTCTCAATTTCCTTGCGCGAAAGATAGCGGATTAATTGGACCTCTCCTGACAGCTCTTCAATGTTTTTGTTAATTTCTTCCTCGCAAAGAAAATCGCGATCGTAGACGACGCCAATTACAAGGGCCGTCTTCATCGACTTTGCGAGACCCCAGGCCAACGCTTTAATGCGCTCCTTTGAAGACTGCCCGTCGGATGTTACTCCCGTGATTTCCGCGCCTGATGCGAGTTGCCGGTAGCCTGCGACCGCTGCAAACTGCCGGAGTACATCGAGGTCCTGATCGCCCTCTGTGAATAGAATTCTGCGGTTCCGCGCTAGACGCGTTAATGTAAGATTTTGAAGTGAACCAATTGCGTCAAGAGCATCTTGTACACCCTCGATATCCTTCAGCCGTCGAGCTGACTTGAGTGTACGGTCAACGATGAGGATTTCAGATGGATCCGCTTCCCCAATGATCTCGGCAGAGTGAGTTGCAATAAGGACGTCAGCTTTGATCGATCTGAGAAGCGCCAGCAATTGCCGTTGCACGTCGGGGTGTAAGTACACTTCTGGCTCATCGACGACAATGAGGGACGCGGATCTTGCTCTAAATATGTGCGTCAATAGCTGACACCATATTTGAAACCCAAAGCCAGCCCAATAGAGTTCTCGTGTAATTCGGTTCTCAAGGCAATACATAGAAAGTTCTGGCGAGCCTTGGTCGACTCGCTCCGGCCGCAGAACCTCCATTCCCGGCCACGTCGTCTTGACCAAATCGGCGAAGGCTTCAAAATCGGTTGGAAGGTAATGCCAGTAGTTTCGAAAGTGTCGAGAAGCGAGATGTGTCGATAGGCTGCGCTGCATCGTTTCTTGCTGAACGAGGAGTTCACGGTGCTCGACTGGCCCGAGGACGGGGACGATGACTATGTCTGCCGGATACGCCGACCGAAAAGCATCGACCGTACGAATAGGCTTCGCAGCAGGCAACGGAATGAGAATACAGCCGCCGTCGTTGGGAAAATAAAGCTGCAATCGATTGGCATTCGATAGCCGAAACGTAATTGTTGTGTCGGAGTCGACGTAATCTGTATGAACGTTTTCTAGGCTTATCGGAAGTGAGTCTTCGGCAAGCGGATAACCAAAGGCGTCACCAGTGGGGCCATAGACTGGCTCGGGCCGTCGAGATCGAGCACGTTTGAGCGCAATATCGAGCACACGGAATGAACTAAGTAAGGTCGATTTGCCAGAGTTATTAACGCCGACCAAAACGTTCGTATTCTGCAAGGCTAGTGAATAGGACTTGAACGCCTTATAATTGCGAAACTCGATGGATGTAAATGATACATTCGAAGCGGCCAAGACTCACCCGTTTTTCAACTTCTTGTCACGATAAAGCAAAGTTTCCGGACCTGAAGAGCGTTAAATTATTGTACCGCCGATGACGGCAGACTCCTAGAGGCCTACGCTTTGAACGCCTAAACGCTCACGAGCGATCATTGGAAGCGAGGCGGGCATTTGCGCCGATGTGGAAACCGATGACTATTGTCGATTAAAAACAGCGGCAGGACGCTGAATGCGCCTACGCTGCCGGTCGGTGCACTCTTTTCTTGCGCCGCTTGCCTTGCCGGGAGACCCACAAGTCTCTGGCCCGGCAATCCGAGGTTTGGTCGAGTGGAATCAAGCGACTATCTGAACGATCGTTTCGGGCCGTTCGTAATCAAGCTCAAGCGACCGCACTGCGCCGGCTATTACGTGCATGGGTGCCGGAATGGGTCCTTCGGCTCCGGCGAGGCTCAGTCGTGACCGCGAGCGATCCGGGGGAAGCGGCGCAGGGGTTGGCTGGATGAACGCGCATACAGTTACGCATACAGTTGAGTCCGGACTCGTGCCGAAACATGCGGTCAGTCGTCCCGAGCCTGAAGTCGAAAATGCCTGTAAATGGAGAGCAATACCGTCGCC
>Ga0302324_100011655_pt1 | contig 18029 bp, 15 predicted proteins | sample Palsa_T0_1_FD_201949 | JGI IMG/M metagenome (GOLD analysis project Ga0302324, IMG submission 201949) | Peat permafrost microbial communities from Stordalen Mire near Abisko, Sweden - Palsa_T0_1 | ecosystem: Environmental > Terrestrial > Soil > Palsa > Peat permafrost | place: Sweden: Abisko... | reverse complement strand
TTGTTGAAGAGAATGAACATCATCTTCAGCGAGTCGATATAACGCTGCTTTGAATACTTCGATCCTTTTAGAACCGACAGCAGACCGCTTGCAACGCCTTTCAAAACATGTATGGGATTCGCCGAGAGCAAGGTGCCCAGGGCAGCGCCGCCAATGATGATGAATTCCGACGGCTGCATGAGAACAAGGATAGGCCCCTTCTCCATCAGAAAGCCACCGAGCACGGCTCCGAGAACAACGATAATCCCAATGATCGAAAACATGTGGCCTGTCCTTCGTTGTTCGCACACTTGCCAGGGTTCGACGGCGTGCTGCGAGGAAGTTGACTTGCTATTTAAATTGCTGATGCTCTATCGGCACGGAATCAGAGAATTTCCAGCGGCAGAAGCGCGAAAACCATCGCTGACGGCGTGCAGGCGATGGTTCTTTCGTGTGTCGACGTACAGCTTTCGTTTCCTTAAACCTCTGGCTGTCCCAAGGGGAGCAGAGGGGCGAAGCCGCCAAATCCTATCCGCAGATGCCGATCGATTTGATCGACCGCAACGGGCTTGCTGAAATAGAAACCCTGGATCGTGTAGCACTGCTGCTCCTGCAGGAACGACAATTGGGCCTCGTTCTCGACGCCTTCGGCAAGGACGGACAGGTTGAGTGCCTTCGCCATATTGATAATCGCCGTCGTGATCGCTGCATCGTCGGTGTCGACCGAGACGTCCTGGATGAAGGATCGGGCGATTTTCAGCCGATTCACCTTGAACTGCCGCAAGTAACCGAGGCTGGAGAAGCCGGTTCCAAAGTCATCGATGGCCAGCATGACTCCCATGTCCTTGAGTTCCTGGATCAGAGAGAACATGAAGTCGGCGCTGCTGAGGAGCAGGCTTTCAGTCAATTCGAGCTCGAGGTACTTCGGATCCAGGCCAGTCTCGTCAAGGACATCGCGGACTAGCTCGCGAAACCCTTGCTGGCGAAACTGGATTGGGGAGACGTTCACGGCGATGGGCACACACGGCAGGCCCTCATCCTGCCATTTTCGTGCCTGGGCGCAGGCGGTACGCAAGACCCACTCGCCGATGGGAACGATCAGGCCGCTGCACTCCGCCACGTCAATGAATTTGCCTGGTAGCAATAAGCCTGACTGCGGATGATTCCATCGCAGGAGAGCTTCAAGCCCCGTGACATTCCCGGTACGCATGTCAACCTGCGGCTGGTAGACCAGGAACAGCTCATTCTTGGCAATTGCCACACGCAATCCGTGTTCCATGCGCAGGCTTTCCTGAATCTTGTCGTTCATTTCGTCGGTGAAGATGCGGAAGCTGTTCAATCCATCTTCGCGGGAACAGGACATTGCGATATCCGCGGATTTCATGAGCGCTTCGCAATCTTTCCCATTCTCGGGGAAGACGCTGATGCCCAAATTGCAAAACACATTCAGGGAATGACCGAAAAATGAGTACTCAGCGCTGATTTTGGCCACCACTTTTTCGGCGATTTCGGCGATGGCGCTAAGATCTCCGACGTTCTTGAGAACGATGGCGAATTCCGCGCCGCCTACCCGGGCAACGACACTGCTCGCACCCGCTGCTTCGATGATCCGCTCCGCAATTTCCTGCAGAAGACGATCGCCGAAGTTCTGCCCGAGGGAATCGTTGATGATCTTGAACCGATCAACTGAGAGAAGAAGCAGCGCAACCTGGCTACGTTTGCGTCTGGCGCCGGCCAGCACCTTGGAGAATTGCTCATGGAAAAGGGTTCGATTGGGCAGATCCGTAAGCAAATCGAAGTATGCCAGGCGTTCATTCCGGGCTTCGACTCGCCTCCGCTCGGATACGTCCTCACCGGTTCCTTCATAGCGAACAACGCGGCCCTTTTCCCGGATGGCACGCACATGGAAGCGAACCCATTTTGTTTCGCCGTCTCGACTTTCAACCTGGAGGTCAAAGCGCCGCAGGTCTGCTTCTCCGATGGAAGACGCAAGCGCATTCCATCGGCTCGGGTCAAATAGGCATAGGCCTTGTTTTTTTGAAACCGCGGCCAGGAATTCCTGCGGGGATTCGTAGCCGAAGACTCGTGACATCGCGCTATTCAGGCTCATGGGCCGCCCATGGCGATCGACCTGGAATATTCCAACCGGGGCATCTTCGAAGATGGTTCTATATTTGGTTTCCGACTCCACGAGTTGCTTGTTTGCGTTTTCAAACCCGAGCAGAACCTGATGGAGCACATCGATTGCTTCGGGCCAGGACTGTTCGATGCGGCGGCTGCGCCTGCGCTCGACAAACGGGCGTTGTGGGGTGACTTCCGCGGCAGCAAGGGCATCTTCTACTTTCGCGAGATCATTGGCGATTGGGTCGATCTCCGAGCCGTGTGCACGAGAAGGCAATCCTGGAGGGCAGCGGAAGTGCATGTCCCCTCATCGGCCAATCGATGTGGAAATTCCACACTCAAGAGCCCCAGTTTCAGTGTCTTGGCTACCCCTTTTGGGGGATGTCCGGTCTTGAACATTCCAGCCGACTTGCCGATAGAAGGCTATCCGGACAGTCCGGGTGTGGGCGAAGCGAACCCAGGAGAAACCGCCGGGGTTTTCGCATGTAGTTGCAGGGACGATGAGCCACTGGTTTTTCCATCGCAACGCTCGATGGAAACGGGGAGCGGTGTGGACAAGAGCACATTTGGCGGCATAGTGATTGCCCTGGCGGGCATCGGGTGCGGATTGGTGCTCGATGGAGGCAGGCTCTCCCAGGTGATCCAGCCGACGGCTGCCCTGATTGTTCTCGGCGGCACCATCGGCGCCGTGATGGTGCAGTTTCCGCTGCCAATCGTTCTTGAGGCGCTCGCGCAGTTGAAAGAGGTGTTCCTCAGCAAGGAGCCTGAATCCGATGCGCTGGTGCAGAACCTTCTCCGTTACGCATTAAAGGCGCGGAAGGAAGGACTCCTTTCACTGGATGCGGAGTTGGCCAAGATTCACGATCCGTTCCTGAAGGAAAGCCTCATGCTGGCGATTGACGGCGTGAATGCGACCGACCTGCGCCGGATGATGGAGCTGCAACTGGATTATCGAGGGGAGAAGGACGAGCGCGTTCCGAAGGTTTTCGAGTCCGCAGCCGGTTTTGCTCCCACCATCGGCATTATCGGAGCTGTGCTGGGACTGATCCAGGTGATGCAGCATCTGCAGGATATTAACGAAGTGGGCAAAGGGATCGCGGTTGCTTTTGTCGCCACCATTTATGGTGTTGGCTCGGCCAATCTGTTCTTCCTACCCTGGGCGGGAAAGCTGAAAATCCGCATTCGCGAAAAACAAGTTATTCAGGAGATGACACTGGAGGCGGTTCTGTCCATCGTCGAGGGCGTGAACCCGCGAGCTCTTGAGATGCAGTTGCGCCGGTATCTAAATACAGCTCCGAAACCAGGTCCGAAGAGAGTGGCGTCGTGACGAGACGAAGAAGACAGGTTGAAGAGCATGTCAACCACGAACGCTGGTTGGTGTCGTACTCCGATTTCGTCACCCTGCTCTTCGCGTTCTTTGTGGTGCTGTTCGCCACCACCTATCGCGACAACCAATCAATCAAGAAGCTCTCGCGTGCCATTCACAACGGCTTCCAGACGATGGGAGCATTCTCCGCGGATGAGAATGGTGATGGAGGAGCCTATTCCAAGCCTGTCTCGGAGACAGCAGATGGCCCCTCGCGGCTGCAGAACATTGAACCGAGAGCTGGCTATGCATCGAGAGGATCGGTTGCCGACATGCAGGAGCTACGCCGGCAACTTGAGGCTGCGATCGGCAAGGAACTGGCCAATCACGAAGTAGTGTTGCAGGTGACCCCGGAAGGATTTGTCATCAGCCTGAAAGAGCTTGGCTTCTTCAATAGTGGACAAGCCACGCTGCTTCCCGGCGCCTCCGGCAAGATCGAGCGGATCGCGAAAGTGCTGTCCCGGCCGGGATTGGAGATACGGGTGGAAGGGCACTCCGACGATCAGCCGATTCACAATGACGAGTTTCGTTCGAATTGGGATCTATCGACAGCGCGCGCGATGAATGTGCTGCTCCTGCTGGTGAACGATGCGGGATTCGATCCGAGGAAAATCTCCGCGTCGGGTTACGGACAATATCGGCCGATCGCCGATAATGCGACACCGGAAGGCCGCAGAATGAACCGGCGGGTGGACCTTGTGGTGGTGCAGGCGAGCGAGAAGGTCCCGGTGCCAGAAACAATGACTTCGACCGCAAAGCCTAGCGGAGCTCAAAAGTAGCTAAAGCAAAAACTCGGGATACCAGTCCCGTTCGCTCCATAACGCCGCCGACATCGAAAAGCTGATCCAGTGCGAGAGCCAGGGGCGGCTTTTTCTTACCCATAAAGGCCCTGGTATGGGTCGGGCTGTGGTAACAGAAAATCCTCCCACGCTTTACAGGAGTGGAGGTCTTCCGCCACGAGCAATTCATCCAGGGAGTGCGCGTGGGCAATCGTCTCGAAGCAACATAGGCAGATCACGTCCGCCGTCTGATCTGCGTTGCTCCACCGCATAAAACCAGCTTTAGCCATTCACTTACCTCTTTCGCAATTGGGAGATGAAGTGTGCCCCGGAGGTGGTTAATTTGGCAATGAAGGTTACTGTAGGTCAACATTTAGGTGACTGTATGTCCCGAATTGCTCTCTTTTTGTAGCAATTTTGAATAAAATGTGTTCGCTTTTTCTTTGCCTTTATTAATATCCCTCATGGGCATCGAGGTCGGCGGCTACCACGAACGGACAGACTGGCCGAAGATGGGGCCGTCGCTCCTCATTTCGACCGCGCTCATCGTCGCGATTCGGGCCTCCAGATGGCGGCGCGGTGCGACACCTCTTTGAGCGGCGCGGAGCTGGATGCGGAGATCCACTTCGCCGCGAACATAGCGAGCCGCGTCATGACAACGCTGATCGAAAAATACGAATCGATCTTCCCGCAGCAGAAGGAGCCGTGGTACCAGACAACGGATAATAAGGATGCGCCGAAGTGAATCCGGGGAACCAAATTAGATACGCCAGTAAACAATAATTTTGATTCTCAAAACCTGCCGTTGGGATAAACTACAAACGAGATTCGCATCCCCTCGTAGTTTCTTACGAGACCCCGATGCGCCTCGGTTGGACCGCATGGCCCCCAAATGAAAGTTTGGGCGAAGGACCCAAGCCCACCCGGCAGGGCGAAAACGTAAAACCGTTTGGCAGTAACGAGACATGATCTTCTTTCGCCGGGAGAAAGAAGAGACGTGACTCGTTTATGCCTAAGCCACCTCCCAGTCCGACTTCAGAGAATAGGCTACTGATTCGCCTCGCAGCGGTGAGTACCGTTCTGTCTCAGCTCGACGGAATTCTAAAGAGCCTCACTTCCCTATTTCACGCGATCGCACACTGGTTTTCTTGACTTATCCCCAACCTCGCTTGCCCTTTTCCTTCAATATGCTTTAACAAATGGGAACTCGATGGCGGAAAGCCCTTGCAAGCTTTCACATCGATGCCAGTTTCGTCGCAGGGGCTTACAGGCGACGCTAGTGCGCAAATGCGATTCCTCTGCCGAGTATCACGATATAGCCAATGCCAATTACGATCGCGGCTATCCACCAGAGCCGGCTCTGGTGTACGACGAGATTCTGCTCCGGCACTGTACGCGGCATGAGAGCGTCTGCCCACAGCAAGCCTGACGAGCCACCGAAGGCTGCAGGGATAGTGGAAACGAAGAGCAGGTTAATCCCGAGCGGATCGAATATGCCGGCTGCGCAACTAAATAGGCCCGCGGCATAGTAAGGGAGTCGGCCCACTGAGTTATATGCTGAGCGATCCGGAACGAATGGATGAACCGAGATTGCAAGCAGCCTCGCCACCAGAACGTACAGAGCCGCGCCGAAGATTGCCATACCGACGCGGAGGGCCACCTGGTGCGGCAGACCGAGAATGACCTGGTACCAATCTCCGAAACCAAAAGTCCCAGAGAACAAGAAGTAACCGGCTCCTGGAAGCAGATTCAACGCGGCAAGTATCCAGAGAAAATAGCGGGTATTCGCCCGTTTGCCTGTGAGGTGAGACGCACAGAGAGCTCCACTTCCAACGACGAGGTTCACGATTGTCCCACCTGCGTCCACCCACCGATCCGGGCGGAGAGACGAAAGGTGGTTGCTCGTAAGTTCCGTCACGACATCTCCACGCAGCGCAGCAGTGACGCCATGGCCGAGTCCTTCATGGAGCAGCGTCGCCAGAGCGGAGGCGATGACAGCCATGCTGACGATCGTCGCCTTGCTGTGCGGGTTGGGCATAACTTCCACTCTATATCGCGAACAGACATCGTTCGTTGCCCATGGGCGCGGCCGAGGTCGAATATAGGTCGAACCTTAGATGGCCTTTTGGAAGTAAAGCAAAAGAGTTCTCTTGCGCCGCCGAATTCTTCCGGTGTATTCCCGGGACGGCGGCTTTTTCATTCCGCGCCAATAACTAGAGGCCATAAGCGCCGTGCCCAATCGGCGCGAGTTTTCCTTGAACGTTCAACCACGTCCAGCATTATGAGAAGTTCAAAAGGTTTCCCGCCGCTACAGAAAATATCCCGCCGGGTTCCCAAGTATGCCGGCGGGATGATAAATGGTATCTTCGATCATCTCGCATCTTGGGCGAGATATGCATCACTCTATTCCGCCATTGAATCGCGATCTGAGCAATCCGACTCGTCGTGATCGGCGTGGAAGTCACTTACCAACCCGAATAAAAAGGAATTTGAGAAAGAAGATAAGGATTGTCCAAAACGAAAAGTTTCAGTTAAAGAGAAGCTTCCCGCCGGGCTTAGGACTCCGGCGGGAAACTTGGTCGTATTTAGGGGGAGGGCAGCTATTCTACCTCGTGCGGTATGAGCTTCACTGTATTGGCTCGAACGGAATATGGTCTGGTCATTTTTATACGGTCAAAAAAATCTCCCGCCACGTTACCCAGAGACGGGAGTATAGGTAGATGTGCAATTTCGCGGCTCTCTACAGCGAAACTGGATCACACTATATCGGGCCGCTGCATCCCATTCTGAGCAATCCGACTCGTTCCCTGGTATTACTTCCAGGCCAACTTCACGCAGCTTCGAGAGCGTCTCCATGGTGACGATCGTCGCCCTGCTGTGCTGATCGGGCATAACTTCCACTCTATATTGCGAACAGAACAGGCACAGTCAGTTTTCCCAATGACGAACTGAACCAATCGTTTCTTGCCCATGAGTATCGAATAGTAGAGACGCGACACACGCTAGAATGACTGGGCCTGACGAACTCTCTATGGTCAATGCATTGGAGATCGATTCGATTTTGGGAGGAACACGAGATGAAAGGAACTCGATGTCTGGCGTTCATTGCGGCTTCGCTGATCGCATACTTGGTCGCGTGGCCTGCAAGTGCTCAATCCGCTCGCAACAGTGTGCCCGACTCCGGACAGCCTCCAAGATTGGTAAACACGTGTCTGATCACGAAAGATGTCAAGGGATTGGTGAAGTTTTACGAATCTGTTTTGGAACGGGATGCACAGATGTCGGGCGAAGATTACGCGGAGTTCCGCACCGGCATCGGAGTCCTGGCTATCTTTTCGGCGCAAGCGCAGGAACGGTATATCCCTGGTTCGGCCATAGCAGCGAACAACAGGGGCGTCGTCCTTGAGTTTAGAGTTGCGGATGTGGATCGGGAATACCGGAGGCTGCAGGACGTCGTGAAGATCTGGGTCAAGCCGCCTACGACCCAACCCTGGGGCACCCGATCGGTTTACTTCCGCGATCCAGACGGGAATCTAATCGACTTCTACTCTCGACCGAATGCGCGGTAACGCACTGACCAAAGAAACCAACAACAGACGTCGGCAACGCCAGGTTTCCAATAGAATCCGCTGCGCGCAGAGATCATCGAATAATCATGCTTCTTCAACCTGCCCGACGGGACGGCCCGCGCTATCTTAATCCCGTGCCGACGAAAGTCGGTGGACTGTCAACCATATTCAAAGTCGGGCCGCGGTTTTTTTTCGGGGCGAAGGCACGCTCACCACGTGCGCCGTTGGGTCCGTTTCGTACCGACACGGCGATTTACGCTACGAAGCCGCGTTCAGGTTTGCGTATCACCTGGATGGGGCATGCTACGTCGATCGTCGAGATCGATGGGGTGCGCATCCTGATCGACCCGGTGTGGGATGAGCGCGCGTCGCCGACCAGTTGGAGCGGCCCCAAGCGGTTTTTTTCCGCGCCTCTGGAACTGAGCGACCTTCCAACCATCGATGCAGTGATTGTTTCGCACGATCACTACGATCACCTGGGCGCGGGCACGATCCGCGCGATGACGCAACTGGCCGCGTTAGAGAACGTGCAATGGATCATGCCGCTTGGAGTAGGCGCGCTGCTGCAGCGGTTTGGTGTGCGGGCGGCGCAGTGTCTCGAACTGAACTGGATGGACAGTACACAAGTGGGCGCGGTGCAGGTGACGGCTCTGCCAGCGCGGCATTTTTCCGGCCGCAGCCTCTTCAATCGATTCGAAACATTGTGGGCCTCGTTTGCACTGGGAGGCCCGCAACACCGCGTGTACTATGGAGCCGATTCCGGGGAGTGGGCGGGCTTCCACGAGATCGGGGAGCAGTTCGGCCCGTTCGACCTAGCCATGCTTGAGATTGGCGCGTCCGATCTGTTGTGGGCGGAGATTCACATGGGACCGGAAGGCGCCCTGCGCAGCTTTCATGCTCTAGGCGGCCAGGGCCTGCTCATGCCGATTCACTGGGGACTCTTCGATCTGGCACTGCATCCCTGGAAGCAACCTATCGAGACGATCTGGCCAGTCGAGGGACTTAAGCTCTGGTCGCCAACACCGGGCGTTCCTTCGGATGTAATGGCGGGCGAGGAACTGCGTTCGGAGTGGTGGCGCTGAAGCTCTTCTTCACGGAACCCCCAGACGCCGGCGATACAGTCAATCTCGAATGTTTTCGGGCGTTAATTTGCCTCGCTATCGATCTCCGCCGGAATCCGATTTGACGACCTTGAACAGAAAGCGCATCCAATGAGCGGGGCCCACGGGGAGAACTTATGTCCAATTCTGAGACTCTATCGCCGGCTCAGCACCTGGCGGCCGCCAATCAGGCCCACTATCCCAACGAAAGCGCAGAGTATCGGGCATACCGCAATGCGCTTCTTGCTGAAGAGATCGATCTGCGGCGCCACATCGAACGCGTCGCAGTTCAGCGGCGCGCGCTGCCGCCCGGTGGCAAGCTCGCCGAGGACTTCGAATTTGTCTCCGAAGCAGGGCCGGCTTGCCTCTCAGTCCTTTTCGGCGACAAGAGACCCTGATGGTTTACAGCATGATGTTCGGCCCGCAGCGCAAGCAACCGTGTCCCAGTTGCACTTCGTTTCTCAGCGCATGGAACGGGATAGCAGTCAACTTGCGTGAACGCGTTGCCATCGCGGTGACTGCCCGTTCACCGATCGAGCGCCTCTCGGGGTACAAACGAGAGCGCGCTTTCGCCAACCTTCCGTTCGTTTCCGATCTCACGGGCGGTTACACGCGCTCTTATGTCAGTGCTGAGGATGCGGATATCCCCGGCTTTAGCGTGTTCACTCGCCGCGACGGCGTCGTCAGGCACTTTTATAGCGGCGAATTGAGCGGCGCTATGGCGGATCCTGGGCAAGATCCGCGCGGTGCCCCTGATCTTGATCCGCTTTGGCTGATGCTGGATTTGACTCCTGCTGGCCGCGGTACTGACTGGTACCCCAAGCTTGAGTACGGGCACAAATGACGGTGCATCGCCGCTAATTCCAGCTCGGTTCTCGGAGAGTGCTAAGGGCTGAAGGCCTCAATCGAAAGTTACTTCCGGCTTGCCGCTCTACTCCCAGGTTTAGGTAGTTGCTACCAAGGTCGCATCAAGGATGCAGGAATCTTCGGAGCGTATCGACCGCGCAGATAGCTCCGTTTGGCTCCTCCTCGTGCTTAAAGTAGGCGAAGACCTCGCCCTCGGCAGACCGATTGCGAAGGGTATTCTCAATCGCGTCGAGCTGAGATGCAGAGTATTCACTCTTGCGGAATCGGTAGCACGTGAAGGGAGCCGTCGCGACATCCGGCGTCTCCAGGTCCTCGCTCTCGGCAACGCAGAGCGCGACACTATGTTGTCGCAGCAAGGCATACACTTCGTCGCAAAACCATGAGCTGTGCCGAAATTCAAAAGCCATCCGCAGCCCACTGGTATTTGTGTCCACAAGGAAGGAGTTGAGGCGAGGCACGTCGGCTTTGAAATTGGGCGGAAGCTGGAAGAGCACGATACCCATCCGTCCGGCAGACACGACCGGAGCAAGTGCAAGGGACAAGGCCGCGAGTGAGTCTGAACACTCCTTGAGTCGAAGGATGTGCGTGATGCGCTGCGGCGCTTTGAACGAGAAGCGAAAGCCGGGGCCGCTCGCGGCCAGCCAGCCGGTGAGCATGCTCTCGGTGGGTAGCTGGCGGAAGGTGTAATTCACTTCGACCGAGTTCAGTTGAGTTGCGTAGTATTCCAGAAACTTCTTCTGAGGAAGCGCCTGAGGATAGAATCCCGGCTTCCAGCTCGGATAGGCCCAACCGGAGGTACCAATAAAGACTTGTTCCCGCAGGTCGCCCATAGATTTCTTTGGTGCCGGGAGGGGGGGTCGAACCCCCATGACCGCAAGGGCCGGCGGATTTTGAGTCCGCTGCGTCTGCCAGTTCCGCCATCCCGGCGAGAGATGGGTTGGCAAGTGCAAGTATCGCACAGGGCTTGTGTTGGATGCTACCTTGGCGGGCTGCGTACGAAGCAACCACCCGCCTGGCCGCAGGGGACGGCGCCGTAGCCGTGGCGACCGGAGTTGTTTCGTGCGAAAGAACCGGTGCGTCTTATCTGATAGTCGGCTAGCTTTCCACACTCTTCCGACCCTCGCCGGTACTGCAGCCCATGCGACAATGAAGGCAATCGTGATGACTCCTGCCTCTTCTGCAGTTGTTCCCGAGCCGGTTGCGGTTACGCAGGAACTCCTTGCACAACACAGCATCACTGCGGACGAGTACGAACGCATTCTTGCGGCGCTGGGACGAGTTCCATCGCTGACGGAACTTGGAATTTACAGCGTGATGTGGAGTGAGCACTGCTCGTATAAGTCGAGCCGCGTTCACTTGAAGCGACTGCCAACAAAGAGCGATCGCGTGGTGCAGGGGCCGGGTGAAAACGCCGGAATCATCGACGTGGGCGACGGTTGGGCCTGCGCCTTCAAGATTGAGAGCCACAATCATCCCAGTTACATTGAGCCCTATCAGGGGGCGGCAACGGGTGTTGGGGGCATTCTGCGCGACATCTTTACTATGGGCGCCCGTCCGCTGGCTGTGATGGATTCGTTGCGCTTCGGGCCTATCGTGCCGGAACCGGGAACTGGACCGGAATTGGTTGCGAAGAACCATTCCATCGTTGAGGGCGTGGTGAGCGGCATTGCGGGTTATGGCAATTGCTTTGGCGTGCCGAATCTGGGTGGTGAGACGAAGTTCGAGGCCTGCTACAGCGGCAATCCGCTGGTGAATGCGTTTGCGCTCGGGCTCGTGCGCAAAAATGAGATTTTCTACGGCAAGGCGACCGGCACAGGGAATCCCGTAATTTATGTGGGGGCGAAGACGGGGCGCGACGGCATTCATGGCGCGACGATGGCGAGTGAGGAGTTTCACGCGGGCACCGAGGCCAAGCGGCCCAACGTGCAAGTCGGCGATCCGTTTATGGAGAAGCTGCTGCTTGAGGCGTGTCTCGAAGCCATGCAGACCGGCGCGATTGTCGGCATTCAGGACATGGGTGCCGCGGGGCTCACCTGCTCCACTTGTGAGATGGGCGCGCGCGGCGGTGTTGGTCTAGATGTTGAGCTTGATCGAGTGCCGCAACGCGAAACCGGCATGAGCGCCTACGAAATCATGCTCTCGGAAAGTCAGGAGCGGATGCTGCTGGTGGCCGAAAAGGGCCGCGAGCGCGAAGTGTTGCGCGTGTTTGAGAAGTGGGGGCTGGACGCTGTAATTGTCGGGTCCGTCGAGCCGGAGCCGCGGTTGCGTATTCGCCATCACGGCGAGTTGGTCGCCGATATTCCGAATCAGTCGCTCACCGACGACGCGCCGCTTTATCGCCGGCCGGTTGGTACATGGAAGGCGCCTGTCTCGCTCGACCCACCTGCGGAAGTGCTCGCCGAATTGGCGAAAGACCGCAATTACACGGCCGACTTGAAAAAGCTGCTGGCAAGCGCCAACGTTTGTTCGAAGCGATGGGTCCACGAGCAGTACGACACCATGGTGCAGACCAACACCGTGCAGGGTCCGGGTGGCGAAGCGGGCGTGATGCGGATCAAAGGAACAGGGATCAGCCACCCCAACGAGCACAAATCGCTCGTCGGGGGCCCCGGCAGGGAACAGGGATCAGGGAACAGAGAGCGTGGGCTGGCGATGGCGCTCGATGGCAACGGACGCTGGGCCTATCTCGACCCGAAGCTGGGAGCGATGCACGCGGTGGCCGAAGCAGCGCGCAAGGTGGCTTGCACTGGAGCAACGCCGGTTGCAGCAACGAATTGTCTTAACTTCGGGAATCCGGAGAAGCCGGAGATTATGGCGCAGCTTTCGGCGGCGATTGACGGTATCGCCGAGGCCTGCACTGCGCTGGGCACGCCGATCACTGGCGGAAACGTATCCTTATACAACGAGACGCGTGGCGAAGGAATCTATCCGACACCGGTCCTGGGCATTGTCGGCATCCTGGAGGATGTGACGAAAACCGTGCCGGCGGACTTTCAGCATGCCGGAGATGCCATCCTTCTTCTGTGGCCGATTCCACGCGGCGAAGAGCCAGATCCCAAGCTTGAGGTTCCGCTCGACCCGTTGCCGATTAGCCAGTACCCTTTTCCTGCTCTTGAACGGGAGCCGCGTGCGAAAGAGACCGCAGATGCGACGGAAGAAGACGCAAAAGAGGGCCTGAATGCCTTTGGCTCTTCGGAGTTTGCAAAGGTCGTTCTCGCATCCTTGTGGGGTAAACCGCCAGATCTAGATCTTGATGCCGAGGCCGATTTGCACACGCTCCTGCGAGGACTCGCCGATCGCAAGCTAATTCACTCGGCGCGCGACATCTCTGACGGCGGGATCGCGGTCGCTCTGGCGCAGGCGGCATTCGCACAGGGCATCGGCGCCACGGTCGATCAGGAGCAGTCGCTGATGGCTCATCCACTCTTCGGGCTATTTGCTGAGCCCGCGTCGACGGTGTTCGTCACGGCGACGGAGAATCATATCGGAGCCATCGAAAGGCTAGCCGCCGAGTACAACTTTTTCGTCGCCCGCATCGGAACAACGGGCGGAAATCGCCTGGAGATTTCGGTCGATCGCGAGCCGTTTATTTCAGCGCCGCTGACTGAGCTTCGAACCGTGTGGGAGACGTCGCTAGAAGCAACCCTTCATGGCGAGGTGACGGCATGACGCAAGTCTTGTCCCGCGGCGCAGCCGCCGCCCGCCGTGCGCGCAGCACTGACGGCATGAGCCAGTTGCTTTTCCAGGGCGTTCCCGGCGTGACGGATACCACCGGGCAACTGACCACTGATCACTGTTCACCGTCCACTGTCGCCGCAGACGAAGACAAGCTGCGCGAAGAGTGCGGCGTCGTCGCTATCCATGGGCATCCCGAGGCGGCGCGGCAGGTATACCTTGGGCTCTACGCGCTGCAACATCGCGGTCAGGAATCGGCAGGCATTGCCTCGGCCGACGGACAGCATCTGGCCAACATCAAGGGCATGGGACTGGTCTCGGAAATCTTCACCGACGATGTGCTGCAGAAGCTGCCGGGGACAATGGCTATCGGCCACACGCGCTACTCAACCACGGGCGATTCGGCGCTGCTGAATGCGCAACCTATCCGGGTTGACTCCACGAAGGGCCTCATCGCGATTGCGCACAATGGCAACCTCGTCAACCTTGGCACTGTGCGTGCGCGACTGGAACGCGATGGGGCGTATTTTCAGACCACGTCGGATTCCGAGATCATCGTGCAGCTGATTGCACATTCCGATCAGCACACGCTGGTGGATTGCATTGCCGATTCGCTGGCGCAGGTTGAAGGCGCGTTTTCCATAGTGATGATGACGCGCGATCGTATCTTTGCGGCGCGCGATCCACGCGGGTTTCGCCCGCTCTCGATGGGGCGCATCCGCAACGCCGACGGGCCGGACACGATTGTCTTTGCGTCCGAGACGTGCGCCTTTGATCTGTTGCGGGCCGAGTATGAGCGCGATGTGCTGCCCGGCGAACTGGTGATGGTGACCGACGACGGTGTCACGAGCCGCCAATTTGCGACGGGCTTCCCGCAGTCGAGCTGCGTTTTTGAGCATGTTTATTTCGCGCGCCCCGACAGCCGCATCTTTGGCCGTTGGGTGCAGGAGAGCCGCGACCAGATGGGCCGACAACTAGCGCGAGAGTCAGGCGCGGATGCGGACGTTGTCGTGCCGGTGCCGGATTCCGGCGTTACTGCTGCTCTCGGCTACGCAGAAGAAGCCAAAATTCCTTTCCGCCTTGGCTTGATCCGCAATCACTACGTGGGCCGCACCTTCATTGAGCCGGAGCAGCGCGTGCGCGACTTTGGTGTGCGTTTGAAGCTGAATCCGGTGCGCAATCTGCTCGAAGGCAAGCGCGTCATCCTGATTGACGATTCGATCATTCGCGGAACCACCAGCCGCAAGATTGTCCGCATGGTGCGTGGAGCGGGCGCAAAAGAGGTGCATCTGCGCATTAGTTGTCCGCCGACGATTTCGCCTTGTTTTTATGGCGTGGATACGCCGAGCAAGCGCGACCTCATCGCCGCGAACAATTCCGTCGAAGAGATTCGGCGCTATATCGAAGCGGATTCGCTTGCTTATCTTTCGCTGGACGGCTTGCTGAAGAGCTGCGATAACGGCGACGGTAACAAATACTGCACGGCCTGCTACACGGGCAACTATCCTACGCAATGGGTGGATGTAGACGAGATTTTGCCGGCTGCTGCTAGCGTCTAGTCGGCACTTTAGATTCCATCGAATTCAAACTGTTTCACCGGCCAGTTCTGCGCCGTGTGTGGCGGCACTTTTAGCTCGCGCCAGGCTTCGCGTCAACACAAACATGGCCAACGCTGCCGCCAGACTGGGAACCATCAGCCCGCGCAGTCCGAGCCAGTAGCTGCCGGTCCTGTCTTTCATCACACCCATCCAATACGGGCCGACGAATCCGCTGAACATGGTGATGGTGTTCATCGCGGCAATGCCTGCGGCTGCGGCGCGTCCCGTCATGAATTGCGTGGGGACTGCGAGGGCCGGCGCCTGCAGCGCATTGAATGCAACAAAACTGACTGCGAGTGAAACCACGACCAGCCACGGCGGCCTTGCGAAGCTGGCAATCAAATAGCCCGCCGCCATCACGCAACAGGGCACGATGCAGTGCAGTGCCCGGTCGCCCGTTCGGTCAGAGTTTACGCCGCCAAAGAGCATGCTTGCCGCACCAGCCACGCCGAAACAGGCCACGAGATATCCCACCTGGCTCACATTCCAGCCGGTCACAGCTTGCAGGATGGCGGGCGCGGAAAAACCGTAACCGTAACTGCACGTCAGTGCGCTGAAGAAAAACAGCCCGATCAACCAGACCTTGGGCGAGAGTAGCGCCTGCAATACACCTGCTTCGCGGCCGAGATGCGCATGCGCGCTGTCGGCGTCGAGCTGGCGCTGCAGCCACGATTTCTCGTCGAGCGTGAGCCATTTGGCCTTCGCGGGACCGTCAGGAAGCAGCCCAAAAATTACGAAGCTGAACAATGCTGCCGGCAGCCCTTCCAAAAGAAAGAGCCATTGCCAACCGGCGAGGCCGAGCTTGCCTTGCAAGCCCAGCAACCATCCGGCGACAGAGCCCATGAGCACTGAGCTGAGTGGGAGAGCGACGTAAAAGCGGCTAACAGCGCGAGCCCGCATGCTGGCCGGAAACCAAAGCGTGAGGTAGTAAATCACACCAGGAAAGAAGCCGGCCTCGGCCATCCCGAGCAGCAGGCGCAGGCTATAAAACTCGAGCGGCGTGCGCACAAACATCATGGACGCAGCGAGCAAGCCCCACGTGAGCATGATGCGCGCGAGCCAGCGCTTGGGCCCGAAGCGCAGCAACAAAAGGTTAGACGGAACCTCGCAAAGCGCGTAGCCAATGAAGAACAATCCTGCGCCGAGACCGTACACGGTCGCGCTGAAATGCAGGTCGCTGTTCATGCGCAGCGAGGCGAAGCTGATGTTAATGCGATCCATGTAGGCCAAGCCGTAGCCGATGGAGATGATGGGCAGAAGGCGCCACGCTGCTTTGCGCTGGGCCGATGCGCCAATCGCCGCGAGGTTTGGTTCGTTTGGCGCAATCCGCGGTGTGAGTTCGGCTGGCTTGTCGCTCTCGGCAGGGATCAACGGAGACCTCTTTCGGTTCTCGGAATTGAGAACGGGGCCGGGAAAACGCCGCTTTCAGCGTGGTAAGCAGACTTTACCATGAACGCTGCACTTCCCTGATTCGCGTCGTCGTGAATGACTGCTGTGATAGCATCCGCCTGTTGCACGACTGGAACTCACGCGGGCGAATCCTCCACGTCTGCAGTTCCCTTTGCTGAACCTGAGGTTGGCATGACTCGTTCGCGTTCGCTGTTTGGGGTCGCGGTTTTTCTTGGCTCCTTTCTGCTCTTTCTTGTTGAGCCTATCGCGGCGAAACAGTTGTTGCCGGTGCTGGGCGGGTCCGCCGCGGTTTGGATTACCTGCCTGGTGTTTTTTCAGACTGCGCTCCTGTGCGCGTATCTCTATGCGCATTGGCTTTCGCTCAGCTCGCAGTGGAACCTGCACTCCCTGCTCCTTTTGCTGGCGGCGGCCGCGGCTATCGTATGGGCGGTGCGCAGCTACGGAGTTGGCATTGGCGCGGAGCATCCAATCGCCACGGTCTTTGTCGCACTCGGCGCGTGGATTGGCTTGCCTTTTCTTATGCTGGGGGCGACGAGTCCTTTGCTCCAGGTGTGGTGGGCTCGGATCGAGGCGAGTGAAGTTCCTTATCGACTGTTTGCGCTTTCGAACCTGGCATCGTTGCTGGCTTTGGCCCTTTATCCAAGCTTGATTGAGCCAAATTTCACTTTGCAAACGCAACGGGTTGGCTGGGCTTTTGGATTTGCAGCATTCGCAATCCTGTCAACGGCGCTGACTTGGAGGACGCGATCGGCACAATCGGTGGCGGGGCCGATCGACGCCGAGGACGACGCCAACCTGCCCAAAGCGCCGCTGAGCCACAAGATTCTTTGGGTGCTGTTGCCGATGGGCGCAGCCATGCAGTTGAGCGCGGTGACGAGCTATCTGACGGCGAACATCGCCGCCATTCCTCTATTGTGGATTCTTCCTCTTGGGGTATATCTCGTCACGCTGATTCTGGCGTTTCAATTCCCTCACCTACTGCCGCGCGGCCTCGTCACACGCGCACTCATTGTGATGCTCGGCGGCCTCGCCTACATGTTATCGAAGACCGAAATGTCGATTCCGATGCGGATCAGCATTCTGTTCTTCCTTCTCGAAGTCCTCGTTTCGTGTTACTTCTGCCATAGCGAGGCCGTGGCTCTTCGACCGAAGCGTGCCTCTGAGTCCACGCTCTTTTATCTTCTTTTTGCTGCCGGTGGTGCGCTGGGATCCTTCATCATTGGAATAGCGTCGCCGTTGGTCTTCCGATTCAACTACGATCTGGCACTCACTTTTCTCGTGACCGCGCTGCTTGCGCTTGTCGTGACTTGGAAGGAAGGATGGAGTCAGCGGATGCTGTGGGCGGTGGCCAGCATCATGATGGCGGTGCTCGTTTCATGGGTTCACATCGCCTCTCAGCGCGAGACCATCGCCGCAGTACGTAACTTTTATGGGACTCTGCGTGTGCGGCAACACCATGGATATCCCGGCTCCGTGATGCGAACGCTGACGAACGGCACGATCCAGCACGGCACGCAATACTTTGGAACGGAGCAACTGAGGCGAACGCCGACGACTTACTATGC
>Ga0302324_100011654_pt1 | contig 18029 bp, 14 predicted proteins | sample Palsa_T0_1_FD_201949 | JGI IMG/M metagenome (GOLD analysis project Ga0302324, IMG submission 201949) | Peat permafrost microbial communities from Stordalen Mire near Abisko, Sweden - Palsa_T0_1 | ecosystem: Environmental > Terrestrial > Soil > Palsa > Peat permafrost | place: Sweden: Abisko... | reverse complement strand
ACTTTTTGCTATCCATTGAGGGCGTTCCTTTCTGTGGGGATTGAGGCAAACACCCAAACCCTACTCCAAAAGGGGCGCCCTTTTATATTGCGTCGGATAGCGGGAAACTGACCCAATACCGAATGGCGAGGGCCCTTGACTTGCGAGGTGGCGAAAGAGGACCGCATGCAAGAGTGCCTGTGCCACAGAAAAGCTGGAGCCTCGGAGCGAAGGCTATTGACGGAGCTGGCAAGCGTTTTGTATAGTGCGAGTTCCGTGGCACGAGTTGGTAAAGCGGAAAGATTTTTTGGGAAGCGCGCTATGAACGTAACCTATTCACTATTCGCCTATGACTTTACTTACCGCTTCTCCTTTGCGGGGGGGCGGGTTGGCGAAACGCGCGCGGAAATGACGCAGTAGAGACACCGCACAAAATTTCGCAAGCCGGCCGCGACCTTCGAAGGGGGACGCGGCCTTTTTTGTTGATGCCGGGCTGGATGGGAATCGGATTTGCCGGGAGGCGCACGGTCTTATGAAGATCGACGATTGGCGAAGCGAGATCGATGAGATTGACACCAAGCTGGTGGGTTTGCTCAACCGGCGCACCGAGCTGGCTCTGAAGGTGGGCCAGTTCAAGAGCAGCTATGGACTGGCGTTGCGGGTTCCGGCGCGCGAGAAGGCCATCCTGAAGAGGCTGAAAGAATTGAATACGGGGCCGCTTGACAACGAGTCGCTCGAAAAAATCTATCACGTGATCTTCGACCTGTCGGTACGGTCGCAGGAGCTTTACGGGATGGGGAAAGCCGCGAACGGGAAAGGGAATCGCGCGGCGGGGCGCGGGAGCCAAAGGAAACCGGCGCGGGCATGATCGTCGAACCGAATGCGCGCATCGCGTTCCAGGGAGAGCGCGGCGCTTTCAGCGAAGAGGCGGCGATCAAGCTTCTTGGGGAAACGATCACGCTGGTGCCGCGGCTGACGTTTGAGGCGGCGTTCCGGGCGATTTTCGAAGGGCTCGCGGATTATCTGCTGGCGCCGATCGAGAACAGCCTGGCGGGGTCGGTACACCGGTCGTTCGATCTGCTGGTCGACAGCAACCTGAACATCATTGCCGAGGAAATTATCCCCATCGCGCACAACCTGATCGGGCCCCCGGGATCGCGGTTCGACGAAGTGCGGGTGGTGGAATCGCATCCGGTGGCGCTGGCGCAGTGCGAGCAGTTTTTTGTGGAGCACCCGCGGCTGAAGCGCATCGCCACTGAAGATACCGCCGGGAGCGTGCGTGCGGTGATGCTGGCAGGGGATGTGCAGCGCGCGGCCATTGCGGGGCGGCGGGCGGCGGAGATATACGGTGGCACGATCCTGCGGGAGCACTTAGAGGATAACGCCGAGAATTACACGCGCTTCTGGCTGCTTTCGCCTTCGCAGACCGAGCCGGAAGACGCGGACAAGCTTTCGCTGTTTTTTCAGCTGGACCACCGTCCCGGGGCGCTGCTGCACGCGCTGGAGCCTTTTGCGCGGCGGAACATCAATCTGATGAAGATCGAGAGCCGGCCGGTACACGGGCGCCCGTGGCAGTATCGCTTCTATCTGGATTTGCAGACGGCGCGAAGCAATCCGGAGGCTGCGGCGGCGCTGGAGGAACTCGACAAGCAGGTGGTGGAGCTGAGGATACTGGGATCGTACAAGGCGGCGCAGATGTCGGCCGGGGCGCAGCGGTAGCAGCCGGCAAGTTCCGTTGTGAGAGAGAAAAGGACAGGTCAAAGGACACGTCAATGATCGTCAACATGTTTGCGGACGCAACGAAGGCACAGATCGACCACGTGGTCGATCGCATCAAGGAATGCGGGTTCCAGGCGCACCTGATTCAGGGCGAGGAACGCACGGTGATCGGGATCGTCGGGAACAGCAACAAGCACCGGCCGGAACTCGAGGCGCTGCGGGCGGCGCCGGGTGTGGAAGACCTGGTGCCGATTTCGCATCCTTTCAAGCTGGCTTCGCGAAGCTGCCGGCCGGAGGGTTCGATCCTCGATCTGGGGAAGGGTGTGACGATCGGCGGGACCGAAGTTGTGGTGGCGGCGGGTCCCTGCGCGGTGGAATCGCGCGAGCAGATCGAAAGCGTGGCGGCGAGCGTGGCGCGGGCGGGAGCGAAATTGCTGCGCGGAGGGGCGTTCAAGCCGCGAAGCTCGCCTTACAGTTTTCAGGGTCTCGGCGAAGAAGGGCTGAAGCTGATGCGGGCGGCGGCGGACAAGAACGGCCTGCTGGTGGTGAGCGAGGTTATGGACCCGTCGCAGATCGAGGTGATGTTGCCTCACGTCGACGTGATGCAGGTGGGTGCGCGGAATATGCAGAATTACCATTTGCTGCGGGCGTTGGGCGAAATCGGCAAGCCGGTGATGCTGAAGCGCGGGATGTCCGCGACGCTGGAAGAGTTGCTGCTCAGCGCGGAGTACATCATGTCCGGCGGGAACTATCAGGTGATCCTGTGCGAGCGCGGGATACGCACGTTTGAGACTTACACGCGGAACACGCTGGATATCGCGGCGATCCCGGTGGTGAAGCAGCTGTCGCATTTGCCGATTATCGCCGATCCTTCGCATGGGACCGGGAGGCGCGACAAGGTGGCGGCGATGGCGCGGGCGGCGGTGGCGGCGGGGGCGGACGGGTTGATTATCGAGGTGCATCCTGATCCGGAGCGGGCGCTTTCGGATGGCGTGCAGTCGCTGTATCCGGATCAGTTTGCGCAGATGATGGATCAGGTGCGGGCGATTGCTCCGGCTGTGGGGCGGAAGATTGCGAGCGGGGAAGTGGCGGCGGTGGGGCGGTAGACGGGGAGTGAGACTGGGGCGGTGGGACGGACGGCGGGTAGGAGCCGCGAAGGGACCCTTGAAAGCGGAGGGTTGGGCGCCAAGAAAGGCTAAGAGGGATCCTTCGTCGCTGCGCTCCTCAAGGATGACTACGAAAGGCGACGGCGAAAGCGAAGGCGTTGCCGCGCGCGGGCTTGGTTATCAGGGCTTGGTGGCGGCTGCTGCGGCTGCTGCTGGTTGGGTGACTGCGGTGCGGGCGCCGCTCCAGACTAGTTGCAGGCCGGCGAAGATGGCTATTACGGCTATGGCTACTTTGAGTTTGCGCGCTGGCACGCGGCGGGCAAACAGGCAGCCTACCAGGACTCCGGGGATGCCGCCCGTCAAAAGCAGCTTGAGGACGGGGCCGCTGATCGAGCCGAACTTCCAGTGGAATGCTCCGCCGATTACCGCCAGCACTAGGCCGAAGAGCAGGTCGGTGCCTACTACCTGCGGCGGGGTCATCTCCGAATAATTCAGCAGCAGCACTGTGCCTAGCGCGCCTGCGCCTGCGGACGAAAATCCCGACTCGATACCAATCGGCAATGCCAGCCAGGGGAGCCATTTCGAATTCTTGTGGGCGAAGCCGGGATTCTGGAAGCGGCGGAAAAACGTCACACTGGAAGAGGCGGTGAGCAGTAGGCCGAGCAGAATCACCACTACAGGGCTGCCTGCGTGCGTGCTCAGGAGGCGCAGGAGGTAGGTGCCAATTAACAGGCCGGGGACGGCGCCTTGCAGTAGCAGCGAGAGGTATCGCCAGTGGATGTGGCGCCCGGCCATGTAGAACGGTGCGGCGATCAGGCGCAGAACGCCGGCGAAAACGAAGGCAGTCCCTACCGATGCCGCTGCGGGAAGGCCTACGATCAACATCAGGGCGGGGACGGTGAAGCTGCCGCCGCCGATGCCCGTTAGTCCTACGGCTAGGGCAATCAGGAAGCCGATTACGATCTGCATCAATTCGCTCGTTTTAGGGCGGCGGGTTCGGGGGCGGCTTGATTGGAGGCGGCTGCGTCTGCTTCTGCGTCAGACTGTTTGGAGGCGGTGTGGATGCCGCATTCTAGTTTTGCGCCGCCCCATCGGCCGGAGCGCGGGTCGGCGCCCGCTTGCGGAATGGCGGTGCAGGGTTCGCAGCCGATGCTGCGATAGCCCGTGTCATAGAGCGGGAGGTAATCGATTTTGTTGTCGGCGGTGTACTTCCAGACCTGGCCCCAGGTCCACGCGGCTAGCGGGCTTACTTTGAGCAGGACTTTGCCGGTGGCGAGTTCGTGGTGCTCGACGATTTTCAGATTTTTGCGCGTGGGCGATTGCTCGCGGCGCAGGCCGGTGAACCAGACGTCATAGTGCTGCAAGGCTTCGAAAAGGGGTTCGACCTTGCGGAGGTTGCAGCATTTGCCGGGATCGGTGCGGTTCAGGATGCCGAACTCGGCTTCCTGCTGGGCTACGGATTTTTTCGCGGCGAGATTTTTGAGATTGAGATTCCAGGCCTTGGCCATGCGGTCGCGGTAGGCGTAGGTCTCGGCGAAATGGTAGCCGGTCTCGAGGAACAGGACCGGGATATCCGGGAGGCGCTTGCGCAGGAGGTCGAGGACGATCATGTCCTCGGCCTGGAAGCTGCAGGTGAAGCAGGGAAGGCCGCTATTTTCGGCGAGGACGCGGTCGATAGCGGCTTCGGCGGAAAGGGCTTCGAATTCCTGCGCGATTAAGGGCTGGCTCATTTGCGCCTCTGATTCGGGTCGGAGTGCGTGTCGCGCCATTTGTAAAGGGCTTCGACGATTTGGGTGACGGCTTCTTCGTCGGTGAGATCGAAGCGCTGGATTTCGAAGAATGCGCCGGGGCCGAAGATGGCGCGGACGGCCTGGGCCTGGTTGGTGCCGTCATCAAGCGGCGCAAAAACGGTGATGGCGCCGGAGAGGCGATAGGCTTTTGTTACGGTGACTAGCTCGTGGGAGAGGAAGTCCATCGGGCCGACGAGCTGTACGAACCAGCCTTCTTCGAACAGGCGGCGCTCGACCATTTCGGCCACGCGCGGGCGGCCCTTCAGCCACACTGCCGCGGACGGATGGCCGAAGCGGAGGACGCGCTCTTCTCTTGTGCTGCGGCCGGTGTTCGCGGTAGCGGCTGGCGTTCGTGTGGCGGGGCCTGGCGCGATCGGTTGTCCGATGATTCCTGCGGCTACGGTGGCGTTGGTGTGCTGGTCGATGACGATGAAGCTGCCCATGGTGCGATTTTCGCTGTAGGGATCGAAGAACAGGGGAAGCGTCGTCTTCAGATCGACTTCGGCGATATCGTTCATGTCCAGGCTGGTGGCCGGGGATTTTTCCAGGGTGTTTACGTCGATGCGCTGGCGCACCTGCTTGAAGCGCGCGCGGACGGTGCGCGTGGTGTGCTTGAGCAGGTAAATTTTGTGGAGGTCGAGCGGATCGGCGTGCATCCAGACTACGGTGGCCTGGAATTCGGTGCCGACCGAGGGGCGGTTTTCGTCGGAGACGATTACGTCGCCGCGACTGATATCGATTTCGTCTTCGAGCGTCACGTTGACCGATTCACCCGGGCCGGCCTGCGCCAGTTCATCTTCGAAGGTGACGATGGATTTCACTTTTGTGCTGATGCCGGAGGGCATGGCTACTACTTTGGCGCCGGAACGGAGGATGCCGGAGGCGATCTGGCCGGCGAAACCGCGGAACGTGGAGTCGGGACGAATTACGTATTGCACGGGGAGGCGCAGCGGGCCGGAGGCGGCCGTGTCGCTCACGCGCAAACCCTCCAGATGTTCGAGCAGCGCGGGGCCTTCGAACCACGGAGTGCGCGGACTGCGGCGGACTACGTTGTCACCATCGAGCGCGCTGACCGGAACGGCGTAGAGGCTTTTGATGCCCAGCTGGCCGGCGAACTCGCGGAACTCGGCGGCTATGCGCTCGAAGACTTCCTGCGAGAAGCCGACGAGATCCATTTTGTTGACGGCGGCGACGATGTGCTGCACGCCGAGCAGATTCGCGATGTAGGCATGGCGGCGCGACTGGCGCAATACGCCTTTCGTCGCGTCCATTAGAACGACCGAAGCATCCGCGGTGGACGCGCCGGTGGCCATGTTGCGCGTGTACTGTTCATGACCGGGCGTGTCCGCGATGATGAACTTGCGGCGGGGAGTGGAAAAATAGCGATAGGCGACGTCGATGGTGATGCCTTGCTCGCGCTCGGCGCGGAGGCCGTCGGTTAGAAGGGCGAAGTCGATAGGGCCGCCGGAGCGGTTTACGTTGCTCTTGCGAACGGAGGCCAGCTGATCTTCGAGGACGGACTGGCTGTCGTAGAGGAGGCGGCCGATCAGCGTGGATTTGCCGTCGTCTACGCTGCCTGCGGTGCTGAAACGCAGGAGGCCTTCGGTGGGCGCTACCAGCTGCGTGGGGGCGTCTGCGTTCGTCCGATTGGTCACTTGAGCGGGATCCGATGCATCGGCGGTTTGTGCCGAAGCGGGCTCGGCGGCGGGAGTCGCCATCAGAAATATCCCTCGCGCTTCTTGATTTCCATCGAGCCTTCTTCGTCGTGGTCGATCACGCGATTTTCGCGCTCGGAGCGGCGGAAGGAAACCATCTCGTCGATAATTTTCGGGACGGTGTCGGCGTCAGAACGAATCGCTCCGCTGCACGGCACGCAGCCGAGGGAGCGCATGCGGCACTTCACCATCTGTGGCTTTTCGCCGGGAAGCAGACGCACGCCGGTCTGGGGCAGGATCAGGGAATTGCCGCGCACGATCGTCTCACGCTCCTTGGCGAAGTAGAGCGGGACGATGGGAATTTTTTCGGCGTAGATGTAGAGCCACACATCCATTTCGGTCCAATTGGAGAGCGGGAAGATGCGGATGCTTTCGCCCTTGTGGTGGCGGGCGTTGAACAGGTTCCAGAGTTCGGGGCGCTGGTTCTTGGGGTCCCACTGGCCTAGTGAGTCGCGGAAGGAATAGACGCGCTCTTTGGCGCGGGATTTTTCTTCGTCGCGGCGCGCGCCGCCAAAGGCCGCGTCGAAGCCGCCTTCGGCGAGACCGTCGAGCAGGGAGCGCGTTTTCAGCAGGCCGCAGCACTTCTGGGTGCCTAGATCGTAGGGATTGGCGCCCTCGTCGAGGGCTTTCTTGTTCATGTGGACGAGGAGTTCCGCGCCTACGTGCTTGGCGTACCAGTCGCGGAATTCGATCATCTCGGGAAACTTGTAGCTGGTGTCGATGTGGAGAAGCGGGAAGGGAATCCTGCCCGGGTAGAACGCCTTCTGCGCGAGGCGCAGCATTACGGAGGAATCCTTGCCGATCGAGTAGAGCATTACCGGCCGGGCAAACTCCGCGGCAGCCTCGCGCAGGATGAAGATGCTTTCGGCTTCGAGCATCTTGAGATGGTCGAGGGAAGTGTTTGTTTCGGGTTTTTCGGCGATTTCGGTCATTTCAGTCAGCGCTTCCGGTCACAAAAAAACCCGCTCCCGGCTGGTTCCGAGGGCGGGCTAACATTGAGTTCCGTTTTGAGTCGAGCTTAGCTCGTGAACCCTGCCGCCCCCGCGGACGCACACATATGCGTCTTACAACAGGTACAACAACAGGCGGTTAGGGGCGTAAGTTCCATGTTTTGCGTAAGCCCTAATCTATCGTGAGTGCGGCGGGCTGTCAATTTAGATTCGCGGAGGGGGGAATGGATTCAGGAATGCGCCGTGAGCGGTCGATCTCAGCCGAGGATGCGAAGCGACTGATGCTCAGTCGGGCGGCTGAAAGCCATAATACGAACCTGCCGTAGAGTCTCGTTCCCAGAGCGGCTGGATGCGCGGATGATTGAAAAACACCTTCATGCCTCGAGACCATGATTCCCAAACTGATTGGTCGATATATCCGGCCGTGTAGAAAAAGTACTCCTCCGCGCACAGATTGAAGTAGGTGAAAAGGTGTTTCTTCTCTTCGTCAGACAACGAGCCTTCATCTGGCCCAAACAAAATCTTGTTGAGGTCATCGTTTAGCGCGTCGTAGCGACGATTAAAATCTGTAAACAGCTCCTTGAACAACCTGGTTTCATCGAGATGCTGGCGATAAAGGAAATATGTTAAGCCACTGATGGCTACAAAGGCAGATACGAGTAAATCAGGCCGGTGGAAGATCGAAAGAGGTAGCCACGCGACGATGACGCCTGCACCGCCTGCCAAGAAAATAAGAGGATACCATTTCCGATTATCAAGTTTTAGCGGCATCGGTGCTCCGGGTCAGTTTCCCAAACTCCCACTGTAGGGCTCATCCCCTTCTTTGAACCTGTTTACACAATAGTAAAGCACGCGAAAGAAAGACCCACCCTTGACACCGAAGGGTGGGGCACCCGCAAAGGCAACGGCAATGGCAAGGGTCAGAAGACGTCTAGGTCGTGGGCTGAGACTATATTGCCGGAGTAGTGCTGGCTGACTTCGGCTACGATTTCGTCGTTTGCTGGGGCGCCTCGGCGGAGGGACATCTGGTGGTAGAGGACGAGCAGGCTGGGCTTGGCGTCGCTGGCTTCTCTTGCTAGCTCCGCGGAGGACGTGTGGAAATGGCTGAAGTAGTTTTGGGATTTGGCGGTGGTGGAGGCGAAGCCGGCCGCGCTGTAGACCTCATGGAGAAGGATATCGCAGCGATTGCACTGCTTGACTATGTTATCGGTGGGGCCGGTGTCGCCGGAGATCACGATGGTGCGATCGGCGGTTTCAAATTTGTAGCCGAAGGCATGTTTCCAGGAGCCGTGCGCTACCGGGAAAGCGGTTACCGTGACGTTTGTGTCTTTGTAGACGACGCCCGGTTCGATTTCATGGACGTGGACTTTGTAGCCGACGTGGTTTTTCTGCTCGAGTCCTTTGGTGCGGATATCGATGTCCTCCTGCCAGGCTGACTCGATGTGGTCGGTCATGCTCTGAAGGCCCGGCGGACCGTACGCTTCCAGCGGATCGGAGCGAGCGCCCCAGGGAGTGAAGATGAGGTCGGGATAGCCGAGAGTGTGGTCGGTGTGGAGATGGGTGATGAAAACGACGCGGAGGTTTCCTTGCGCGAGGGCTGCGACCCCCTTGCGTTCCGCGGCGGCGGCTCGGCGGACTACTCCGGGGCCGCAATCGACCAGATAGGCTGCGCCGTTCACGACCACGGCTACTGCGGGGCCGGAATTGTCGGGGTCGGCGGCGGGAGTGCCGGCGCCGAGGATGACTACTTGGGTGTGGGATGGGACGGAGGGTGTTGAGGCGGGAGTCTGGGGCGCGGAACCTATTGTGGAAGCGGGGGCGACCGCGAAGATTGCTAGAAAAACGATGATCATGGCTGTTTCTCCTTTCGAACGTGTCACGGAGAGCCGATTTGACCGGTGATATGGCCGCCAATATATACCAAGAGGGTGTGAAACCATCGCATCCCTGGATGGAAATGTGGACGAGGGATCCTTCGCCGCGCTTCAGAATGGCTGCGCACGGCGAGGCGGATCGCGGCGCACAGGTGAGACAAAAGCGCCAATCGGGGGATTGGCGTTCCCGGGGGGCGAGGCGTGGCTGCGGCGGGGGAAGTTTGCTTGGCTGGGGGGCTGGAATTGATTTAGACTGCCGAGGCTTATCTACCGGAGGAATTTTTTATGGCTACTACGGCGCCGCATGCGGTTACTCCTGAACGGTTCTTTAATGCTGTTAATGCTTATCAGCAGACTGCGGCGGTGAAGGCTGCTGTTGAGCTGGAAATTTTTACGGCTATTGCGGAAGGGAACGCGACCGCGGCGGCTATTGCACAACGCTGTGGGGCTGCTGAGCGCGGGGTGCGCATCCTTTGCGACTTTCTTACGATCCTTGGTTTTCTGGCTAAGGATGGGGCGAAATATGCGCTGGCTCCGGACTCGGCTTTGTTTCTGGACAAGCGGTCGCCGGCTTACGTCGGAGGCGCGATTGAGTTTTTGCTGACTCCTCACATATTGGAAGGGCACGAGCGGTTGACGGAGGCGGTGCGGCGGGGCGGCACCGCTATGGGGCAGGGGACGCTTGAGCCGGAAAATCCCGACTGGGTGAAGTTTGCGAAGGCGATGATGCCGCTCATGCATATGCCTGCCCAGTTGATGGCTGCCGAGATTCGCAAGGGGGGCGAGGCGCACAAAGTTCTCGATATCGCCGCGGGGCACGGAATTTTCGGCATTGCTGTGGCCAAGCAGAATCCTGGCGCGCAGATCTACGGAGCGGACTGGAAGAATGTGCTGGAGGTGGCGAGCAAGAACGCGCAGGCGATGGGAGTGGGGGACCGCTATCATCTGATTCCTGGGAGCGCGTTCGAAAGCGATTTCGGCGGAGGCTACGACGTGGTGCTGGTTCCGAATTTTCTGCATCACTTTGACGCGTCCACCTGCACGAGTTTTATGCGCAAGGTGCATGGCGCGCTTGCGCCGGGTGGACGGGCGGCTATAGTGGAGTTTGTGCCGAATGCGGATCGGGTTACGCCGCCTAGCGCGGCGGCGTTCAGCATGATGATGCTGAGCAGCACGCCGTCGGGCGATGCTTACACGTTTGCGGAGATCGAGAGTATTGCGAGAAACGCGGGGTTCGGGCGCGTGGAACTTTCTCCGGCCGAGATGGGATTCCAGAGCCTGGTGATTGCTTACCGCTGAAGTTCGGGCGCTAACGGCTGAAAAGCTCGCGGTAAAGCACCGCGAGCGGTGGGCGCTGCGCGCCGTGGCTTTATGTCGGAACTGGGGTATTTGCGGCACGGATAAATCCGTGCCCTGACGAAAAACTAACCAGCTAAATCGTGCCTCGGCGGGTGAGGCCGTGAGCTGACGAGTTCGATTTATTAGATGGCTGGATGGCTGCTAGTCTTTTTGGAGCATTACTTCCGTGGATTTGATCACGGCGGCTACGGTGTCGCCGATTTTGAGTTTCATCTCTTCGGCGCTGCGGCGGGTGATCACGCTTTCGATGATGTTGTCGCCGACTCTGACGGAGACGTGGGCCATTACGCTTCCGAGTTGAAGTTCCTCGATCTTGCCTACCAAGTGGTTGCGTGCGGAGAGTGTCATCGAGGGATCATAGCGCCGGAGGAGAGCACTGTCGAGCATGGCAAGGTCGTGTGGCGAGCTGGCGGTTCCCTATGTGCGGCTAGGCTTTGCGGATGGGCTTGGTCATCAGATCTACGAAGAGGTTTGTGAAGCGATTGCGATCGACTTCTTGCAGGACATTCACCAGCCCTGCGGAGGGCGGCGGGCCCAGATAGAATTGCCGCGGGTCGACGAAGATCCTGCGGTCCGCGGCGCTTACCGGTTGTTTGCCTTCATTGGGAACCTCCTGCCAATTTTTGTGCCAGAACATTGCATCGCCGTAGCGGGGTCCGGGTGTGCAGCAAATGTCCACGTACATCTGCTCGGATTTTGTGAAGACGGCGGGATCGATCACCTGGGCGGCAATCATTTCGTCCGCCATGCGGAAAAGACGCGTGCTGGGATCGCGCTTGAGCGGCTCGACTGCGTATCGCTGGAAAAGATCGGCAATGGGGCTCTGTGCGCGGGCGACGATTTCCCCGATCATGCTGCGGCCGGGCGTGAGGGCATCGGCTTCGTGAATTTCTTCGGCCAGGTCGACCGTGACGATGCTGAATTTCGGCCACGGAGCGCGCAACACCTTGCGGGCGGCTTCGGGATCGAAACAAATGTTGAAAGTGTTGGTGAACGTGTGGAAGCCGGTGCCCATGATTACGACTTCCGGGACTAGAGGCACGATGTCCGGCGCGAGAGCAATGGCTAGCGCCAGGTTTGTCAGCGGGCCGCCGGCGTAGATTGTGACCTGGCCGGGATTTTCGCGGGCCGTTTTGATGATGAAGCGCGCGGCGTGGTCCTGCTGAGCTTTTATATTTGAGGAATCTGCGAAGCGAACGTAGGGCGGCGGAAGGGGCTGGACATCATCTGGGCCGCCGTTGGGGCGGTTGAACGCGCCCATCCAGGGATCGAGCCGGTGACCGCCATAGAGCTGCGAGCGAAGCAGCCATTCTTCTTTGGTGTTGAGCATGGGGAACTCGGCGCCGGGATAGACGGGGATTTCGGTGCGTCCCATCATTTCTAGTAAGCGGAGGGTGAACGCCATTTCCTGCTTCATCCACGCGTCGCCGGTGACTAGCGTGATGCCTAGCAGATCGATGTTGTCCGCTTGCAGCATCATTAGCGTCCCGAGGATGTCGGTGCCGAACGGGCCGGAATTGTCCTGGTCGTAAATGACCTTTCGCCTTCCGCTGCCTTGAGGCGGTGTGACCGGCACATTTGGTATCGCTGCGGCCACCGCGCCTGTCTCGGTCGCTTCGAGCGCCATTTGCGATGAGGCGATTGCGCCTCCGACTGTTCTGATAAATTCCCGGCGTGTTGTGGTCATCGTGGGTCTTTCTCTACTAGGATTGGCTCCACTACGAATTGGCTCCACTGCGAATTGGTTCCGCTACGACTTGGCTTGATTTACGGGGCGCGTCATCAAGTCCACGAAGATTTCGCGGAAGCGTTTTTTGTCGATCGCCTTGAGCACCTCGACGCGGCCGGCTTTTATGGAGGGATTGTTCTGCCCTGCGAGCGGCGTTCCTTTGTTGGCGTCGCTCCAATTGGCGTCCCAGAAGAGGGTGTCGCCGTAGTGGCCGTCGTTGTGCGTGACGATATCGATATACATTTCGTCGAAGCCGCCAAAAATCGAGGGATCGATGGCGTGCGCGGCCATCATTTCGTCGGGCATGCGGAAGGACTGCCTTTGCGGGTTGTCGCGCTGTGGCTTCTGTTCGAAGCGGCGAAACAGCTCGTCGATGGGCGCGTGGGCGTGATCGACGATGTAGTCCACTTTGGCGTCGTCCTGCATGTGGACTTGCTCGGCGAGGTCGGTGGTTACGAGCGTCAATTTGGGCCAGCCCGCGCGGAAGGCGATCTTGGCGGCTTCGGGGTCGAAATACACATTTACCGAGCTGGTGGAGTGATGGAGGCCGCCGCCCATGAAAATCACTTCCTTGGTGATCGGCACGATATCGGGCGCTAGCATGGCTGCGAGAGCCAGGTTCGTCATGGGACCGCCGCAATACATGGTGATTTCGTTAGGGTGGGCGCGAATGGTGCGGATGATAAAGTCCGCTGCGGGCTCGGGCTGCGCCTTGAGCTGAGCGAAGCGGCTGTAGGGCGGGGGCAGCGGCTCCAGATCATCGCGGCTGCCGCCATCCTTTGCGAAGCAGCCTAGATAGCCTTCGTTGCCGAGGGTCCTTGAGCCGAACATCTGGTAGCGCATCTGGGCTTCGGCCTTGGTATTCAGCAGGGGTTCCTGTGCGCCCATATACACCGGGACTTCCTTGCGTCCCATCAGTTCGAGCAGGCGCAGGGCGTAGGCTGTTTCCTGGCGGCCCCACATGTCGCAAGTTACGGTGCAGATTCCCAGCAGATCGATGTTGTCGGCTTGTAACAGCATCAGGGTTGCTACGGTATCGGTGGAGAGCGGCCCGCGATGGTCCTGGTCATAGATCAGCTTTTTCTTAACGCTTGGGGCTACGGGAGCTTGCTCGGGTGGAGAAAACATGGCGCTGTGGGCGAGCGGACCGGAGGATGTTTCCATTCTGACCCTTCCTCTTTCGATCGACCGCTTAGCGAATGCGGTGGATTCGGATTCAACTAGAGGCGTTTCAGCAAAGTAGTCAAGAGAAGTATAGCTGCAAGATGCGGATGGAGTGAGGCTGTGTCTACTGGATTCGGGTTGGGCAAGTTGGCTGTGCGGCTGACCTGGGGCATGGTCACTTTGTTGGGCGTCGATGATTTTGAGGAAGGCAAAATTGACGAACCAACAAGATTGTTGACATTTTTGAGGGACGGGGCGATAGTCTGCGCGTTCCCCTGTCCGGGGACGCTTGGGATGTACAACTACTAACGGCAGTCGGCTCGCTGTTTGAGCCGCCCAACCCGGCGACGAGACCAGTGCTCGCGTCCGGAGGAGGGCCTAAATGAGCAGGGCGAAGTGTGCGGTAGGCCTTCTGGCGCTCGCCGGAGGGTTGGCGTTACTTGTTTCCATTTGCGGTGCGCAGCAGCGATCTGCGTCGCCCGCTGTTGCTGTTCCCTCGCGGCTTTCGTCTTCCATTTTGTCTTCACTTCCGCTGACGTTTGAGCCGAACTACGGGCTGGTCGATCCTCTCGTGCAATTTTCCGGGCGGGGGCGCGGGTTGTCCGTTTTTCTTACGGAACGCGAGATTGCGGTTGCGTTTCCCGGGCGGGCGCGGGCGGGGTTGGCGGAAATTGAGCCGCGCGTGGGGATACGGCTGGTGCGGGCGGCCCGCTCTAAGCGGCGACGTTCGAGTGGGAGGGCATCGAATCGTCGCGGCTCCCGGCGCAGATCGTCCCGAAGAAAAAGGTCTGGCAGGCGCCGCGGGACGAGAACGGGTGTGAGGGGGAAAGATGCGCCCAGCCGGTTCGCGTGGCGGGGGGAAGGGCTGCTGCCTGGGCGGAGCAATTATTTCATCGGGAACGACCCGCGCGCTTGGCGGACGAATGTGCCGCACTACTCCGAGGCTGATGCGGATGGGGCGTTGCCGGGCGTGGGCGTGAGGATTTATGGCAATGAGCTGGGCGTGGAATACGATCTGCGTTTGTCGGCAGGCGTCGACGCGGCGGGATTGCGGCTGAAATTTTCGGGCGCGAGCGGCGTTCAGCTCGCTGCTAATGGCGATCTGGTGCTGCGCGCGGGCGGAAACGAATTGCGGATGAAGAAGCCCTCGATCTACGAGGAATCGCCGGGTGGTGCGGTGCGAGGGAAAGGGAATGGATCGCATCCTGCGGAAACTCGCGGGCATGTGGATGGCGGATACGTGCTCGAAGCCGACGGATCGGTGGGATTCTCCATCGGGCCGCACGACCCGGGCGCGGAACTGGTGATCGATCCTTCGCTTTCGGTTACGTACGCTAGCTTTCTTGGCGGCGCAGAGAACGAAATGGCAAATAGCATCGCCCTCGATTCGGGTGGGAATGTGTACATCGGCGGAACGACCAATGCGCCGGGTTCGTTTTCAGGGGCCATCACCGCGACGGTTGGCCCGGGGATTGGGCCTGGTGTAAACACCGGGTCGGGGAGCAATGCGAATACGGAATATTTTGTCGCGAAAATCAATCCGAACGCTACCGGGGCGAGTTCGCTGGTCTATCTCACGTTCATCGGAGGGAGCGTGAGCCAGGCTGGCGGGTTGATCGCGGTGGATGGCTCGGGCGATATTGCGATTACCGGGACGACTACGTCGCCCGATTTTCCAGTCACCGACGGCAGCACGCTTACGAGCGGGTCAAACGACGCGACGGTGAGCGAGATCGATCCTACGGGGAGCACGCTGATTTTTTCGACGATCTTTGGCGGGAGCGGAATGGAATCGCAATATGCTGCTGGCGGAATCGCGATCGATGCGCAGGGGCGGATATATATCGCTTCGGACACGACTTCGCAGGACCTGCCGGTTACGGCCGGTGTGTTTCAGGCGACTTTTGCGGGCACGTCGAGCGACGGATTTGTGGCGATTTTTCAGCCGGGAGCTAGCCCCGATCTGGCTTACTGCTCTTACCTGGGAACGAACGCCAGCGGGCAGGTGGGCGTGGGTGGGGTCGCGATCGATGCGTCGGACAACGCTTACATCGCCGGGTTCAGCTCGAACGCGCAGAACGGCTTCCCGACCAAGAATGCTTTTCAGACGGCGTATGGAGGCGATCCCAGCGACGCGTTTCTGATGAAGATATTTCCGGGAGGGCAGGGAGCTGCGGACGTGATTTATGCGACGCTGCTCGGAGGCAGCGGCCTTGATGAAGCGCTGGCGGTGGCCGTTGACGATTCGATTCCTGCGAATGCGTATGTGACCGGCACAACGCAGTCGAGGAATTTTCCGACCAATGGCGCAAACGCGCCCTACCAATCGAGCCTGCATGTGAATGCTACGGCGAACGCCTTTCTTTCGGTGATCGCGCAGAATTCTTCGACGGGGATGACGACGCTCGCTTACTCGACCTACATCGGCGGGTCAGCAAACGATGTCGGGCTGGGTGTGACGGCTGCCGCGTTTAATTCGGTTTACATCACGGGGTCGACGAAGTCGTGGGACTTTCCGTGGCACGACAACATTCAGCCCTTCAATGGATCGAGCGACGGATTCGTGGCGAAGTTCGATCCCTCGGCGGCGGGCGCTGCTTCGTTACTTTACGCTACACCGCTGGGGGGAACGGCGCCTCCGGGTGTGACGGTGACCGCCGCGGCCAGCGCCATCGCCGCCGATGCATTCGGAGACGTGTACGTGGCCGGGCAGACCACGGCGGCCGATTTTCCAACCGCCCTCACCACGGGCGGAGTGATGAACGGCTTTCAGCCTATTTGTGCGAGCTGCCAGAATTACCCGGCCGCCGCGGATGCGTTTCTGGTGGCGTTGCAGGAGAGTGCGGCGTCCCAGCCCAGCGTTTATTTCAATATCGGCAGCGTGGTATTTCCCGCACAGCCTGTGGGCACGCAGAACGCGCCGCAACCGGTGGCGGTCCATAACGGTGGGGAATCGTCCCTCGCGATTACCAGCCTTCAGATTACGGGGCCGAACAGCGCGGATTTTTCATTGATCGGGCCGGCTGCGTGCAAGACGCAGGCGATTCCCACCGGAGGCGAGTGCTCGTTCGAGGTGGGATTCGTGCCATCGACGACGGGACCCGAGGAAGCCGTGGTGAGTTTCACCGACAACGCGCCGGGCAGCCCGCAGGTGCTCGAACTGGTGGGGGCGGGGCAAAGCGCGTTCGCGTTGTTATCGACGACGAGCATCAACTTTGGGAGCCTGCCGGAAAATACCGTCAGCCTGAGCCTTCCGATCACGATCACGAATACGGGGAACCAGGCGCTCGCTCTGCAAAGCCCCGCGGAATCCGGACCCGATGTGGCGCAGTTTTTTCTCAACGGCAAGGATATTACGTGCGGCACCACGCTGGCGGCTGGGGCCAGCTGCTCGATTGGCGTCGTATTCAGCCCGAAGGCGATTGGAACGTTCCATGCGCAGGTGACCATTACGGACAATTCGGGTGGCGTGACGAATGCCACGCAGGTTGTGTCGCTCACGGGGACAGCGACGACGGTTGCGCCCGTGATCGGCGTGACGCCTTCCGCGATTGCGTTTGGGGACGTGGTGGTGGGAACGAGCAGTGGGGCGCAGCAGGTGACGATCACGAGCAGCGGCAGCGCGGCATTGAACATGACGGGCATCACATTGAGCGGGGCGAATGCGGCGGATTTTGCGATGACCGGCTCCGGTACGAATCAGTGTCCTACGGGCAGCGGCAGCCTGGCGATCGGGGCGAGCTGCACGGTGGGCGTGCGATTCGCTCCTTTGGCAGGCGACGCGGCTGGGTCCGAGAGCGCGATCCTGAGTGTTATGGACAACGCGGCGGGCAGCCCGCAAACGATTTCACTTACCGGAGCAGCTACGGTGCCGCCATCGATTCAGATTTCGTCGTCGAGCCTGAACTTTTCGGCGCAAAGCGTGGGGATCGCGAGCGCGCCGCAGACCGTCACGGTGCTGAACGCGAGCGCTGGGTCGCTTTCGATCAGCGGAGTGAGCGTGAGCGGGGTGAATGCCGCCGATTTCGCCGAGACGAATAATTGCCCGCCGAGTTTACGGGCGGCGGCTAGCTGCACGTTGAGCGTGGTGTTCACGCCGACGGCTCTGAGCGCTGTTGGTCGAACTGCCACGATCAACGTGGCGGACAACGCACCGAACAGCCCGCAGCACGTTGCCCTGACGGGGAGCGTCACGCAGGCGGGCATTTCGATCACGCCTTCGAGCATCAACTTCGGCGGCCAACTGGCGGGAACTTCGGGGCAGCCGCAGACGATTACGGTGACCAACACCGGCACGGGCGCGCTGTCATTCAGCTCGATAGCCGTGAACGGGGCTGTGGATTTTGTGGTGGGCGCGAATGCCTGCAAGGGGGCCAATGTTCCGAGCGGCGGGACCTGTACGGTGCAGGTGACATTCGGGCCGGCGTGCACAAACGGCTCTGCTGCGAGAAGCGCTACGTTGGTGCTGACCGATAACGTGGCAGGCAGTCCGCAGAGCGTGGCGCTCAGCGGCAGCGCGACGGGGGATTTCTGCTTCGATCCTTCGACTACGGTCTCCGTCGCCGCTGGGCAGACGGCGGTATATTCGCTCGTTGTCGATTCGCCCACTGCTTATAAAGGATCGGTGTCGCTCACGTGCGCAGG
>Ga0302324_100011651_pt1 | contig 18034 bp, 16 predicted proteins | sample Palsa_T0_1_FD_201949 | JGI IMG/M metagenome (GOLD analysis project Ga0302324, IMG submission 201949) | Peat permafrost microbial communities from Stordalen Mire near Abisko, Sweden - Palsa_T0_1 | ecosystem: Environmental > Terrestrial > Soil > Palsa > Peat permafrost | place: Sweden: Abisko... | reverse complement strand
AGGATGCCGCACGTGAGATCCGGCATATGCAAAAGGCGCTGACCACGATGAACGTGCAGCTGTCCAACGCCATCAGCGATATCAGCGGGACCACAGGCCTGGCCATCATTCGGGCGATTCAGCAGGGCCAGCGGGACCCGTTTCAACTGGCCAAACTGAAGGACTATCGAATTCGTGCCGGCGAAGAAGAAATCGCACGGAGCCTGGAAGGGAACTGGCAGGAAGATGTTCTGTTCGAACTCAGACAGGCGCTGGGAACGTATGATTTTCATCAGCAGCAGATTGCCGATTGCGACGTTCAGTTACAGAAGTATCTGGCGGCGTTACCGGACCATGCCCCCGCTGAGGTGGTGAAGTCGGAAGCGGGAACCGGAGAGCAGAGCGAGAACGCTCCCGCTGCGGAAAAGTCAGAGAAGAAGCAAAAGAAAAGCGGGAAGAAGAGCGGGAAGAAGAGCCAGCGAAACCAGCCAAAGTTCGACCTGGAGGCAGAGTTCACGCGAATCTGCGGGGTCAATCTGAGGTGCATCGACGGAGTGGATGTGATGACCATCGCCACCTTCGTCTCGGAACCGGGAACCGATATGAGTAAGTGGAAGACCGAGAACCACCTTGTTTCCTGGCTGAAACTGTCGCCCTTCCAGGCGACGAGCGGCGGCAGGCCCGTGAAACAAAAACGCCCGAAATTCAGGAACCGGGTGGCTGACGTATTGCGCATGGCGGCCGGCAGTCTCGTCCACAGTGACAGCTATCTCGGTGCGAGATACCGATACCTTTCCAGCCGCCGGGGTGCACCAAAAGCCATTAAGGCCATGGCTGCACACCTGGCGCGCATCATCTGCCGAATGCTCAAACACGGTCAGGCATGGGTGGACCGGGGCGCTCAGCAGCACGAAGCCAAACGAGCAGAACGCGAAAGATTGTCCTTACAACGCAAAGCTGCGGCACTCGGCTTCCGTCTCGAACCCGCAGCCCGAGTGGTCCACTAAACTTCGCTCCACCAGAAATCAACAACTTACGAGCAGTTTCTGGAGAGAGTCGCGGCTCAGTAACGCGCTGATTCTACTGAGCGGCGCGGGTAACCAGGCGGCAGCGTCCTGCTTCGGTTTGACCTCAAACTCTGTTCCAACTGCCGTTTTTAGGATGAAGCAACTCAAGAAGAGGAAGCGGCCGGAGGCCCCTAGCTAGCTAGGGCAGAGCGCGGGAGCATATCAGCGACTGCTTGATATCGCCGCTCGTGCAGAGGCCACAGAGGGAATCCGGCAAGGGATGAAACAGGGGAAGCGCGGAGACGCCCGCGATATTGATCACATCTTTGCAGATTTCGAAGCCAGTTATGGCATTTCGGGTTAAGATAACGTCCCGCGCGCCGCGGGATCTCACGGATATTTATACGCGCATCGTGACCGCGTCTTCGGACGCTGCTCTCAAGTGGTATCCCGGGCTCAGGAGTCGTTGCGCAGGCTCCGGCTTAACCCGGAGCGCTCTCCCTTAACGCCCGAAAATTCAGGGTTCAGGCACTTGCTTTATGGCAGAAGGCCCCATATTTACAGGGCGGTGCAAGGCAGAAGCTCGCGAGAGCCTGTGGCGGGAGGTTCTTGCGGAATCGGGGGCAGGCTGGCAGAGAGTAACTCCAAGGCAACCAGAGTGTCCCGGAGTACGGCGCGCGGATTGAGTTTGCGCTTATCGAAGTCTTTGGCGTAACGCTTTGCGCCTGTTGCGAGCCGAGTGCAGAACGTACAGAATCTCGATCCCACCTCGCGTCTTTCTGTAATAGATCAGGTATCGTCCGGCGGGAAAGCATCGAACCGCGGGGGCGGCTTCGGGAGCGGCGCGGCCCGCCTGCGGATTTTCCGCGAGAACCCAGAAGCGATCCGTAATCGAATCGATCAACTTATCTGCTATCTCGACTGACGTTCGCGTCGCCCAATAAACAAAGATTCCGTCGAGATCTCGCGCGGCGCCTTTGGAGACCCGATAAGTCTTCAACGGGACGATTCCCGTTTCCTTCTTGCGATCGCTTTGCGGCCTCGCGCCTTAATACTCGCCGCGAGTTCAGATAAGCCTTCTCTGCCGACGTAATCCGTGAACTCGCCCTGCGCAATCTCCTCAATTCCCGTACGCACGCGATCGCGAACCATTTCGAGCTGATCCTCGGTGAGAGCAGCCACAATGTCCTCGGCAGTCGGCTGCGCCAGACGAAGTTCGCGGGCCTCCTGATCTTCCATGCGACGCAATGCATCGCGGACTACCTCACTGGCATTGCCATAACGACCGCTCTGAACCTTCTTCTGTACGTACCCGGCGAGGCGATCCGTGATCGACACATTCATCTGATCCATAGCTCTTTCCAGCGTAGACGCATAAATCGGCAATGTCAATCTTTGACAGTGCAGCTCAGATGCACGATGGTCTCGATGTGGAAGGTCTGGGGGAACAGATCCACCAGTTGAATCCTGTCGATCCGGTACCCGGCCCCGAGCGCCGCCAGATCCCGCGCCAGCGTCGCCGGATCGCATGCCACCAGCGCGATCGTTTTCGGCCGCAGTGCCAGTAAACGCGTGACCGCCACTTTATCCAGCCCCGAACGCGGCGGATCCGCCAGCATGAAGTCGGGCGCGGTTTTGGCTTCCGCCAGAAAAGCTTCCGTCTGGCGTTGCTGCACGTCGATCCACAGGCGCGCGCGATGCGCGTTGGTTTTCAGATCCGCCGATGACGCGCGGCCTGCCTCCACAGCTGTAACCTTCCCGAAACGGCGCGACATCGGCAGGGAAAACAACCCGACGCCCGCATAGAGATCCCAGGCCGATTCTCCAGCCGCATCTCCGATGGCTAAATCCGCCAGCCGCGGCGCAAGAAACCGGTTTACCTGGAAGAACGCCTGGCCGCTGACCGTGAACTCATCCTCATTCACCCGATACTCCAGCGCCCCCGGCACCGTGCCCGGAACCTCCTCCGCCAGCCATTCGAAGAAGTGCTTGGCCACGGGCCTTTCCGACTCCAGCACGTTCCACTGCACCTGGCGTTCGTCCGTGAAGATCTCAAGTGAACCCACGAAGTTTGGCCAGCGCCGGTCGCGCACCATGCGATCCAGTTTCACGATCGCTTCATTGATCTTCGGCGAGGAAATCGGGCATTTCCCGATGGGAACCAGCTTGCGCGAATTCATCTCGCGATAGCCCATGCGCCCGCGCTCGAAGTGGAACTGCGCCCGGTTGCGATAACCGAACGGCTCGGCCGCAACGATTTCGATCCGGTCTTCGGCGAACTCGATCTTCCCCACGCGCCGCAGCGTTTCGGCGAGAATTCCGCGCTTGAGCCGGAGTTGCGCTTCGTAGGTTGCATGCTGATACTGACAACCTCCGCAGCGCTCGAAGTAAGGGCATAACGGGGCGGTGCGCTCAGGGGACGGCTCGGCGACACGCAGCAGCCGCGCGCGCTGCGCATGCTTGCGGGAACCCGTACGCTCGGCGTCCACCGATTCGCCGGGCAGCACGAACGGAGTAAACACCACTTCACTGTCGACACGGCTCAACCCCTCGCCGCCATACACTAATTTCTCTATTCTTAATTGCTCGGTCACGTCGTATCAGTCAAATAACGCGTCAGTCGATGCGGCACACGAGCACGGAGGCCTCGCGCCAGGGGCAGTGCAAACCCGGGACGGGCTTCGCCAGCACCACCCAGTCGACTCCGAACCGGCTCTTCAGGCGCTGAAAATCTGCTGCCTGGAAGTTGGTCCAGTTATCCTGAGCCTGGGTTTCCGCTTGCCAGCGGCCAGCCAGCCGGGGAACACGCGACACCATTCCAGGATCTTTCAGGTTATCAGCCAGGACACTGCGGGCGGCAATGGCGCGGAATCCGTGAAAGTCTTCGCCGGGAATTTCCATGTAGCGGGGATCGAGGGCAAACAGGCTTTCCGAAGGCGTGTTGTCGCGGACCCAGGAAAACGCCCGCACCCATTCGTTTCCCGGCTCCGCACCGGGGAATTCGAGGTGCCGGGATGCGGGGTACATCTGGCGCTGGGTGTAGAGCATCCCCAGGCTGAGAGGTACGAACAGCAGTGCCCATCGCCAGGGCCTGGAGCCCAGCACGTACTTGCCAAGCAGTCCACCACCGAGCAGAAATAAAAGCAGGTAGACCAACTGCAGGAAGCGCATGGGCTCAAGCGGACGCAGGCGTTCCAGTCGCGGCGGCAGCATGATGGCGAGGCCTATCGCCAACTGAAACGCTCCGAACCACAGCACACGCCAGGCGAACCTTGCCATTGCCGGCGAGCCGTTTTCCCTCGAAATCCGGTAGAAGACCCAAAACAACAGCAGGGGCGCGATCACGCCGAGCCATTCATACCAGTGCCACTGCGTCAGGAAATAGAATGTTCGGGTAGAGGCCGCCTGTTCCCACGCCGGCGTAACAGGGTCGAAAATCCATCCCAGCGGCAGAGCCATGGCCGTGACGCCAGCGGCTTTCAGGACCGGAAAGCGGCTCACAACCCGGTAACGGCCTGCGAGGAATAAACAGCAGGAGACGCCAAAAGCGGCCATGATGATGTGAATAGAAGCGGCCAGGGCCAGCAGCACTACCGCCGTTCTACCCCTGCGTTCGAGGGTGGCCGCGATCGCCCACAGGATCGCTGCCGTGGCGAGCGCACGCGGATGCAGATACTGATCGACAAGGGAGAGTCCGGTGCCGGAAACCGGGATCGTCAGGAGCGCCGCTACCAAGGTCACGGCGGCCCAGCGCGCATGCGGCTCGCGGAAGCATCGGACGGCAATCCGCCCGCAGGCCCACAGGATCAGGAAAATCGCCGTGAAATGCCAGGCGAGCACCACCCATTCGAGCGGCAGGTGCGTCAGGCGCACGGACCAGGCGATCAGCCGGTCGAAAATGGTGGCCTGGAACTGCAACTGAAAGAAATCGGCATCGTGCGGGAAGAGCGTGGGATCGAGATCTTTGCGAATCGCGGCCAGGTAATAGGCGTCGTCTTCGAGGCCGGGATGGTAGCCCTGCACCAGGATGGCGAAAACCGTGAGCAGCGCATACCAGCCAATATCACGAACGGATTGTCTGCCTGGGTGTGATGAGGCTGGCGAGTGCATACGTAGCGAGAATAACAATCAGCGGATCGATGGGACGGAAATAGTAAGCCTCCGGGTGCGACACGTAATAGACGGCGGGAAAACATGCCATGGTTGCGGCAAATCGCACAGCATGGATATTTTTGTGGCGAAAAGCTCTCCACAAGCCCATGAGGGCCAATATTGTCAGCGAAGTCGCCATGAAAACGTTCGGCGGGTCGAGCGGTTCCTGTGCCAGGTAAGCGGGGTCGAAACTCCAGAAACCAGTCCACATATAGATTGCGCGGCGCAGCGACATCCACAGGAACCAGCCGGGGTGCGTTTGGATGAAGGCCACGGCCTGATCGCGCTTGTGGGCCATGTAGGCAATTTCTCCCGAGTGCTCGTATTCGGCCAGTTCGGAAGCGCTGTGATTGGGATGCACGGCACGGTTCGCCCAGTGGCCGGTGTAGCCGCTGTTGCCGAGATACAACTCCAGACCGTAGCCGTCGCGGACGGGAATGAACTGGTGGAAGACATCGTAGTTGCGGACGATCCATGGTGCGAGGACCGCGATGCAGGCAAGGGTGGCGGCGACACCGGGCGCAAACCAGCGTTTGCCCTGCCGGTGCAGATGAAAGCAGGACAGACCTGCCAGGACGGGTATCACCGATAAAGCCACGGGCTCCGTAAGCACCGTGAAGCCGGCTAACAAGCCGAACCCGGTCCACTGAGGCAGGTTGTCGGAGGTTTCGAGGCGCAGTGAGTAGAGGAAGAGGACGGTGAGGAGCAGAGTGAACAGGCAGGTGGACCAGAGCCAGTCGGCTGAGAAATAAATGCCGTAGGGGGAGAGTGCCCAGGCCCAGGCGGCCCAATTTGCCGCGCGATCCCCGAAACATCGCCGCGCGAGGAGGAACACGGGGATGCAGGTGAGTATGGAGAGAACGCCGTTCAGAGAGGCGGCGGCTACCACGGATGCAATCGTGTTCGGCCCGAACACACGAAAGATGGCGGCCAGGAGGTAGGCGTAGACGGGCGGCAGGATGGCGGTGCTGCCGGTGTCGGCGAAGGCGTTGCCGAAGCCGTGGCCCTGCACGAGGGAGCGCGCGACCCTGCCGAACGCCCAGTGCTCTACAACGAACGGGTCCGTCCATTCCGTGTAGAGGAAGGGAATAATCGTGAGGCGGAGGATCAGGCCCGCAGTCATGGCGGTGAGGAGAGTGCGGCGCGTTTTCGTCATTCCGGGACCGAAGGGGGGCTCATCGAAATCCTATAGTCGCAGCACGGGGATTTCGGCCGATGCGTCAGTTTTAGGTTCACAAAACGAACTGCCCGATTGCCGGGCCGCGCCTGTTTCGCCATTGGACGCTTTTACAAAACGAATTCAAACAGTTCTGTGGGGCCGATCGGAGAATACAAAACGAACCCGCCCGGGTTTCTCGAAGTCGGCAGTCCCCAGCAGTGCCAGAACTTCCTCCGGCCCGACGGTGGCAAGAAGGTCGTCGATACCTTTTCCTTTCGCGATATCCCACGTGACGAATGCGACTTCAGCTCCCCGCATACGCAGCACGCGGGCGAGGCAACTTCTTGCGGCTTCGACCTGTTCGTTTCTCTCCGCGTCCGCAGCAAATGCGATAATCACCCGGCGGTCTTCACAGCCAATCAAGTCGAGGTCCGGGATCACTCCCTTCACATCCCGGCGGTCGCCGTTCGGTCCTGTCGTTTTTCCAACGTTGCCTCGCCAGCTCCAAACGCCTCCGAGTCCCAATGGCAGGAACCGGGTGGAATCCGAATCATGATGGGCGAGGCGCCAGAGCGCGAGGGTTTTGAACTCGCCTTCTGTGATGATGACCGGTGTGTCGACCGCTTTGAGCAAGCCGGGTTGAAGGCCGGGAGGGAAATAGACCATATTGCCCCGACCCGTCGGCCACAGATACTTGCCAGTCTCTCTCCTCTTTCCCTTAATGAACTCCAGATCAGGCTGATCGCGATGCAGTCGCCACCCGCGGACCCGTCTCTCACCGGGGGGAAAATAAGGTATGAGAAGCCCCGCGTAGAAACCGTTATCCTGCCGACCGATAAAACGTGCGCCGTCCTGCGAATCAACACGCTTGATTCCTGAATCTCGTGCCATATCCGCGGAAATCCACCTCGCCGCGAGACCCGCGAGGTCGGCATCCGTGAGAGGGCGGCCGGTTTCTCTTACAGCCGGGATCGTATTCATCGTCATCGTCATCGTCATTGGCGCTTGCTGCGGTAAGCAGCGTTAGGCATCCGACTCGGTGGCCCTTCGAGCCCAGCCGCGATGAGACTGGCCCGCAGTCGCCCCATGTGCTGGTAGATGGTCGACCGGGCCACTCCCAACTCCCGGCTCGCCTCTGTCGGCGAGCATTCCATTAGGGCCACCGCGACGCGGCGGTCCTCACTTTCGAGTCGGCAGAGCATGCGGACGACATCCAGCCGCAGTTCGACACCGCTGACTGTCTCCGCGCCGCACGCAGACGCCGAGTCCAGCGACTGCATCGCCGGCCGACGCCGCGCCGTCCTGATCGCGGACGCCAACCGGGATGTAATCACGCACTCGAGAAATGTCCGCAGCGACGCCTTCGCCGGATCGAACTTGTCCAACGCCAGCCAGCACCCGATTAGTACTTCCTGAACGAGATGATCGCGATCGGCTGTCGGGACTGCCCGGGTGCGAGTTGCCGCCCTCACACGGATGCGCGCGATCCTGAGCGCGACCGAAAGACCCTTCTCCATCATGACTTCAGCCATGCTTTGCCCCCGTTGTCGGCCCCGGCTGCTGAGCAATCTCCATGTGGAATGGCAATCCATGACGCACTTCGAGACAGCGGATCTCGCCTTGCTGCACCGAACGAACGTACTCGAAGAACTCAATGACAGGTTCCTTCAGCTCGAACTCAGCGGCTGTAGATCTGGCTTTCGCGCGGTTTTCGGTCCCGAACTTGACTCCGCGAACGGTCGTTGGCCAAGGGTCGAGCACCATTTCGCCGTTTACGATGCGGGCGGATTCGACCCGGCAATACTGAAGTTCATCCATCGCGGAGAGGAAGCGCCTCTCCGACGGGAAGAGATCGCGGAAGGACGAAATACGGCTCATGCCGCCGTCTCCGACTTGCCGCCGGACGTAACACCCGGCTGGTCCCGAATCCAGTCTTCAACGACTCTGAGTGAATACCTCACAAGGCGGCCTTCGACGCGCATTGCTGCCGGCCCCCGGCCTTCAGTGCGCCACTTCCTCAGTGTTCGAACCTTAATCCCTGTCAGTTGTGATACGATCTGTACGTCAACCAATCTCTCGTTGTGAGATGGCATCAATTGCCCTCCTGTGTCTATCAAAAGACACTGAGGGGCGTCGGCGGTATTGAAATTAATTTGTACGCTCTCTGGAGTCTCTAGAGCTTACGCCGGAAACCGACAAGATCAGCCACCTGTTTGATTCCGTGGATGATGGCAGACAGATCATTTGGGTCGCTGAGGTCGCCAATCCCCAGCCCGGTGTCCCCATTGCGGGTCGTTACCATCTCTCTTTCGCGGATTTCCGACAACTTTAGTCCGAAAAACGTCTGTAAAACGTACCATTCGAAAAAGCGCGGGGACAACCGTTGCATCCTGGTGAGCCCGAGCTTGTTACCCAGCGTTTTGTATTCCTTCTTCGCCGTCCGTTGAGCGCGGGCGGAGAGTCGCGACGCTTCGACGCCGTCCTCAGGTGCGACCCGTAGGAAGCCGCCGCCCGCATCGAAGTTCCCCTCCACATCGAACATCGTGAGGGCCTCCTCGCTGTCCAGTGATCGGTAACAATCCAGTTCTATCCCTTGCCAGCGAAGGTTCTTGGGTAGCTTTCCCCGTTTGTCCACGTACCACCAAACGAGCGTCTGCACGGCGGTGTCCGCAACCCACTCGAGCGGTTCGCCAGGACCATCGCAAAGATTCCAGCGTCTTGTGGGTTCGTCCTCTGCCCAGCGCACGATGGCATTTCGAAGAGGCCTCAGATTTCCCAGGTAGACGGTCTTGTCGGGGGAATCCTTCGCGACCGGCGCCGGGAGCTGCCCCCACATCAAATATTCGACAGGGCAACACCAATCGTAGATGTCGATTGCCTCTGGTTCCAGCAGTTCGCTCTTTAAGCATCTTTCCGCCAGCGCTTTCAGTACCTCAGGCTCAATCAGATTCAGGGTCTTGAGAACGGCCTGCCGCGCCTGCCCTTTTCCGGGATTGTGTGGCAGTTGCGGGTCATAATACTCGGGAACTGGTTTATGCCAGTTGCCTTCGGGTTTGATGAATCTTCCTGTCATTCCGGCCGCGGTTTCTGTCGAGCAGGGACGATCCAGTGTCCACGCGTTCGAATCGGGGTCCATCGCCGCGACGAGGTAGGTGCCGATGATAAAGTTCGTGCCGCCGCGGATTGCCAGAGATCCACCGACATCAGCGTCGGAAACCGAATGACCAATGATGCGGAGGGCCGGCGGGATTCCGCTCGTCACAGCCGTGACGCTCGTCCCGTTGAATACAACTTCGTGAGAACCCTTGACGCTCATTGTCGAAAGCCCAATCGAGAGTCTATTGCGCAAAGCGGACCCACTGAAGGCCTGTGTCGGGGCTGTCAACTGAAGATTGTGCGCCTTCATCGCCGAGGCCGGCGGATGAGGACGCTCCTTACGGGAGCAGGGATTCCGTTGTGGCGGTGACGGCTGCGTAAGTATCCGGCCGCCGGTCGCGGAAAAGCGGGAAACGCCGACGTGCCTGGATCACTTGTTCGCGGTCGAGATCCATGCTGAGGATCTGTTCTTCGGCGCCGCTGGCCTGCGCGAGAATCCTGCCGCCCGGATCGATGACCATGCTTTTCCCCGACATCCGCCAGTCTCCTTCCTGGCCGACGTGGTTGCAGGCTGTGAGGTATACACCATTCTCCAGGGCGCGTGTGGAGAGGAAGTTTTCCCAGGGGTCGTCGATGGGAGTCGCGTAGGGCGCAACGATCAGTTCCGCCCCGTTCAGCGCCAGGGAGCGGCACGATTCGGGAAACAGGTTGTCGTAGCAGATCGAAATGCCCAGCCGCCAGCCCCGCACAGTAAACACCGGGAATGACGAGCCGCCCCGAAAATAAATCTTTTCGAGACTCAGCAGCGCCGCGGGGTGAACCTTTCGGTACTTTCCCACAATCTCGCCACCCGGGTCGATGAGCATCGCAGTATCGTAGTACAGCCCCGGACGCGCCATCTCGAAAATGGTCGAGACGATGTGCACGCCATGCTGACGCGCCCGGGCTTTTATGCAGCACTGGGTTGGGCCGTCCTCGGGTTCCGCATAATCCATATAACGGCTATCGCGGTACTGGGGGAAATACTCGTTGTTGAAGAACTCGGGCAGCACGATCAGCTGGGCGCCGCCGCGCGCGGCCTCGTCGATAAGGCCGCAGGCGCGCTGCACGTTTTCGTCGCGCGCCGCGGTACGGCTGTTCATCTGGAGAAGAGCAATTCGCATGACCTGTGAAATATCCGTCATTTATTCACGTGTTTCGCCGGTCAGGTTCCTTGCAGATGTCACGATTGCGATGTTACAACGAGCGGCAGCATCAGACCCGCGTCAGCCGTCAACGCGTCGGATGCGTTATGCCTACACCAGCACCGGCCTCAGCACGCCCTCGAACTCGGCCGCATGCCGTGTGAAGCCAAGGTCCGTAGGGTCCGAGCCGTCCACCGTACCCAGCGGGGTGCTGCCCGAAGCGATTCAAAATTGCCGGGCGGTATCCAGCCAGTCTATCTGAATCCGGGACCGACAACTGACGCGCAATTCGCCGCAATCGTCGTGAGCGACAATTGCCGCTGCAACGAGCCGTTCTGCTGGCGACCCGCAAAGCGGACCCTCGAAGGCCGGTGTTGAGGTTTTTCTCTGCCCCGATTCCGACTAAAGTGGGCCGCGCGTCATGGCGATCCTCAGCGCGCTCGCAGGGGCCAATCACGAGGCAAGATCAGCCTGCAGCCAGTTGAAAAGCAAGTAAACCCGGCAACCCGCGGGAAGATGCCGCGCGACGGATGCCAGATCTGATCGTTCTGGCCAAAAAGCCATGGCCCGCTGTATATGGTGACGCAGCGGGCAGGAGCCGGGCAAACTTCTCTTCTTTTGACAACGGGCTGTACGAGAGCCTCCGTCAGGGCCGAAGGGTTACTGACCAGAGGAGGAGGTGCGTCCGATGAACAAGGCGATTTGGTGGTAAGTTTTCCGATATGCGCGTTTCCCGGTCAAGTGTGACGCGGAACCACCCAACTTCCGGATATGGCGTTGTCCAGGATAAATCCGGGGCTTCGTGAATGCTGCGCACCAGGCTAGAGAGAGAGGCGTTCTTTCATTCTGGACGGCAACTACGCCGTCTTTCCAAGCGAATGGAAGAGCCGTCGGCGCACTTTCGGATCAACGCACTTTGTGCTTGCGTCTGCAGTTCCATAATGTCTTGCGGATGCGGGCCAGTCGGTCCAGCCGATCCGCGCACTCCATCAGATCCGCGACCCACGCTCGTGGAGTGGTACTGTCTTCCTCATCGGCGTCCCGCCGTGGTGAATCGACCACCGTCATATCGCTCACAGTCTTATCTCTGTAGAAGCAAGAACCGCAAATGAGTTTAGCCTCCGATTCCACGTGAATGAGTTGACCGCATTGGAGACAGGTAAGGACTGCTGTTCTGTTGGAGTAGCGCTTTCTCCACCAAAGATCATATTGTTTGTGCCATTGCACCGGTATGATGATTGGCTCGACGTGGCAGGCTGGTTCCATGCCACATCTGAACGAAGCTGCCACTCCGGTCTCAAATCCACACCAGAATGAATCCAGGTACGCCTTGGATATGAAGGTAACGACTGCCATGCTCTCACGAAGTTTATCTTCAAGACTACGTGCGAGATCGAAAGGTGGAAATCCCCATTCACGCAAATCAAGAAAGTACGAGGGAAGTTGGAAGCCTCTCTCTTTCAGTCGATCGGATAGCCCAGATATGACCTCTCCCGCCCCTCTAGTCTCGTCATCGCGAGTTGTGTAACTTTAGGAAGCAATGATATTTGAATGGACTTGGATCTGAGCTTGGCCTGAACCAATCTCGACCGAGATCCAGGAGTGCATCTTCGAGCATTCCATAATCATACGCGACCAAGCTCCAAACTACCTGGATCGAGCCGGTATCCAATGGGCGTCAACGCGCTTTTTCGTCGAAGCTAGGCCACGCTGCATCGGGTCCGCCGTGTGGGAGAATCACCGTGGAAACGACGTCGCTTTAGTAGTAGCTCCATGCGGAAGCTACCCAAATGGGCGTGTAGCCGCCAAACCATACATTGGTCCGGATCGGGTTTTCTCGATCATCGACGCCGGACACTTTTGCCTCTTTCGGCGTATACAGTCAGTGAGCGGACAAATTCCGCTGAATACATCTCGCCAGACATCTGATCTACCGTGAAGCGGACATCGTTGTGGGCGATTCGGAGAACGCATTGCCGAATTACCAGCATCCGAACCACGATCTTGTCGATAATCGGCAGGCCAATTTAAGGTAGGCCCCCGTTGGTAACCGAGCCAGAATGAGCCATGCTTGACCGTGGAAAAGAGACGAGGAATTGCCGTCTTGTTCCTCGCTCTTTTTTCTATGGTCGTCCGCATGGTGGGCATTGTCTCTCCCGATGGTCCGAGGACGGCTCGACGGTTGTACTTCGCGGCGCCGCAAACTGCGCTCTTGTGGGCCGGGGCGTAGTGGCTCTTGTCAACAGTTGCTTCGTCGCGTTCGCGGTTGCAAAGCCGCCGACCGATGTGCAGAAGAAAGTGGCCCATTTGCGGATTCCAGAAAGACCCAAAGGACTTTCTCATCCGCACCCACGCAGGCGACCCCGTGGTATCCGTTGACCCGGCGCTCCCGCCTGAACCCGAGCTCTCGATGCTGCGCGATGGCCGCAGCATTGTCGAGCCGGACCATCAGCGTCGGGGAGGACACGCCGCACCGTCGCAATAGCGCGGTGGTCGGTTGATCGGTGCGGTCGCGATCCCTGACCACGATGGGCGGAAGCTACCGCAGTCGGATCGAGTTCGGCGCGTGTTTTGTCGTGCCACGCGAGAGTGTAACCGGCCACGCCCGCCTCTGACCAGCGCAGGAAAAATACAGTTCTCCAGCTCGGAAAGATAATCCAAGAACATTAAATGTCGTATTTTCTTTCCAATGCATCCAACCTCAAAAATAAGCCATGGAGAGGCAGCATTATCCGAGGTTACACATACGACTGCGAAGTCGACCGTCTCCAACTCCTTGGCCAACTCGACGCTCCATCTCGAACCCTTGTCGATGTCCTTCTCGGAAAACCACGGTTGGACGACAGGGAGTACTTCTGGCAACCAGAGATGGAGGCTCTCCGCAACGGATCTGCTTCGTAGTCCGGACCAGCTCAGAAAATGCGGGGAGAGGTGAAGTCCACGACTTCCATATTAGGACCATCAGCTGTGGGCTTTAGTGTTGCCTTTGCGACCGGGTCGGCCCTACGCCAATCTACGTTGACGGATCATCGGTTCACCATTAGCCAGTTTGTGTCTTCTATCAGAAACGCCGGACACTTTTCGCACCTTCGGCGTATATAGTTTGTGAGCGGCCAAATCGCGCTGAATACATCTCGCCAGACAGCTGATCGACCGTGAAGCGGACATCGTTGTGGGCGATTCGGAGAACGCATTGCCGAATCACCAACGTCCGAACCACCAGGTCGTCGCGATCAACGCACCCACCCGGCCGCAACCGACGCCACCGGAGATCCGCCGGACCACCGGGGTCGGCACTCTCGACCTGGACCAGCTTGCCGCCGTGCTGGCGCGGCTCCTGGAGTCGTAATCGACTTGCCTTTCCCGCGCCACAGAGCGATGAATGTGTGGACTAGCCATGCATGACGGTTTCGCCAGTGCCCGACCAAAGAACGCTTCCTCCAGCGTTGCGCTCTATCTCCGCGTTTCCACCGAAGAACAGAAGGAGCGCCAGTCGATTGATACCCAGCGCGAGTTCGGCGCAAAATACACCGATCTGCACGAACTCCGCGTCCATCAGGTCTACGCGGACGATGGCATCTCCGGCACGGTCCCACTCGAAAAGCGTCCTGAAGGCCGACGCATCCTGGAAGCTGCCCGCCGCTGCGAGTTCAACCAGCTTCTGATTTACAAGCTCGACCGGCTCGGCCGGGACACCCGGCTGATTCTGAACGCCGTAGCCGAACTCGAAAAGCACGGCGTCCGCGTCCGCAGCATGACGGAGGAGTTCGATACCGCCACCGGGCGCCTGATGCTCACCATGCTTTCGGGCTTCGCAGCACACGAGCGCGATCAGATCCGCGAACGCTCCATGGCGGGAACGGACCGGCTGGCGAGGGCGGGAGCGTGGCTTGGCGGGATTGTCCCTTACGGCTGCCGGAAAGAGGGCGAGGACAAAGAAGCGCGCATTGTCGTCTCGGAAGAAAAGATGCCGGAAGTCGGAATCTCCGAAGCCGAGGTGATCCGCCAGGTTTACCGAATGGCGGCGCACGAGCGCGCCACGTGCGTTCGTATCGCCGACTTCCTCAACATGCTGCGGGTGTCCTGCGCGTACGCGCGTGACGGCCGCCTGACGCTGATCCGGGGTAAGCGCAGGCAGAAGACCTCGGGGCGGTGGCGCGCCGCGTGAATCCGCAACATGCTCATAAACGCCACGTACATGGGCCGGCACGAAATACGGAAAGCGCGCCAAAGTGCAGCGCCAGATCATCGTCCGCGAAGTCCCCGCCATCGTGACGAGGCAACCTGGCAGAAAGCGCAGGAGGTGCTTAAGTCGAACTTCCTCTTCGGCATCCGCGGCAACAAACATCTGTATCTGCTCCGGGGAATGGCGAAGTGCGGGCTGTGCGGGCTCAGCTTCATCGGCACGCACACCGAACGACCGAACGGCAAGGTCGATTCCTACTATCGCTGCAACGGCAAACACGGCACCCGCGGGATCTACGGAAAAGAAGGCAAGCGCTGCCCGGCGAAAGACGTGAACGGCATTTTCCTCGAAGACGCGATCTGGAACGACATTGAGGAGTTCCTGCGCAACCCCGGCGAGGTCGCCGAGATCCTCCGCCAGAAGATCGCCGCGCGAACAACCGACCGCCCTCCCGAGTTCGACCGCCGGAGCCTGGAGATCGCGCTGGAGACCAAAGCGGAAGAACGCGCCCGGGTGCTGGGGCTGTTCCGCAAGGGACGGATTGACGAGGCAGCACTCGATTGCCAGCTGGATGAGATTCAGGCGGAGGAGGACTCGCTGCGGACGCGCCTGGCTGCCGCACGTACCGCAGAACCAGAGCAGGAAGCGGTCGCGGCGCTGGCCAGCGTGCCGGCGATGCTGGAAAAGCTGCGGGAGAAACTGGATGCTGGTGTTACCTGGGATCTGAAGCGGCAACTGGTGGAAGTGCTGGTGGCGGGATCAACGTAGAGACAACCGGGGACGAAAAAAGCCGCCAAGCTGCTGTAAACGTTAGGTATAGGTTCGTCAGTTCAGTTGATACATGCACGGACAGGGGTTCGTGTATTACGGCAGCATGATGTCACCGGGGCCCGCGCGTGAAACTAACCGCCTTAGGCCACAAGAACTACCGAAGAACAGTGAAGTGTCAGTCGAGACCGGAACTGGTTATCTCGAGAGCGCAGGGCCACCGAGAAGAAAGGCCGCGTCAAGCGGCCCTCCGTGAATTACCCGGATCCAAACAAGCGCGAAGTTTTTGAAATCGCACGTGTTTTGATCTGAGAGATTCGGCTTTCGTTGACGTGCATTTCGACCGCGACCTCGCGGCTCTGCCATCCGAAGTCGTAAAGCAGTTCCATCACGCGATTCTCTCTCGGGGAGAGGCATCGGCGAGCGTCTCGGACTTCGGCGCGAAGCGTGAGTGCGGGCTGGGCCATAGATGCCAGACACCGTGCCGGGATCTGATCCAGGCTGACCCTCGCGGGCGGAGTCCCGTAGCCCGTTGCATGAGGGCTGGCGCGGATGCGCGAACACGCCGCCGTTCAGTTCGGGAAAGCGGGTCTTCATCGCGGAGGAAATCCTGCATTGCTCCCCAGATTCTGTGCTGCGCGTAGGTTCTGAATTTCAGGCCGCGAGTCTGATCGAAGCGGTCGACGGCATGAATCAGGCCGATCATACCGGCACTCCCCAAATGTGAGGCAAGGCGGTACCCTGCGCTGGAAGTGCCTCGCGATTCTGTTCACCAGATCGAGGTCCTGAAGGATTGCAGCGCCTCGGGCTGCGCCGTGGTTCGGAATGCTTTCGGCGTTGTTGCGGAGTTTCATTTTCGGTCCTTCTGCCCGTCTTGTTCGGGGCAACAAACAGCGAGCGGACCTGCTCCCGAAGACTCCACGAGCGGAGGGGGATCGCCTACGCGCCGTGTGACTTGAACCATCGTTTGGCCGCTGCGGCCAACGGATGGTTCAAACATCGGATGGATGGACATCAAGCAGAAGGGAAAGAAGACAGCGCAGGTAGAATCGGAACTTGTTTATGTTTTTGCAAAGGGGGAAAGCCGGTACGATGTCAGCGTTGGGAAAAGTGAAATCCAGCCAACCGACCCTGTGCGAAGTTTGTGCCGGAACCAAACTGGTGAGGCGAATCACAACGTATCCCGTGCGCCTCACCGGGCCTCTCGAAGGAAAGGAGATCCACGTCGGACGTGTGGCGCTCCATGAATGTCAGAACTGCGGTCATCTGATGCCGACGGCTGCCGGACGAGCCAAGGTGGCCCGCCACGTGGATTTGGGAACCCGCCTGTTTCTCGGGCAACTGAACGACTATTTTTCGGGTGGCTGATTCGAGGCCGCCGACTACGTGCGGCCGGATCAGCACTTCCGCGACAAACGCCCGAATTCGCGCGACTACTGCGTCGAAGTACCCTGAAGCCCGCGCTCTCGCCAGCGACGAGGCCGCGCTATGCGGCGGCCCTTCTGTAATTACGATTCCGCAGGCTCTCGCGGAGTTTGGAAAGCGCTGCGTGCTTGATCTGAGAGACGCGGCTCTCGTTTACTCCGAGTTCGCGTGCAACTTCGCGATTGCTCCAGTCGAGATCGAAGAGGAGCGAAACGACCTGCTGCTCTCTCGCCGAAAGGCGTTGCCGGGCGCGCTCAAGATCCACCCGGTCCGTGAAGGTGTACGAGGTGCAACGCGCGCTCCGGGGCTCAAACGCCGGAAGCTCTTCCAGGCTGATCGTCGCCGCTGATGGCCTGTCGGCGCCGGCAGCCCGGACTTCGCGTCGTTCCGCGCGTGAGAGCGGGTCTTCGCCGCGCAGGAAGTCGAGCATCGCACCCCAGATCCGGTGTCGGGCGTAAGTGCCGAATTGCAGACCGCGAGATGGCTGGAAGCGGTCGACCGCCTGCATCAGTCCGATCGTGCCGGCACTGACCAGATCGTCAAGAGCGACGCAGGGCGGCACGCGGGAGTGAAGCCGCGCCGCCAGCGCGTGAACATGGGTGAGGTACTGCGCGATCGTGGTCTCCCTACATTTCGTTTTCTCCTTTGCCCGTTTCGATCGGGGCACCCAGGGAGCAAGCGAGAACGCTCTCAAGAGCGCAGCGGTGAGTCGAAGTGCTTTGTTGGGGGAACCGGACTGGATTCCGGGGAGCGGAACGTGACCGAACCCGGAGGGCGCGAATCCAGGGCGGGGGAGCCGACAAAGCAGAACGGAGACGAGCGCAGAGCGCGTTCAGGCCGCAGGCCGTCAAGCGCAGCGGTGCCCGAACGAGACAGGGCAAAGAGAATGAACCTGTGCCTCGAAGTTACGCGGGCCGCGCTGATAAAAGCCGATACCGCAATCGGGAAGCACCGGGTGTGGCTCTCATGCTGGACATTTCGCCACGAATATGCTAAAACAGACTGCCAGATTGTGACTTAACTGGCAGGAGGTGTTATGCCCAGGATGGTGATTGAGGTTCCAGAGGAGTTTACGGAA
>Ga0302324_100011650_pt1 | contig 18034 bp, 15 predicted proteins | sample Palsa_T0_1_FD_201949 | JGI IMG/M metagenome (GOLD analysis project Ga0302324, IMG submission 201949) | Peat permafrost microbial communities from Stordalen Mire near Abisko, Sweden - Palsa_T0_1 | ecosystem: Environmental > Terrestrial > Soil > Palsa > Peat permafrost | place: Sweden: Abisko... | reverse complement strand
GAGAAAAAGCAGCCATGTTGCCCACACAGAAGGCGTCTGCGCGGGGCGATGGCGTGTGACTGCAGCGCTGGAAAAAGAAGAAGAAGCCATTGGAGCAAGGATATCAGCCGGAAAGTGATGGCGTTTCAAAGGTCGGAATGAGGTGACGATGTCTGCATGCCGTTGTTTCTCCCTCCACCCGCGTCCCTGCATCCAAGTCGAAACAAGGAGGCAAGTGAATGGCAGCGAAGAAAACTCCGCACAAGTGGTCCGCCAGTGTCACTACCGATTCCACCCACCCACACGCGGGCCTGTTCAACCAGGACGCCAAGACCATCGCCGCCGAACTGTTCTCGAAAAAGGTTTCGCCCAAGGGCCCGTCCAGCGGCATGAGGATGCTGAACTTCTACATCAATCGCGCCGGCAGGAACCTGTCTGAAGAACGCCTGAAAGTGCTCGAACGCGCCAAGCAGATCCTGTCGCAGAAGATCGCCGACAGCAAACCCGCCAAGCCGGCCAATGAATCCGAAAGAAAATCCACGAAGAAATCTGACAGGATAACCGAGAGCCACGATCGCCGCTAGATTTTGGCGCTAAGCCGGCGATAGCGGCGCCAGAACAAAAAGCCCGGAACGGCCAGAATCGCGAGCCAGATAAGCACGGTTGGGACAGCTTCTTCGAGGAACAGCAATATCCCGAGCAGTGTTGCACCAGCGTGACGAAGGCCAGTGACAAAGGCATTGCGGATCTGCATCGACACGGTTGCTGATTGTGGCTCCAGCTGTTCGCGGTATTGCTCGGTAAGCCGCAGATCGATGGTGGCGAAGTCGACGCGGTGCTCGAGGACTTCTTGATCGGCCTCCATCTGTTCGATCTCTCCGCGGACACGGGCGATCTCTTCCTCAACCTGAAGGACATCTTCGATCTTGCCCGTGCGCTGCTCCAGAATGGCGCGGAGCCGCTGCTCGGTCTCGCGGGAGTTCTGCAGGCGGGCGACAAGATCGGCGTGCTGCTGTGTCACCTCTTCGCCCGACTGGATTTCATTCTCAACGTGGCCGAGGGTCTTGAGGTCGCCGATTGCGAAGGCGAGCTCGCCCACGGGGACCCGGAGAGACGCCTGCGCGCTTTGCAGGAGGTTTTCCGGAGTAAAGACGCTGAGTTGAGCGGAATAACCGTGGCGGCGAGCGAGGATGCTGTCGAGCGAGGAACGAGCGGCAGTGAGATCCTTAACGACAATTGTGAGCGAGGCGGTGCGCGCAATCATGGGGGAGGCCGAGGCGACTTGAGGCGCAGGGGAGGTCGATTTTGCATCGAGGGCGTCGGACTTTCGCGCGCGGGCGCTTGGGGCGGCGAGGGTGGCCATGGCAAGACCCTGAGCGGGCACGGCAACCTGGTCCCCCTGCGGAGCCTTGTAATGAAGCGACTCGCTGGGCGGCGGAGGCGGCGCGGGCACAGGTCGGCTGGCTGAGCCGCGGGTGGAGTTGCCCGGGTCGATTAGCGAACTCCCGTCGATCATTTGCGCACTGCTGAGAGCGCTAGATGAGCGGCTGCGGTAGTGCATTGTCAGTCCTGCGGCAACCAGCAACAGAACCGCAGCCACTGCACTCATCTGGGCAACCGACCAGCGAGGGCCGCGAAGGAACGCAGTGCGCCCGAACAGAGAACCCTGTTTGCCGCCGCCGGCATCCGCGACGTGCGTTGCCACCGATGCATAAAGGCCCGCCGGCGCATCTGGCACCGTCCACTTCGCAAACGCAGCAGATGTTGCAGCGAGTTGCGCGGCCAGGCTCGAGCACTCCGCGCATTCGGCAACGTGAGCCGCAACTGCCGCGGCCTCTGCGCCCGAGAGTTCCCCATCGGCAAGCGCCATGACGTCTTCTGGAGAAACTGGATGAGTGGTAGTAATCATGCGCGAACCTCCGCGGCGGGAGCGCTGGATGGTTTTGAAGGAGCCGGAGCCCCGAGCAGATCGTGAAGTGCCGAGCGCGCTCGAAAAAGCCGTGATCGGACTGTGTTCAACGGCAGCGCGAGCACTTCGGCGATCTCGGTGTAGCTGAGTTTCTCGAATTCACGCAACAAAAGCACCTCGCGGTCGATCCGGTCGAGTCTGGCTATCGCCTCCCGCATGAGCAGATCAACCACCAAGTCGGAGTTGCCGGCCGGCTCGTGACCCACCGGCTGCTCACCGAAGAAGGTTGCGCGAAATGCGGCTTTGCGCCGGTGAGCACGCAGGACTCGCAAGGCGATGGCGTAGAGAAACGTGCGAAAGAGCGCGCTGGGCTGATAGCGCGGGGCCGAACGGAGAATGGCGATGAAAGTTTCCTGCGTCAACTCCTCCGCCTGCGCCGGATCGGCAATTCGTCGCCGGAAGAACCCAAAGAGCGGCTGCTTGTAGCGCTCGAACAGGACGGTGAACGCGTCGGTCCGGCCCGCGGCGAACGCCAGCATGAGCTGCTCATCCGATTGAAGCGCTTCGCCCTGACCGTCGACAGCTGAAGTCCCATCATTCATCGGAATAGAATCTTCCGACGGGATTGAATTGGCCGCCGGATTTGTCTGATCCATGCAACGCCGCCTGACCCTTTCATGACTGGTAATGCGCCGAGTGGCAGAAAAGTTCCCCTGAGGACGGGAATTAGACGGTGAACCGGACGAAACGCGTGTGGGATGCGATGGCAGGCGGCGCGAAGCACGGACGGGGGAACTACTCGGGAATTTCGACTTCGGTAAAGCTGCCAGGTTCTGCCGCGTCGATCGCCGCGATGATCCCGACGATGTGCGCTTAAATCAATCCCCAATTGTTTGTACTCAGAACCCCCAGCGCCATCTGTCGGCCCTTCAGGTTTTGCTGATACTTGCTCTCCTGATCCGCCGTAATGAATAACTCGAAGCCAGCCTCTTCCGCCGCGTTCAAGAGCTCTCCGTTCGCCAAGCCAGACCAACCCTGAAACCACGTGGTGACAACCGTATGAACTCCCTCGATCAAGAGGCGCAGCTTTTGCGGGACGCCTCATCCAGAAGGATTTTCATTGCGTCTGCAAGGCATGAAATGGCGTTTCTGTGCTCTTTGCGGCGAAGTCGAGCACCGTCTGAACCTGCTCCCGCGTGACATGGAAGTTCTCAAGGATTTCCTCAATCGACGAGGTTTTCAGGTTCTCGAATATCGCCGACACAGGAACGCGCGTGCCGCGAAATATCCATGCGCCGCTCACTTTGCCGGGGATGCTCTCCACGGCGGGGCATTGTGACCAATCCAAGCTTGCCATCGTCCACGCTCCTTCTTCCAAGAATACCCATCGGAGCGGCGGGGCGGAAGTGCGTTTTGCGCGGAGCGGGCATCGGGTATTTCGCAAAGAGGCGGCTTATTTCCGCGAGGTCTTCGGGCGCGAGCTCTTGCCTGTGCTGGCGTAGATGGCGCGTGCCATGCGAGGGTCGATGAGCCAGCGCAGCAGCGCCGGGTGGCGATCCAGATCTACGCGGGCGATGGAGCCCTTGCGCATACGGATGGCGGCGCCGCCGTTGCCGGTGATCATGCGGCCGAGGAACTGAAAGAGATTTGGGTTGTGGCCGACGACGAGTACCCCCTCGCGGTCGGCGTAGCGCGTGAGCATCTGCTGAAATTCGGAGAAGCTTCCATTCAGGCCCAGAGCGGGGCTCACCTCGACTTTGCCTTCATAGCCAAACTCAGTGCCAACCAACTGTGCGGTCTGCATGGCCCGCTTGAGTGGGCTCGCGATGATCACGTCAATCTGCACTTTGAAGGCCGAGAGCATGCGCGCCATGAGCATGCACTGGTCTTTTCCCTCCTTGATGAGGGCTCGCTTGGCATCGAGTGTGGGGTTTCCGCGGGAAACGCCGGCATCGGCATGGCGCATGAGGTAGAGGTTCATAGAAAAAAGCCGGGGCAGGATTGCAAGGCCCGTTTCCGCCCACCCAGAAGAGAGATATTAACACAAATGTAACAATCTGAGGGGGTTTGGGTTGCGGAAAGCGGGGCAATCGCATTTGGAAACGGTCGTTTCCGGATTTGAGGGAGCTGCCTGGAGGCTTGGGAAAAAGGGCCGAAAAGAGACGCCGGGCAGGACGTATAGCAGGGGCCGAGATCCGGCTCCTTTTCAATGCGTTTTGCGGCAGTTCGTCACGACGGAGCGTCGAGCTCGATTTGAACGCTCCCAATTACAAAGCGTCCTCAATGGAGTTCTTTTGGTAACCCGAAGTTTTCGTTTGTCCGCGAAATGCAAACGCAAGTGCCGCGGCGCTCAATGGGAAGAAATATGCCGCCGTTTCAAGGCCATGCGCGTGCCAATGCCCATCATTCCTATCAACATAAAGGCGAACGAACTCCCCTCGGGCGTTGCCGCGGTGAGGGAAGAATTGACTCCGACCGTAGGGTCGTAATCTACAAAAAGGTCGCCTTCGGGGGTGAGAAAAGCCAGCTCTCCAGCGAGGCTTCCTTCATAGTCAGTGAATACTGTCGGGGTGGGGTCAGCGGCGGACCAGCCGGGCGTCGAAGTTCCCCCGTAACCCGGGAAGAACGCGAACTCGCCCTCAAATTCCAGGAGGGCAAAATAGGAGCCCGGAAAGTTGGTATTGGTGGCGTCGACCAATGCCAACTGGTAAAGATCCGGCGGTATCAGGGATTCAAACGGTGTCCCTCCGACTTCAACCTGGAGCGAGGTTGGCGTATAGAAGTCCTCCCCTGTTCCAACATTGTCAACCGAAGAACTATCAAATCCGATTTGGATAAGGAAGCTCGTCCCAGGAGTGATGGGAGTGCCGTTCAGCGAGCTACTTCCATCGGTGAGCCCCTGATAATTGAGGAAGAAGGGGTCGGCGGCTGCGGGCTGGCTGGCGGTAAGGCCAGCCAACAGAAACAACGCAAAAGCGCTGAAGGAGTACTTCATTGGATGTTTACCTCGTTTGCGGGGGGTGGGGGAACAAAGAGGTCGTGGACAGATTGAATAACGGACCGTATTCGTTGTCAATAACAAAAAAAAGGTTGTCAATCGGTGAATTCTGGAACGGGCCGAAGCCTGTTACCGTCCCGTCAAATCGCGGAGCGATTGGCGCAGCGTATGCGCAGAAGAGGCACTCGTCGGCGTCCAAAGTTCGCTCACGAGCAAGCCGCCGAGACGGACACGGCGCTCGATGCGCCTGAAGCCGGAAGCGCTGAGGGAGGAAGCGTAATCGGGGAGGGCCCGCTGCTTCAGGCCGGTCAGCAAGCCGAAGGCGAGGTAGAGGCTGAGCACCACTGGCCCGGCAACGAACCTGCCAAACCAGCCAGTCGGTACATCGAACTCGGATACAACCCACACCGCGTCTGGCGAGACGATCGGCCTGACTCCCTGCGCCAGAGCGAGCACCTCTGAGGCAGAAAAACAATCGAGGAAAAAGTGCGTGACGACGAGGTCGTATGGGCGAGTGGGAGCAGGGCGAGGCTGCCAGGTGCGCAGGTCCGCGCACTCGGTGGTGAGCCTGGCTGCATTCGAGCCGCAGGCGTGGATTAGGGCGGCGAGCATCGCGGGGCTGGCATCGACGGCGTGAACGCGGAGGTGTGGAGTCGCGCGCAGAAGCCGAGCGGTAAACCGGCCGTCGCCGTCGCCGAGGACGAGCGCATCGCGGCAGCGGGTGAGACGGGACAGGAAGGTGGACCGGCAAATGCCGAGGAACGGTCCGAAGCTGGCCCACTCCATCCAGCGGTAGGCGCGGGCCAGTCGGTCGAAATTGGGCGCGGCATGGGTCGGGAAGGTGCTCATTGGCGAAAGGTTGAGGCGACCATCGGGATCAGCAAGGCCACGGAAGCGAGCAGAAGCAAGGGAAGGATCAGAACAAGGTCGGCGGAAGCGCGCAGCGCAAGCGGAGTGAGCCGGCTCCGGTTCCGATTAAGGACCGCAAGTAGTAATGCGCTGCCGGCTCCCGAAGCAACAATGAGCGCGGCCGGCAGATGGCTGTCCCAGAGCGAAGCTGCAAGAGCAAGGCCCGTGACCGCGAGGATTAGTCCGACAGTTGTAATGTGTTCGGCGGGCGCGCCAGCCTCCCAGCGGCCGATGGCGCGGTAGTTGAGCCACGTGAGCAGCATGAAGAATGCCGCGACCATTGCGAGCGGCCAAATCGGGGCTGGCAGGAGCGCTGCGCGTGGCCAAACCGCCATCATGCATCCGCAAGTGAAGATCACCGCGACGAGGATTTCGTTTGCGATTCCGCTGAAAGGGACGCGTCCCAGGATCTTGCCGGGCGTGGGAAGCCAGCCCGGCCGCGAGCCAGGATTGCGCCGTGCGTGCACTCCGGATAAGTAGGCGACAGTGGCCAGCCCAAGGGCTCCGCCGCGCTGGCGGGCCGCGGCTGGGACAAAGGCGAGGACGATAGCAAGTGCCCCCAGCGCCGAGGCCACTGCCAGCGTTGCGAGCAGGTGCCCGTGACGCCAGTGAAACCGGTGACGATGGCGGAGGCGGCTGGGCTGCATGGCGAAGAGAGCCGAGCGAGCGTCGAGAAGTCGATCGCCGACGTAGATGGCCCAGGTGACGAGGCCGACGAGAGCGAGAGCCCAGAGCGGCAGATGCACGCCTGCGGAAAACGCAAAGCCAAGCGTCCAAAGAACGGCGACGGTTGGCGCATCGAGCGAAGCCATATGCCAGAGGGCAAGCGGAAGCGGCGCGTCAAGAGCGTGCGGAGCCGATTGTGTGCGCCGAATCGGGTGCGGGGCGGGACGCGCAACCGGGCCTGCGTTGGAGAAGGCTCGCAGCATTGTCCCGATTGTAAGAGATGACTGGATCGCACGAGAGCCAGATAGGTCGCATTGAAGACAACCCCGGCCAAGGTCTTCGATTTCCCAAGTCCCAGAATCGAGAACTGAATCACCCGGGATACGGGGCGGAGTCATCTGACTTCAGTCCGCGGCGGCGGCCTTCTTAGCAGCAGCCCGCGCCTTCACCTTCGCCTTGACATGCGGGCTCGCGCCGTTCTTTGAGGCATTTCGCTCGCTAGCTGGCTCGCTTTTTACCGCTAGTCCCGGAATCGCATCGAGATCGACCTTCCCTTCGGCCAGCTGGATAAGGAAGTCCTGAGAGGAAAAAGCAGGCGCATCTTTCATGACCTTGCTGGCGCGGAGGTAGGTGCCGTCCGGCTGCTGCAACCGCGCCTTGGTTGTATCGGCCATCAGTGCCGGCAGAATCTCAGTGTGAATTCGATCGAGTGCCGAGGAATCTTTCACCGGGAAGATCACTTCGCAGCGCTCGAAGAGGTTGCGCGGCATCCAGTCGGCCGACCCTAGATAGATTTCGCTCGCCCCCCCGTTGGCAAAGTGGTAAATGCGGGAGTGCTCGAGGAATCGCCCGACGATGGACCGCACGCGAATGTTTTCAGACAGCCCCTTTACGCCCGGCCGCAGGATGGAGAGTCCGCGGACAATCAGGTCGATTTGCACCCCTGCCTGCGAAGCCGCGTAGAGTGCTTCAATGACCGAAGGCTCGAGCAGCGCATTCATCTTGGCGATGATGTGCGCCTGGCGGCCGGCCTGCGCATGTTCCTGCTCACGGCGAATGAGCCGAAGGAAGCTCTCCGCCATGGTGAGCGGCGCTACCAGAAGGGGGCTGTAGTCGTCGATTTCAGCGTGAGCCGTGAGGTAGTTGAAGACCATGTGGACTTTTTCGGTGATCTGCGGGTCCGCGGTCAGCAGGCTTAGGTCGGTGTAGAAGCGGGCGGTGACGGGGTTGTAGTTGCCCGTGCCCAGGTGGCAGTAGCGGCGGGTGACACCGTCTTCGTCGTGGCGCACCAGCATGGCGAGTTTGCAATGGGTCTTCAGGCCAACCACGCCGTGAAAGACCTGCACGCCCGCGTCTTCCATTGACCGCGCCCAGCGAATGTTTGAGGCTTCATCGAAACGCGCCATCAGCTCGACCACCAGCGTCGCCTCTTTGCTTGCGCCGGCCTCAGTCAGCGCGGTAAACATCGGCGAGTCGTTGCTGGTGCGATATAGCGTCTGCTTGATGGTCAGGACGGCGGGATCTTTCGCGCCCAGTTCGATGAACTCGACCACCGGGTCGTAGGAGTCGTAAGGGTGGTGGAGCAGGATGTCGCGCTGGCGCAGCTCATCGAATATGTTGGCGGACTTGCGGCTGATGTGCAACGGCTTGGGCGTAAAAGGAACAAACTTCAAGTCAGGTCGCCCGACATCGCCCGCAAGGAACATCAGGCGCGACAGATTCACGGGCCCGTCGCCGTGGAAGACCTGGTCGGGGTCAAGCTCGAAGTTCACCCGCAGCCGCTCTACAATCTCCGGGTCCGCATCGGCTTCAATCTCCAGGCGCACCGCATCGCCCTTGCGGCGGTTGTGGAGCTCAAAGCGGATGGTCTCCAGCAGCGACCGCGCTTCCTCCTCTTCAAAATAGAGGTTGGAGTTGCGCGTGACGCGAAAGGCGGTGTGCGCGAGCACCGCGTAGCCGCGATACATACCGGCGAGGTTTTGCTCGATCAGGTTCTGGAGCAACAGGTAATCGAAGTTCCCTTCGGACGAGGGCAGGCGGACGAATCGAGGCAGCGCGCGCGGAACGGTGACCACGCCCAGCACCTGGGGCCCGGAGCTGCGGCGCTTGGCCCGTAGCAGCAGCGCCAGGCAAAGCGCCTTGTTGAGCACGCGCGGAAACGGATGGGCAGGGTCAATCGACACCGGCGTAAGCAGTGGGTCGACGTCGCGCTGGAAGTAGTTCTGAGCGAAGGCGCGCTGTTCTTCTGAAAGCTCATTCCATTCCAGCAGGCGGATTCCATTCTTGCGCAGCTCCGGAACCAGATTCTGGTTCCAGCAATGGTATTGTGCTTCGACGAAGGTATGAATCTCCGCAGTGAGCGCGGCAAGCGACTCGTCGGGGCGCAGGCCGTCGTAGCCGCGCTCCTCATAGCCGTCTTCGATGCGCTGCATCAGCCCAGCCTGGCGGATTTCGACGTATTCATCCAGATTTGACGCGGTGATAGCCAGAAACTTGACCCGTTCGAGCAGAGGGTTCGTAGGGTCTTCGGCCTCTTCGAGCACACGCCGGTTGAACTGCATCCAGGAGTGGTCTCGGCCGTTGAATAGCTTCTGTTTTGGGGACGTTTTTGGCATGTAAGTCTGTCAAGAGCACTGTGTTGGAAGTCTACAGGCTTTGGGGGGTTGGCTGCATGGCTTGAGAATGACGGTCCGATGAAAAAACGCTTGACAGTGGGCGATGCCTATTACAGCCGGCACCGTGGCTGGCGCGCTTCTCGATCTCGCCCTCGCAACGCTAATTCGATTTAGGCGCAGAGCGAGTCCCGGCGCCCATTAATTTCTGCGCGGCCAAGACTAATGCAAATTTGACTCCCCGGCGCGATGGGTTGAGGATAAAAGCTCAGACCGCGTGCTTCAAGACCCCATGAGAGGAGTCGAATTTATGCCACAACAAGCTGCATCCCCCCAGAACAGCCTGATTCCGCCGCAGCCAGTTCCCGAATGCGCCCAGCAGTTTACCGACCGGGTGCAGGGACTGCTCGACGGCCGGCAAAAGGACGAAGCCACAGTCGCCGAAGCCTTCCAGGATATGGACGGCGGAGGCATGGACGAGCTGATCGACATGATCGCCGCCGGCCTCTACACGATGGCGTCGATGCTGGTGGGCGAAGGCGAGGAGAGCGTGCGGCTGGTGGAAACGGCGATCGCCAACGCCGATGTGGCCGCCTGCTCGGATGCAACGGCGGCACGAAAGAGCTCGCGGCGTGCACTCTGCGCAGCGGCGCTGGAACTGCTCGCCAGCCGGGATGCAAAGAGTCTTCAGGCTCCCGAGGGTCTGCAACATGTCGCAACCTGCATTGAAGACGACGACCTTGACTCCGTAGGGAATTCAGCGGGCGTTTCCCGCGACGAACTGGAGCAGATGATGGCGGGCCCGGACCGCGGAAGAGTGCGGACCTGGCTGGCCGGCCTTCCGGCGGCAATGCGCACCGTCTTCGTTCTGCGTGCGGTGGCGGGTTTTACGGCGTCTGAGACCGCCGCGATGCTGACCGCTCATGGCGGACCTCGTGCCGCGGGATGGACCCCGGAAGCGGTCCGCGAACTCTTCCGGCAGGGGCTTTGCTCGCTGGCCTCGCAGATGATTCAGGCCACTGCACGAGCCTGAGCCCGGTTCCGGTCCCGGCTAATATTCCAGGCCGGCGCGAGGCCGGAGTTCAGAGCCAAAGCACTTCCACCCCTGTCGGGCCGGTCGCACAATTTCCCATAGCGGTTCGATACAATCCATTTACGAACCCTTCTGGCTGGTTTCCGCATCCATTAAGAGCGAACAACTTTAAACAGAAGCGCCTGGAAAGGGTAAAAATCCGGCGACTTCCTACCCTTATGAGCTGAATGACCTTGATCGAACCTGAATTCCCAATTAATTTCGTACTTCGCACCGCCCGGAGGGCGCGTGTCCGTCACGGGATCGCGGTGCTCGTCGCGCTGGCGGCTTGCTGGGCCGCATCCGACGCCGAGGGGCAGCAGGCGCTCGGCCTTCAGCCGCCGCAGGCGACCGGGCCTAACGCGCAGAGCTTTCAGGGCAGCGTGGTGAGCGGAGTGGCGACCGGCGGCGTGCTGGATCTGTCGCTCGACGACGCCATTCAGCGCGGCCTGAAGAATAATCTGGGCGTGATCTTGAGCGCCACGCAGACGGCCTCGGCAAGGGGCGCGCGCATGAGCGATCTGCAGAACCTGTTGCCTGAAATTGACGCAAGCGGGAAAGAGGTCGTGACCCAGGTGGACCTGCCCGCCGAAGGCCTGCGGTTCTCCGGTTTTCCCAAAATTATCGGGCCCTTCGGCTACACAGACGTCCGTGCTTCGCTGTCCTGGTCGCTGGTTGACGTGGCATCGCTGCGCAACTACCTGGCCGCGCGCCACAACTTCAACGCGGCGCAGCTCTCGGCCGACGATGCCCGCGACATGGTGGTCCTCACAGTCGGCAACGCCTATCTCCTGGTGCTGGCTGACGAGACCGAGGTCGAGAGCGTCCAGGCGCAGGTTTCCACGGCAAAAGTTTCGCTCGACCAGGCGGTGGACAATCATAACGCGGGCACCGCGCCGCTGCTCGACGAACTGCGCGCAAGGGTGGACTCGCAGACGCTGGACCAGCAGTTGATCGTAGCAAAGAACTCGCTCGAGAAGGACAAGCTCGCGCTGGCGCGGACCATCGGCCTGCCGTTGGCGCAGAAATTCAACCTGATCGATAAGGCGCCCTACGCGGCCTTTGACCAGTTGGATGTGGATGCGACCATTGCCCAGGCCCATGCCAACCGGAAAGACCTTGCAGCGATGGTGGAGATGACCAAGGCCGCCGAGGAAACGCGCAAGCAAGCCACGGCCAACCGGCTGCCCAAGATCACCTTCAATGGCGACTACGGCGACATCGGCCCGACGCTGGCGCACTCGCATGGCACAGGCGATGCAACCGGAACGCTCACTGTACCGGTGTTTGCTGAGTTTGCGCTGCGCGGAGTGGCACAACAGGCACAAGCCCAGCTCGATCTGCAACGCTCTGAGTTGAGCGACAAGAATGCACAAGTGGACGCCGATGTCCGCGATGCGCTGCTCGATATCGCCTCGTCGCAGAAGCAGGTGGAAGTGGCGCGCTCGAGCGTCGACTTGGCCAACGAAGTATTGAAGGAAGCGCAGGAGCGGTATGCCAACGGCGTAAGCGACAACCTGGCGGTCAGCCAGGCCGAGCAGTCCGTTGCCCAGGCAAACGACCAGTATGTGACGAGCCTCTACCGTCACAATGTGGCCAAGCTGAGCCTGGCGCGTGCCCTGGGAGCGGGGCAAAGCTACAAAGATTATCTGGGAGGAAAGTAACAGTGGCGGATTCGACAGCAACACCGACGCAAACAGTGCAGGCGGCCGAACCGGAAGCCCCGCCGAAAAAAAGCCGCAGGGGAATTCTGCTGGTTGTAGTGCTCGTGGTCATTGCCGTTGCGGCCGGGCTGTGGTGGCGGTCTACCTTGTCCGAGGACACCGACGATGCGCAGGTTAACGGCCACCTGATCCAGGTGAGTTCGCGCATCAACGGGCACGTCATCAAGGTGGATGTGGAAGAAAACCAGGTGGTGAACAAGGGCGACTTGATCGCCGAGCTTGATCCGCGCGATTTCCAGATTGCGGTTGAGAATGCCCAGGCGGCCCTCGCCAATGCGGAAGCCAACGCCGCCGCGGCCAATGTGAATGTCCCGCTGACCTCAATCAACACGGGCAGCACGCTGCGCTCGGCACAGGCCGATGTAAGTGGGGCGCATGCAGGCATTGAGCAGGCTGAGCAGCAACTGGCTTCGGCCAGGGCGCGCGTGATTCAGGCACAGGCCAACTACACCAAGGCGCTGGCCGATCTCGAGCGCTACAAGCCGCTGGTCGCCAAGGACGTGATCAGCAAGCAGCAGTTCGATGCGGCGGTTGCGGCAGCAGACGCTGACAAGGCCGCGGTGGACGATGCTACCGCCGGCGTGCAGGCCGCGATAGATGGCGTGAAGGCGGCGCGGGACAAGGAGGCGCAGGCGGTGGCCCAGCAGAATTCTGCCGAGACGGGCCCGCAACAGGTGGCTGTGCAGAGCGCACGGGCCAAGGCGGCGATGGCCCAGGTGGAAGGGGCCAGGGCGCAGCTGGACCAGGCTAATCTGAATTTGAGTTATACAAGAATCGTGGCTCCAGCGGCCGGCATTATCACGCGTAAGAGCGTGGAGATCGACCAGAACCTTTCAACGGGCCAGAACATTCTGACGCTCGTTTCGCTTGAAGACTTGTGGGTGACTGCCAACTTCAAAGAAACCCAGCTAAGGCACATGAACGCCGGCCAGGAAGTCGAGATCGAGGTGGACGCGACGGGGAAAACCTACCACGGCAAGGTGACGCAGATTGGCGGCGCCACGGGTTCGGTGCTTTCGCTCTTCCCGCCCGAGAATGCGACTGGCAACTACGTCAAGGTGGTGCAGCGCGTCCCGGTGCGCATCGACTTCACCGATCTGAAGGATGAAGATCCGCACCATGAACTGCGTCCCGGGCTGAGCGTGGAGCCGAAGGTGCGCGTGAAGTAGCAGGACAGTGGTTAGTGATTAGGGATTGGCCCCCGGCTCTTCATAGGGCTGGGGGCTTTTGTTTTCGCGCTCTATTTGCCCGCCCGCTAATCGAGCGGGAAGAACTCCACATCCCTCACGCGGGCTGCGGCTGAACCGGGTGGGGTAGGCGAGGCGTAGAAGGCCAGGCCGCGGCTGGTGGCGGCTGGAAAGATGAGGCTGGTGAATACAGTCTCGCCATCCTCTGCAAAAACTTCGATCGAGTTGTGATCGACCACGATCTCGATGGGAATCTGCACGGCCTGCGGGTGCCTGAGCGGCACCGAGACGCGACCTGTGAAGTCGGGACCGAAGTTGGTTTGGCCCGAGTGAGAACGGTCCACAAAAATTCTCCCAGTCGTGAGGTCGATGCCCACGACGGTTTCTTCCGTGGCCGGTGCGTTTGCATCGCTTGTGTTGCGGCGAAGACGAATGCCGCACTCAGCCGCGTCTCCGGGCTCAAGCATCAGCCGCAGCAGGTAAGCACTGCCGGTTAGTTTTGCGGCGGTCAGATGAGCATTGGCCTCGTCCACCGGGAGGAACGGCTCCTTGCCGAACCATGCCGTGTCTGCCTTTTGCGCCGGAACCGGCAGGACCGGATGCTGGATGAGTGTGAGAGGCTCCTGCGACGACGTGAGTCGCGGATAGCCAGGCGCCTGGCGCAGAGAGATGCTGCGCACAACCGACATCTCTCCGCGGCCAGGCAACGAAGGCAGCGCAGCCGCATACTGCCAGTTGCTCATCCATCCGATCCACAGGGGGTCCCGGTCAGGCGGAGCGTTGGAAAACGTCGTGGAAGCATAAAAGTCCTTGCCGCGATCGGCCCAGTGCGGGCCGGAGCCGGGATGATCTTCAGTGAAGCGAAACCCATCGAACTGGCCTATAAAATACTGATCGGCCGAACCGCCTGCCGGACCGCCGGGATTGAGGTTCACATTCAACACCCAGCGAACTCCGTCGGCTTTTTGCAGGCGCTTGCCCTTCGCATCGCGCACCGGAAGCTCAAAGAGGTCGGGGCATTCCCACGCGCCAGAGACCGCGCCGGCCGGGCCAAATTCGCTGGTCTGTTCCCATTTCTTCAAGTCTTTTGACCGGTAGATGCGCACCTTGTGATCCGCCGGCAGTGCAACCACCATCACCCAGCTTGCGGTCGGAGCGTGCCAAAAGACTTTGGGGTCGCGAAAGTCCTTTAGTCCGGGGTCGATCACCGGATTGCCCGCGAATTTTGTCCAGGTTGCCCCGCCGTCGCGGCTCACGGCGAGATTCTGATTCTGCCTGCCCGCGGAAGCACCGGTATAGATCGCAATCAGGCAGTTGGGAGTCTTCAGCGAGGCGTCGGCGCAAAGGCCGCTGGTGTTGTCGCGATCCTGAACCGTTGAGCCGCTGAAAATCATCACTCCGTTCTCTTCAGGCAATGCGACGGGCAACTGCTTCCAGTGAGTCAGGTCACTGGATACAGCGTGACCCCAGCTCATGTGGCCCCATTGGTCGCCGAATGGGTTCAATTGAAAGAAGAGGTGGTACTGGCCATCGAGATAGATGGGCCCGTTTGGATCGTTGATCCAGTTGGGAGCGGCGCTGAAGTGAATGGCCGGCTGCCAGGGCGTGGACGCGGTGGTTTGCATTTGCACGGCAGGCGCCTGCGCGAATGCGATCGGTGCTACCCCGGCGAAAAGCGCACGTGCGATGCCAAGCAGAGTCTTCCCTGTTGTGGGGCGGGAAACTTTCTGGAACATAAATTGATTTTACCGAGCCTGGGTGGGGCAACTGAGCGCAGGCGGCGCATTCGCGAGCAGCTCTCGACCAGGCGCCCGCTTCTTCGATAAAGAATTAAGCTTCATTCGGTTTAGACTGGCTCGAAAACTCTCATCAAAGATTCTCTGCACGCATCGAAAGAGGATTACCGCAAGGCGATTCTCGAGGCTGACGCAACCGCCGGTGCGGCTGTCCCCACCCTGCGCGACAGCCTGGCTATTTGGCGGGCTGGAAGCCTGGCACGCCAAACTGCCAGAGCAGGAAGCTCCATTCGTCGGCCTGCTTTTGCTGGGCCTCATTCTCCCCGCTGCCGCCGCCATGGCCGCCGCCGTAATCCACGCGCAGCAGCACTGGCTTGCCGCTCGATGTGGCAGCCTGCAACCGCGCAGTCATTTTTGCCGGAGCCCAGGGATCGACACGCGGGTCGTTCATCCCGGTGGTGAGCAATACCGCCGGATAGCGCGTTCCATCCTTAACGTGGAGATACGAGTCCATTTCCAGCAATATCTTGAAGCCATCTTCAGTCTTTACACTTCCCAACTCGGGGATGTTCGTTTCTCCGTTGGAAGTGAGTTCAAAGCGCACCGGGTTCAATACCCCCACTTGAATGATGGCTGCGCCAAAGATGTCGGGGCGCGCAGTAATAGCCCTGCCAATCAGGATTCCGCCTGCGCTGGTACCCGTTCCAGCCAGCTTCGGCGTTGAGGTGTACTTCTTATCGATGAGGTATTGAGCGCAGGCGATAAAGTCGAGCCACGTGTTGGGTTTGGTTTTTAATTTGCCCGCCAGGTGCCAATCCTCTCCATATTCCCCGCCGCCGCGCACATGACAAGTTGCGGAAACTCCGCCCAACTCAAACCAGGCGATGCTCTCGGGATTGAAGTACGGATTGATGGAGATTGCATAGCCTCCGTAGCCTTCAATGAGCGTCGGGTTCGATCCGTCAAGCTTCAGCCCTTTCTTGTGGACGATCGACAATGGCACCATCACGCCATCGTGACTGCGAACCTTCACCTCCTCCGACTCCAGGTTGCCGGGATCGTCGTAAGGGCCGGCCGGTTGCAGTTTGGTGTCGGTCACCTGTTTCGTCTTGGGGTCGTAGGCGTAAATCTTGAAAGCCTTTGTCCATGACGTTACATAAAGCAACGCTCCCGATATGCGCGGATCGGTGCCGACGTAAGCACTGCCGTCAAAGGGAAGCGCTACCGGCTCGGGTTTCGCATCCGCGGCGAAGGGAATGCGCTGCAACTTGTCGACGCCGCCATCCATCGAGCGCACATAAAGTCCATCCTCCGCGGGACTGATGCTTTCAATCAGCGCTTCGCTCGGCGCAACGACTGTTTGCGCCGTCGCCAAGTCGGGATTGCGGGCGTCCAAACGGATCACCTTGTATCGCGACGCATTCTTGTAGGTGAGCACATAGAGATCGTCGCCGTGAATATCGATGTCGGTGACTCCGTCAGCGAAGTCGGCCACCTTGCGCCACGGTGTGTTCGGTTTTCCAATCGAGTCAACCGGAGCAAGATAGTACGCACTGTTCGGCGTAACGCTTCCGTTCAACACGCCGAGTGCGTACTTCGATCCCCGTGGAATCTGTATGGAAGCAATGATGCTGGAGTCGACGGCAATCCCCGCCACCACGCCGGCTCCGAAGACAGGAACATCCTTCGCCGAGTCCGTTCCCATCACGTGCAGATATGCGCGGAAATTCTGCCTTTCCTCAGCGACCGGCGCATTGGCAGTCAGGTCCTGCGTGCGCCCATACACGAACGCATGGCCGTCAGGCAGCCAATAGGGATACCACGCCTCAGCGCCCACGTGATGAGCAATTACGTCCCCAGTCTCATGGCCGGTCGCCATCTCAATCACGTGGATTTCTGAATTACCTTCTGACCCGCCCGGAACAATGCCCAGCGCCATAAAACGGCCATCGTCTGAGATGGCAAAGCCCGCAACTCCGCTCTTGCCCTTGGCCTGATTCTCTGCTGCGAGCTTGATCTTTGCCGGATCGGCCAGCAGTTGATCAGTGCCGTCCAATCCATGCCGCACATACAGCTTGCCAACATCTTCGTTGGGCAGTCGCTTGTAAACCACGTACATGTCGCCAGGCAAGCGATCCGCTCCCACCTCTGGCACCGATTGATCGAGCTCTTGAATCCGTGCCAGCAGCTTTGCCCGCCCCGGAAGGGCAGCAAGCGTTGTGCGCGCGTAATCGTTCTGCCCTTTGAACCACGCCTGCACATCAGGATCCTTAAGCGCCTCCATGTATCGATAGGGGTCGCTAACCTTCGTGCCGAAGTAGTCGTCGACCACCGGCTTTACTGCTGCGACGGGGAGTGCAATTGCCGCAGAGCCACTTGCGGGCTGCGCCTGAATCGCAACTGGAAAGGCGGCAAGAGAAACCGCTGAAAATGCCAGGACGCAGAAACAGAACTTTTGTCGCATGGTGCCTCCGGGAATTCAGCAAGACTACCATGGCCGATCGATGAACAGGGCTTCAGCCACGCAGGTTTGGCAGCGCGACGGCCCAGCCTGTCGGGCCTGCTTTTGCGTTGTTACGGCGTGATAGAAGCCGATGAAAAGAATAGACTGATTTCTACACCACCATGAAAGATTCTTTGCACGTATCGAAAGAGAATTACCTCAAGGCAATTCTCGAAGCCGAGGCCGAAGGCCACCAGGTGATTCCGGCGATGCTGGCTCACTGGCTTGAAGTGTCCGCGCCCGCGGTCACCATGGCCGTCAAACGGCTCAAGCGCGACGGATTGGTCGAGGTGGGCGCGGATGGGATTGTGCGTCTGACGGCGGCCGGTCGCGAGACGGCATATCGCACCGCGCTGCGCCATCACCTGATCGAGCGAATGCTGAGCGAAGTATTCGGGATGGAGTGGTACGAAATCCACGAGGAGGCCGAGCGGCTGGAGCACGCGGTTTCGCCCGCATTTGAAACCAAGTTGCGCGAGAAGCTCGGCGAGGGCGGTGCCTGCCCGCATGGCAACGCCGTGCTGCCGAGGAACCCGGGCGAACGAAAGAAGCATGGGGAAGTTCCGCTGTCTGAGGCTGCGGCGGGCAAGAGCTACGTGGTCACCAGCCTTCAGGAGCGGGACCCGAAGCTGCTTTTGTTCCTCCACGACGCCGGGATCGGCCCTGGGCAGAAGCTGCGCGTGGCCAGCCAGAACTACGATCAAACCGTTTCGATTGAGTTGCTTAGCGGGAGCTCGCT
>Ga0302324_100011649_pt1 | contig 18035 bp, 9 predicted proteins | sample Palsa_T0_1_FD_201949 | JGI IMG/M metagenome (GOLD analysis project Ga0302324, IMG submission 201949) | Peat permafrost microbial communities from Stordalen Mire near Abisko, Sweden - Palsa_T0_1 | ecosystem: Environmental > Terrestrial > Soil > Palsa > Peat permafrost | place: Sweden: Abisko... | reverse complement strand
CGAAGTCTGCTGATCGAGTGCTCCAATCACATCCTTCGACCGCATGGGCGAGACTCGGCGTTGCGACAGTGGGGTCTCCACTTAGCTGGCCGAGGCGGCAAGCAGGCCAAAAGTAAGTGCTGCGGGATATGAACCGGGATGGACTACGAAAGGCAGAGTTGAACAGTACGGGACTCAGAATTAGCCCGCTCGAGAACAGCGTTCCGAAGGCGACGTATCTACCAGCGTGGTGAGCGTCGCGAAGTTTGCAAGAGGCAAATCCGGATCAACGGAATGGACCGCCTCCCGTATATTGCCGGCTATGGAGTCTGGATCGACCGCAGTTTCTGGCCAGCATCCAGGGCCAACCCAAGGTCGCGGATCGCACTCAGCCGCTGATATGTCCCAGGTGCTATCGAGTCGCCGGTAAACCCCGCTTTGTTCAACGCTTTCGTTACCGTAGGTGACTTCAATGGCGACGGTAAGACAGATCTGGCCGTCGCCCAAGAATCCGACTCTGGCAATGGCCCGGGTTCGGTGATCATTCTTTTGGGCAACGGGGACGGGACCTTCGTACAGGCTGCCGGCACTCCGGCTACAGGCAACGAACCGGATTCGATGGTGGCGGGCGACTTCAACGCTGACGGCAACGTAGACCTGGCCGTTGCGAACTCCGGCAGCAACACCCTAACCATCTTGCTGGGCAATGGAGATGGGACCTTTACGGCTGCGGCAACTCCCGCCACCGGAAGCAGCCCCTCCTCGGCCGCCACAGGCGACTTCAACGGTGACGGCAAGCTTGATCTGGCGGTGACCAACGCTTCCAGCAATACCGTAACCATACTGCTCGGCAATGGCGATGGCACCTTTACGGCGGCGGCCAGCCCGGTCACCGATAAAAAGCCTGTATCTATCGCGGTGGAAGACTTCAACGGTGACGGGAACCTGGACCTGGCTGTCGCGAATGAAGGTGGCAACGACGTAACCATTCTGTTAGGCAAGGGAGGCGGGACATTTACTTCAGGTTCGAGTCCGGTGATCGCAGGGCCTAACTCAGTCGCCGTCGGGGATTTCAATGGAGATGGCGTCGCGGATCTAGCCGTGACAGGCAGCGCCGCAGCCGTACTCCTGGGAAACGGAGATGGGACCTTCACACCTTCGGTTACCTTACCAAGGGTCGATGATTTCCTTATCCCTTACCAGTGGGTGGTTACGGCCGACTTCAACGGGGACGGCAGGACGGATATCGCAGGGTTGCTGAATAACGAAGATGATTCCTTCATAGCGGTTTTGCTTTCAGAGACCCAGTCCGCGACGGCGACGGCCAGCAATGTAGCGGTTTCTCCCGCGGGCGTAAACCTGCCCACCCATCTGGTCGATGCCAGCTATGTCGGCGACACGGCGTACATCGGCAGCATCTCCGGCACGGTCGCGTTGACAGGGCTGGCGCCATTTACGCTCAGCGGAGCGACAAACACGCAAATCAACATACTGCCCGGCGCGAGCGGCAGCACGGCGGTTACAGTTACACCGGTAGCCGGTTTTACCGGGAGTGTCGCGCTCACCTGTAGCGTCGCTACCATCCCTGCCGTTGCGACCCCGGCAACTTGCTCGATTACTCCCTCGGTGACCCTCTCGGGAACAACCGCATCCACGGCGACGCTTACTATCACCACCCAGGCGCAAACCAGCCCAACAGGTTATACAGTGACGGTGACAGGCACCGCTGCGGGGGCAACAGAGACCATCACCTACCAGCGGGTGTTCGTTCTCTACGGGGTCTTCACGATGACGGGCACTCCCGTCACCGTCGAGGCAGGATCAACCGGCAACTCAACCATCACGATTACACCCACGGCCGGCTTTACGGGAACCGTGGCGCTGCAGTGTAATGTCGTCAATACGAGCATGGGCAATGCACCGGGGTGCTCAATCTCCCCATCTGTTGCGAGCTCGGGAACCACCGCCCCGGTAACCGCTAGCCTCTCCATTTTGACGGATCTTGGGACAGATGCTGGAAACTATATGGTGACTGTAACGGGAACAGCTTCCAACGGTACCAGCACGGGCGCTCCTGTCACCGTGACCATTCCGATTACGGTGACAGCAGGACCCAACTTCACGCTATCCAGCACACCCGTCACCCTCGCGCCAGGAGGCACCGGCACGTCGACAATGACAATCACGCCCAGCCTGGGTTTTACCGGCAGCGTCACTCTGACGTGTGCCCAGAACTTTGAATTCGACCAACCTACCTGCACCTCTTCCGCGCCTGTGACGATCTCGGGGACGGCACCGGTGACGGCTGCAATCACTGTGTCTACGAATGCGGGAACTATACCCGGGAGCTATAAAGTGGAGGTTGTCTCCCCTAGCATAGCGGGCATCTTGAAGTTCGCATCTATTACTGTCACGGTATCTGCACCGGTCCCGGTATCGGCCTTCACACTGACAAATACGGCATTGAGCATCGCCTCACCCGGAGCAACCGGAACGTCGACGATCACCGTAACGCCCAGTGGCGGCTTTACCGGTACCGTGGCACTCGCATGCACAGTCACCGGCCCGGCGGGCGCCGTCGATCCGCCTACCTGCGTAGTTCCCGCGCAAGCAACGGTCACAGGAACGGGGCAGTCACGGCGACGCTCACCGTCTACACCACGGGGGCAACTACGTCCGCACCGGCTGGGCAGGTTGCAAAGGCCGATAATCCACTGAAGCGGCTATTAGCCCTCGGCGGCAGCGCGGCGATGTTTCTCTTCGTAGTTCCGGGCCGCCGTCGTCGCTGGAAGTCGCTTCTCTCTTTGCTTGTCCTTGCCTTCCTCGGCGGAGCTGTCATCGGATGCGGCGGCATGGCGAACATGGCAGCCGCCAATCCCGGTAGCACCCCAGGGACAACCACCGGCACCTATACCGTTACCGTGACCGGTACCAGCGGCGCAACTGTGCAATCTACTCCGGTATCGGTCGGGGTGAACTGAGCGATACCAATTCGCCATCGCGCTTACTTGCTGGCAACTTCCGGTCTGTCAGCTACGTCCGGAAGTTGCCGGTACTGTTCCTCGGTTTATGCCAAATCGCCAACTCACTCACCGAACCGTGCGGACACAAGACTTTGTAGATTTCTGAGTTCTGGGCGAATTACGGGCAACCCGGACATTACCCGCCAAGGATGGGTCCGAGTGGCCGACGACACATCCGAGTGAATCGGTTGTAGCGGTTTCTCGAACGAGACCTGATGCTTTGCTCAACCCAAGCGAGTTTTACAGCATCAACCGAGGACACTTGGACAAGTTCCGAACCATATGCCTGGATTGCTCCTTACGTCTGTGGTTAGAAGACGAAAGCCCTGACGCAGCGCGATCGAATATCTCTCGATCCGCGGCTGTCGCCAGGGATTCTGCTTCGAACGGGTTCGAACCGTCTCCGTCTCAGTTGACCGTAATACTGACTGGGGTCGAAGCTGTGGTCGCGCCGCTGGTGCCTGTCACCGTAGCGGTATAGTTTCCGGGCGTGGTGCCGGGGTTTGCCGGAGTCGGCGTCGTGGGCGTGTTGTTGGCCGCGCCGCTGCAGCCGATGCCTGCACCGGCGACGACCGCAAAAAGCAGCAGACCCAGTAGCGTCTTCAACCTCCGCCTGCGTCCGGGCACGCTGAAGAAGAACAACGCTGCCAGGACCACGCCTCCGCCAACCTGGAAGGTCCGGCCGTGGAGTGCTGCACTGGACGCGGCCGTGGTGTTGATGGTGAGTGTCGCCGTCACGGGTGCCGTCCCCGAGATCGACGCCGCAGGGAACACCGAGCAGGTTGGCATATCGACCGTACCCGCTGGGCTGCCGGTTACAGCGCAGGTAAGGGCCACGGTCCCGATGAAGCCTCCGCTCGGCGCGATGGTGATCGCCGAGGTGCCGGTTGCTCCGGGCGATGCGATGCTGACGGAGGTATTGCTCAGCGTGAAGCTGGGGGCAGGCCCAGGGCCTGGGCCGGTTGGGGAGGTTACCGTCACATCTACATTTGTGCCGCCCATAAAGCCCCCATTCGGGGTAGGAATCGGTATGTCGAACGTATAGTGCCCCGGCGTTGTGCCGGACTGCGTGTTGATCGTCACCGTTGTGGTGGCAGCGGCCTTGCTCGTGATTCTCACAGGCGCGATCGTCGAGCAGGTGGGTAGATCGACGTCTCCACCCTGGGAGCTGCTACCACTGCATACCATTGACACCCTACCCGTAAAGCCATTGGTAGGAGTCACAGTGATCGTCGAAGTCCCGCTCGCTCCGGCCACAATAGTGATCGGCGTACTGCTCAACAGGTAGCTCGGCGCACCCACGATCAATGCGGTCGTGCTCGAGATGCTTGCCGCGTAGTTGGTATCGCCGCCATAGCTGGCGTCGACGAGGTGTGTGCCCAGACCCACGGGCGCGATGCTATTCACCATTGCGGAGGCCAACGCGGTCTCCGCCACAAGCACCGTTACGGAGCTGTCACCTTGATTGCCTACGGCCATATCCGGCCTGCCGTCGCCGTTGAAGTCGGCCGCCACGATGAATTGGGGGCCCATGCCTGTTGCGGGGCTGGGCTCCAAGGTGAAGGTTCCATCCCCGTTGCCAAACAGCACGGTCACAGAGTTGCTGGGAGTGTTGGCGACGGCCAGGTCCGGCTTGCCGTCGCCGTTCAAGTCGGCTACGGTGACTTGACCCAGACCGCTGCCCGTTACCGGGCTGGGCGCGGCGGTAAAGGTGTCGTCGCCGTTACCCAGCAGAATCGATACATTGTTACTGGTCGTCACGGCCAGGTCGGGCTTGCCATCGCCGTTCAAGTCTGCCACCGTGATGAAGGTGGGCGAGGGGCCGGTAGCTGTGCTGGCAGTAGCCGTTGTAAAGGTTCCATCCCCATTGCCTAGCATGATGGTCACTGTGTTGCTGGCATCGTCGCTTAGGGCCAGGTCGAGAATACCGTCTCCATTGAAGTCACCCACGGCTACGGAGACCAGGGAGTATGGATTGGCGTTTGTGCTCATGGTCGGCCCAGGCGTAAATGTCCCGCTTCCGTTGCCCAGAAGGATGGTCACTTGATTGAAGGCGCTGTTCAGTACGGCCAGATCCAGGTTGCCGTCTCGGTTGAAATCCCCGATGGCAATACAACAGGTCTCTATACCCGTATCCATTGTCTGAGATTGTGTGAAGGTTCCATCTCCATTCCCCAGTAGAATCGCTACCGTTGGAGGGTCATCGTTCTGAGAGATCAGGGCCAGGTCAAGTTTGCCATCCCCATTAAAATCTCCAACTGCAATATCGTTTGCAAAGAACTCACTACCTGGGTCTATCACCGACATGAGCGGCGTTGCAAAGGTTCCATCGCCTTTGCCGAGCATTACAATCAGATATCCGAAATGATCGGTGACAGCCAGGTCGGGAATGCCATCGCCATTGAAGTCGCCCGCGGCAACAAACGACAGGATGTCTCCAATATCGAACAGGTTAGACAGCTGGCCCAGTACAGTTGAGCCACTCGCGAAGCCGGGGTTGACGACTACCGGAGCCAGCGTTGCCGTGGCCAGCACCGCATTCGCGTTACCCGTATCCACAAACGATACCGAGCCTGTCGGCGCGACATTGCCGTCGCTGGACACGGTTGCCGTGAGCGTGTAATTGCCCTGTACACCACTGGGTGTGATGCTTGTCGTTGAGGGCTGTATTCCCGCGCCCGTAACTGCTGTCACTGTGAGCGCCGCGCTAGCCGATGCGCTTGCGGCCGTGGTGGTCGTTCCCAGAAAAACCGCCTTATAACTGTGGCTTCCAATTCCCGGACGGAACTTGAGCGTCGCCGTCCCCGCGCCGGTCAACTGCGCTGTGCCCAGCAGATGGATGTCGGTGCATGACTGCGCCGTGGCATCGCAGAAGTTCACCTGCCCTGGCGTTACCACGCCGCTGCCGGCGTTTACAGTCGCCGTAAGCGTGACCACGCTTCCAGACGTCACCGTCGTCACGACACTGCCGCCGGATGTGATCGCTAGAGTGGTCGTCGTTGCCGTCACGGCCCAGGCCTGCGGCAGACCTGCACCCATCGCCAGGCAGACAACCGCGATGAGACGAAAAAATGCGCGCAGGGAGACCGGCAACTCTCGGCCCCCAATCGATGTTCGTTGGAAACGCATGGTTGAATCTCCGAGGCTCAGGTAGAGGCTGGTACTGGCTCTAGCTTCCTAAACTGAGTCCCGACAGATTTATTCCAATGATTTCGTAGGTGGCGTATTCCCATAGCGCATAGTTCGATCCAGATTCATAACGAGAAGTGCGACGTATGGACGGGATAGCCACTTCACACCATGGCCCACCCTTCAGTTCAAGTTGCCAGATAACGGCCAATTTGGTAGTTGGGTCTCACTTGGCGATATCAGGCCAATGCACTCATCGAACAAAGGTTGGACGGATCAAACATTAGTCCTGTGAAACGCGCTTGCAGCGAGTGGAGCGCCGCAGGCTATCGCCTCGACCACGCTCACTCGAAATCATGCGGCCACGTCATTCACGCCGGTGATTGGGGCGAATGGAACGGGCACGCTGAGCTACAGTGTCTCGCCCACGCTGCCGACGGGCCTGAGCTACTCGGCATCAACCGGCGCGATCACCGGAACGCCTTCTGTCGTTAGTGCAGCAATCACCTACACGGTGACCGTTACGGATGCAAACAGCGCAGCGGCTACAGCGACTTTCAGACTGACGGTGACGGGAACGCTTGCGGCAACGCAGTCCATCGCGAGTACAGTGCTGACGGAGAATCATGCGGCGACATCGTTTATACCGGTGACGGGAGCTGGCGGCACGGGAACGCTGAGCTACAGTGTCTCTCCTGCGCTTCTCACAGGTTTGACGATTTCTTCCACAACAGGTGCGATCACCGGCACTCCCACGGTGACGAGTAGTGCCACAACCTACACGGTGACGGTGACGGACGCCAACAGCGCGACGGCGACGGCGACCTTCAGCCTGACCGTGAATGCTGCTGTCACGGCTGCACAAGCGGTCGCGGCCACCACTCTGGTTGATAATCAACCGGCAACCGCCTTTACACCGGTAACAGGTTTGGGTGGCACGGGGACGCTGAGTTATGGTGTATCGCCCACGCTGCCCACGGGGCTTAGTTTCTCGACCTCCACTGGAACGATCACTGGCACAGCGACGGCAACAAGTACAGCGACGACCTACACCGTCACCGTAACGGACGCGAACAGCGCGACGGCCACGGCATCTTTCAGTCTTACCGTGATCCTGAGCGTGGCTCCGACTGTGGCTTCGGTGAAGACAGTTGCAACGCCTTATGGTTCGACAGCGGGTATCGTGGTGACGGCGACCGAAAGCGGCACTGTGGGTGTTGCAACCGGGGGTGTGGTGACGTTCAGTATTGCCAGTCCGGCGACAGGCAGCTTCAGTCCAGCTACCTGCACGCTGAGCGCGGCAGGCACATGCACGACGACCTACACGCCGACTGGGACGCTCGCAGCAGGAACTTACACCAATGACATCGGCGCGAGCTTCGCGGCAGTGGGCAGCTATGCGGCAGCCAGTGGGACAACGACGCTCACGGTGACACAGATCACGCCTTCGGTGTCTCTGGTATCTTCTGCGAACCCGGTGTTGGTGCAGAATGCAATGACGTTGACGGCGACCGTATCGTCGTCGGCAAGTGTGCCAACGGGGACGGTGAGCTTCATCGACGGCACAGCGCCGCTCGGTTCGGCTACGTTGAGCAACGGTGTGGCCACGTTCACGACCTCGACGTTGACGGTGGGCACGCACTCGATTACGGCGATCTACTCAGGCGATACGAACTTCATCACGGTGACGAGCGCGGCGGTGAGCGAGCAGGTTGAAGACTTCACGCTGAGCCTGACGACCACCGGCGGCGGTACAACCTCGGCGGTGGCTCCCGGAGGGACGGCGATGTACCCGCTGACGATCAGCCCGGTGGGGTCGACGACCTTCCCAGCAAATGTAGTGTTGAGCGTGACTGGCTTGCCGACAGGAGCGACGTTTACGCTCACTCCGGAGAGCATCACCAGCGGTGCAGGGGCGACGAATGTCACACTGACCATCATCGTGCCGCAGCAGCAAGCAAAGCTGGAGCGCGGTGGCGGAATCGGGAAGGGAGTGGCGCCTGTTGCGTTCGCTCTTCTTCTGCTGCCATTCACGAGACGACTGAGAAGATCGGCGAAGAAGTTGAGCCGCTGCGCTGCGCTGGCCTTGCTCTTACTGGCAGGAGCGGGCGCGCTGGCAGGGCTAACCGGATGCGGCGGAGGCGGAAGCATCGTCGCGCAACCGCAGCAGAGCTACACCGTCACGGTCACTGGAACATCCCGTTCGTTGACCCATTCCACCAACGTCACCCTAACTGTTCAGTAAAGGAGAACAATAATGCTCAGGAGGCATCGTCAACTTAACGGCGATCTGTGCAGGAAAGCAGAGAGCGGCATACATGGCGAGCTATGGAAGGAGAGCCGCGATGGCGGTCTTGTTCCAGAGGTGAAACGCTTGCTTGAGCAGGCGCCGATGGCGGGCTGCGGAGAGGAGATGTCGGCGCGAGCGAAAGATGGCGTTGATCGACTCGAACACACAGAGAAAACGTTGAGCGTGCTCTGGAGATTGAAAGCGCTTCATCTGCCTTTCTCGCATGCGGGTTGGCTGATGCGAGTTCTCGGCTCGATTGTTCAGATAACGGCTCTGTCGGTGTTCCACGTCCGGCAAATTGTTTGACGAGACGAATTGGCGCTCTGCAGGTAGAGAACGTTCGGCTCTGATGCAAATAACGAGTTTTCCTATCGGGTACAGTGTTATTTGGGAGCTGAGTAGGGGGATGAGTAGACGGAATGGAACGAAGGCAATGTTTGCGGGTCGACACTTTGATCGTGAGGTGATCCTGTTGTGCGTACGTTGGTATCTTCGCTACAAGCTCAGCCTACGGGATCTGGTCGAGATGATGGCGGAACGTGGACTAGAGCTTGCGCATACGACGATCATGCGTTGGGTGCAGCGATATGTTCCGGAGTTCGAAAGAGCTGGGCTCGCTATACACGCAAGGTTGGCCGCTCCTGGCGCGTAGATGAGACGTACCTGAAGGTGCGCGGCCGATGTCTATCTCTACCGAGCCGTGGACAAGGAGGGCAATACAGTCGACTTCCGGCTGAGTCCAAAGAGAGACGTTGCAGCGGCCAAGGCATTCTTCCGCAAAGCGCTCCGCACCCAAAGGCGTGCTCCCCTCCGCATAACCATTGATGGCTATGCCGCATCGCATCGCGCGGTGCGTGAGCCGAGCGAAAACGAGGTATGGAAGCACACCAAGCTGCGATCATCGAAATACCTGAACAATCTAATTGAGCAGGATCATCGAATGCCCGGCGACTTTTGTTCCAGTTGAGAGCGGAGAAACCTACTCTTTGTGCTGTAGCTCTTGCGAAACACGATGTGTCCGACAGGTTGAAAACCCGCGCTACGCCATGCTTCGAAGAACGAGTCGATCTTCGTCCATCCGTAGAACATGATAGCGACACGATCCTGTTTGAGCACGCGATACGCTTCGGCCATCGCAGGCTTCAGCCAGCTCTCGTCGGCATCATTCTGAATCGTGCGTCCACTGCGGTCGCGATAGTTAACGAGATAAGGTGGATCGGTAAGGATGAAATCTACACTGTTCGCGGGCATCTGCCTCATCATTTCGATGCAGTCGCCATGGAGGATCCGGTTGATGAAGCTATTCTGATGTGCGGTTGCTACGCTCGTGGTTGCCATCTCTGAAATCTCCTTTTGTCCCATGTCTCTGAAGGCGACCGGGACACACCACGCGAAGCGATGCGAGGGTTCCGCCTCCCAAGGCAAGCGGGTGCATTTTCGGGAGGGCCGAAAGAATGTTCTGCGTTCTGTGCAGAAGATTGTTTTGGAGAGACCCGAAACCCGTGAGGGCGGCTGACAAGCCGAAGCAGAACACGCGCAGTCCGCAGGGCGGCGGTAAAGACCCGAAGCAGTGTCCGGGCGGCGGAAGAGCAAGGGCCAGAGATCGGAGATCAGATTGGCAAATACTGAACCCGGACCAAATGGTGTGGTTGACACGCAACAGAGTGTGGTTCTGGATTATTGGCTCAGATGGAATAATGCGTCGCAAAAGGTAATAATCGCGACCCTAATTTCGCCCTATCGTCGGGGTGTCGGTCCTGTGGGAGATGGTTTTTCTTCACCCCGATACTGAATATCGCAGAATTCAGCACACCCATCCTCAACTCGGTCGCCGCAACTACCTGCGTTTCTACTTTCGCAGGCTCAGGAGATCCGTAATCATGCCATGCAGATTTGATTCGAACGATACCCCGTCCACCGATGCCGATCGGAATGTGCTTGCCACTCCGGTTGAAGTGGCGAAGATGCTTTGTGTCCAGCCCACATGGGTGTATGCGCACCAGCAAGAGCTTCCTGGCCTCTTGCGTCTCGGCCGATATGTGAGATTTCGTCGCGCCGCAATCGAGGAGTTTGTAAAAGGGAAGTGACTTGCCAGAACTCGATATATGGATCAACATTTTAAACACGGTTGGAGCACCACGGGAAGGAGCTCTGTGGTGCATAAAAAACGTCATCAAGGCCCAACGTTCGGTCGTTTGGGAAAAAATGGAAACTCTCATATTGGGATTACACCTCGGGCGAGGCACGGAAACGCACGAAGGTCTGGAGCAGAAATCAGATTCGGTCTCAACGGGAAGCACAGAGTCTGGCAGACCAGTTTATGTTCGAGGTGAACTCCCGCAACAATCAACCAGAAGTCATGCTTACGGTTCGAGATACGGTAAGAACTCTCTATGAATCGTGCCGGGGCCTGACGTGGACGCACCTCAAGAACTCTACGCAAGGGCAATATGAGTTCTTGTTTACCTCCTACCTCCTGCCGAGGTGGGGCGACACGAAACTGAAGGACTTGAAAGCGATGGAACTGCAGGAGTTCTTCAACTCGTTTCATCCGAGGCTTTCGCCTAAAACCATTCGCTTGATGCATGGAGGGCTGCGAACCGCTCTGAATCAAGCCGTTGTCTGGGATCTGATCTCCCGGAACCGGCTATTGGAGTGAAGCTGCCTCGCAAGAAAGTGAGGAAGCCGCCTTTGGTGCTTTCCCTTCAAGATATCCGACGGATGATTGAATCGTTGCCTGAGCCCTCGAAGTCGATTGTGACTCTGATCGTCTTCGCTTCCTTGAGGGTTGGCGAGGTTTTGGCTTTGCGTCGGAAGAGAGTGTTGGAGGATCGGCTGGCAATCGTCGAGCGTGTCTACGATGGCACCTTTGACGATGTGAAGACCGATGCAGGGAATCGTGAGGTACCCCTCGATCAAAGGGGCGTGCTTCGGGAGGCCCTCGAACGTTGCCGTAAGACTGCTCAGTTTCTCGGGCCGGAGGATCTGGTGTTTGCCAACCGTGCAGGCAAGCCGATCGACCGGCGTAACCTCTTAAATCGGCAGATCAAGCCAGCGGCGAAGAAGCTTGGCCTGCCCAAAGAAATTGACTTTCGGAGCTTCCGTACGATGCATTCGAGTCTGATGCTACGCACAGGAGCCAGGCCGGAGGTCACGCGCGACAATATGGGTCACGCCAACATCGACGTTACACAAAACGTCTATGGGCGCAGCTGGTGGGAGGAACGGGTGGAGGCGGTCACACGCACCATCGATGCAGTGTTTCCCATGCAATTGGAGTCCCAATTGGAGTCCTCTGATTTAGCAGTCTCTCTAAGTATTTGATTTAAATGGTCGGGGCGAGAGGATTCGAACCTCCGACCCCCTGGTCCCGAACCAGGTGCGCTACCAGACTGCGCTACGCCCCGAATGCTTGCTGCGGTGAGATGCCGATGAAGGAGCTTTCCGTGAGGCTCAAGCGCGCGGGTGGGCTTGCTGGATCGCTGTATCGACTTTTCGTAGTTTAGCAGAGATTGTGGTTATGGGTCTCGGTAGGAGATTGCTAGTTTTCCGCTGCACTGTTTCGTTATGCGATTGCAGACATTCTATCGAGTGGGCTCAGGTAGTTGAAGTTACGGTGCAGATAGTGTGAAGGGGAGGGGGAGAAGCTTTGGCGATTTCTCCCCCCTTGAGTGATGCACCCTTCTGTCGTCAGGCGGCTAGCGCGGTACGCTGTAGGCCTGACCGTGCCGTTTGACTGAGGTGGTATCCAGCGTTTCTGTGTCGCCGGGAGCGAAGCTGGCTCCGGCGGGGAGCAGGACGTTCTCGACGATCCTTCCTGGTTCGCCGCGGGTGCGTAGCTGGATGCGCGTTGGGTCGATGCCTTTTTCGCGGACCAGGTATTGCTCGACGTTGAGGGTGCGCTCTGCCCCTTCGTCAGGGGTCTCATCTGCAGAGTGCCTTCCGACAAGAACGAGCTTGGCGGTGGTATCACGATCGAGGTTGAGCGCGATCTCGTCCAGACAGGCTTTGGCCTCATTGTCGACGCGGACTGGACGCTTGCGGTCGCGCTCGAAGGAGGCAAAGCAGAGGGCTACGGGCGGTGGTGGTGCCGCTGGTGGCGGAGTCGAGATGGTGACAGTCGTGTTGGCGGTTGCTTGCTGGCCGAGGTCGTCGACGGCGTTGCAGGTGACGACGATGGGGCCTGGAGAGACCCCGGCGGTGGACAAGGTGACCGACGCGGTGACACCAGAGATCTGTCCGGCGGAGGCGGAGTAAGAGTAGCTGAGGTTGCGGTTCTGTGGGCTGACCGCGGTGGCGGCGATAGTGGAGAACTCGCCGGGAAGGATGGTGGCCGGGGTGGCGGAGCAGCTCAGAGTGGGTGGCTGGAAGGCCTGGATGCGGAAGCCGACGGTGCAGCCGGCTTGCTCGCTGGGGCGAACACCCTGGGAGACATGGCCAGCTATTGTGTAGTCGCCGGGAGCGAGTCCGGCGGTGTTGACTGCGGCGGTTTCGTTTGAGCCGGTGATATGGCCGCCGCTGGTGGTCCAGGTATAGACGGTCTTTTTGCCTGGCTTGAGGTTTGCTGGGCTGGCGGTGACGGTGAGAGGATCGCCGGCGAAGGGGTTGGCGGAGTTGACTGTGCAGCCGAGCTGGACAGGGGGGGGGGGAGTGATCTGGCCAATACGAAGGACGAGGCCGGCGGAGAGTCTGTAGGCATAGATGTCGCCGATGCCGCCGGTGACCTGGGCGGGGTCGACAGGGCCGTAGTCGACGTGGGAGTACTCGAAGTCGGCCTGGATTGGGCGCAGGGCGATACGGTTGTGAAAGAGAGGAAGAATGTAGTCGATGCCGCCGCCGCCGGTAACTCCCCAGCCCCAGGTGCAGGGTTGGAATGCCGGACCGCCGATCTTGGCTCCGCCGCCGAGGACGTGGACGAAGGGAACCAGACGCGCTCTCTGGTAGCGAAAAATGGGGCCGGCCTGAGCGGTGCTCATGCAGCTGACCGTACTGGGGAAGATGCTGCCTTCTGCCTGAACTCCGAGGTAACGATTGAAATACGCGGCGGCGCTGAAGACCGTGCCCGGGTAGATGGGCTGATACACAAAGGGGCCGATGGCTGCGTTACCGGGATTGAAGTATCCGTAGCCAGCGTAGAGATCAGAGCGCGATAGTTCGGGCGGTGGGGCGGACCCTGTCGCGGGTGCCTGGGCGGCGGCAGACAGGGAGAGCGCTGTCATGCAGATCGCGGTCAGTGCAGCGAGGAGCACAGTCCGGGCTTTTACGCAGAGACGGTGGCTCACGGGGCGATAAGGCATAGGGAGGAATCCTCAAACTCTACTTACGATCGTGCATCAATCTGCGCGGCTCGTACAGCAGAGGGTAGCTTGGTGTGCAACAGTGGCGCATCTGCTAATTTCCGACGGAGAAGAAGACGGAGGTGGACTGAGTGGCCGCCGTGGAGCTGGTGCCTGTGATCGTGACGGTATAGGTCTTGAATGTGGTTGTGCTGAAGCAGCAGCCGGTGAGGCCAACAATTCCAATGGTGCAGAGGAGGAGACCGAGGAGACGCATCCTCCGATGGGTGGGAGTCTTGCGTCGACGGAGGCCGGTGAAGAAGACTCCGAGGCCGGTGAGTTCGAACGGGAAGATGATCGCCGCGGTGAGGGGGGACATATTGGCGGGGTTGAAGCCTGCCGGGTTGCGGAGGGCGTCGTCGGCGGCTGTGTTGGTGATGGTCAGAGTCGTGGTGGCGGTGCCTCCGGAGGTGAGGGTGGGGGTGCTGCTGAAGGTGCAGCCGGCATCCGGTGGGAGACCGGAGCAGCTGAGCGTGACCGGTCCGGCGAAGGTTCCGACCGAGGCGAGGGCGATTTGGTAGGTGGTGGAACCGGCTCCGCGAACTAACAGGGTTGCAGGGGAGGCAGAGATCGTAAAGCTACCCGTTGGTGCGGTGATGACCTGGGTAAGGGTTGCAGTGCTGGAGTTGAAGGTGGTGCTGGCCTGGAAGGTCGCGGTAATGGGGTGCGATCCGACGGCTAGGGTTGTCGTGGAGAAGGTGGCGACTCCGCTGGCGTTGACCGTCTGCTGTCCGAGGACCGTTGTTCCATCCTTGAAGACGACGATGCCGGATGGGGCGCCCGAAGGCGTGGTGACGGTTGCGGTGAAGGTGACGTTCGTACCAGTGACTACAGGTGAGCCAGAGGTGGTAATTGCCGTGGTGGTGGAGGCCGGTGGGGGAAGCGGGGTGATGACCTGGGTGAGGGTTGCAGTGCTGGAGTTGAAGGTGGTGCTGGCCTGGAAGGTCGCGGTAATGGGGTGCGATCCGACGGCTAGGGTTGTCTTGGAGAAGGTGGCGACTCCGCTGGCGTTGACCGTCTGCTGTCCGAGGACCGTTGTTCCATCCTTGAAGACGACGGTGCCGGAAGGCGTGCCCGAAGGCGTCGTGACTGTTGCAGTGAAGGTGACTTTTGTGCCAGTGACTACAGGCGAGCCTGAGGTCGTGATCGCAGTGGTGGTCGCGGCCGGTGGGGGGAGCGGGGTGATGGTAAGGGTTCCGGAGGTGTTGGTGATGGAGTAGTTGGCAAGGTTCGTGGTGCCAACGGCGGTGAGAGTTGCGGTGATGGGGTAGGTGCCGACAGGGCTAGTGGTTGTGGCAGTCGTGGAGTAGGTGACGGTGATGGTGTCACCAGGAAGGACGCCAGTGATGGTGCCGGTGAAGGTTGGGTTGGGTGCACCGAAGAGGCGGGTGGCGTTGTTTACGGTGACGGTCAGCGGCGTTTTGGTGACTGCGAGGGTGGTGGTGAGGGTGGAGGAGGGGTAGATGGTGTCGCCCGAATAGTTGAAGGTGACGGGGTAGTTGCCGACGGCGAGGCCGCTGTTGGGCGCATTGCAGGTGTTGGAGGTGCCGAAGATTCCGCTAAGGGTGCAGAGTGCTTTGCCGCCAGTGGTAAAGGTAATGGTGCCAGTGGGCGCTGGGTCGCCGTTAGCGATAGCCACGGATTCGGGGAAGGGCTGGCCGAAGATCTCTGTCTGAGGGGTGAGCGTGAACGTGAGCGGCAGAGTCAGCTTGCCGTTACCGATGAGTTGAATCGGTTGGGGACTATTGGGCGAGTCGGAGAGTAGCGTCGAGTTGCCGTTGACTTGGCCGTTTTGTGTAGGCGTGAAGGTTAAGCCGATGTTGCAGGTGGAACCGGTACTGATCGCGACTCCACAGGTGGTAGAGCCGGGAACGACTGCGAAATGCGTGTCCGATGTGGCGAATGGAGTGGTGAGGGTGACAGGCGCCGTGCCGAAGTTGCTGACGCTTTGCAGGACGATCGGAGAGGTTTGGCCTACAAGGACAGTGCCAAAGTTGATGGTTGGATTTGGATAGGTGACTTCGCGGACGGAGCTGTTGCCGTTGTCGACGACAAAGATGTCTGCGCTGCTATCGACTGCAACGCCGACTGGATTTTTGACCTCAGCCAGATTTGCCAGGCCACCGTCGCCGGTATTGCCTGGCGTGCCTGTGCCGAGGCTGATTGCGATATTGGCGCCGGTGCTGTTTGTTCCGGTGAAGACGGTATAGACGAGGTTGGCGGTCGAGTCTGCGACGTAGATGTCACCAGCGGCGTCTCCCGAAAGGGCGGCCGGATTGAGAAGTGCAGTGCCGGTAGCCTGGCCGGGAGCGGTAGTGGAGGTAGTTCCATTGCCGGCGATCTGGTGGATGAGGTCGGTGCTGTCGACCGCGTAGACGAGGTGGCCGCCAGCGTCGGCGATGTAGAGGATGTCGTTGAGATCGACATAGAGGCCGCTGGGTGAGACAAAGCTTGCCAGGTTAGCGGGAATGCCATTGGCTCCGTTAGAGGTTCCACTGCCGGCGACGACGCGTTGAGTGCCACTGAGGTAGACCTGAATGACGTTGTGCGCGGCACCAGCCTGGGCGATGTAAAGGTTGTCAAAGCTGTCGAAAGCAAGGGCGGTCGGGTTATCGAGGCCGGTGACGTAGCTGGTGTTGACGCTGCCGTCTGCGCCGTAGCGAGTTACGGTGCCATTTGTCGCATCAGCAATGTAGATGCTATTGGCGGAATCGAGTGCGAAAGCGGAGGGAGTGGGGAGAGCTGCACTTAAGTTGATCAGGGTCTGCGTGGGGCCGCCGCCGACGGGCAGGAGCAGGAGGCTAGCAGAGCCTGGGGTTGCGCCGGCCTGCAGGATATACGTATTGCCAATCGAGTTAACGGCGACGGCAATGGGGTTGGTGAGTGCGGGTACGACGGTATTGACGGTTCCGGGAGTGAAAGCGCTGAGAGGGCCGATTCCGATCGCATGCAGGCCTAGCACTGTTGTTTTGCCCGAGAGGAAGTCGGTCAGCCTGAGCGCGGTGTCGAGCACCCCAGGCTTGGTTGGGTTGAAGCTGACAAAGACCTGGCAGGTGAGGGGCGTCGCTCCGAGGGCTGCTGCCGTGAGGTTGCCGGCGCAGGTGCTGCTAGTAATCGTGAAGTTGGCCCCGATGACAGCGGAGAGATTGACATTTTGATTAACTTCGAAGGTGATGGGAAGGCTAGCGCTGGGGCTGCCTACGGTTGTGGATGGAAACAGAATACTGTTGCTGAGTTTACGGATGATGAAGTTGTTGGAGTCTGCGACGTAGAAGTTGCCGGTCGTATCGACGGCGATGCCGAGGGGAGCGTTGAGGGGGGAGCTGAGAGCGGACTCGCCGTCCTGCGTGGTGTTGTACGGGCCTGGCGCACCGTCGGGCAGGCCGGCGACGATGGAGAGGGTATTGCTGGCCGGGGTATAGCTGATGACATTATTGGCGGTCGCACTCGCTTCGGTGATGAAGAGGAACTGCGTTGGAGAAAAGACGAGATTTTCGGGGCTGTTGAGAGCTGTGGCGGGGTTGCCGGTGTGATCGTTCGCGCACTGGCCGACGATGGTCTGTTGGGAGGCCAGGCCTACGACCTCACGGACGCAGTTGTTGCCGGTGTCTGCGATGAAGAGGTCCCCTGTGGCGTCCAACGCGATGCCTGAGGGTGCTACGAGAGCGACGTTATCTATGATGCCTGGGCAGAGTGTAGGAACGAGTGTGGAGGGCGCGCCGGCCAGAACGCAGAGACTAGAGCTTGGTAATTGGTGGAGCACCTGGTAGGTGCTGAGGGCGGGGGTAGCGCCGACGTCCTGAATGGAGATGTAAAGGGTATTGCTGGAGTCGATGACGAGGCCGCTGGGGCTGGGCGTAGAGGAGGGTACGGAGCCGCAAGTGCCGGCGACGGTGATGAGGGAGGCTACACCAAGGGCATTGTTGGGGAGTTTGCGGACACAGTTGTGTTTGCTGTCGGCGATGTAGAGGTTGTTGGAGCTGTCGACGGCAAGTCCGGTGGGTTGGTAGAGACCTTGAGTGTAGGTTGGAGTGGGGTTGCTGACGATCTGGCATGTGTCGCCGCTGCCGCCGACTGCGAGGCCCGCGATGGTGATGACGGTTCCGGAGGGTGTGATTTTGCGGACGCAGTTATTTGCCGTGTCGGAGACGTACTGGTTGCCGAGGGAGTCGAAGACGATATAGGCAGGAGTAAGGTTAACCGTGGTGGCGGCGCCGAAGTCTGTATTCCAGCCTGATGAACCGCTACCGGCGAAACGCGCGCCGCTCTGCACGAGAG
>Ga0302324_100011646_pt1 | contig 18037 bp, 12 predicted proteins | sample Palsa_T0_1_FD_201949 | JGI IMG/M metagenome (GOLD analysis project Ga0302324, IMG submission 201949) | Peat permafrost microbial communities from Stordalen Mire near Abisko, Sweden - Palsa_T0_1 | ecosystem: Environmental > Terrestrial > Soil > Palsa > Peat permafrost | place: Sweden: Abisko... | reverse complement strand
CCGAGTAATATCAATGACGCGGGGTGGAGCAGCCTGGTAGCTCGTCGGGCTCATAACCCGGAGGTCGTCGGTTCAAATCCGACCCCCGCAACCACTTTCTAGTTGATGGAGCCGGAGTTAGCGATCACCGCTACCTCCGGTTTTTCTTTTTTAAGGTGCAATTGGGTGCAAGACTCCGTCCAACCGCGCCGACTAACCGGACTTTGCCCGCAAACAAGCGGCCATGACACGAATCGCAGCCGTTCTTTCTCGGTGTTGACAATTGCGGTGCGAGGGCTTAGATTGCTACCGCTTTTCGATTACGACACTCGATAACATGCGCCGAGCAACCGCACCCTCTGACCGCCAGGATTTATACGCCGGCTTAATTCGTATCCACATTCTTTTCCACGCGCGCAAAGAACCGATCTTTGGTTTGGGGATGATCGAAGAATTACGCCGTCACGGCTACCGTCTGAGTCCGGGAACCCTTTACCCGTTGCTTCACCGGTTGGAACGGTCTGGACTTCTACGGTCGAGAGAGGTGCGCAAAGGACGTTGGATTCGGCGTGAGTATCGAGCCACGCTGGCAGGGCGCAAAGCTCTACGCGGAGCAAAACGCCGCGTGCGAGAACTGTTTGGCGAGATTTTCGGCATGGAATAGGGGAGGCGAAATGCCGCTTCGAAAGATCCGCCGTTACAAGATCGTATTGGCAGGGGCGATCTTGGCGCTTGCAACAAGCCCAACTTCTTTGGCGCAGAGTTCCAACTCCACCGATTCCTCTCAGAAGACATTCCATCTGGACGACGCCGTGAGCTACGCGCTGGCGCATTATCCGACGGTTCGGGCGGCGTTGAGCCAAGCGCGGGCGGCGCAAGCAGGAGTCAGCCTGGCCCGCACCGCGTACTTGCCCCAGGCCAACGGTTTGTGGCAGATGAATCGCGGCACGCGCAACAACGTATTTGGCCAGCTCCTGCCGCAATCGGTGATTGCGCCGATTTCCGGACCGGTATTGCCAAACGCTTCGGACGCTAACGTGTGGGATGACGCCGCGGGGCTGCTGGTCTCGTGGGAGCCCTTCGATTTCGGATATCGCAGAGCAATGGTGAACGCCGCACGATTCGATGCGGCCGCCAGTGACGCACAGGTGAAAGTCACGCGACTGGACGTGGCGCGAGCAACGGCGGAGACATTTCTAGGCGTGCTTGCCGCCAAGCAGGTTGCCAAGTCGGCACAAGCCGATGTGGATCGCCGGGACGTCTTTGCAAAAAGCGTGAATGCGCTCGTGCAGAGCGAGCTCCGTCCGGGGGCAGACGCCTCCCGGGCGGCTGCTGATCTAGCGCAGGCCCGCATTCGTCTGATTCAGGCGCAGACGGCCGAGAGGGTATGCCGCGCGGCATTTGCGGACTTGCTGGGTTTGCCTTCGGCCGGAATCGAAATTGTCCCAGGCTCGTTGCTTGATACTGCCCCCCAAGGATCCCTGGCGCCCGGCGATCCGGTGACGAATCCGCTGGCCGTTGCACAGAGAACGCGCGTCGATCAGTCGCAAGCACGCGATCAAGCGTTAGCCCGGTCGTACTATCCGAGATTTTCGCTGCAGTCGGCCATCTCCGCTCGCGGCAGCGGAGCGGAGGTGAACGGAAACACCCTCGGCGGCACCAACGGCCTGGAGTTTCAGCGGATGAATTGGATCGCCGGAGTGCAGATGACGTTCCCGATTCTCCAGATTTTTTCAATACACGAGCAGAGGCGCGTCCAGCAAGCGAATGAGGACGCGGAGAAGGCACGCTACGATCAAACCGTTCAGGACCTTTCCAGCCAAATCGAGCAGGCTCGAATTAACTTGGACGGCTCCCGGCAGATCGCCGAAAACACTTCGATCGCTCTCAGTTCGGCGCGAGATTCCGAACAGCAAGCTCGGGCGCGCTATCAAGCTGGACTGGCGACCTCAATCGAGGTATCGGAGGCGGAAAGCCAGTTGGCACAGGCCGAGATGGACGATGCTGTGGCACGGCTGACGGTCTGGCATGACTTGGCGGAAGTTGCGGCGGCGCAGGGGGATCTGCAGCCTTTCCTGGAATTGGTGCAAGGAGCGGGACACTGACATGTGGCTGATTCGCTTGGCGATGAGGCGGCCGATCACCGTACTGGTGATCGTGATTGCCACGGCGCTGTGTTCGGTGCTGGCTGTACTGCGAATGCGCGCCGATATCTTCCCGGACCTGGACCTTCCCGTCATTTACGTCGCGCAGCCCTACGGAGGAATGTCTCCGCAGCAGATGGAGGGCTATCTCGTTTACTACTACGAGTATCACTTCCTCTATATCAACGGGATCGAGAGGGTGGAGTCGAAGTCCGTGCAGGGGGCGGGCCTGCTGAAACTGACGTTCCATCCGGGAACTGACATGAGCCAGGCGTTGGCGCAAACGATTTCGTACGTCAACCGCGCCCGTGCTTTCATGCCACCGGGCACGGTTTCTCCCTTCGTGGTGCGATTTGACGCCGGCACAGTTCCGATTGGCTATCTGGTCTTCTCCAGCAAGACGCGAAGCGTGGGTGAGATCCAAGATTTGGCGCTCAATCGCGTGCGGCCTGTATTTGCGACCCTTCCGGGAGTTACCTCTCCTCCGCCATTCGGAGGCAATCAACGCACTATCGTGATCAACGTAAACCCGGATCGCCTGCGCGCCTACAATATGTCTCCCGACGAAGTCGTGAAGGCGCTCGATTCCGGAAACATTATCATGCCGGCGGGAAACGTACAGATCGGGGACCTGCAGCGAATTGTGCCGGTCAATTCTGTGGTTCCGGACATCGCGGATCTGTCCGACCTGCCGATTCGCACGGGGTCGGGGCCAACGGTTTTTCTGCGCGATGTAGGCACGGTTCAGGATTCAAGCGACATCCTGGCTGGGTACGCGCTGGTGAACGGCCGCCGGGCCGTATACATCCCGGTTACGAAGCGGCCCAACTTTTCCACCCTGAGCGTAGTCTCACAAGTGAAGGCGAATCTACCGCGGTTCCGATCGCTTGTTCCGCAGGACATCGAGATCAGCTACGAACTCGACCAGTCCGGCTACGTTAGAGGCGCGTTGCTTTCGGTGGTTCGCGAGGGATTGCTTGGTGCCTTGCTGGTCGGATTGATGGTCTTATTCTTCCTGCGGGACTGGCGGAGCGCCCTCATCGTCGTTATTACGATTCCCTTCGCGTTGCTGGTTGCCGTGGTGGCGCTTTGGGCCTCCGGGCAAACGATTAACATCATGACCTTGGGGGGTCTGGCCCTGGCGGTCGGCGTGCTGGTCGACGAGGGAACCGTGGTCATCGAAAACATCCACACGCATTTGGCTCGCGGAACCCCGCGCGCCAGATCGGTGCTGGAAGCGAGCCGCGAAGTGGTTGTGCCGCGTCTGCTTGCCATGCTCTGCGTTCTGGCTGTTTTCGTGCCGTCGTTCTTCATGTCCGGTGTCGCACAATCATTGTTCGTGCCGCTTTCGCTTGCGGTTGGATTCTCCATGGCGGCTTCATATCTGCTGTCGGGATCGCTGGTGCCTGTTCTGAGCACGTGGATGCTGCGGGAACAGCGCGGGCACAAGGACGAACGATCGCAAATCGCGCGAGCCCGCGAGCGGCTCGGGCGCATGCTCGAACGGCTGATGCCACGCCGCGGGCTGGTCATAGCCGGATACCTTCTGGTGACGGCGGCGATCATCGCCGGGTTGGGCCCGCGGATGGCCCGAGAACTTTTTCCGCGGGTAACCGGAGGACAGTTTCAGCTGCATTTCCAGGCGCCTGCGGGTACGCGCGTGGCGGGAACCGAGCAGCTGGTTACGCAGGTTCTTGGCGAAATTGAACAAGCAGCGGGTACGGGCAATGTTTCATTGACGCTGGGCTATGTGGGTCTGCAGGGCTCCAGCTACCCGATAAATACAATTTTTCTTTGGACCAACGGACCGCAGGACGCGGTGATCAATGTTGCCTTACGGCCCGGCGCCGATATCCGGTTGGATGAGTTTGAGGATCGTTTACGCCAGTCGCTGCCCGCCAAATTCCCGGGATGCCGATTCTCTTTCCGCGCTTCCGACATTGTCAGCCAGATCATGAACTTTGGCGCGCCTACACCCGTCGAAGTGTCTGTGATCGGAGGCGACCTGGGAACCGACCGTCAGTTTGCGGAGAAGATTCGCGGCGAGCTCGCGGGCCTCAAGAATTTACGGGATCTGCAGTACGAGCAGGCTCTCGACTATCCGAGCGTAGATGTGAACGTGAATCGCGTACTTGCGGGACAGACGGGAGTTACCGTAGAGCAAGTGGCCCGAGCGTTGGTCGACGCTACATCGTCAAGTCGCTTCGTCACGCCCAACTATTGGGCCGATCTGCGCACCGGCATAGCTTATCAAGTCCAGGTTCAGGTTCCGCAGCCGCGCATCGGTTCCCTGCAGGATATCGAGAGCATTCCGGTGACGCCCGGCGGCGCGCCACATCCGCTTTTGGGCGATGTAGCGCAAGTGAACTACGGTTCCGTCATCGGTGAGTACGATCGCGTAAATGGGCAGTTCATGGTTACACTTTCCGCGAACGTGTCGGGAGACGATCTAGGCGGCGTGGCCAATCAGATCGATCGAGCGATTGCGAAGGCGGGAGAACCACCGCGAGGCGCGACTGTGGCGGTGAGCGGCCAAACAGCGCCCATGCGCGAAACCCTCACCAATCTCACGGTAGGACTGTTGGTCGCAATCGTAGCCATCTTTCTGTTGCTAGCGGGCAACTTCGAGTCGATCCGACTGTCATTCGTCGTCCTGAGCACGATTCCCGTGGTGGTGAGTGGTGTAATCCTAGGCCTTCTGGCAACCGGAACGTCGCTCAACGTGCAGTCCTTCATGGGAGCAATTCTGGCCACGGGCGTCGCCCTGGCAAACGCCATCCTACTGGTTACCTTTGCCGAGGAGTATCGCCGTAGCGGCATGGCGCCGGGAGACGCGGCGATACGCGCCGCGAAAACCCGCTTTCGTCCTGTGCTGATGACGAGCCTGGCGATGATTGCCGGCATGATTCCCATGGCTCTGGCACTGGGCGAGGGAGCAGAGGCCACAGCTCCGCTGGGGCGAGCGGTGATCGGCGGCCTAGTGTTCGCCACTCTCTCAACTTTGTTGATCTTACCCTCGGTTTTTGCGGCGGTGCAGGGACGGGCGCGAGTGGCGTCGACGTCGCTTGATCCCGATGATCCGGCGAGCCCATATGCAGATGGCCATCCGGCGTCTTCTGCCAGTTGAACGGAGCGTGGACATGAGAGGAAAGCCAGCAGTCTTGATTTCGACGATCTCCATTTTGGCGGTACTCGTGACCGGCTGCGGGAGCAGCGCGCCGCAGCCGTCTTCCACGCAGGCGAGCGGCGGCCCCCTGGAAGTGGACGTGGTGAAAGTGACGACGCAGACGCTGGCGACAGTTCAAGCGATTCCCGGAGAGCTGCTACCGTACGAGGCGGTCGCCGTATATCCGAAGGTCACGGGCTTTGTAAAGTCGATCGCCGTTGATCGAGGATCGCGCATCAGGCAAGGTGAGCTGCTGGCCGTGCTGGAAGCCCCGGAACTGGCATCGCAACGCGCTGAGGCGGAGTCCAAACTGGCAGCGGCAGAGTCAGACCTCGCGTCCGCGCAGGCGAAGCTGAGCTCCGAACAAGGCACCTACGAACGGTTGGCTGTGGCTGCGAAAACTCCCGGGGTGGTCGCACCCAATGATTTGGCGGTCGCGCAGCAGGCGGCTGAGGCGGAGCGCGCCAACGTGGCCGCGCGTGACGGTGGCGTTAAGGCGGCCCAAAGCGCGCGCAGTGCGGTCGCCGAAATCGAAGGCTACTTGCGGATCACGGCGCCCTTCGACGGCATCGTTACCGAACGAAATGTCCATCCGGGGGCGCTGGTAGGTCCCGCGGGAGGCCCAGGCGCCAGCACTCCGATGCTCAGAATCGAAACCGTTGCGCGCTTGCGGCTCGTGGTACCGATTCCCGAAGGCGATGTCGCCGACGTACCCTCGGGCGCGTCCATAAAGTTCACTGTGCCGGCATATCCCACAGAAACATTTCAGGCGCCCGTCGCCAGAATCTCGCGGGCCATTGATGTAAGCACGCGCACCATGCCCGTCGAGTTGGAGGTGGCGAATAATACCGGCCGGCTCACCGCCGGCACGTTTTGCGCCGTTCAATGGCCGGTGCACCGCTCTTATCCGACCCACTTTGTCCCCTCAGGCGCCGTGACCAGCAACCAGGAGAGGACGTTCGTGATCGCGGTCCGGGCGGGTAAAGCGGAGTGGGTTGACGTGAAAACCGGAGCCACTGTTGGAAGCTCTGTGGAAGTTTTCGGCGGGCTGAACGATCAAGACGAGGTTGTCCTGCGCGGTACAGACGCCATTCGACCAGGAGCAACACTGAGCGCACACATGGTTGCGATGGCGAAGTGAGGTAGCCTCACGTCTGGGCGTTCCGAATCTGCTGGCTGGCGCAACTGCTTGCCATCCCGTGAATTGGCTCGACGGACCACGAATCTCGCGTGTTCCAGCTCCACTTGTTTTACAACGTGTTCCTCGGCCCTGCGCTGGCGGCTGCGCCGATACTTATGTTTTGTGCGTGGCGCGGGATCGCCGCGCTTGGGCGTCGTAATGGAGTCGCCCGGCCTTTGTGGTCGGTGCAGAAGGCCGGCTGCTTTGCGGTTATGCCGAGGCTGTGGTTGCCGCGTCCTTGATGGTATCCATTGAAGCAACGAATTGGACACGCCATGGCGCGCTTGCTACCGTAAATCCGTATCCCTACTTGTACGTCCGATGGACGCCGACGCGGCGTTAGATCCCTAGTGCGACCGAATGGATCCTAAACCAATTACCCAAACATCCACTTCCACGGTTTTAGAGCCTTCCTCAAAGGGCTCTCGAACCATGGATAGCCCCCTGCGACGGGGGGAGGGCGGGGGACGCTCGCCCGATTCGCCGGACGGTGATATCCATGGAATCGGATCGCCCAGTCGACGCGCTCGCTTCATGATTCGCGGTTACGCAATCGCCCTTTTATTTTCGGCGATGGCACTTGCGTGCACCTTGCTGCTCAAAGGCTTTTTTCCCTATCCGTTTTTGTTTTTGTTCTTTGCAGCAGTCATGGCTAGCGCGTGGCTCGGCGGTACCGGACCGGGACTTTTTTCAGTGCTTTTGTCGACGATGGCCACGGACTACTACTTCGTTCCGCCGCTCCGCTCTTTCGCCATCAACGCGACCGACACAACCTACTTCGCGTCCTTTGTTGTTTGCGCTTTGGTTGCCAGCTGGATCAGCGCCGCCAAGAAGGAAGATGAGCAGGCTCTGCGCGAGGCTCGCGACCAGTTGGAGATGCGCGTTGCGGAGCGCACCACGGAACTGCAGAGGTCGAACGATGAGCTGCAAGAGAGCATAGCGCAGCGCGATAAGACCCAGCAGGCTCTCATCCGAACGCAGAGTGAGCTTGCGGAGCTTTCCCGGTTCTTGACCATGGGTGAACTCACGGCTTCGATTGCACATGAAGTGAATCAGCCGCTGACTGCAGTGGTCAGCTACGGACGTGCGTGTCTGGAATGGCTCTCCGCGACGCCACCCAACCTGGAGGAAGCGCGCCACGCTGCGAAGACCCTGGTCGAGAACGGCACGCGAGCCGGAGAGATCATCAACCGCATCCGCGCGCTGTTCCGCAAGCAGTCGCCCTCTAAAGACTGGCTGGACCTTAATGAGTTGATTCGCGAGTCGATGATTTTTGTGCAAGAAGAAGCGGCCAAGGATCAGATTGTTCTACAAGCGGCGCTCGCTCTTGATCTGCCAAGAGTTAAGGCCGACCGCGTGCAATTGGAACAGGTCATTCTCAATCTGGTCATGAACGCCATCGACGCCATGCGTGGGACGGAGAATAGTTCCAGGAAAATCGTGGTTCGATCGCGAAGAGAAGGCGCGGACGAAGTGCTCGTTTCGGTGGAAGACAACGGCATTGGAATCGGGCCGGAATTTGCCGAGAAGATTTTCGACCCCTTCTTTACCACGAAGCCACAAGGCATTGGCATGGGGTTATCCATCAGCCGCTCAATTATCGAATCGCACCAGGGGCGTTTGTGGTACGCGCCCGGACTGCGTGATGGCGCTATACTTCTGTTTACAGTGCGGATCGACTCGCAGGCGAGACATTGAGCCCGGCGGCTTCCACGACAGGCAGTCGTTCGGCCGTCTTCATTGTGGACGACGATGCGTCGGTGCGGGATGCGGTGCGCAGCCTGCTGCGTTCAGTCGGGTTCGATACGGAAGCGTTTGCCTCCGCGGAAGAATTTCTCAAGGCCGAGCGGCCGGAAACGCCAAGTTGCCTGATTCTCGATGTGCGGCTTCCCGGAGTAAGCGGGCTGGATTTTCAGGAGCAGCTTCAAAGCATCGGCATCGAAATCCCCATCGTTTTTGTTACCGCGCACAGTGACATTCCATCGAGCGTGCGGGCGCTCAAGGGCGGAGCTGTGGAGTTCCTGGCCAAGCCGTTTCAAACCGAGGAACTCTTGACCGCCGTGCATCAGGCGTTGGACTGGGATCGCTCAAGGCGCGCGGAGAGCGCGGAATTGTCCGTTCTACAGTCGCGAATCGACAACCTGGCGTCCCGCGAACGTGAAGTCACTCTCGATATTGCGCTGCTGAACAAGATGGCCAACCGGCTGTCCGCAGCGGACCCGTTGCACCAGGCGCTTAACGAAGTCGTCGAATTTGTCGTCGCCGTGGTGGAGTGCGACTCCTGCATGATTTACGTGCTGGAAGGCGAGGAACTGGTCTTACGAGCTTCCAGAAATCCTCATCCAGAAGCGACAGGCCGCCTGAAGCTCCGAATGGGCGAAGGCATTACTGGCTGGGTGGCGCAGCATCGAGAGCCCGTCGTGGTGGCCGAGCGAGCACATAGCGATCCCCGTTTCAAAGTATTCAATGAATTACCCGAAGATCTTTTCGAGGGGTTTCTGTCGGTGCCTTTGGTGAGCGGCGGACGGCTGGTCGGCGTAATCAATCTTCAAAATCGCGCGCCGCGGCAATACAGCAAACGCGAGGTGCGCCTGGTGGCGACCATCGGTTTCCTCGTTGGCGCTGAAGTGGAGCGAGCCCGCCTGGAGAATGAAAAGTCCGAACTTTCCGGGAGGCTGGAAAGCCGCAAGTTCATGGAGCGTGCCAAGGGCATCTTGCAGCGCGATTTGAAGATCAGCGAAGAAGACGCCTATCGAACCATGCAACGAGAAAGTCAGAAGCGACGCAAATCGATGAAGGAAATTGCGGAGTCCATTATTTTGAATGACGATCTGAAACGCGGAGTGTCATAGGATATCGGGGGTAAAGATATCGCGAACGTTCACCGCATCGCGGAATTTCAATCAGGGCAATCTAAAGTTTGAATTGGACACTTTCCCCGCGATGCCCCAAGCTGCACGCGGAGTTGACAACGCTGTAAAGTCACTCTGATCCCCTCTTTCGCCGACGAACGAGGGCCTGCATCGGACACGACGCCGTGTCCCAATCAATCGCCAAATTAAGTCTGAACCAGAGCTGATCGCCCAAGGGCCACGCTCCTCCGCGGTAATTCTGTCCGCGTAGTCGCTCCCCAGGCTAACAGCTGGCGGTATGAGGTGCGCTCAAACGGGCTGTTTTGCGCCCACGCGAGCTGCAGGAGGTGAATCGTGTCGTCGAGTCAAATTGAAAGCACAACTTGGAAGGGTCGTTCCGACAACGCAAGCGGCTTTGTTCCGCGATCGCAAGACGCCGAAGAAGAGTCGCGATCGAGAATCGCGACCTACGCGCGAGCTTTGGCGTCCAAGCAGCGCAGGACGAGAGAAGCGGTTTCCACATCCCTTGCAACGACCGGCAAAAAGGGCCTAGAGACACCGTTCCCCAGCGACGTGGGCGCCGAGTTGGATCTTGGCCATCCGAGTCCTGCGATCAGACACCGCGGCGATGCGCAGGGGGGAAAGATGTTGAGGCATCTATGCGAGCTGGGAGATTTTGCACGGCGCGTGCGAATGCAGGCGCGGTTCGGTGAACTTTCGCGGGCCCGCCTTTCTTTGCTGCGGGTGGAGTGGTGCCGGGAATATGTGGAGTGTGATTGGTTGGCGCGTCCGGCTGATCCGTGGGACGCGGCCCTGCCAGCAGTCGTGGGGAAGCGTAATGCGTCGATGCAGGCGCTGCACGACGCGATCAGGATCCGCAGTCTTCTTTTCCGGGTAATGCCGGAGGTTCAGACAGCTGGGCTTCGGGCCTATCGATACTCCCCAGAGCAGTCGCTCGAGCTGGTCGTTTCGGGAACCGTCAGCCCAAACGTACGGGCGCCGACAAGCGTTCGCTCCGTGGCGATGCGAGCCAAGCTGTTCGGCTTCAGTTTCTGGCTCGATGAAGGCGTACTCGAGAATTTGCAGCCGGAGGAATGCGCGGTGAACGCATGAGAAACAATCCGGTCTTCCCGTGGCATCGGGCAAGGTTTCGTGCTCGAAGGTTGCGGGCGCGGGTGCGGCACCCGTGCCTCGCGGCATTTCTACATCATCGCTTCATGGTTTGAGCGGTAGATCGAATTTACAGATTGAGGGATGGGCAACATCTCGGTGGGCACGATTCCTACTCTACTAAGGAGAGACAGAATGTCTGCAACACTAAAGCGGCAAAAAAAGTTATCGTTTGCTGAAAAAGTCTCGCGGCTCGGGACGCGCCTGCGAGATCCGGAGTGGCGCCGGTACGGGGGAACGTTGCTACTCGGCAAAGCGGCCGGAATTGCAATCGTTCTCGCCATTATCGGTGTTATGTCGGCGGTGGTTTTCGCGCACGTCTACGCCGACGACGCGCCTGTCGTGAAGGCGGCCGATATCGTAAATCCGGTCAATACCGCGTGGACGCTGGTTGCCGCCTTCCTGGTGTTCGGCATGCAGGTCGGCTTCACGATGCTCGAAGCCGGCTTCTGCAGATCCCGCGAAACGGTGAATGTGCTTGTGGAATGCGTGGTCGATACCTGTCTGTGCGGCATTCTCTTCTATGCCGTTGGCTTCGCGTTCATGTTCAGCCACGGCAACGGGTTCATCGGCTATCACTGGTTCTTCCTCCAGGGCGCTCCGGACACGTATGAAAGCACCGGCGTCGCATTCTTAGCCGTTTGGATTTTCCAGTTCGCTTTCGCCGATACGTGCTCCACGATTACTTCTGGCGCAATGATCGGCCGCACCGGATTCGTTGGCGATCTTCTCTACAGCATCTGCGTGACAGGCTTTATTTATCCGGTCATCGGACACTGGGCGTGGGGCCCGGATGGCTGGCTGGCAAATATGGGAAGCGCCGGCAACATGTTCCCGTCGCTCGGAATGCCCTTTCATGACTTCGCCGGTTCCACGGTCGTTCACACCATCGGTGGATTCATCGCACTCGCCGGCGCAATCGTCCTCGGCCCGCGGCTCGGGCGTAAGTTCAAGCGTGACGGCGGCGCTCCAATGCTGCCTCACGATTTGACCATTGCCGTGTCCGGCGGACTGATCCTGTGGTTCGGCTGGTACGGATTTAACCCCGGCTCCACTCTCTCCGCGATGGACTTTGTGGGCATCGGGCGCGTCGCCACAAACACTACCCTCGCGGCGTGCGCGGCTGGACTTACCTCCATCATCTACGGCTACTTCATGACTAAGAAGTGGGACGCAGGTTATACGACGAACGGCTTTCTTGCCGGACTCGTTGCGATTACCTGCCCCTGCTACTGGGTCAGCCCAACCGGTGCGGTTCTTCTTGGTGGAATCGCCGGAGTTGTCGTCATTCTGGGAATCGACCTGTTGGAATGGCTGCGAATTGATGACCCCATCGGTGCCGTTCCAGTGCACGGTATTTGCGGCATCTGGGGGACGATCTCGCTGGGGTTGTTCGCCTGCGGGAAATATGGTGCCACCGGTCCACTCTCTCCTGACAACTCGGCTCCGCTGAAGGGACTCTTCTATGGCGGCGGCACGCAGGTGCTGGTGGCTCAGGTCATCGGCAGCGCGTGCATCACTTTGGCAACGTTTGCGGTGGCCATGGTCGTAATGCTCGCCGTCAACGCAACCGGAACCCTTCGCTTACCCGCTGAGGCGGAACTGTACGGCATGGATCTGCACGAGCACGGTATCTCGGCATATCCAGAGTACGTTCTGTCGCATCTCGGCGCTCCGTCCGGCATGGGCAAGGAGTCCGTTCTACCTGCCCCTGGTGGTGCCATGAGTAGCAGAGCGGCAGTGGCTACAGATTAGCTGTAACAACGAACTCCGGAAGTGACCCGGTTCTCCGACGATTCGGCCCGTTGGAGAACCGGGGCCGGAGACTTCGAGGTTGCAGGGGCCACGCAAAGAAACCAGTAGGACCCAGCGAAACGAGGAGAAAAGGATGACAAAGCTCGAAGCAATTGTGCAACCGGGACGGTTTGAAGCAGTGAAAAAGGCTCTGGTCGAAACAGGAATCGATGGCATGACCGTCTCGGAAGTGCGCGGGCACGGGCGGCAGAAGGGGCATACGGAGACGTATCACGGGCATGAATACAGCGTCGATCTATTACCCAAAATCAAGATTGAAATCGTGATGGATGACAAGCTCGTGGACAAGGTAGTGGATTCGATTGTCAAGAACGCCGCAACGGGAAAAATTGGAGACGGAAAGATTTTCATCTCCAAAGTCGAAGAAGCAATCCGCATTCGCAACCAGGAACGCGGCGTCGCGGCTTTGTAGTTTGTAGATAGACCTGAGATGGGTCCGCCCGGCACTTCCGCATGGCCCGCTTTCGATGGCGGGGCGGAGCTGCCTGGCGGCTTCCCATTTTCGAATGGCAGCGTAGAAGTCGCAGCCTGTGGGTTTGCCGAAACGCAGTAAGTAAGTTGCGCTGAGACCGGATGGCATCCAAACCCGCGGTACCGTCGTTTACCCAAGGCTCCGTAAGGCCTGTCGCCAAAGTTCTCGTGGCGACTACGGCCATGCTGGCCTTCATTTCCTATTGGCGAGCAGCCGCTATCGTATTAAACGACCTCGCTTCCTCGGCATACTACGCCGGCGGCGAGGCTGAGCAGTTCATCGGCAAAACCGCTCCCTGGTTCATCCTCGCCACCATGCTTCTCTCCTACGCGGTTTCCCAGTTATACGTGGAGAGTTGCAGCATGTTCGTGCGCGGAGGCGTCTATCGCGTCGTAAAAGAGGCGATGGGCGGGACACTCGCGAAATTCTCCGTTTCGGCGCTCATGTTCGACTACGTGCTCACCGGGCCGATCAGCGGCGTTTCCGCCGGGCAGTATCTGGCGGGATTGCTGAATGAGATGCTTCCCTACGCTCACGTCCACATGAACTTGAGCGCCAACGCCGTCGCGGAAATCTTCGCTGTTGCCGCGACCTTGTATTTCTGGTGGGAAAACATCAAGGGAATCACCGAATCGAGCGAAAAGGCGCTGTGGATCATGCAGCTCACCACGCTGATGGTGTTGGTGCTGATCGGCTGGTGTGGGTACACACTGCTGGTGCGCGGCGGGCACCTCCCTCCGGCTCCCGTGGCGAAAAACATCGTGTTGAGCAGGCATGCGCTGGGGTGGCTCTACGGCAGCCGCATCCCGCAAATGTTCTCGCTGGTCGCCGTGTTCATCGCCCTGGGTCATTCGGTGCTGGCCATGAGCGGCGCTGAATCTCTCGCCCAGGTCTACCGTGAAATCGAACACCCCAAGCTGGGCAACCTGAAGAAGGCGGCGCTGATTATTTTCATCTACAGCCTGGTGTTTACCTCGCTCGTGTCCTTCTTCGCGGTGATGATCATTCCCGACAAGACGCGGCCGCAGTACTTCGAGAATCTGATTGGCGGGCTGTCTATGGCGCTGCAAGGGCCTTTCGTCGCGCGCTTGGCCTTCCATGTATTCGTGGTCATCGTGGGCACGCTGATCCTTTCCGGAGCCGTGAACACGGCGATTGTGGGATCAAACGGCGTGCTCAACCGCGTTTCAGAAGACGGCGTGCTCTCCGATTGGTTCCGGCAACCGCATCCGCGATTTGGAACTTCCTATCGGATCATCAACATGGTCGTGGCGTTGCAGATTGTGATGATCATCGTCAGCCGCGGCGACGTAACTTTCCTCGCGAACCTATACGCCTTTGGGGTCATCTGGAGCTTCGTGCTGAACGGCATCGCCGTGTTGGTGCTTCGCTACAAGCAGCCCGGTGGCCGCGAGTTTCGCGTTCCGCTGAACTTGCAGGTTTGGGGTAAGGAGATACCCGTAGGGGTCGCGCTGATCACCCTGGTTCTCCTGTGCATCGCGGTCGTGAACCTTTTTACGAAGCCCGCGGCAACCATGGCGGGCATCGCCTTTTCAGGGTTGCTGTTTGCAGGATTCCAAATCTCCGAAAAACGCGTGCAGCGCGAGCGCGGCAATGAAGCCCATCTCGAGCTGGACAAATTCAATCTCACGCAGGCAGCTGATCTGACGCAGGAAAACGTGGGTGTGCAACCCGGCAACATTCTGGTCCCGGTAAGCACGCAATATGCGCTCTATCCCCTGGAGGCCGCTCTGCGGCGCGTGAAGCGCGGCAAGGCGGAAATTGTGGTGTTGCATGTACGAATGCTACGGCGCGCTGCCATGGGTGAATACGATCTGGAGCCGGATCAACTCTTCAGCAGGATCGAACAGCTGCTTTTCACCAAGGTATTGGCTGCTGCTGAGAAGGAAGGCAAACCGGTGCGGCTGGCAGTGGTGGCTGCGAACGACCTGTGGGAAGGAATCTTGCGTACCGCGGAGAACCTGCAGTCCGGAACGATCGTTGCGGGAAGCTCCTCGAATATGGAAATCACTGAGCAGGCCCGCGAAATCGGCGTTTCCTGGGAGAGAATGCCTGAGCCGCGGCCCAGAGTGACGCTCGAAGTCTTGACGGCCACGGGCCACGAGCAAGTGTTCTATCTGGGCCCGCATGCTCCCCGGCTCACCCCCAAGGAGATCGATCTCCTGCACAAGACCTGGCTCGAATTCAGCGAAAAGTTGCCTAAGGTGGAGATGCATCACCACGATGTCGTCCATTTTGCGCTGGAGTTTCTCGGACGTGCGGCCGCAGGGGGACAGAGCGACGAAATTCTCGAGCAGCTTCGCGAGCATTTGGAAGAAATCCAGGGATGCCGCCTGCCGTCCGAGGTCCCTTCGCCTCCAGTGAATCCTCAAGCCTCCTCCCAGAATGAAAAAGGGTTTTTCCGTTTGAAGGCCACTGAATGAGATGTGAGGCATCCGCTAGGCCATTCCAATCAGTGCGGCTAGCAGCCAACATTCGCCCAAACAACATGCAAGGATAATCCATCAAGGTTTCGTTCATGCTTGGTTCATGGCCAGACGAAGTTTTGAGGCGATTCTCTGGAATAGTGGCGTTAAGATATGCGACGGAGAATTTCATGACCAAAGACATCGTCGCGCCGCGCCACCTCGGTAAGAATGGTCCTCAGGTTTTCCCCATTTCGCTGGGATGCATGGGAATGTCCGGCATGTATGGGCATGCAGACGAAAATGAGAGCATCGCCACCATCCACGCAGCTTTGGATCGCGGCATCAACCTCATCGACACCGGCGATTTCTACGGCATGGGCCACAACGAATCGCTGGTCGGCCGCGCATTGAAAGGCCGCCGCGATAAGGCGCTCATCTCCGTGAAGTTTGGTTCGCTACGCGCCCCAGATGGGAACTGGCTCGGATTCGACGCTCGCCCCGCGATGGTAAAAGCGTTTCTCTCATACAGCCTTAACCGCCTCGGCGTGGAGTATATCGATGTCTACCGTCCCTCGCGCCTCGATTCCACTATTCCGATTGAGGACACTATCGGCGCCATCGCCGACATGGTCAAGGCAGGTTACGTCCGCGCGATTGGACTCTCCGAAGTGGGACCGAAAACAATTCGCCGCGCGCATGCTGTTCATCCGATCGCCGACCTGCAAATTGAATACTCTCTCATCAGCCGGAGCCCAGAATCGCACATTTTCCCTGTGCTCGCGGAACTCGGAATAGCGGTTACGGCCTACGGTGTGCTCTCCCGTGGTCTGCTCACGGGTTCAAAACCCACAGGCAAGGGTGACTTGCGCAATTACCTCCCGCGCTTTGTTGGAGAGAATCTCGTTAGCAATCAGCGAATCATCGGAATGCTTAATACGCTTGCTGCTGAGAAAGGAATTAGCCCGGCGCAGCTAGCAATCGCATGGGTATTGGCCAAGGGACAAAATATTATTCCCGTGATGGGCGCGCGCACGCGCGCCCAATTGGACGAATCGCTCAACGCGCTCAAGGTCAAGCTCAGTCCCGAGGATGTTGCGGCGCTCGAGGATGCCATTTCTGCCTCCCAAGTAGCTGGCACCCGTTATGCCGAACCTCATCTGAAACAACTCGACTCCGAAACCCTCCCATAAACAAACTCTTCACGGGCAGATTTCCGCTGCACTATAATGTCGCGGCTTAGCACGGCTTGAATGCTCTCTGGATGAAGTAACCTTGACATACAAGGCGTCAAACACTACTGTCACCCACTCAGTACGATAAGCCTAGGAGGCTGGAGAATTTATATGCCGGGACCTTTGGCAGGTATCCGTGTTCTTGATTTTACTCGCGTGCTTGCGGGCCCTTGGGCAACCCAGGCGCTTGCTGACATGGGCGCAGAGGTTATAAAAATAGAGCGGCGGGAATCAGGTGATGATTCTCGCGGCTTCGGTCCCCCTTTCGTTGCCGCCAAGGATGGAAGCTCCGGCCTAAGCACTTATTTCCTTTCAGCCAACCGGGGCAAGCACTCCATAACAATCGATCTCAACACGCCAGAGGGTCAGGCGCTGGCCCGCGAGCTTGCGGAAAAATGCGACGTTCTCATCGAGAACTACAAAGTAGGCAGTTTGGCAAAGCTTGGGCTCGATTACGCAACCGTCGTTGCTCGCAACCCCCGTCTTATCTACTGCTCAATTACCGGGTACGGACAAACCGGTCCCCACCGTTACAGCCCCGGGTACGACCTGGTTGTTCAGGCGATGGGTGGTCTCATGAGCATCACTGGCGAGCCCGACGGGGAACCAATGAGGTGCGGCGTAGCAGTCACGGATATCTTTGCGGCGCTTTATGCAACGACGGCGATCGTTGCCGCCCTGTACGAGCGTGACCGAAGCAACCTTGGCCAGCACATCGATCTCGGTCTGCTCGACGTTCAGATCGCCACCCTGGCCAATCAGGCATCGTACTTTCTGGGTACTGGAAAGGCGCCGGGTCGTTTTGGAAACGCGCATGCCAGCGTCACCCCTTATCAGAGCTTCGCAACAAAGGACGGCCGAATGATCGTTGCCGTGGCAAATGACTCGCAATTTGCGAGTCTTGTTAAGGTACTCGGCATGGGAGAGATGGCAGACGATCCTCGATTTAAGAAGAATGCACAACGTGTCCACAATCGGCACATCATGCTCCCTCTGATTTCCGAGCGACTCCTTACGAAAACAACCGCTGAGTGGCTTAAGGAGCTCGATCGCGCACAAATTCCGGCGGGGCCCGTGAATACCATCGACGCCGCATTCGACGATCCGCAAATCGATGCACGAGGTCTGGTGGTTGAATTTCCGCCTGGGAATCACGGATCCATACGCGTTGCCGGAAATCCTACTGTCTTTTCCCGGACGCCCGTCTCATACGAGATGCCACCTCCGGAACTCGGTCAACATACGGACGAGATTCTGTCGCGGCTGCTGAACAAGACCCGGGAGTCTATCGAGGAGCTTCGCCAAAAGGGAGTGATCTGAGGATTACGCAGCGGAACGAGTAATTCTCCGCCGGGCTTCACCGCCGCAAACTCAGACTCCGACATCGATCACGCTATGAACCGTACTAAATAAAAAATGGCGCGCGGGATCGAATCCCGCGCGCCATCTCGAAACAAGTTAGAAATGTTCGACGCCCTTAAGATGCGCGCTATCGTTATCGACGCAGGGAACGTCGGGACCCGGCGTGTCTTCCACACCGCCGAGTGTCCGAATTACGGGAGCGGACGTCCAAGGCGCGGTCAACACGTTCGGATCTT
>Ga0302324_100011644_pt1 | contig 18038 bp, 10 predicted proteins | sample Palsa_T0_1_FD_201949 | JGI IMG/M metagenome (GOLD analysis project Ga0302324, IMG submission 201949) | Peat permafrost microbial communities from Stordalen Mire near Abisko, Sweden - Palsa_T0_1 | ecosystem: Environmental > Terrestrial > Soil > Palsa > Peat permafrost | place: Sweden: Abisko... | reverse complement strand
CGCCCCCGCGGCAGTGGCCTCCGCGCGCGACGACGGGGAGGCCGACGAGCCGCGCGCCGCTCCCGGGGACAACCCGTACGAGGAGTCCGTCCCCAGCCGCTCGGCCATGGTGCGGCAGCCAGTGATCGCGCAAGACGGCATGTTGCGCCTGCCGGGCGGCCGGTTCGTGATGGGGTCGTCCAGCGCGCATGCACCGCTCAACGAGCGCCCCGCGCGCGCCACCAGCATCGCCGCCTTCTGGCTCGATCGCACCGAGGTCACGGTGGGCGCGTACCGCGCGTGTGTCGACGCCGGCGCATGCCCGCGTCCGGCCCGTGCCAGCGCCGCGTGCACCTTCGACGCCGGCGATCCCGAGCTCCCGGTCTCCTGCGTGCACTGGAGCGATGCGGACGCGTACTGCCGCAGCACCGGCCGGCGCCTGCCGACCGAGCGCGAATGGGAGTACGCCGCGCGTGGCGGGTTGGCCGCATCGTTCCCCTGGGGCGGCGGCGCCTCCTGTGCCAACGCGGTGACGCTGGTCAACGATCAGTCGGGCAAGAGCTGCGCGGTGCGTCCGGCGCGCGTGGGCACGCACCCCTCGGGGGCCAGCGTCTTCGGCCTTCAGGACATGAGCGGCAACGTCGAGGAGTGGACGGGCGACTGGTACGTGGAGTCGCTCGGGCCCGGGCCGGCCCCGCGCGCGGGCGCCGCCCACGTCCTGCGCGGGGGGGGCTGGCTCTCCGCTCCCTCCCAGAGCCGGACCACCTCGCGCGACTGGGGCTCCGCGCTGGAAGCGGGTCCCAACGCGGGCTTCCGCTGCGCCAGAGACGCGGAGTGACGCGCCGCCGGGGACCGCTAGCGGCGGCAGAGCGTGCGATCGGCGATGACGTACGCCACGTCGTCGTTCATCGTGCGCGCAACGAAGCACACCACGAACTCCCCGACGGGCTCACGCACTCGCACGTGCTCACCGACATGGACCACGTACTCTAGCTTTTCCGTCCCGAAGACCAGCGGACCGCCCGGGCGCTGCGAGAGGGCGATGCGCACCCGGGATCGGCCGAGCGCGTGCACCTGACCGGCCTGCCCGAAGCGCGCGAGCAGCAGAGGCCGTCCCGTCTCGTCGGCGATGGTGAGCATCTGCGCGCGGCGCCCCGCTGCGGTCAGCTCGTCGGTCAGGGTCACCTTCACGTACGCGCCTCGCAGCGGACCCAGATCGATGTGGGGAGGGACGACGTAGGAGAGGGAAACGTCGTCGGTCAGCACCACCCGTCGAGCGCGAACGTCGCCGACCCATCCCTCGGCGAGGGTCAGCCAGCCGCGGCGTCCCAGGTCGCGACCGCGGACGGCGCTCACCCCTTCGATGCGGAACAGAAGGGGGGGTACGGCCTCCACACGTCTCCAACGCTGGGTATCGTGCAGCATTCCGGGCACCCGAAATGAAGGTCCGAACCCCCCCCGACCCCCCGGCCCCTCGCGTGCACCTTTGGGGTGCAGCGCTCATGCCACACCACACGCGGCGCGTAAGTCTTCGATTTTGGCCGCGGTCCCCTCGACACATCGTGGAGTTCGCGTTCGCTGCGTACGCACCTGCGTTTGATCGGAACGCGAGCCGGGCCGAGCTAGGGGAAGCCTACCGCTCCGATCCCTCGCCCGATCCCTCGTCGCCCTCGACAAAACGCGACACGGGACTCTGCGACGTCGCCGACAGCACCAGACACAGCGCCTCGACGCGCTCGATCTCGCGACGCAGCACCTTGTGGTGGTTGCGACTCTTGACCAGCGTCTCTTTGCCGAAGAGCTGGAAGACGCGATCGCGGTCGCGATCCTCCTCGAGCGCGGCGGCGAGAACGAAGCCCTTGAAGGCCTCCGCCAGATCGAGATCGAGCGTGCCGCCGTCGTTCCAGCGGCGCCTCGCTTCCGCCAGGAAGGCCGCGGCGGCGGCTTGCATGGCCGGGAGCACCTTCGCCTCCGGGTCCTGCCATTCGTAGGCGAGCGAACGACGCAGGTGCTCTTGGCCGATGGTCATCGCTCGTTGCGGTAGACCGCCCAGCTCCGTGACCGCCAGCGCGTAGGCCCGCCGCACGATGTTGTCGAGCTGCCGCAGGTTACCGGGCCAGGGCTGCTGGACGAGGAGCGCGCTGCCCTCCGGCGTCAGCTCCGCGCGGCCATCGGGGATGCTCTCCTGGTGGCGGCGCTGCACCATGAAAGCGCCCCACGGTGCGATCTCGTCCTTGCGCTCGGTCAAGGCGGGGATCTGCACGGGGAGGACGTTGATGCGGTAGTAGAGATCCTCGCGCAGGCGCTTGTTGCGGACCGCCTCCAGCAGGTTCGCGTTGGTGCCGACGATGAAGCGCACGTCCGCGATCTGCTCGCCGCCGGTGTCACCGAGCGCACGATACCCGCGCTCTTCGAGCACGTGCAGGAGCCCGGCCTGCGCCCGCAGCGAGAGCTTGTCCACCTCGTCGATGAAGAGCGTTCCTCCTTCCGCGCGCCCCAGCGCCCCGGGGTTGTCGCGGAGAGCCCCGGTGAAGGCGCCCTTGCGCCAGCCGAACAGCTCGCCCATCTGCAGCTCCTCGGGAACGCTGGAGAGGTCCAGCACCTCGAAGGGGCCCGCGCTCCGCCCGCTGGTCAGATGACACCAGCGCGCGAGCCGCGACTTCCCCGACCCGGTGGGGCCGGCGATGAGAACGGTCTCGCGCTGCTCGCGAAAGACACGCAGGACGCGCACCAGCGCCGCCATCGACGCGCCGGCCACCGGCAGCAGCGGATCGGTCCACGGCCCCTGGGACGGTCGCAGCGGGAGCTCGGTCAGGAACGGCGCTCCGAGGGCGGTGAGCAGCTCGAGCTCCTGCGCGCAGGCGGACCATCCGAAGCTCTGGCCCACGGCGGCGGCGCTGTGCGCCTCGATGGAGACCAGACCGTCGACGGTCCCCCGCGGCCCGAGGAGCGGCAAAACATAGACGTGCGTCGCGCCGCGTCGGAGGAGACGGAGCCGGCTCTCGTCGGTGGTCACGCCGGTGTTGAGCAAGCCCGGATCGGTGGTCGCTTCGGGGCCTTCCGGACCCTCGGTCTGGATGAGCGCCAGGTTGACGTCGATGGATGCCGGCCGCCTGTTCTCCACGATCCATCGCCAGGCCGTCGCCGAGGGCAAGAAGGCTTCTTTCAGGCCGGTGGTGGTCACGTCCGAGGCTCCGAAGTCCATCACCGCGAGGCGCCGGTATCCGACCGGGGGACGGTCGTGAATCATCGCGCGCAGGATGCGGCCACCGAGCGCGCCGGGGCCTTCGGTGACCGTCGCGGCGGCGTCCATCACCGCGCGCAGGAAGAGGGCCGCTCCGTCCTCGAAGTGCGTGCGCTCGCGGAGTGCGCCGAGCATCCCCATCCATCGCTCGAACATGGGCGCGACTCCTCGGGGCGGCTCACGGCTCGAGGTCGAGCATCGCTTCGTCGATGCGCACCTTCACCGCTGCAACCGGGGTGAGCGGTCCATCGTCGAGACCCAGGCAACGGGCGATGGGGTGGCTGGCCAGGCGCTCGATCTCGATGGTGTGCGCCGCCGAGAGCGACTCCAGCGCAACGTGGCCAAGGCGCATGCGACCCCGCGTTATCTCTCGGAACGCCGCGCGGTGGGGATCTCTCGTGTCGCGGAGCTGACGGAGGGAGAAGAAGAAGACCTCCCTCGCGCCGAGGAGCCTCTCGAGGAGCTCGTGCACGATGTCGCTTCTTCCCGTCGGGGCGATGGAGGCGACGACCGCGTCGATGCCCCGCCGCGCCTCGTTCCAGAAGCCGCGTGACCTTGCGGGCGTCCCCACCGCCACCCCGCGACGTACGCGCAGGAGAGGCAAGGACTCGACCGGGCTGTCGCGGCCGAGCACTCGGACTGCCATGGTGGACATCGTGGTCTGGTCCAGGTTGTCGGGCATGACCGCGTCGAAGCTCGCCAGGTGCTTGGCCATGCCGAGGACCTCCCGCCCCGCGACGACCGACAGAGGGTGGTCGACGAAGATGAAAGGCGCGAAGAACCCCACCTCGACGGGCAGCGCGCCGGGTCGGTCCCATCCACGCCAGCGAGCGCAAGGAACGAGGAAGGTGGCGCTGGTCTCCTGCCCGGTGCCGTAGACGTCGCCTGGCGGCGCGGAGACGTTGCCGGCGATGTGTCCGGTCTGGAAGAGCACCCATCGGCCGAGGGCGCGGAAGCGATGCCCGCCGGCGGACGCGTTGAGATAGGTGTCGAGCGCCTGCTGCAGTCGCCTGGGATCGGCCTTCAGGACGAATTCGCAAAGCGTGATGCCGGTCTGGCGATAGGTCGGCGGATAGACCGGCATCCCCGGATACTCGACGAAGGGCGCCTGGGCGGCCGCCGGGGTCTGCGGTTCTGCCGGTGTCTCCACAAATACCGCGCTGGCGACGGCCGCTCCCGCGCGGAGGCCCGACATGACGGCGTTCTCCGCGCAGCCGAGGTCGAGCGGCGATCGAATCCAGTCGCCCGCCAGAAGGAGGTTGTCGAAACCCGACTGGTCGTGGGAAAGGCGGTATTTCGTGCTCCCGGCGACCGAGAGGGTGTACCGCTGGTCCATGTTGACGTTGGCGCGCGAGTACTGGTCGACGAACGCAGCCCCTGCGAACGGGCCGGTCATCCAGCCGAAGATTCCCTCTTGCCACTTCGCCAGCCACTCTCGCGACTGGTCGTAAACGACGGCGTCCTGCCTGCCCTGGTATCCGTCGTCAGGCACACCCGGCGCGTCGGGATCTTCCTTCATGGCCGTGGAGAAGTAGGTCACCCCTCCAGGCCTCGCCCCGGCGGGCCAGTCTTCGAAGTCCAGCGTCTGCCGCATGTCGGCGACCGAGTTGAAGTCGTTCTCGTAGACGTCGGTCATGATGAGATGGTTCCGTTGCCAGGCGGCCTGCGCGTCGTTCGCGGCCAGCCAGACCTGGAAGGACTTCGTGCGAATGGTCTTCACGTTGTCGACCATGCTCTGCCACGCGGGCGAGGTGGCCAGCAGATCGCTGCAGATGGTGCGCAGCGCGCCGACCGGTATCGCCAGCACCACGGTATCGAAGTCCGCGCCCCGCCGCAGCACCGGCCGCGCAGCCGGCTCGAGGGTCGACCAGTCCGATTCGAGGTCGAACTTCTGCAGGGTCGCTCCGGCGACGAGCTGGTCGTAACGCGGTGTCGACGGCCAGCAGGGCAGTCCCTGGATCTCGACCAGGGGTGCATAGAGGCCCGTCGCCGGCTTGGCTTGCACGTCGATGGCGATGGTCTCGACGCCTTTCTTCGCTGCATCGAGCGACAGCTTGGTGACCTTGTGGAAGAAGCGGAAGCTCAGGCTGCCCTGGCCGCCGTAAAGACGATCCGCTTCTTGCCCTCGCCGCACCAGCGCCTCGTAGAGGGGCGCGAACACCACGTCCCCCATGCTCGCCTGCATCTTCCACATGAAAGAGCCCTTGTACATGAAGCCCATGAGGAGGACGGCGCGCAGCGACACTCCGGCAGCGAGGTCCCCGGGACGAGACATGTCGCCCCCCGGGTAGCAGAACGAGGCGTCGTAAAGGCCACGCAGGATGGGGGATCCGAGGAGGTCCGGTCCGGCCCCGTGCCGCGCCAGCCACTGGCGAAGATCCTCGTCGTCGAAGCGGGAAAAGCCCTCCAGGGTGGCGGGAATCCCGTCCCGGGCCAGGCCCTTCAGCACGAAGAAGGCAAAGGCAACGGCCTGGAAGAGAACGTATCGACGGTACCCCGCCTCCAGGCTCGCTGCCGGGTCCGTGGCGGCAGGCCTGGCCGGACCGCTGGCGCCGGTCAATCCGTCCAGGAGCGCGGTCGCGCCCGCACGCGTCGCGGCGTCGAGGTGCGTGCTCACCCCGATTCCCTTGCCCGGCTCGAGGGCCGTGCTGAGCTTCCCCCACACCGACCCGAGCAGGTCGAAGCCGTGGCCGAGCAGCTCGCGGCCCTCGTCCAGCGCGCCGCGCGCCGAGGCCTCGAAGTGATCCGCGAGCTCCGGAACGTCCGACAGCACGGCGCGAACCTGTCCGATGAAGCGCATCCCGAGCTCGGCGACGCTCATCTCGGTCAGCGGAGGACCCTCCCCCGGGCGCTCGTTGCTCTCGGGAAAGGTCATCTGATAACGGCACCATTGCCCATGCACCTGGTCGATGAAGTAGACCGAGTTCAATCTCTGGAAGGCGTCGTCCACCGTCCGCAGCGGACCCGCCGTCCGGCCGATCTCGGAGTAACAGGTGCGCAGCATGCGAAAGGCATTGTCGTAGAACCCCCAGAAACAGTGGAGCCCGTGCTCCTCGATGCGGCCGTTGGGCCCGCGCCCGCTGGCGCCCTTGCCGCCCAGCCGCCACCCTTTCTGGTAGATGTCGAGTCGGTATTGCTCGTACCAGCGGTGATGGCTGGTCAGCTCGAAGGCCGCGGAAAGGCCGCCCAGCCCCCCACCGAGGATGGCGATCGTCTTGCGGCGCAGTCGAGGAGTCGTGCGGTCGTCGGGCATGGTCGCACCAGCGTAGGGAGTGAACGGCGGAACTGCTCTATGGCATCGTGGGCAGTCGCGGCCTTCCGGGAAAGGGCGCAAGCGGTGGCGGAGGGGCGGGCGTCCGGTGATGCGCGACGCCGGTCGCCGGGGACCCGGCCAACGCGGCGCGCGCGCGGGCCTCCTCGAGGGGGAGCTCGCGTCGCGCGGCGAGCCTCGCAGCTTGCTCCCAGAGCACCCGTGCGCGAGCCGGCCGCCCGCGCACCGCCTCGAACGAACCCGCGTGCAGCAGCCGCGCCGGCTCGGCGATGGGAAAGACGCGCGAGACCTTCGCGAGCGCGCGGTTCGCACGCGCCGCGGCGTCCCGCAGCCGTCGATCCTTGCCCTGGGACTCCGCCCAGCAAGCGACGAGCGCCTCGGCGATGGACGCGTAGGTGGAGCAGGCCATGAACGATCGCGGTGCGGATTCCTCCAGCCGCGATGCCGCCGCGCTGGCCGCTTCCCGCGCCGAAGGGAGAAGGCCACGCGCCAGCGCAAGGTCGACGACCACCCCGTCCCGGACCGCCTTGGTGATCCCGTCGACCAGCACCCCGTCCGCGCGTTCGAGGAGGCGATCGACGCCGGTGTTCTGACCGGACAGGACCAGGAGCTTGATCCGGTTGGTGAGACCCCAGCTCACGATCTGCCCGTCGCCGCGCTCCTCGCCGGAGCGCTCGAGACGCCGGAAGAGCTCCAGGCTGCGCCGCGTCTCCCCTTTGAAGCCCAGGGCATACGCCAGGATGCTGATCGACTCCTCGCCCAGCCTCACGTCCCCGGTCTCGTCGTAGAGAGCCATCGAGCGCTCGAGGTGCTCGCGGCAGTCTTGCCACTGTCCGACACCGGCCTCGTAGTATCCCTGATGGGCGAGCACGAAGGCGCGGATGCTGGTCTCGTTCAAGCTTTCAGCGAGCTTCTGGGCGGTGTCGAAGTAAAACCTGGCCCAGCGGTGCACGGGGACGAGGCCCATGACCGCGCCGGTGACGGCGGCCAGACGGGCGTGGTGGGCCAGCAGCCGGCCGCGCTCGGAGAGGTTCAACGCGCTCAGGGTGACGTAAAGGACGAGGCGCTCGTCGTTCAGGTGGTGGGCAAGGCGGGAGAGCTGCGTGTAGGCGAGGATGGCTTCCTCGAAGCCCTGGATGGTCACCGCGTCGGGCAGCGCTTCTTCCCGGCCGAGCGCCGTGCGAGCGCGCAGGGCCAGCTGGGCGCGACCCTCGCCGAGGAGCTCCCACACCAGGAGCCCCGTCGTGTCCGGGAGAGGCCTCCCCAGGGTCGCGAGCGCAGCGGCCAGAGACTCCCGCGCCTCTGCGAGCTTCCCGCAACGAAAGAGAGCTTCGCCTAGCTGCCGCAGGACGCGTGCGCGCGCGACCGGCGCGTCCCCCTCGGGTGCGGCGAGGTGGAGGGCACGCCGCAGATAAGGGATGGCCTCGTGATACGCGCCGCTGCGCAGGAACTGATTTCCGGCGAGAGCGGCGAACTCTTTCTCGCGCACCGACTCGCCCGCGCCGCGAAAGTGGTGGGCCAGCGTCGAGGCGTCCCCCGGGGCCACGGCCAGCACGGCCTGGGCCACCTCTCGGTGCACCCGGCGGCGCTCGGCCTCCGGCAGCGCTTCGACCAGGGCGTCGCGCAGCTTGTCGTGAGCGAACCACCATCGACCCTGGACCGACGAGAGCACGGCGGCTTCGGCGGCCCGCTCCGCGCAAGCACGAACGTCGAGATCCGGATGGACCCTGGAAAGGACGTCGAGATCGAGCTCGCGACCGGCGATGGCCGCCGTCCGCAAGAAGGCGCGCTCCTTCTCGGAGAGGCGCTCCACCCGACGATCGAGCAGCCGTTCCACCCGCCCCGCGAATAGCCGCTCCGGCTCGCGCAAGGCCGCCACGCGCTCCAGGCCGCCCGCCTCGTCGGCCAGAGTTCGCACCACCTCCAGCACCGCGAAGACGTTTCCGTCGCTCTTTCGCACCACCAGGTCGACGAGCTCCCGGCGTCCTTGGTCGCGTTCCTGGCGATCGCCGATCATCGCTGCGCAGAGGCGCGCCACGGCGGAGGGGGACAGGCGAGCGAGGGGGATGGTCTCCGCCAGAGAGAGCTCGGCGGGCAACGTGCGTGGGTCGTCGGTGCGAAAGCTCGCCACCAGCAGGATGGGGATCTCGGTGGCCAGCGCTTGCACGCGCGCGTAGAGCTGGAGGCTCTCCGCGCCGGCCCATTGCATGTCCTCCAGCAAGACCAGCAGCGGTTGCCGGCACCGACGAAGCAGCGCTTCGAGCACTCGCACCAGCCGAACGTGCGTGGCCTCGGGCTCGAGCTCGGGGGCCTCGGGGACCTCGCGCTCCAGCACGGCGGCGGCATCGGGCACCACCTGGGCGACCACCGAGCTCTCGAACGGCGTGGGCTCGGCGAGGAGAAGGAGCAGGCGAAGCACGCTGGTCCATGGTTCGTACGGCCGCGATCCCGCGCGGAGCGACTGTCCGCGGAGCACGCGAACGCCACGGATCATGGCCTCCACCGCCAGCTCCTCCAGCAGGCGCGACTTTCCGATGCCGCTCTCGCCGCAGACGACCCGCGCGCAACCCGGGCCGGAGGCGCCGGGCAAGGCGAGCTTCAGGCGCTCGAGCTCCCCGTCCCGCCCCACGAACTCCGCGCTCTGCAGGAAGCTCTCGCGGGTCGATACCGTCTCCAGGGGGAGCGCTCGCCCCACCGCCTCGGTGAGCGCCCCGACCACGTCGAGGGCGCTCTGGAAGCGCTGCGCCGGGTCGCGGGCCAGCAGACGGCGCAAGACGCCGTCGAGGCCTGGGTCGACGGCGGCGTGGGTGAAATCCGGATTCGACTGGAACACGGACTGCAGGAGCTTCGCCGGTGAGCTCGTATCGAAGGGATGGCGACCGGTGAAGATCTCGCACGCGATGACGCCGACGGAATAGAGGTCGGCCCTCGCGTTCGCAGGCCCACCGCGCAGCACCTCGGGCGCGCAATAGGCGAGCGTGCCGCAGGGCGTGTCGTCCACGTGCCCGGCGGCGACGGCCAGACCGAAGTCGACCAGCTTCACCACACCGCCTGTGGAGAGGGCATTCTCCGGCTTCACGTCGCGGTGGACCAGGCCACGTCGATGAAGGTAGGCGAGGGCGTGGAGCAGTTGAACGAGCAGGTCGACCCGGGCCACAAGGGAGCGATCCTTGCTCGCCGTCCTGAGCGTGCAGGCGTTCTCCTGCAAGTCCATGGTGAAGAACGGGCTGCCGGCGCCGTCGTGGCCATAGTCGAGGCTGGCCACGACGTTGGGGTGACGGAGTCGCGCGAGGAGGAGAAATTCGCGGGCCAGGAGGTCCGCCATCTCGACCGGTTGGCTGCTGAGGCGGCTGTCGAAGACGCCCGGGTCGGCTTGTTCCTCGACCACGGTCTTGAGCGCGACCATCCGGCGATGGAGGCTATCGCGCGCGCGGTAGACGGCCCCCGTGGCACCTCGCCCCACCATCCCCAGGCGCTCGTAACGCCCGGCGATCCGCGGACCGGCATCGGGTGTAGAGGTGAATGACACGGGATCGCGCGGACGAGCGCACCGCGCCGGCGTGGCGGTGTCAAGGACGGTCGCGACCGTATCGCCCCGAGCGGCCCTCGCCTACAGCGTCGTACCGCACCCGCCCTCCCATCCGTTCCCCGGGCCGCGCGGTTGACGGCGAAGGCCCCAAAGACTATCCCACCCCGGCCCCGTCCGGCATTTCCGGGCGTGAGCGCGATTTGGAGCTGCCCTGTGTCGTCCTCCCCCATTCTGTCGAACGAAGACCTCCTCGCCCAGAACGTTCTGCCCAAGGCCGGCACCCCCGGCGTGGTGCAGGACTCCAGCCCGCCGGCCTCCGGCGGTGGCGCGGCGCCGAACTCGGGCCTTTCGGGCTTCATGCCCATCCTGATGATGCTGGTCATCTTCGTTCCCTTCTTCCTCTTGATGTCGCGCCGGCAGAAGAAGGAACGAGTGGCCCGCGAGTCGCTGAAGAAGGGCGACCGCGTGATGACCAACTCCGGCCTGGTGGGCGAGCTGGTCGAGTTCGACGACGCCCTGTGCAGAGTGAAGATCGCTCCCGGGGTCACCGTGCAGATGGTCGCCAACACCGTCACGCCGTTCGTGTCGCCGGTGGTCAAGGGCGAGAGCAAGGAATTGAAGGAAGCGAAGGCTGTTTCCGACAAGAAGTAAATTTCGCGAGGCGCGCCGAGGCGCAGCCAGAACGATAGCGACATGCCCAACAAGAACGTCCTCACCATCCTGAGCGGTGTGGTGGCCCTCGGCCTCGCCGTGCTCGCGGTGATCATGCACGGGGAGGCGCTTCCCATTCTCGGCGCCACCGTGGCGGCGGTCGGCTTCTTCTCCTGGGGGGTGACCAACCCCACCCGCCGCGGCGCCTTCTTGCTCATGGCCGTCGCAGTCGGCTCCGGTGCGCTCTTCTTTCACTTCGACAACTTCTGGGGGCTCTTCTCCTGCGCTTTCGTGCTGGTGTGGTCCGCCTTCGGGCTAGTCCCGCTGATGGACGGCGCGTGGCGGCTCAAGGTGGGCTTCGTCGTGGCCGTGTTCCTGGCCGCGGGCGTCGCCCTCTGGCCCACCGTGCACAACATCAGCGGCGGGAAGATCCCCGTCCCCCGCTACCTGGCCGACCGCATCGACTTCGCCATCGCCCCGGGTCTCGATCTCCGCGGCGGGATGCGCCTCGTTTACACCGTCGAGGTGGACGAGGCCATTCGCGACAAGCGCGATCACTACGCCGACGACATGCGTCAAGCGCTGGCCACGGCCTTTGCGATGCACACCGGCGAGGGCCGCGTCACACGCGACGAGCTGACCAAGCTGGACGAAAAGGTCCACGTGGCGCAGCCGGAGACGGCGCTCATCCGCCTCAAGTTCAAGGACCCGGCGGACAAAGCGAAGATCGACGACCGCTTCACCAAGTCGTTTCTCGGCGAGCTGTCGGAGACGCAGGGGCCCGGCAACGACGAGATCACCTTCAAGATCCGCGCGGAGATCGAGTCGCAGATCCGCGAGCGCGCGGTGGCGCAGGCCAAGGACACCGTAACTCGCCGGGTCGACGAGCTCGGGCTCCGCGAGGCGGCCGTCACCACGCGCGACGAGGACATCATCCTCGAGGTCCCCGGCAGCAACGAGGCCAGCTTCGACAACATCAAGGAGATCATCCGCAAGACCGCCCGCCTCGAGTTCAAGATGGTGGACGACGCGGGAAGCGACAAGATCTTCGGCGCGCTCAAGGAAGACAGCTTCCCGTCCGACGAGGGAATCGCCCAGTACCGGGAGCGGGCCCCCGACGGTCTGGACGGCGGCGGGCACAAGAAGACCGTGGACGCGTCGTACGCGCGCATTTCCTGTCAGCCTCCCAAGTACCCGAACGAATCGATGGCCGATTGCCTCGGCCGCCTGCGGGCGTGGTCGGCGACCCTCAACGTGCCGGACGACCACGTCATCGGCTTCGAGGGGGTCACCGAGCCGGTGCCCGACACCGAGCCGCTGCAGTTCAAGCAAGTGGCCTGGCGTACCCTTTACCTCTTCGCTCGCGCCGAGGTGACGGGCGACTCCATCACCGACGCCAGCATCGGGCAGGATCAGCAGAACTTCGGCCAGTACTACGTGAGCCTGACCTTCAGCCCGTCAGGGGCCGATCGTTTCGAGGAGATCACCGGCGCCAACATCGACAGGCGCTTTGCCATCATCCTCGACGACGTCGTCGACTCGGCGCCGGTCATCCGCACCAAGATCGGCGGCGGTCGCGCGCAGATCACCATGGGCGCCGGCGACTCGGAGAAGCAGCTGCACGACGCCGATCAACTCGAGAAGTTGCTGCGCGCGGGCGCGCTTCCGGCGCCCATCACACCGAGCAGCGAGTCGTTCATCGGCCCGTCGCTGGGGCGCGACTCCATCCGCGAGGCGGTGAAGGGTGGCTCCTACGGAGTGGCCGCGGTCATCCTCTTCATGATCTTCTACTATCGGAAGTCGGGCGTCGTGGCCGACGTGGCGGTGCTCTTCAACCTGATGCTGCAGATGGCGGTGCTCGCCAGCTTCAGCGCCACCATGACGCTGCCGGGCATCGCCGGGCTTGCGCTGACGATAGGCATGAGCGTGGACGTCAACGTCCTCATCAACGAACGAATCCGCGAGGAGCTCCGCACAGGCAAGACGGTCCGCGCCGCGGTCGAGGCGGGCTACGACCGCGCTTTGCCGTCGATCATCGATGGGCACATCACCGTATTCATCTCGGGCCTCATCCTCATGCAGTACGGCAGCGGTCCGGTGAAAGGCTTCGCGGTGACGCTGGTCATCGGCATCCTGTGCAGCCTCTTCACGGGTTTCTTCTGCACACGGCTGGTGTTCGACTGGTGGGTGCGTGGCGCCAAGGTGAAACGCCTCAGCGTCGGCGCGGAGTTCTGATCCATGGAGTTCTTCAAGCCCGGACGCGTTTTCGATTTCATGGGGCAGCGGGTCTTCTGGATCCCGCTGAGCTTCATCCTGGTCATCGGGTCCATCATCCTCACCTTCTATCCGGGTCCCAACTACGGGACGGACTTCCGCGGCGGGACCGAGGTGGAGATCGCATTCAAGAAGTCCATCGACGCCGCCGGTGTCCGCAAGGGAGTGGAGGGGGCCGGCTTCTCCGACCCCGACGTGGTCCAGGTGGTCGATCGCAGCAACCCGTACCACTTCCTCATCCGTGTGCAGGACGTCAGCGCCATCAGCGACGCGGACAAGAACGCGCTGCGGCACGCCCTGTGCTGGACGGACGACTCCGGCGCGCCGCTCGACGACCCGCAGAGGTGCCCGCCCAACGACCGCGCCACCGAGGTGAAGTTCAGTGCCGGCGGCGACAAGATCAGCACTCGCTACGACACGGACCCGGACCTCGAGGTGATCAAGCGACAGATCGCCAGCGTCCCCGGCGTGTCTCTGCGCGCCAGCTCAACCAACCCCCAGGTGCTCAACCCGCGCGATCATCGTGTCGAGATCCAGCTCCTCGGCAAGGGCGACCAGATGGTCGAGCGCCTGCAGGCCAAGCTCGGCACCGACATGGTCCCGGACCGCGCGCTGCACGTGGAGTGGGTGGGGCCCAAGGCCGGCAAGCAGCTGCGGGACAGCGCGCGGAACGCCGTGGCCATCGCCATCGTCTTCATCATGCTGTACCTGGCGTTCCGCTTCGATCTGCGCTTCGCGCCGGGGGTGGTCATCGCCTGCATCCACGACGCGATGGTGGTCATCGGCGTCTTCATCGTGCTGAGAAAAGAGATCACGCTGTCGACCATCGCCGCGGTCCTGACGGTGGTCGGGTACTCGATGAACGACACCGTCGTCGTCTACGACCGCATCCGCGAGAACCTGGGCAAGCACCGCGGAAAGTCCTTCGCCCAGATCATCAATCTCAGCGTGAGCGAGACACTGTCGCGCACCATCCTCACCTCGGGCGCGACCATGCTCAGCGTGCTGGCCTTCTTCGTCTACGGCACGGGCGTCATCAAGGACTTCATGCTGGCCCTGGTGGTCGGGATCGTCGCCGGCACGTACTCCAGCATCTACGTGGCCGCGCCGCTGACCGAGTGGATCGACAAGCGAATGACCCGGCGCGCCGACGTCAAGAAGCGCCTCAACGCGCCCGCCCGCGCCACGTAGAGCTTTGCTGAAGCTCCCCCCGCCGGCCGGCGATGAGGCCATCGCCCTGGCCCGGGATCTCGCGCTGACACGGACCGCAGGCGCGGTGCTGGTCGCGCGTGGGCTGCGCGATCGCCAGGGGACGACGCGTTTTCTCGAGCCCCGGCTGGCGCATCTCACGCGGCCCGACGCCATGAGAGACCGCGCCGAGGCCGTCGCTCGCGTGGCCAGGGCGGTGCGGGCAAAGGAGCGCATCTGCGTCTTCGGCGACTACGACGCCGACGGCGTGACGGCGGCGGCGCTGCTCACCGACGTCCTTCGCGCCCTCGGCGGGGAGGTGGTGCCGCTCCTGGCCAATCGCTTCGACGGCGGGTACGGGCTCTCGGCGTCCGCCCTGGCGCGCGTCCTCGACACCGGGGCCACGCTGCTGGTCACCTGCGATTGCGGCTCGAGCGACCACGAGCGCCTGGAGCGCGTGAGGCTCGCCGGCATCGACGCCGTGGTCATCGATCACCACCGCGTCCCCGAGGCGCCGCTTCCGGCGCTGGCCTTTCTCAATCCTCACCGTCCCGATTGCGGCTTCGTCTACAAGGGGCTGGCCTCGGTCGGCCTCGCTCTCTCCCTGGCCGCCGGCGTCCGAGCCGAGCTCGGGGTGCCGCTCGACCTGCGACGCTGGCTGGACTTCGTCGCCATCGGGACCATCGGTGACGTCGCGCCCCTCGACGGGGACAACCGCGCGCTGGTCCGCGCCGGGCTGGCGCTGCTCACCCGCGGCGGTCGCCCGGGCACGCGGGCTCTGGCGGAGATCGCCGGCTGCGGAACCGCCACCCCGACGGGCGAGGATGTGTCCTTCCGCCTGGCTCCCCGCATCAACGCGCCCGGGAGGCTCGACAAACCGGATCTCGCGCTCGCCCTGCTGCTGGCCACGAGCGACGAGGAGGCGCGACGTCTCGCCGTCGAGGTGGAGGCGCATTGCACGCGGCGCAAGGAGGTCGAGCGCGGCGTGGTGGTGGAGGCCCTCGCCATGCTGGCCGATCCCGCCATGGCCGCGCTGCCGTGCATCGTCCTCGCCAAGCAAGGGTGGCACCCGGGGGTGGTCGGCATCGTGGCCGGGCGACTGGCATCGCGCTTCGGCAAGCCGACGGTGGTGATCGCGCTGGAGGGCGCCTCCGGCCGCGGCTCGGCGCGCTGCCCGGCGGGCTTCTCGGTGCACGACGCGCTGACCCGTTCGCGCGAGGGGCTCCTCGGCTTCGGCGGCCACCACGCGGCGGCGGGGGTGGAGGTCGCCTCCGATCGCGTGGGCGCTTTCCGCGATCTCTTCGCCGACGCGTGCGCCGCCATGGGGGTGCCCGCGACGGTGCGGGTCTTCGACGCCGACGCGCGGCTCGAGGCCGGCGACCACCCGTCACGCATCACCCACGACCTGGCCCGGTTCGAGCCATGCGGGCAGAGCAACGCCGCCCCGCGCGTGGCCATCGACGACGCGCGTGTGCTCGGCGTGCGCGAGGTCCGCGGCGGCCACCTGCGCCTCTGGGTCGACGTGGCCGGCGTGTCGCTCTCCTGCTTCGGCGCCGAGATGGGCCCTCTCGCGGCTGCCCTCGGGCCGCGCGCGCGCGTGGTGGGGGCCCTTCGTCCCGACACCTGGAACGGAGGGGGCGCCGTCGAGATGCGCCTGGTGGCCGCCGAGCCGGCCTGACCACATTCTTTTGCCTCGCGGCGGACGGCCAGGGATTCACGGAGCGCGCTATGCTCGCCGGCGTGGCCGAGCCCTTCATCCGCTTCCTCGGCGTCAAGAAGACCTTCGGCACCAAATGCATCTACGCCAACCTCACCCTCGATCTGGTCCGCGGCGAGACCATCACGGTGATGGGCGCCTCGGGGTCGGGCAAGAGCGTCATGCTCAAGATGCTCATCGGCCTCCTCAAGCCGGACGCGGGGGAGATCCTGGTCGACGGGCGGGACGTGACGAAGATGGACGAGGTCGCCCTCACCGAGGTGCGACGGCGCGTCGCCTACCTCTTCCAGGGCGCCGCCCTCTTCGACTCGCTCACGGTGGGCGAAAACGTGGCCTACGGCCTGCGCGAGCAATTCTGGGACAAGATGACCAACGAGGAGATTCTCCAGCGCGTCGAGCATTCGCTGGCCATGGTGGGCCTCCCGGGCATCGAGAACATGCGCCCCAGCGACCTCTCCGGCGGCATGAAGAAGCGCGTCGGTCTGGCGCGGACGCTGGCGCTGCAACCCGAAGTGATTCTCTACGACGAGCCGACCACCGGCCTCGACCCCATCAATACGGCGCGCATCAACCACCTCATCAAGGCCATCCAGCGCGCGCTCAAGCTCACCAGCGTGGTGGTGACGCACGACATGGGCACGGCCTTCACGGTGTCCGACCGTCTCGCCATGATCGGGAAAGGGCGCGTCCTTCTGGTCGGGACCAAGGAGGACTTTCGCCAGACCACCAACCCGGCGGTGCGTGACTTCATCGAGGGGAACGCCCCGGAGAGCGAAGACGTGGCCGCCCTTCTCTCTTCTTCCTGAGGACGCCATGTCGCGCAATTTGAAAGTCGGCCTCTTCGTCATCGCCGGCCTGGTGCTCACCGTCGCCGCCATCTTCCTCATCGGAAGCACGCGTGCGCTCTGGGAGCCCAAGGTCAGCTACCGCACCGCCTTCCAGGACATCGGCGGCCTCAAGCCCGGGGCGCCGGTGCGCATGGGCGGCCTGGATGTGGGGCAGGTGACGGGCCTGCACCACGGGAGCGATCCCAAGGACGCGCGCATCTTCGTCAGCCTTTCCATCGAGAAGAAGGAGTCGCTGCGCGTCCGTAACGACACCGTCGCGCGCGTCGGCAACAAGGGTCTCCTCGGCGACAAGATGGTCGAGCTCGGGCTCGGCTCGCCCGACGCGCCGCAGCTCGATCCCAACCAGCTCATGACCTCCGAAGAGCCCGCGGACATCTTCGCGGCCGCTAACCGCGTGGCCGCGGCGGCGCAGGAGGCCATCGAGAAGCTCCAGCCGCTCGCGCAGTCACTGGGCGATCCCAAGCTCGCCGAGGACATCAAGGGCTCCGCGTCCGACATTCACTCGCTGCTCGACTCCATGGTGCACGGCGACGGCACGATGCATCGCCTCTTCTACGACCACCGCGAGGCCGACCAGCTCGATCAGCTCCTGGCCAACACCAACCGCACCACCGAGCACCTGAACGAGACGCTCGACGACGTGAAGGAGATCACCGCCCAGGTGAAGCAGGGGCCGGGGATCGCGCACGCCCTGCTCTACGACGGCGAGATCTCCAGGGACACGGCCGGCACCCTGAACGAGCTTCACAAGGACCTGAAGGCCATCCGCGAGGGCAACGGCTTCGCGCACGCGGTGCTCTACGGGGACGACTCGACGCAGCATGTGATGGCCAACCTCAACGCCATGAGCGACGATCTCCGGGCCATCGTCTCCGGCATCCGCCAGGGCAAGGGCACCCTCGGCGGCCTGCTGGTGGATCCCACGGTCTACGAGGACCTGAAGAGCGCCATCGGCAACGTCGAGCGCAACGAGGTCCTGCGCGCCCTGGTCCGCTACTCCATCAAGGCCGACGAGCAGCGCAAGCCTTGACCCCCCCCTCGCGGCCTACCAGCCGAGGAGCGAGACCGTCTTCTCGTGACCGCCGGCCGGGTTGGGGTTGGGCCACCAGCGCTCGCTGACCCCCTGGCGCATGACCGTGAAGCGCAGGAGATCGATCTCCAGCGCGGCGAAGAAGCCCTGCGCAGAGACGCCGCCGTCGAGGCTCCACACCTGAGCCCCCGCCGCGAGCTGGAAGCCCCACGGCGACCCGAGGGTGAGCACCCCCTGGAGGGGCGAGTCCCCGAATGCGCCGGAGCCCCAGGAACGCCAGGCCACGCCGGCGTCGAGCGCGGCGCCC